>Ga0302325_10021139_pt1 | contig 13629 bp, 15 predicted proteins | sample Palsa_T0_2_FD_201948 | JGI IMG/M metagenome (GOLD analysis project Ga0302325, IMG submission 201948) | Peat permafrost microbial communities from Stordalen Mire near Abisko, Sweden - Palsa_T0_2 | ecosystem: Environmental > Terrestrial > Soil > Palsa > Peat permafrost | place: Sweden: Abisko... | reverse complement strand
GGCTTCCATGATCACGTCCGTGACGGCTTCGGGCTGCGAGATCATGATCACGTGCGAGCCGTCGAGCTCGGTGATCTTGGCGCCGGCGCGTTCTGCCATTGACCGGACGACGTCGGCTCCCGCCGCGTGGTCACCCGTCGCGACGACGGCCCAGCTCGGGCGGCCTTTCCACGCGGGAGGTCCGGAGGGCTCGGAAAACGCGGCCTCGGCGACGGGCCGCTGCGTCGCGCCGATCAGCGCGGCGTCCTCGTCGCTGAGATCCCCGGCGAATGCTTCGTGAACCTTCGACGGTTCGATGTAAAACTCGGTGGCCGTTCCGCCGCTTGTTGTCGGGTACTGCCGCGGAACGAGTGCGGCGTTCAGAACGCTGTCTTTGGAGTCCGCCTCGGCCGCGCCGAGCGTCTCGCCCTCTTCGGGGGCAAACGCCGCGACGTAAACGAGCCCGACGACGTTCGTCGCTTCGGTCGCGGCGTTCGTGATCACCGCGCCGCCGTAGGAGTGGCCTACGGCCACGACCGGTCCCTGGATCTGGGAGAGGACCGATGCGATGTAAGCGGAGTCGATGGCGATCCCGCGAAGCGGGTTCGCCGGTGCGATCAGCGACACACCTTTGGCTCGAAGTTGGGCGATCACGCCGTTCCAGCTCGACGCATCGGCGAACGCTCCGTGGACGAGGACGACTGTTGGTTCTGACACGACTACTCCCTTCATGTCGACGGTCTGAATAAGCCTTGGTCTTGCTGACCGGGATCGGGCTAGTCTAGGTCTGCTGCGGCGAGCCGAGCAGCTGGTCAGCCCGCCCTTCTTTGCCTCGCGGCGCGGCGGAGATGACGGAGGTGCGCGCGGCGGCAGCTCTATCCGCCACTCCACCACCGTAAGCCGATCGGCTGTGCTCGAGGGGTTACCGTTCCGTTTCGGAGTGGTGGCATGCCCGCGCCGTCAACTTTGCGTTCGATGTCGGGGCCGTCAGATCGTGTTCGGTCCGCCCAAATAGCTACGGTGTCGCTGATGCCGGTGTCGAGTACTCTGATGACTGTTATTAGTGGTGCGACTGCGGGTTCGCTGCCGGTGATTCGTGTGGCAAGAATGGCAAGGACTTCCGTTCGTTCGGGTTCGCTCGAGCGTTCCGTCGTAGTCGGGATTCCGCTCAACGATGCTGGTTGAGCGAACGCAAGCGAACTGACGCGAACGGCTGGGCCAAATCGACAAGCTGGGGGTCACTGGTTCGAGCCCAGTACCGCCCATCGAAAAAGCCCTGGATAAGGGCTTTTTTGTTGCGCGAACGGGCGACGGACGTCTGGTTGTGGCAAGGATTGTCCTTGCCACCGCGTTCGGTCAAATCGCCCGGGTCACATACGAAGACGTGAGTCGACTTCCTGTTTCAGCGGGTTTCGCCGGTCGGTGCGGTGCCGACCACCGGTCGTGCTCACTGGGGCTCACGCGTTCGGCTGGCGGCATCTGAGTCGCATGTGTTCTTCTTGATGAGCGAGCCGCCCGGGCGGGGGCCGGTTCGCTGGTCTCCGTTTCGCTGATCATTGGTTGAGGCGGACGCCGAGGGCCCACGTAGGCATGTCCGTCCCTGCGTCGTACTCGCAGGATCAGGCGAGGGCGCGTTCGAGAGCGGCGCGGTCGGCGGGCTCGCCGTGCGTCGGCAGCACGAACTCCACGGGCTTGTTGAGCAGCGGCCTCAGCCCCGTCGCGACCTGCTCGACCGTGACGCCTTCCGGCAGCCAGCTCGCGGGGATCTCGTGTCCGTTGCTGAGGTTGATCAGCGTATCGCCGGCGATTACCGCGCGGATCCGCTGCTTCCAGCGCACGAGGTCGAGCTGGCCTTCACGGCCGGGATACGCCTCCATCCCGAACAGCGAGTCGCCGATCGCGTAGCACGTCGCCGGGACGAGTTGGTCTACGGGGCGATCAGGCGCGGGGGCCCACACGGGAAAGCCGAGCGATGCGGCGTCGCGCTCGTGCCACGTGGAGGTGAGTACCGTGACCACCTCGCGCGATCCGAAGAGCGCGCGCACGTCGTCCGGGACGGCGATCGGGTCGATCAGGATCAGCCGCTCGCCGTCGTCGATTGCGTACGCCGACACCGGGCCTTCCCACTCGGGATGCGTCGCGGTCCAGTGGTAGACGCCCTCGGGAAGCATCCTCGGATGCTAGGGATTACCAGACCCTCGCGCCTGAGACGCTGATCCGCAGCCCGACCTCGCCGCCGTTGTGCCTGCCGTCGCTGGGTTGACGAGTACGCTTTCGGTGTGACCGCGAAGGAGAAGGTTCTGGAGCGCGCGCCCCAGTGGACAGAGGCTCAAGCCGAGCGTGCACTCCGCGCGGCGGAGGGCAACGACACGGTCGACGAGTGGGGGGATCTGTCGAAGCTGCATGAGGTGGCGACCACAGAAACGATGCGCAAACTGGCCGAGGAGGAGAGCGCAGCAGGGCACGCCCCCTGGTGAGGCGCGGCGAGATTCGCTGGGCCGAGCACCCCGAGTGGCCGCGCCGCCCGGCGCTCGTGTTGACGCGAGACGAGGCGATCCACCACCTGAGTGAGATCTTCGTCGTGCTGGCGACCACGAACATCCGGAACCTTCCGACGGACGTGGAACTCGGCCCCGAAGAAGGGATGCCCCGTTCGTGCGTGCTCAACGCCGACCACACCGACACGATCTCGAAGGGCTGCCTTGGTGATCTGATCACCACGCTCCTGCCGGGCAAGCTGGCGGAGGTCTGCCGGGCACTCGATAGGGCGACCGGTTGCTGAGGCGAGTCCCGCCGACGTCGTGGCAAGAATGGCAAGGATCAGTGTTCGTTCGCGTTCGCTCAAGTGTTCGGTGGAGGGAGGGATTCCGCTTAGCCATGCGGTTTGAGCGAACCTGAGCGAACGGGCGCGAACGCTGCCCCGAATCGACAAGCTGGGGGTCACTGGTTCGAGCCCAGTACCGCCCATACAAAAAGACCTGCATAAGGGCTTTTTTGTTGCGTAATCCGGCGACGGGGACGTGGTTGTGGCAAGGATGATCCTTGCCACGGCGTTCGGTCAAGTCGATCGGGTCCTCGGAGACACGAGGGTCGACGATCTTGTCTCAACGGTATTCGCCCATCGACGCCATGTCGACCTGTGAGCCTTGAGTTTCGAGTTGAATGCTCCAGGTTCCAGGAACGCCGGAGCTATAGTCCAGATTCGCAGGTGTAAAAACACAAAGTCGCAGGTATGATAATCCAGATTCGCAGACCCAGTAGGGCAGATTAGCAGCTAATCTGGTGTATTAGAGAGAAGGTGAGTCGCAAGGTGGAGTTGGTCCCGCGCCACGCGCAGAGGACGGTCGAGGAAGCGCTCAAGGACACGCGTGTCGTCTCGCTGCTCGGGGCACGGCAGGTCGGCAAAAGCACACTTGCCCATGAGGTCGCCACTCAGCTCGGTGCGTCTGGTCCCCTCACGCTTGATGACGCGACGACTAGGGCGGCAGCTGATGCAGACCCGACTGGTTTTGTTGCGTCGCTTGCGCGGCCGGTCATGCTCGACGAGGCTCAGCGCTCTGAGCCTCTTCTCCTCGCGATCAAGGAGGCGGTGGACAGGGACACCACTCCCGGTCAGTTCTTGCTCACGGGCTCTGCGAACATTCTCACGGCACCGCGGATCCACGAAGCCCTGACTGGCCGAACGGAGATCATCACGCTGTGGCCGCTTGCGCAGAGTGAGATCGAGCGTTCGCAGGTGAACTTCGTCGATCGACTGTTCGCGGGCAACATCCCGTCGATCACGGGCGCAACCGTTGGCCGTGATGCGTTTGTCGAGCGAGCGGTCCAAGGCGGGTACCCGGAGGCGCTGAAACGCACGCCGAGGAGACGGGAGCGTTGGTTCGAGAGCTATATCGAGTCGATCGTGACCCGGGATCTGCGCGAGCTGGCCGATATTCGCAGGCTCGGGGCAGTGCCAAGCTTGCTCCGACTGATCGCCGGCCAGGCGGCCAACCTCTTCAAGGCCGAGACCATGAGCAACGACCTGGGTATCTCGACGAAGACCGTTCAGGCATACACCGAACTCTTGGAGACGGTCTATCTGGTTAGGCGTGTCAAGGCCTGGCGGGCGAACATCGGCAACCGGGAGGTGACAACCCCGAAGATCTACGTGGTCGATTCGGGTTTGCTCGCGTACCTACTGGGGGCCGATGCAGGACGTGCAGGCCGAGACGACCAGGTCTCGGGAAAGCTCTTTGAGAATTTCGTTGCGATGGAGATCGCTCGACTTGTCGACTGGGCGGATACCGCGTCGACTCAGTACCACTACAGAGATCGTTCAACAGGCGACGAGATCGATGCCGTATTGGAGTCACGGACTGGCCAGATCGCGTGCGTTGAGTGCAAGTCGGCCGCAACGGTCAGGTCTAGTGATTACCGAGGGATGGCAAAACTGCGCGATGCACGAGCCGACCGCTTCACAGCCGGTGTCGTGATGTATACGGGTGCCGAGACAAGGCCGCTCACCGAGAAGATCTGGGCAGTTCCAGTGAACGCGCTTTGGGGGACTGAGGATCCCCTCGTGACGAGGATCCTCTCTCCGGGATCAACGGCCGTCGAGAGTCGGCGACGAGCGGGCGCCACCTCGACAACCTCCAGTCGCTGAGAATAAAAGCCGCCAAAGTTGCTACTGAGCGTGGCAAGGATGGCAAGGAACAGCGTTCGTTCGGGTTCGCTCAAGCGTTCGGTCGGGGCACCGATTCCGCTCAACCATGCCGATTGAGCGCACTCGAGCGAACTGGTGCGAACGCCTGCCCCGTCTCGACAAGCTGGGGGTCACTGGTTCGAGCCCAGTACCGCCCATAGGGAAAAGGCCCCGCTGGACGGGGGCTTTTCGCTCGAGCTTTTCTTCTCTAGCCTCGGATGCTGAGGCCGTGGGCACAGAATGGGCACAGTCCTTGCTGGCGGCTCGCGTAGGCGTCCTCGAGGCCGCACCGCGCCGATCGCGGAGGGGCTGACGATCGGACTCTGCGAGCACGAGGTCGGACTGACGATCGAGAGCGCGTTCAGGGTTGGTCGGGAGCGGCCTCGATGTGCTCCACACAGGCTGCGCTGACGAGCGAACGGATGGCTATTCGAGCGGAACCTCGTCGATTGAACGCTTTGGCCTGTGCTTCAGCGGCCCAAGTGGGGTGCTCGCAAGTGCGTCCGCTTCCGCGTTCGCCTTTCGTGGCACCCACGTGATCTTGATGTCAGCGAACTCTTGGATCAGAGAAACCGCTCGCGTATGCAAGGGCCTGAGGTGCTTCGCCTTGACTTTCCATCTGCCGTCCAGCTGGTTGACTAGCAAAGCGGAATCGAGGCACACGCGTAAGTATCCAATCCCGCGAGAGCGGGCGACCTCGAGGCCTCTGATGAGAGCTCGGTACTCCGCGACGTGATGGTCCTATTGCTTCCGAGATCTCCTCGAGAGGGGCCTTCAGGACAACACCAATCGCAGCTTCGCCCGCCATTTTGCCGGGTTCATCGGCGACGATGCCCCCGTCGGTCGTGAGTACGTGGTAGCGGGTTTTGGGGCCACGGCCGTCGCCGGCGGACGTTCCACGTTCCGTCATGGAGCCAAAGGTATCGCCCAAGAGGACGCCGCGGCGGGGTCGTTGTGTCCCGGCCGCGAACGGCGTCTCTAACGTGCTGCAGGTTCAGGGTCGGGCTCAGTAGCGAGTTGACGCAACCAAACACCTGCTCAGTTGCTAGCGCCTCCGTGCCGCTGTTCCCAGACTCCGGCCAGCGCCCCGGGGTCTGAGCGAGCGACGCATCGCGCGGGCCCGTGCGAACCCGAGAAGACCATCAAGGGCCGCGCCGCCTAGTCAGCCAGGCCCTGGCGCGCTCGACGTCCTCGGCTGAGAGGTAGCGCGGGGGATAATCTCGCGTGGGCGCGCGGGGCCCGTGCACGAAGGCGACCACGCGCAGTCGCCCCGCGACCTCGAGTGGCTCGCTCAACGTCACCTTCTCCTCGTAGCGGGTCAAAGTACGGAAGGCGTTCCGAGCCGGCTTGCGGACCACGATCAGAAGGTCGGCGCGGGAGTGCTCGATGACCTTCTCGAGCCACATGTCGCGGCAGGTGTCGAGTGCCCCGTTCACGCCGGCCTTCCGGGTGACACCGGCCTCTCCTTCCGACTTGCAGTGCACGACCTCCGTGAGGGCGTAGTCGCGACCCGGCACGACCTTGTCGCCGAACAGTGCCTACCGCGTGCTTACGCATCTCGCGCCAGAAAGGCACAGGCTTGCCGTAGCCGCCCGCGGACTTGCGCAGCCTCACGCCGGTCGGGTCAATGAAAGTGAAGGCCTCGTTGTAGCGATGCTCGATCTGCTCGTCCGTCCAGTCGCAGGTGACGTTCCCCGCTGGACGCTCCTCGTCCCGGTAGCCTCCCTCGGGCAGCGAGAGAGACGGGTTCGAGCTGAGGAAGAGGAGCGGCGCATCCCGCAGGTGCCCCACCCACGGCTCCGGCAGTTGGTGACGACTCGCGGCCAGCCGCTGCCGGCGCTGGAGCGACTCTGACTCCTCCTCCGACTCCAACTTCGGCCACTGTTCGAGGACGACCGCAGCGCAGTTGTGCGTGCTGCCCTCGGGCGTCAGGCAATAGCTCACGTTCGGGCAGCGGGCGATCCGGACGAGTAGCGATGGGAGCCCGGCGGCCACTGCTGCCTTGCATCCTCTACCTTCTCCTGCTTCAGTGCAAACCTGATTCAGTCGACCGGAGCATGCCCTCGCCGAGGAGAGGGGGCGGCGGCCACTCGAGGGCCGCGGCGAGATTTTCGCGGTGCGACCCGAGGACGAGAACTTGGGACCGAACATCGTTCGGGCGGCTTCGCTCCGCTCTCGCCGATTGGTCTCATCGAGCTCGCGCTGACGCCGAGCCTCAAGCTGAGCCTCGGTCTCCGCGGCCGTCGCAGAAGGCTCGTTACCCCGTGACGTGGCGCGGTCATACACCCGCTTCCATGTCACCCCTCAGATAGCCGGTTCAATCGTCGCGAGCGCGTCGCGCAGTCCGGCGTTGTAGGTGTCGCCATCGGTCCCGTGGTGCACGCGCCGGCAGCGCCTGGACGACATCGTGCGCACGGTGAGCGGCCTGCCGTTCGGCGGCACCGACTGTGCCCTGCCGATGCTGTACGCGCTCGAGCGTGAGCGTGAGATCGACACGTTCGTGATCTACACCGACTCGGAGACGTGGGCGGGCGACGTCCATCCGGCTCAGGCGCTTGCGGACTACCGTCGCGCCTCGGGCATCGACGCTCGGCTGGTTGTGGTCGGAATGGTCTCGAACGGCTTCTCGATCGCAGATCCACAGGACCCAGGAATGCTCGACGTCGTCGGCTTCGACACCGCGACGCCGCAGCTCCTCTCGGACTTCGCCCGCGACGCGCTCTGACCGGGCGCCGCCGGGCGCGTCACCACACAACGAAAGGAGACCAGATGCATCGTCTCTATCTGGTCCGGTCGGTCAAGCCGACGCCGCGCCCGAGCGAGAAGTACTCGGCCAAGGTGATCGAGCTGCGGGTTCGCCGGGAAGCACGCCGCCAGTTGCGGCGCGTTCCGGAGCCCAAGCGGCCGGACGCAGCATGAACGTGCTTTGACGCGCTCCCGCCGAACGCTGGGCGGGGGCGCCGCGACTACGCTCTGCCCTCGTGTCGTCCTTCGATCGCATCTCGCTCGCCGAGGGCGACATCACGACGTTCGCAGCCGACGCGATCGTCAACGCGGCGAACAGCTCGCTGCTCGGCGGCGGTGGCGTCGACGGGGCGATTCACCGTGCCGGCGGGCCGGCGATCCTCCAAGCAAGCCGAAGGCTCGGTGGCTGCAAGACCGGCGAAGCAAAGGCCACCACGGCGGGACAGCTGCGTGCCAGATACGTGATCCACACGGTCGGTCCGATCTGGGGCGAGGTGGACGACGCGGACGAATTGCTCGCCTCGTGCCTCCGCGCGTCGCTCGCGCTCGCAGCAAGCCTCGACTGCTCGAACGATCGCATTTCCTGCGATCTCGACCGGCATCTACAGCTTCCCCATCGACCGCGCGGCTCGCATCGCGATCAGGACGAGCGCACACGAGCTCGCACGGCTCGCTGACATCGAGCGTGTGACCTTGGTCCTTTTCGATCGCGATGCCTACGAACAATTCGCGGCGGCGCTTGCCGAATCCACCTAACCGAACAACCTGAAGGGAGGTGACCCGCGTGGAACCGAATGAGCACGTGACGCGCGGAGTCATCCTCCGCGGTACGGTCGGCTCGACCGCACACGGGCTTCATCACGGCGGCCAGGACGACCGAGACGAGATGGCGGTCTTCGTCGAGCCTCCCGAGTACCGCCTCGGGCTGAAGCTCACCCGCGCGCAGGGACAGAAGCTGCACCCGCTCGAGCACTGGGTCGAGCGGACGCAGCCCGAGGGCTCCCGCTCGGGGCCCGGCGACCCCGACCTCGTCGCCTACAACCTGCGCAAGTACCTCCGACTCGCACTGAAGGGGCACCCGACGGTGCTTCTGCTCCTGTTCGTCCCGCCCGAGCTGACGCTCGTCGAGCCGGACCTCGGCCACGAGCTACGGGCACTCGGCGGCTCGATCCTCTCCAAGCGGGCCGGCCGCGGCTACCTCGGGTACCTCGGTGGGCAGCGGGAGCGGTTGATGGGTCACGCGGCCAGAAGCGGGTGAACCGGTCCGAGCTCGTCGAGGCGCACGGCTTCGACACGAAGTACGCGATGCACGCAGTCCGGCTCGGCTACCAGGGCATCGAACTCCTGGAGACGGGCCGAGTGACCCTGCCGATGCCGGAGCCGGCGCGCTCGCGCGCCATGGCGATCCGGCTCGGCGAGCGCTCGCTCGACGAGGTGCTCGCGGAGATCGACGACGTCCAGGCACGCCTCGCCGCGGCGCTCGAGCAGACGACCCTCCCGGACGAGCCCGAGCGGGACGCGGTCGACGCGTTCCTCGTCGACGCCTACCGCCGAGCCTGGGGCTGGGCGTAACACAGACCACCGGCGCCCCCGCCGAACGCTGGGTGGGGGCGCCGCGCGGTGCAGGCGGATGTGGCGAAACCCGGTAGACGCACCGGTTTCAGACACCGGCGGAGAAATCCATGGGGGTTCGACTCCCTCCATCCGCACTCACGACCACCAGAGAGGAGTACGGCCATGCGTAACGACAGCCATCACGAGGAGTCCTTTTGAGCCGATGAGCAAAACGGCGGCGCGGGTTATCCCTCTGAGACGCACGTCAAGCGCGGCAGGCGGATCGTTGGCGGCGACAGGCCTAAAGCCGGATATCTGCGGCTTTAATGGCGAGAACCAGCGATAACGGCTCCTCTGATCTAGAGCTTGATATAACCAGCACTAAGTGCTATAGTGATGGATGTATGTCGCACTACGATGAAGAGGATGCTACGGATTCGTCTGGCCGGTCTTCGGGTGGGCGATCAAAGAAGCGGCGCGCTCCGCTTCCGGTTACCCGCGCTCTGCGGGAGACCGGTTCTGCGTTGGAGGCGTGGCGGAAACTGCGCGGGCTCACTCAAGCGCAGCTCGCATCGCGCGTCGGCCTCAATCGCGAGACCATCGCCCGACTCGAGAAGGGGGATGGAGGGGTCAGCCTTGAGAACGTTCTTCTTGTCCTCCGTGCGCTAGGTCTGCAAGACCTCCTTCAGCGCGCGCTTGATCCGTACGAGTCCGACATCGGGCGGCTGCGTGCTGACGAGAACCTCCCGCAGCGCGTACGCCCACGCAGCCTGAAGGGCAGCAATGCCTAGCGCCGTCGATGTCATCGTTGAGATCGGCCACAGCCCCGTCATGGCTGGTCGTCTCTGGACACACCGTCGAGGAACCAGCGAGTCCGCCACCTTCGGCTACTCCACCGACTACCTCGCGCTCGCTGACGCGTACGCGCTCGATCCATTGTTGCCGCTCGCGCAAGGACAGTTCCAGACTCCCGTTGGTCGTTCTATGTTCGGCGCCTTCACCGACTGCGCTCCTGATCGTTGGGGCCGAACGCTGATCAATCGCGCCGAGCGAAACCGAGCGGAGGGGGCAGGAACGCAGCAAAGGAGTTTCGCCGAGATCGACTACCTCCTCGGCGTCCGCGACGATCTCCGCCAGGGCGCCCTCAGATTCCGGGACCCGGCGACGGGCGCCTACCTGGCCGCGAGCGAAGAGGGCATCCCCTATCTGATCGGCCTCGGTCCCCTCCTGACCGCCGCCGAGCACCTCGAGCGTAACGAGGCGACGACGAGCGAGGTGCGCGATCTGCTCCGCGCCGGAAGTTCGCTCGGAGGCGCCCGACCGAAGGCTCACGTGCTCCTCCCCGACGGCCGCGTCGCGATTGCCAAGTTCCCAAGCGCGACCAACGATGGCTGGGACGTCATGCGCTGGGAAGCCGTTGCCCTTGATCTCGCGGCTCGAAGCGGAATCACAGCACCCCAGTGGGATCTGCACGAAATCGGCGGCAAGAGCGTTCTCACCGTGGCGCGCTTCGACCGAGACGGCGCACATCGCGTCGGTTACGCCAGCGCTATGACGATGCTTGAAGCAACCGATGGTGATGATCTCTCGTACCTCGACATCGCCGATGCGATCGGCCGCGAATCAGCCGACGCCGAAGGAGATCTCCGCGAACTCTGGCGGCGCATCGCTTTCTCTCTTCTCATCTCGAACACCGATGACCACCTGAGGAACCACGGCTTTCTTCGATCCAGCACTGCGGGATGGCGGTTGTCGCCAATCTTCGACATCAATCCGAATCCCGAACCGGCGGGCCATAGACTCGCAACGACGATCGCACTTGGTTCCACGGACACAATCGAGACGTTGCTCGATGTCGCAGACTTCTTCCGGCTCGATGACCATCAAGCCCGCTCCACGCTCTCCGACGTCACTGAGGCAACGAGTCAGTGGCGTCGGATCGCAGCCGCGAACGGCCTCGACGCCTCCGCAATCGACGACATGGAGCCAGCCTTCGAGCACGAGCTAGCTGCCGCGGCGCGTGATCTTACGGCCGTTCGCGGATGAGGCGGGATCGTCGGCAGTAGCGCGCGATGTCGTCGTCGACAGGTCGAAGAGCCGTCCCGCGGGCAGCGGTCGAGTCCGCCGCGATGACAAACTCGTGGCGAGGGTCTCGCGTGGCAAGGATGGCAAGGATTGGCGTTCGTTCGGGTTCGCTCAGCCGTTCGGTCGACGACAAAAATGCGCTCAATGAAGCGGTGTGCCCGCACTTGAGCGAACGGGCGCGAACGGCTGCGCCAAATCGACAAGCTGGGGGTCACTGGTTCGAGCCCAGTACCGCCCATAACCGACGTCGCGCGAACCATCACTTCTGGTCGTGAAGCGACTTCAGAAACTCATGTGCACTCACAGCGGGGATGACGCCTCGCAGACGGAGCACATGATCGTCACCCGAGACAAGGGCTTCGGCGCGCGCGGATCGAGCGAGGTCGATCAGGTACTCGTCGTCAGGATCGATCGAGAGCGTCTTGAGCGAAGGTTCAGGATCGTCGAGCAGGATGCTCTGCTGGCGCAGGAACTCGACGTACGCCGCGGCCTCCGCCTGGGTGACGTAACGGCGGAACCTGTCGCGGTGCAAGACGTCTCCGAGTTCGGCCAAGAGCTGTTCAGAAGTCACGAGCTCGAAGCTGCCGGCGCGAAGCTCGATCAAGAGGCGAGCACTTGAGCCGGTCGGGCTGATCAGGGCCGAAACAAGAACATTCGGGTCAAGAACCGCGCGCGGCACGCTTTTCGTTACGCATCGCGTGTGTCTCTGAGACGGCTAGCTCCATCGCCTCGTCCTCGCCGAGGTTGCTCCTCGCCCAGACATCTTCCACCGTGCCGAAGCCGAGATACGTGCGCAGCGCATCCTCGACGATTTCGGAGTCGCGACGGTCGCTGCGGGCGGCTCGCACCCGCATCGCGCGAAGTACATCCTCGTCGATGTAGAAAGTGGCCTTCCTGCTCATTGCGCCATTTTAGCGCTTTGCTGTTTTCCTGGCAAGATGGCTTGCGGCGGAGCATCCTCCCTCAGGTGAAGAGTCGGCCAGAGCCCGTGGCCCACGGGCACCGACACACAGTAAACGCACAAACGTTCAATCCGGGTTCGTGCAGGAGAACCAAGCTGTGGTCGTAGAAAGCTGGTCTGAGCAGTAAAAGTAGGGGAAAGGCGGGGGTCGTTGCCGCCCGAGAACCAACTCGACAAGCTGGGGGTCACTGGTTCGGTGCGCCGGGAGACCGGCATGGGGAAGGAGATGAGAGAGCTCTACGTCGAAGGAGTAGCGATCCACGATGGCCCCGAGTCATGCGTTGGCGTCCGTGAGGGTGTCGGTGAAGCGTTGACAGGGGTACGTGTGGGCTGGGTTATGGAGCCGCGAAATTGACTTGATCGGGGTGCTGACGTCCTCGAACCAGGCGGAAGGCCATGTCGCTGGCGGCGTTTTCGCGAGTTGCTGGTGGACCCCGCGCGGTCTGAGATCCTGGGCACGCACGGAATCTCCATGCACGGGAACCGGGAGGTCCCACGGTCGCCCGTGGGTGTCGGTGATGCCCCGCCCTTGTTGGGGTCGCGGGGTGGCAGGCCGGCGCTTGATGGGACGCGGGGGGAACGCTGAGGCGGTAAGCCCTCGATGAACGAGCGTGGGAAGTCGGACAGGCCCGTAGTACCTGGGAAGCCGCTGAACAAGCCTGCGCAGGCGGGTGCGGAGGCGGTGGAGGGAAGGGGCCTGCCCAAGGGGAACGCGGCCAGTGAAACACCCTCCGGACACAGAGCCGGTCAGGGCGTGTCAAGCGATCTGGATCGCGTGCGCCAGGCGGCGCGAAGAGACAGGGAGGTGCGGTTCACTGCGCTTCTGCACCACGTGTCTGTCGAGCGTTTGGAGGCCGCGTACCGGGCGATCCGTCCGGATGCTGCTCCGGGCATCGACGGGGTGTCGTGGGAGGACTACGGGCAGGATCTCGAGGCGAACCTTCGGGATCTGCACGGCCGTGTCCACAGGGGCGCCTACCGGGCGAGGCCGACTCGGAGGGTGTTCATCCCGAAGCCGGACGGGCGGCAGCGGCCGCTCGGAGTCGCGTCGTTGGAGGACAAGATCCTGCAGCGGGCGCTGGTCGAGGTGCTGAACGCGATCTACGAGGAGGACTTCGTCGGGTTCTCGTACGGGTTCCGGCCGGGCCGTTCACCGCATGACGCGTTGGACGCGCTCGCGGTCGGGATCACGCGGAAGAAGGTGAACCACGTGCTCGACGCGGATCTCCGCGACTTCTTCACCCGGCTCGATCAGGGCTGTCTGGAGAGGTTCCTCGAGCACCGGATCGCGGACAGGCGGGTCCTGCGCCTGATCGGTAAGTGGCTCAGGGCAGGAGTGATCGAGGACGGGGAGTGGTCGGAGACGTCGGAGGGGACGGCGCAAGGGGCATCGGTCTCACCGCTGCTCGCGAACGTCTACCTCCACTACGTGTTCGACCTGTGGGCCGACCAGTGGCGGCGGCGGCACGCGCACGGCGACGTCGTGATCGTGCGCTTCGCCGATTTATGCGGACATCGGGATAAGTCGGCTTATGCCGAGTCCCGGGTTATGCCGAGTTGGGGTCGGGATGCTTGTGGTGGGGCGGTGATCGGCTCGAAAAGCTCGGCATAAGCCGCTGGG
>Ga0302325_10021138_pt1 | contig 13630 bp, 10 predicted proteins | sample Palsa_T0_2_FD_201948 | JGI IMG/M metagenome (GOLD analysis project Ga0302325, IMG submission 201948) | Peat permafrost microbial communities from Stordalen Mire near Abisko, Sweden - Palsa_T0_2 | ecosystem: Environmental > Terrestrial > Soil > Palsa > Peat permafrost | place: Sweden: Abisko... | reverse complement strand
GCCGCCATGCTGGCCACCGCCGCCCGGGCCCGCGCCGCGCTGCAGGGCCACGACTACGTCATCCCCGACGACGTCAAGGCGCTGGCCCTGCCGGCGCTGCGCCACCGGGTGATCCTCTCGCCCGCCGCCGAGATCGAGGGCCGCCAGGTCGACCAGATCATCCAGGGCCTGATCGACCGGGTGGAAGCGCCCCGATGATCCGCCGATGATCTACCCCAGCTCACGGGCGGTGGTGATGATGGCCGCCGGCGCGCCGCTGGCGCTGCTGATCGGCCTGATCCAGCCCGGCTGGTGGGTGGCCGGCGCCGCATGGGTGGCGCTGGTGGGGGCGCTGTGCCTGGCCGACGCGGTGCTGGGCTCGCCCCGCGACCGGGCCGACCTGGTGCTGGAGGCGCCCGGCGCCATGCCCACCGCCGGCGTGGTTCCGCTCAGCCTCAAGCTCAGCTTCGAGCGCCGTCCGCCGGCCCAGGTCGAAACGGCCGCGCAGGTCAACGCGCGCCTCACCCTCACCCCCGACCGCAGCGCCGCCACCGTCCGCGAGGGCGAGGCCGAGACGGTGTTCGAGCTCGCGCCGGTGCGCCGCGGGGAGGGCGAGATCGAACGCATCTGGGCGCGCTGGCGCGGTCCCTTCGGCCTGGTCTGGAAGCAGGTCAGCCAGGCGCCCAAACAGCTCATCTCCATCACCCCCAACGTGGCGGCGGTGAAGGACGAGGCCATCCGCCTCTTCGCCCGCGACGCCCTGTTCGGCATCAAGGCCCAGCTGGAGACCGGCGAGGGTTCGGAGTTCCACGCCCTGCGCGAACTCGCCGCCGGCATGGACCGGCGCACGGTCGACTGGAAGCAGTCGGCCAGGCACGGCAAGCTGCTGGCCAAGGAGTTCCGCACCGAGCGCAACCACCCGGTGATCTTCGCCATCGATACCGGCCGGCTGATGTGCGAGCCGCTGCTGGGGGTGCCGCGCATCGACCGGGCGATCAACGCCGCGCTGCTGATGGCCTTCGTGTCGCTGAAGCTGGGCGACCGCGTGGGCTTCTTCGGCTTCGACGTGCAGCCGCGGGTGTTCACCGGGGCCATCTCCGGCGCCCACGCCTTCCCGCTGCTGCAGCGCATCGCCGCGCGGCTCGACTACTCCACCGAGGAGACCAACTACACGCTGGCCCTCACCCAGCTCGGGGCGGCGCTGGAGCGGCGCTCGTTGATCGTGGTGTTCACCGACTTCGCCGACACCACCAGCGCCGAGCTGATGCTGGAGAACGTCTCGCGCCTGATCCGTCGCCACCTGATCCTGTTCGTGATCTTCCGCGACGAGGAGCTGGAGGCGATCGCCCGCCGCGAGCCCACCGACCCCGAGGCGGTCTCCCGCGCGGTCACCGCCGAGGCGCTGCTGCGCGAGCGCGACCTGGTGATGGCCCGCCTGGCGCGCATGGGCGTCCACATCGTCGACGCCCCTTCGACGTCGATTGGCCCCGCGCTGCTATCGGCCTACATCGACCTGAAACGGCGGGACCTGCTGTGATGAAGCTGGGGAATCCTCCCTTCTCCCCTCGCGGGAGAAGGTGTCGGCGGAGCCGACGGATGAGGGGTGTGGGCTGGATGGTTGACGTCGTGGGCGAGGCCCGGACCGGCTTCGGCGCACCCCTCATCCGACCCCTTCGGGGCTTCCTTCTCCCGCAAGGGGAGAAGGAAGCCTGTCGGCCACTCCCATGAAAGAGCTGCAGCTCAAGAGCCAGAGGTTCCGGGCCGAGCGGGAGGCGGACTGGCGGCGGCTGGAGGGACTGCTGGCCAAGGTCGAGAACCGGTCGGCCTCCAGCCTCTCCGACGACGAGCTGCTGGCCATCCCGGTGCTCTACCGCTCCACCCTGTCCTCGCTCTCGGTGGCGCGGGCGACCTCGCTCGACCACAGCCTGATCGACTACCTGGAGGCCCTCTCCACCCGCGCCTACTTCTTCGTCTACGGCGCCCGGGCCAGCTTCGGCCAGCGCATCGGCCGCTTTTTCGTCGAGACCTGGCCGGCGGCGGTGAAGGACTTGTGGCGCGAGACGCTGGCGTCCTTTGCCATCACCTTCGGCTCGGCGCTGATCGGCTACCTGCTCGTGGCCCACGACCCTAGCTGGTATGGCGCGCTCTTCGCGGACAACCAGGGCCGCGACTTCACCTCCACCACGGCGGAGCTGCGCAACACCCTCTACAGCAGCGGCGGCGGTGGAGACATGCTGGCGGTGGCGGCGGCCTATCTCTTCCAGCACAACGCCCAGATCGCCATCTTCGCCTTCGCGCTCGGCTTCGCCTTCTGCCTGCCCACCGCCCTGCTGCTGGCCCAGAACGGGCTGATGCTGGGCGCCTTCTTCGCGCTCTTCGTCTCGCGCGGGCTCGGCTTCGAACTGGGCGGCTGGACCTTCATCCACGGCGTCACCGAGCTCTTCGCCATCATCCTGGGCGGGGCGGCGGGTTTCCGCATCGGCTGGCGCGTGGTCTTTCCCGGCGACCGGTCGCGGATGGACGCCGCTGCGGCCGCCGGCCGCTCGGCCGCGCCGGTGGTCGCCGGCGTGGTGCTGATGCTGGTGGTCGCCGGCATGCTGGAGGGCTTCGCCCGCCAGCTGATCCAGATCGACCTGGCCCGCTACGCCATCGCGGTGGCCACCCTGATCATCTGGCTCGGCTACTTCTACACGCCCCGCCGCCCGAGGACCGCATGACCGCCGCCGGCGCCGTCCCCCCGCCGCCCAAGGAGTTGCGTCACCTCGTCACCCCCGAGGGGGTCGACCTGCGCCTGCGCATCGGCAGCGCCGGCGAGCGGGCGTCCGCCTTCCTGCTCGACTTCACCTTCATCGTCGTGGGTCTGGGCATTTTCACCGCGCTCGTCATCGCTTGCTTCTGGGCGCTGGCCAGCCTCGGCGCGCCGGATCTGCGCAGCGGCATCGGCAGCGTCGTGGCCGTCATCTGTCTGCTGGGCTTCTTCGCGGTGCGCAACGGCTACTTCATCATGTTCGAGCTCAGCGCCCGCGCCGCCACGCCCGGCAAGCGCATCCTGGGCCTGCGGGTCGCGGCCCGCGACGGCGGCCGGCTGACCGCGGAGGCGGTGTTCGCCCGCAACGCCATGCGCGAGATCGAGATCTTCCTGCCGCTCACCGTGCTGATCACCTCCGCCGCCGGCGCCACCGATCCGATCGGCGGCTGGCTGATCCTGCTGGGGCTGGTCTGGACCGGCGGCTTCACCCTGTTCCCGCTGTTCAACCGCGACCGCCTGCGGATCGGCGACTTCGTGGCCGGCACCTGGGTGGTGAAGTCCAGGCGCGAGCGGCTCAGCATCGACCTGCTCGACGCCGTCCAGGCCCCCAACCGCGAGCGCTTCGCCTTCACCGCCGACCAGGCCGGCGCGTACGGCATCAAGGAGCTGCACGTGCTGGAGGACGTGCTGCGCCGCCGCGACGCCAAGACCATGGCCGCCGTGGCCGAGCGCATCCGGGCCAAGATCGTCTGGCGCGGCGCCGAGGGCGAGACCGACGCTGACTTCCTCACCGCCTACTATGGGGCCCTGCGCGCCCGCCTGGAGACCCGCCTGCTGTTCGGGCACCGCCGCAAGGACAAGTTCGACAAGGCGTAGCGCGGTCCTGCGCCCCCTCCGTCTCGCCGCGCCTCGCGGCGCGCCGATCCACCTTATCCGCCGACGCGGGTGAGGAGAAGGCGCGCGAGCCTGCTCGTCCAAGGCGCAGCGGGGGAGGCGGATCGGCGTGCGCCAGCACGACGAGACGCAGGGTCCGCAAGGCGGCGTCAACCCCCGTTGACGGCCGAACGCCTGCATGGCTGTTGCCATCCATGGCCGCACCGCAACCCGACGCCTACACCCGAGCCGTCCATCGCTTCGCCACCGCCGGCAAGCTCGACGCCGCCCGCACGATCCTCAACTGGGACGCCCAGACCCACATGCCGCGCGGCGGCGCCTGGGCCAGGGGCGAGCAGATGGCGGCGATCACCGAGGTCTCCGCCGACCTGATCGGCTCGCGGGCCGCCGGCGAGGAGCTGGGCGAGGCCGAGGCGATGGCCGGGGCCCTGGCCGCCGACGAACGCGCCGACCTCGCCGAGATGCGCCGCAGCTGGATCCACGCCGCCGCCGTCCCCTAGGAGCTGCAGGCGGCCAAGACCCGCGCCGCCCAGGCGCTGCAGGCGGTCTGGGTGCGGGCCAAGCCGGAGAACGACTGGAAGAGCTTCGCGCCCGGCTTCGCCGAGCTCTTGGCCATCACCCGTGAGATCGCCCAGGCCAAGGCCGAGGCGCTGGGGACCACACCCTACGGCGCGCTGATCGACGAGTACGATCCCGGCGTCGGCGAGGCCGCCATCGACCCGATCTTCGCCGACCTCGGCGCGCACCTGCCCGGCCTGATCGCCGAGGTGCGCGAGCGCCAGGCCGCCTGGCCGGACCCGATCCCGTTCGGCGAGGTTCCGGTGGAGCAGCAGGCGGCGCTGTCGCACAAGCTGGCGCTGACCGTCGGCCACGACCCGAACAACTTCCGCATCGATGTGGCCCCGCACCCGTTCTCGGTGCCGCACAGTCCCGGCGACGTGCGCTTCACCACCCGCTACGACCTCGGCAATCCCCGCTACGCCATCGACGCCACCCTGCACGAGGCGGGGCACGCGATGTACGAGTTCAACTTGCCGCGCGACTTCGCCTTCCGGCCCGGCGGCATGGCGCGTGGCATGACCGCCCACGAGAGCCAGTCGCTGTCGCTGGAGAAACTTGCTGGCCGCAGCCGCGAGTTCCTCGGCTGGCTGGCGCCGCAACTGGCGGCGGCGTACGGCGGCGACCCGGAGCGCTGGTCGCGGCTGAACGTGCTCAACACCTGGCGGCGGCTCGACAACGGCTACATCCGCGTCGAGGCCGACGAGCTTTCCTATCCGCTGCACGTGATCCTGCGCTACCGGCTGGAGCAGGCGCTGATCGGCGGCGACCTCCTGCCCGACGACGTGCCGGGGGCCTGGAACGAGCTGTTCGTGAAGCTGCTGGGCCGCACCCCGCCCGACCACGCCCGCGGCTGCCTGCAGGACATCCACTGGGCCGCCGGCCTGATGGGCTACTTCCCCAACTACGCCATGGGCTCGATGCTCGCCGCGCAGCTGTTCGAGCGGGCCCGGGCGGACGATCCGGAGATCCTGCCCGCCCTCGGCCGCGGCGACCTCAGCCCCTATTTCGGCTGGGTGAAGCCGCGGATCCACCAGCGCGCCAGCCTCACCTCCTTCGCCGAGCTGGTCCACGACGCCACCGGCGCCCCGCTCAGCGCCGAGGCGTTCAAGCGGCACGTGCGGCGGCGCTACCTGGAAGAGCCGCTGGAGTAGCCGCCATTAGTATCCCTCTCCCCGCTTGCGGGGAGAGGTGGACCGCCGCGGGCGGGCCGGTAAGGGGCTCGGCGCGTAGGCGGCGAGCGCGCACAGCGCCGTCCGGCGCCGCAAGGCCCTCACCCGTCCGGCCACTTCGCGCCCGTCCGACCTCTCCCAACTCTTCGGTTGGGAGAGGGATACCGATGGCCGCCTCTGCCTACGCCCGCTGCAGCCCCGCCACCGCTTGCCGCGTCGCGGTGAGGGACTGGCCGGCGACCATGCCCTTCCAGTCGTCGGCGTCGCCGTAGAAGGCGGCGCGGATCTGGGACTTGATCGCCGCCGCCTCGGGCGAGGTGGGGTCGCCGTAAGCATGCAGCCAGGCGTCGGCGCGCAGGGCCAGGAACACCTCGGCCAGGGCCTTGACCCCGTACTCCAGGGCGATGCCTGTCACCTCGGCGTGGGCCAGCAGCACCGGCGCGGCGGTGAGGTTGTCGCCGGCGGTGACCGCCGAGGTGGAGCTGCCGTCGAGCGGGGTGGTGATGGCGGCGCCGAACCAGGCCTGGCCGCGCCGGAAGCCCGGGCTGCCGGCCGGGTCGGACATGATCGGCTCGGCGTAGCCCCAGGGCCCGAGGCCGGTGTGGTAGTCGATGATGGCGATCTTGCCCGCTTGGCCGAGATAGCCGGCGTAGATGGCCGCCTGGGTGCGATGCGCCCAGCTGGGCCCGGTTCCGCCGTAGAAGACGCCCTTGGGATGCCGGTACTGGCCGCCGCTCAGCGCCTGCTGCAGCGCCAGCGGTCCGTGCTTGCCGCCGTAGTCGCGCAGCACCGCCGCGCTCGCCCGCTGCGACTCGTGCGTCCATTCCGCCGGCACCGCGGCGTCGGCCAGCGCGTCGTAGCCGGGGTTCTCCGGCGTCGGCTGGGCGAAATCCAGCCAGTTGCGGTTGAGGTCGATGTTCTCCTCGGTCACCCGGCGCAGCCAGGCGAAGCCGTAGGGGTTGATGGCGTGGACCAGCAGGGCGGCCGTGCCAGAGGGCAGGCTCGCGGCCTCGCCGCGGGTCAGCCAGTCGACCTGGGCGCCGGAACCGCAGAAGCCCTCGACCCCGTGGGTGCCCGAGACCATCACCAGCACCTTCTCGGCGGTGCGCGGCCCGAACCAGGCGACATCGGTGGCCAGCTCGCCGCCGTCCGGCCCGCGGTTCGGGTTGGCGATCGCCTCCAGCGCGCCGCCGGCCGCGCTCGCCGCCTCGCGGAACTTGACCCGCGCCTCGGCGTAGCTGGCGCTGAAGCTTTCAGCAGAGTTCACGACCACCCCTCCTTCACAATCGCAAACGCGCGCCCGGCGCCCTATGAGGTCCGGACCACGGGTTTGGAAGGGGCTTATGGCGCACCGCTACGATTTCGCCTCCGACAATGTGGCGCCTGCCATGCCCGAGGTGATGGAGGCGCTCACCGCCGCCAACGTCGGCTTCGCCTCCGGCTACGGCACCGACCACGTCACGCGCCGCGCCGCGGACCTGATCCGCCAGGCGCTGGACGCCGACGCGGAGGTCCGGTTTGTCCCGTCCGGCACCGCCGCCAACGCCCTGACGCTGGCCGCGCTCTGCGCGCCGCACGAGGCGGTGATCTGCCACGAGCACGCCCACGTCGCCACCGACGAGGCCGGCGCGCCGGGCTTCTTCGGCTCGGGCCTGGGGCTGATCACCCTGCCGGGCCCCTCCGGCCGCATCGCGCCGGCGACCTTGGCCGCGACCCTGGCCCAGCCCGAGACCTCCTACCGCCAGTCCCCCGCCGCGCTGACCCTCACCAACGTCACCGAGTACGGCGCACTCTATTCCGAGGAAGCGCTGCGGGGCCTGATCGGCCAGGCCAAGGCCGCGGGGCTGAGGGCGCACCTCGACGGGGCGCGGATCGCCAATGCGCTCGCCGCCGGCCTGCCGATCGCCAGCCTGGCGCGCCTCGGCCTCGACATCGCGGTGCTGGGCGGCGCCAAGGCGGGGGGCACGGCCACCGAGGCCATGGTGCTGTTCGACAAGACCCTGGCGCGCCGGTTCGACGCGCGGATGAAGCACGGCGGCCAGCTGGCCTCCAAGGGCCGCTTCCTCGCCGCCCCCTGGATCGGCATGCTGGAGAGCGGCGCCTGGACCGCCAGGGCCGCCCACGCCAACGCCATGGCGCAGAAGCTGGCCGCGCTGATGCCGTTCAGCCTCCGCCACCCGGTTGAGGCCAACACCATCTTCGTCGCGATGGACGAGCCGACGCTGCAGCGGCTGATCGGCCGCGGCTGGCAGGTCTACCGCTTCCTCGACGGCTCGGTCCGCTTCATGTGCTCCTGGGCCACCACCGACGCGGCGGTCGAGGAACTGGGCGAGGCGCTGCGGGCGGTGGCCTAGGGCTGCGCCGCCCACGGCAGCCGGTCGAGGTCGACGTTGCCGCCGGTGAGGATGACGCCGACGCGCTGCCCCCGCGCGTCCACCCCGCCGTCGCGGATCGCCGCGTAGGCGACGGCGGCCGATGGCTCGACGATGACCTTCAGCGCCTCCCAGAGGGCGCGCATGGCCTCCACGATGGCGGCCTCGGAGACGGTGGCGACCTGGTCGACGCCCCGCTGGATGTGGGCGAAGGTGTCGGCGCTCAGCGAGGCCCGCAGGCCGTCGGCGATGGTGTGGGCTTCGGTCAGCGGGATCAGCCGCCCGGCCGCGAACGAGCGGGCCGCGTCGTCGGCCCCGGCGGGCTCGACGCCCACCATCCGCGCCGCCGGCCGCACCGACTTCACGGCGGTGGAGACGCCGCTGATCAGGCCGCCGCCGCCGATTGGGACCAGCACCAGGCCCAGGTCCGGCGCGTCTTCCATCAGCTCCAGCGCCGCCGTGCCCTGACCGGCCATCACCAGGCGGTTGTCGTAGGGGTGGATCAGCGTTGCGCCGGTGCGGGCGATGATCTCGGCGACGCCCGCCTCCCGCGCCGCCTGGGTGGGGGCGCAGTAGGTGATCTGGCCGCCCAGGCGCTCGATCTGGACCGCCTTGGGGCGCGCCGCGCCCTGCGGCATCACGATATAGGCCGGCACGCCCCGCAAGCCCGCCGCCCGCGCCACCGCCGAGCCGTGGTTGCCGGACGAGTGGGTGGCGACGCCGTGCGCGGCCTCGGCTTGGCTGAGCGCGAACACCGCGTTGGTCGCCCCGCGCGCCTTGAAGGCCCCGATCTGCTGCAGGTTCTCGCACTTGAAGTAGAGCCGCGCGCCGGCCGCTTCGTCCAGCACATCGCTGGTCAGCACCGGGGTGCGGCGCACATAGGGCCCGATCCGCTCGCGGGCCGCCGCGAGGTCGGCGAGGGTGAGGAAGTCGGAAGCCACGGCGCGCGCCCTGCGATGGTGAAGCGCCGTCGTCTAGGGGATTTCGGGCGGCGAGGCCACGGGTGCGCACCGCCGGCCAATCCGGCGCGCTCCCAATCCGGCCGCGCTCAGAGTCCGCCGTCGAACGCTTGGATGCGAGAATTTTCCGAGGTGAGGGCTTCGTCAAGGACGGCCCAGGGGGCCGCCGCGGCGCGGGCGCCTTCGGCGCTCCTTGACTAAGCCCTCCCCTCGGAAACACGCTCCGCCAAGCGAACGATGGCGAGGTCCCGTTCGTCGGGATGGAACCGCACTTCGGCCACGCATGTCCACCGTCGCCATCTCCGTGATCCTGATCGCGCCTGACGCCGCCGCCGGCCCGGCGGTCTGCGTGCGAGGCGCGGTGGCGGAAGGTCTTGTGACCGAAGTCGTCCACGCGGCCGGCCCTTTCAACGGCCTTGCCTGCGCCTTCGCCGAGGCCGCCGAGCAATGCGCCGGCGAGCTTATCCTCGCCCTCACGCCGGACACCGAGCTCGAACCCGACGCCTGGACCGCCATCGCCGCCACGGCGCAGGCCAATCCCGACGCCGGCGCCTTCACCCTTGGCCTGGGCGGCCTGTCGCCCGACCCCGCCTGGCGCGGCCGTCGCTGCCGCTCCCACGAACGCAACCTGGAGAGCCAGCGCTTCGCCAGCCTGATCGCCCCGGGCGCGCTGGTGGTGCGCCGCGCGGCCTTGCTGACGGCGATCGGCGAGGCGCCCCTGCCGGCCAGCGCCGACTGGTGGAGCGAGCTGACCCGGCGCGTCTGCCGCGCCACGCAGGTGGTGGCGTTGCCGGTCCGCGGCCGCCGCCGCCGGCTGCTGCCTGGCGAGCCGCCCACGCCCGGTTTCGCGCCGCCGGCCCGGCGGCCGCACGTGCTGGTGCTCGGCCAGATCGAGGTCTCGACCAGCCTCTATTTCGACTTCCTGGAGGCTTCAGGCGATGTCGCCGTCGGCTTCCGCGCCTTCACCCGCCTCTCGGTGGACGCAGCCCACCTGGCCGCGGCCGACCTGGTGATCCTGGTGCGCACCCTGCACCGGTTCTGGGACGAAGGCGTGATCGCCTTCCTCGAGGCGGCGGGCACGCCCTGGGTCTGGTTCACCGACGATAACTTCCAGGCCCTGGCGGCGGAGCGCGACGCGCCGAGCTTCTTCGCGCCGGGCCGCGTCGCCCGCGCCCTCGCCGGCGCCGCGGAAGTCTGGGCCTCGACGCCCGCGCTGGCGGCGGCGCTCGAGGCCACGCATCCGCGGGTCGCGCTTTGGGGACCGGTGCTCGATCCCGCCCTGGCCGGCGCGCCGCCGGCCCCGGCGGGAGTGCTCACCGTCGCCATCTCCGGCGGCGACTTCCGCGTGGCGGGCCTATCCGGCGCGGCGGTGGACGGGCTGCGCGCGATCGCCGCCCGCCAGCCGCTGCGCGTCATCGCCACCGAAGCCGCCGCCGGGGCCCTCGCCGCGTCGCTGCCCGGAGCCGAGATCGTCGCCCGGCCCATGCAGCGCTCGTTCCGCCAGTTCGTGCGGACGTGGCGGCGCTTCGCGATCGACATCCTGTTGCATCCCGCCGGCCCCACCGCCAACGCCCCCTACAAGTGCCCCACCGCCACGATCGTCGCCGGCTACCTCGGCGCCGTGCCGGTGGTCGCGGACGAGCCGGCGTACGCGGGCTGGGGCGAGGCCGAGGGCCTGCTGCGCCTGGCCGCCGCGGGCGAAGGGCTCGTCGAGGCGGCGGATCTGGCCAGGTCGGAATTCTGGCGCGGCGAGATGCGCCAGCGTCTGGCGGCCGCGCTGGCGCAGCGCTTCGGCGATGCGGGTCGCATCGCCCGGCTGCAGGGGGCCATGCGTCCGAGCCCGAGCGCGCCGGTCGATGCGACATCCGTGCTCGCCTCGCCCGCTTTCGCACGGCGCCGCGCGGGGCTCTCGCTGGCCTACGCCACCCGCCGGATCAGGGATCCGATCTCGCCGCCAGGATGACCTCGGCCGCCCGCTCCAGGCCGCTGTAGAGCTCGCCTCGGCGGGCGTAGGCGCGGGCGTTGGCCGACCAGGCCGGCAACCGCGCCGCCGCCGCCGCGAGCGCCGCGTCGAGGTCGGCCTGGTGGAACGGCTCCGGCAGCACCACGCCGGCCTCCGCGGCGACGACATGCTCGCCGTAGCCGCAGACCGCGGTGGTGATCACCGGCAGCCCGCCGGCCATGGCCTCCAGGATCACCGTGCCGGTGACGTCGGCGCGGGAGGGGTGGACCAGCAGGTCGCTCGCCGCCAGGGCGCCGCGCAGGCCGGCGTCGCCCACGAACCCCAGCCAGCGGACGCGGTCCGCGACGCCCAGGCGGCGCGCCAGCCGCAGCATCGGCTGGGCGGGCCGTCCGCCGGGGTCGATCCCGCAGACCAGCAGGCGGGCGGCGGGCGCGCCGGCCAGCGCCCGCAGCGCCCGGTCCAGCCCCTTGGTCCGCGGCTGCAGCCCCATCCAGAGCCAGACCGGATCGTCGGCCCCGAGGCCGAGCCGCCCGCGCGCCGCCCCGCGATCCACCGCATCCGGTCGGGCGGATCGAAGCCGATCGACCGTGGGCGGCAGCAGCGTCAGCCGCTCGCGCGGCGCGCCTGTGCTGCGGGCGAAACCTTCCAGCTGGGCGCTGGAGAGCATCAGGGCGCGGCCGAGGGCGCCGGGGGCGAAGGCCTCCCGTTCCAGCCGTGCGTAGGTCGCATAGCGCGGCAGCCAGCGCCGCAGCGGCCCTGGCGCTGCGCGGGAGGGATCGGCGCAGAAGATCACGTCGAAGCCGGGGATGGCGTGGCAGGCGACGGTGACGTCGAACCGGCCGGAAACGGCGCGCGCGGCGTCCTCGGCGAAGCCGGCGAGGCGGCCGTGGTTGCTGCGGCCGCGGGCGGCGATGAGCTCCAACTTCACCCCGTCCGGTGTCGGCGCCTCGGGCGCCCGGGTCGTGACCAGCGTCACCGCCGCGCCGCGCTCGGTGAGGATGCGGGCGAGGCGCAGGGCGTGCTGCTCCAGCCCACCAGCCGGCGCCAGGCGGAAGATCGCCAGCGCGACGCATGGCGGGCTAGATCCGGTCATCCAGCGAGGCTTCGGCCGGGGCGTGGCGGAAGGCGGGCAGCACGCCGCGGATCACCGCCTCGACGTCGGCGACCGAGGCTGGCTTGGCGCCGGCGACAAAGGCGGCCAGCTCACCCACCGCCGCGTCCAGCGCCGCGAGGTCCATCGACGCCGGCCGCACCGCCTCCAGCGCCGTCAGGTCCAGCGGTGCGACCGTCTCGCCGGCGCCGCGGAACACCTCGATCTCCTTCTCGCCGGCGGTGTCGCGGGGGGTGAGCAAGACGGGATAGGCGTCGCCCGCCTGGGCCAGGAGGCGCGCCGCCTCGCCCGCTGTCGCGACGAACGCCGCCCGTCGGCCGCGGGCGAGGAGGAAGGCCGCGGCGGTGTCGGCCAGCTCCACCGCCCCCGACGCCGGATCGAACTTCGGGACTGCGATGCGGCCGGCCGGGCAGGACAGCTGAGCCAGCAGACAGATGCGCGCGCCTTCGCGGGCCGAAATGAAGTAGCGGCGGGTGTCCTTGGGCGCCGCCAGCGCCTGGCCGGCGGCGAAGCGCTGCAGGTAGCTCTCCAGGAGGCTGCCGCTGGAATAGGCGACGTTGGCGAAACGGGCGGCCGAGGCGCGCGGACCGCCGTCGCTGGCGGCGAACACCGCGGCCTCCATCATGAGCTTGCTGGCGCCCATGAAGCTGGCCGGATCAGCGGCCTTGTCGGTGGAGACCACGAACAGCCGCCGCGCCAGGCCCCGCTGCGCCAGGTGGGCCGCGAAGCGGTGCTGGCGCACCACATTGACCTCGATCATGTGCAGAAGGGTGTAGAGGTTCTTCCCCGAGCGCACGTGCTTGACCGCGGCGAAGTCGAGCGCGAGGTCGAACGGCCCGGCCGCCTCGGCCAGCGCCAGCCCGGGCCAGCCGGCGAAATCGAGCGCATTGAAGCTGATCGCGACGCCCCCTCCCGCGTCGCGGCTGCGGATGTCGCGGGCCAGCCGCGCCAGGCCGTTCTCGTCGACGTCGACCAGCTCCAGCCGCGACGGCGCCAGCGGCAGCAGCTGGCGCACCGCCGCCGCGCCGATGGTGCCCGCGGCGCCGGTTACCAGCACCCTGGCGCCGGCGATCTGGTCGCGAATCTCCGCCAGCCGCGCGGCCCAGTCGGCCTCCAGCGCCTCGGAGAAGGCCGAACGGCCGAGGCCCTCGGCCTCAAGCGTCGGATCGAGCATCGACCCCGCCCTTCGCCGCCGCCACGATCCAGTCCGCCGCGCCGCGTAGGACGGGCCCCAGGTCGCTGGACGGCCGAAAGCCCAGCAACGCCTCGCACCGCGACGGATCGCCCACCGACCAGTCGAGCCCCGCCGGCCCGTCGTCCTCCTCGATCGCCAGTTCGCCCGGCAGATGCGTCGCCGTCGCCTCCAGCAGCTCACGCACGGTGCGGCCGACGCCCGTGCAGACGTTGATCGTCTCGCCCCAGACTTCCCGCTCGATTACGCGCTCGATCACGCCCAGCACGTCGTCCACCGCCACGAAATCGCGCACAGCCCCTAGTGGCCCCATCCGCACCCGCCACGGCGGAGGTTCGGCGGTGACGGCGGCGGCCTTGCGCAGGAACGTATCGAAGACCTGCCGGCCGTGCGGCTCGGGGGCTACGACGTTGAACAGACGCAGGGCGGTCACGGCAAAGCCAGCGCGGCGCGCCTCGTGCAGCGCGGAGCGCTCCGCCCGGTCCTTGGTCTCGGCGTACCTGCCGATGGGCGCGCACGGGTCGATCTCGCGCCAAGGCGACCTGCGCTCGGAAACGCCGTATTGCGCGGCTGAACTCAGCAACAGGAGCCGTGCGTGGCTGGCGAAAAAGCCCACCGCCGCGGCGACGTTGGCCATCACTTGGCCGTCGAGGTAGACAACACGGCGCCGCGTCGGAAACG
>Ga0302325_10021137_pt1 | contig 13631 bp, 11 predicted proteins | sample Palsa_T0_2_FD_201948 | JGI IMG/M metagenome (GOLD analysis project Ga0302325, IMG submission 201948) | Peat permafrost microbial communities from Stordalen Mire near Abisko, Sweden - Palsa_T0_2 | ecosystem: Environmental > Terrestrial > Soil > Palsa > Peat permafrost | place: Sweden: Abisko... | reverse complement strand
ATCAGCGGTCCGAATACGGGCGGCAAGACCGTGACGCTCAAGACGGTCGGCCTGATTGTGCTGATGGCGCAATCGGGCTTGCCGGTGCCTTGCATCGAAGCGGAACTTCCGGTATTTGAGCAAATTCTCGCCGATATCGGCGACCGGCAATCCATCGCGGAGAGCCTGAGTACATTCTCAGCGCACATGTCACATATTCGCGAGATGGCTCTGGATGTGACGCCGGATTCGCTTGTACTGCTGGATGAGATCGGCTCGGCAACGGATCCCGAGGAAGGCGGCGCATTGGGCGTGGCGCTGGTCGATCACTTCCGCGCTTCGGGAGCATACACGCTGGCGACCACGCACTTGCTCGCGCTGAAAATTTATGGTGCGAATACGAAATCGGTGCTGAATGCCTCGATGGGTTTCGACGAAGTATCGCTGGAACCGACGTATCAATTGAAGCTGGGGCTGCCGGGGAAATCGGCGGGATTGGATATTGCTTCGCGGTTGGGGATGCCTGAGGACATCATGAAGCGGGCGCGGGCATCATTAAGCGATCGCGAGGCGGATATTGCAGCGTTTTTGGCGGATCTGCACGCGAAGACGGAGCAGGCCACAAGGCTGGAGATGCAACTGACGCAAGAGCGCACGGCGCTGGCGGAACGCGAGAAGCGGCTGGTCGAAGACTCGGCCAAGCGCGAGACCGCGAAGTTGAGGGAGCTTGAAGATCGATATGCGGAACTGGCGGCTGAATTCCAATTCCGTGCAAACGAGACGATCCAGGAGTTGGGCCAGGGCAAGCCGCAAGTGAAGATCGCGAAGGTCACGCGGGAGTTTCGAGAGCAGTTCGAAGCATCTGTGCTGCCGAAGACGGCCGTTGCCAAACTACCGGCGCTTGAGGTCGGTTCGCGGGTGCGTTTGAAGGACATTCGCGAACCGGCGATGGTGCTGCGTCTGCTGGCCAACGAACGAGTGGAGGTGCAGGCGGGCTTCATGAAGATGCAGGTTTCGCGCGGGGATGTGCAGGAGATCCTGACAGGGAGCGCAGCGGGTTCGTCGCGGCTTCCTAAGGGCGTAAGCTATCAATCGGGGCCGGAGTATGCGCCGGTGTCGCAGGAGTTAAACGTGATCGGAGAGCGGGCGGAAGAGGCGCGGGACCGTCTCGAGAAATTCCTGGATGACGCCGTGATGGCGACAGCCTCTCGCGTGCGCATCGTGCATGGGCATGGAATGGGAGTACTCAAGAGGATGGTGGGCGAACTCCTGGCGCACAATCCTCATGTAGAGCGTTATTACCCAGCTACACAGGCAGAAGGCGGGGCTGGAGCCACAATCGCGGAACTGAAGAACTGATGATTGCGGAATAGGAATGGAGAGTCGCCACGAATTACTTTTGCAGGCTTGTTTTGGTCGGGCGGCGGATAGCCGGCGCGCTCTGGCTGCCTGCGAGGGCATTCCCCTGGATGCAGCCGTTAAGCAGTTGTTGCCATTCGTTTATCACAAGTGGAAAGGGTTCGCGAACAATAGCCTGGTGGAAGCGGGGCATCGGGCCTACCTGACCACGTGGCGTCAGAACCGCGAACCGCTGACGGCGATCCGGGAAGTGCTGACGGGACTCCGGAAAGAGGGCGCCGATTGCATGCTTCTGAAAGGCGCCGCGCTTACTTTGCGGCACTATCGCGATTACGGCTTGCGGAACATGGGCGATTTCGATGTGATGATCCGGCCCGAGGATCTGGAACGCGCCCTCAGGTTTCTGCGGCGGCATGGTTGGGTGGCGGAGGGGGAGTGCGGGGCCGACGCTATTGTGAGGCAATCGCGCGTCCGACACGTCTGGAAATTCTCTCGCGGTGAAACGGAACATTGCGACCTGCACTGGAGGCCGCTGGCGCAATGCAACTCGCCGAAAGCGACGGAGATGTTCTGGCTGGGGGCGGAGACTGCGGATCTGGATGGCCTGCCGGTGAAGGTGCCTTGCGCTACCGATCAGTTTTTCCACACGTGCGTGCATGCAATGCATTGGGAGTGGACGCCGAACTTGTATTGGTTCGCCGACGCGCTGGTGCTGCTGGGACAAGGGAAAGTAGATTGGGAACGGGCCTGGGAAATTGCGCGCCATTCGCAGACGACTGTGCGATTCGCGGAGGCGGTGGCGGCATTGAAGGCGCGATTCGATGTGCGAATCGTGGACCTTGGGGATGGCGGAGCTGGGAAATGGCAACGGAGAGAGTTCGAAGTGATGCAAAAGGCCTGCCCTCTGGAGTTCAGAGACCGCATCCGGTGGCATGCGTATCATTTCCGGCGGCTGCGGCCGCATGATCCAGTCTGGAAGGGCGCGCCGGTTTGGGCCGGTTTCGCCGATTACCTACGGGTGTTTCTCGATGCCGCCAATTTGCCGGAGACAGCCCGGAAAGTGTGGGCGGAGATACGTTAGTACGGTATTTAGGGGATGTCTTTCTTGCGTCAAGAGGAATGTAATGTTTCTATGAAGACTTCCCGCCAAATTACCCTCGTTGCCGTTGCAGCCCTCGGCCTGATGACAGCGGCCTGCGCAAAGAAGACTGTCGCCGCCGCACCAAAGCCAACAGCCCCGGCGCCCGCTACTACGGCCACCGCTCCCCGGCCCACGCCCCCAGCTTCCCGCCCGGCTCCGACCCAAACTGCGACCACCACCACGCCGCGCTCGCAGTATCCGGACGCGGCCACCCAGAAGCGGATTAACGAACTCCTTTCCAAGATTGAGGACGCTTACTTCAACTACAACGAAGCCACTCTCCGTCCGGACGCGACGAAGACCCTCAATGGGGATTCGACCGAACTGCGCGACATCTTGAAGGACTATCCGAGCTACAAGCTGACCATCGAAGGGCACTGCGATGAACGTGGTTCCGCCGAGTACAACATGGCGCTTGGGGATAAGCGAGCAGATTCAGCGAAGGAATACCTGGTGCAGGTCGGAATTCCGGCCATGCAGCTCAACATCGTAAGCTACGGGAAAGAAAAGCCGGTTTGCGAAGAGCATGATGAAGCGTGCTGGCAGAAGAATCGGCGCATCCACATCGTTGCGATGGCCCGGAATTAGTTCTGTATCCGGACCGCGTGGTGATCCACAAAGTTGACGTTGAGCAGGAAATTTGCCGCGGTTGTAGTGTGGATGTCAGTGTGATTTGCCACCGGCGCCGGTTGGTAGATGGAGATGTTCGCGGCGGCTAAACTGATTCCCTCGCCCTGCAGAATCGTCAGCATTTCAAAGAGATGCTGACGAGAGGGTTTGTAGTGGCCGCTGGAATTGTCGACGTGGTGTAAAACGCCGTTGTGGATCTGAATCATGCCGGCGCAAACCACATCTTTTCCGGCGTTGAACGAAGAGTGATTCCAGTAGTTCGTGCCGTGGGCTAATCCGGTGGGCTTGCTGGCATAGAGAGTTCCGTACTCATCCATCGCATACATATAGGCTGGCTCATCCTGGGTGTCGAAGGCCTGACCGTTGATGTTTTCGAAGTCAGCGTTGTAGCCCTGATAGACGACCATGAGTTGCCCGGACCGCTCCGCCTTGTTGCTGAAGTGGACCAGGTCCGGGGTTGTATTCCCTCCGATTGAATCAGCGTAACCCCTTGCGATCAGCGCAAAATCCTGTTCCGTGAGGCTGCTGAAGGGTTTGTTCAGAACCAACTGCGCCTCAGCTGCCATGTCGAAATTGCGCCCAAAACCTGTATGCGGGAGATTTGCCATGCCGGCATGAACGAAGCCCGCAGCCACGGGACTTGAAGTCTTGTTATTGGCCAGATACATCTTGCGTTCATTGCTGTAGCCTGCGCTAAGCCCTTTGCGCTGGTAATTGACTTGTCCACCGGTGGTGATCGACTTGTTCAGGTTGTAGAAATCCGTTCCGCTGGCGCGGTTGATGGTTTTCAGTTCATTGAACGCCTCGGTGGCGAGGTTGGTGATGGCGAGGCGGCGGGCTGTAGAGTTTGTAGAAACTTTGGCTTGTTTGGCCTTCAGCCAACGCGCGCACTCCGAAAGGAGCGTGGACAACGCTTGACTACGTTTGCCGAGGTTCGGAGTGTTACGGACAGCGTCATATGCGCGCAGGTCATCGTCGATCGGCTTTATGCTGGCGCTGCGAATATCCCGGAGCTTTCCGCGGCGAAGGCCGCTCGCTTCGAGCCGTGTGGAGGTCTTGAATTGAGCCAAACTCGGTACAGGCATAATCGTGTTTGACCAGTTATTCTACACGATCAGGTACAACATGACTGGCCAGTTCGATATATTGCTATAGAACACTCATGAAAGCTACCTTATTCGGGGTTGGACTAGTACTAGTTGTCTGGCTTGCGCCTGCGCAGATGAAGAAGGCTCCGCCCAGCCCGGACGCGACAGCGACGACGTCAATCGGCGGGAAAACGATCATGATCAAATATGCCTCACCTTCGGTGAGAGGGCGGCAGATTTTCGGAGATGGCGGCGTGGTTTCGCACGATCCGCACTATCCGGTTTGGCGGGCGGGCGCCAATGATGCGACGGCGTTGCATACCGACGCGGCACTGGAAATCGGGAGCCTCAAGGTTCCGGCAGGAGATTACACGTTGTTTGTAGATGTGGCCGACCCGGATCACTGGAAGTTCATCATAAACAAGAGACTCGGCGAGTGGGGCCTGGACTATACCGCGCCGGAAGATCTGGGAAGCGTGCCGATGAAGATGTCGAAGCCCGCGTCTACTATCGAGATGCTGAAGTATGATCTCGCGAGCACGGGCGGCGATAAGGGCAAGTTGACACTCTCGTGGGAGAACCACGTGGCGTCGGTCGATTTCAAAGTAGTGAAGTAAAGGAGTTTCGCATGGCGATTTCGTTTACCCTCAACGGCGGCAATCAAAGCGTCGACGTGGATCCTCAAACCCCGCTACTGTGGGTTCTGCGAGACACGATCGGACTGACCGGGACCAAGTTCGGATGCGGCATGGCGCTTTGCGGCGCTTGCACGGTGCATGTGAACGGGAGCGCGACGCGAGCCTGCGTGACGCCGATTGCGACTGTAGCCGGGAAGAAGGTAACGACCATCGAAGGGCTATCGGCGCATACCACGCACGCGGTGCAGTTGGCGTGGCTGGAGATCGATGTGCCGCAGTGCGGGTACTGCCAATCGGGACAGATCATGGCTGCGGCGTCGCTTCTTTCCAAGACGTCGAAACCGACGGATGCGGATATCGATGAAGCTCTGAAGGGCAATATTTGCAGGTGCGGCACGTATGGGCAGATTCGTACGGCGGTACACCGGGCGGCGGAGATTGCGGCGAACGGAGGCAAGGCATGAGCGCCATCGCTGTGTTCGATCGACGGAATTTTTTGCGTGGTACGGTGGGCCTGGCACTGAGTTTCCTGCTGCCGGAGAAGGAGTCGCGACTGCTGGCGCAGCCGGGCCGTAGTGCGCGGTTGCAGCCGAAGCCTTCGGCTTACATACATGTAGGAACGGACGACACCGTCACGTTCATGATTACTAAAGCTGAGATGGGCCAGGGCACGGTGACATCGCTTTCGATGTTGTTGGCCGAGGAACTGGATTGCGATTGGAAGCGGGTGAAGACGGAGTTCGCGCCGGTCGATCCCTCGCTATATGGGAATCAGGGCGTGTATGGCAGTGCGAGCATCCGGACGCTCTGGACGCCGATGCGGCAGGTGGGCGCGACGGCGCGCGCGTTGCTGGTGGGTGCGGCGGCGGCTCAGTGGAATGTGGATGCCGGTTCGCTCGGGACCGATAACGGGTTTGTCGTGAACCCGGCGACAGGCGCGCGGTTGAGCTACGGCAGCTTGACGGAAGCTGCTTCGCAATTGCAGATTCCGGCGAGTGTGGCGCTGAAGGATCCGAAGGATTTCAAGCTGATCGGGAAGCCGCTGAAGCGATTGGATTCATTCGGCAAGGTGAATGGGACGGCGCAATTCGGAATCGACGCGCGGCAACCTGGCATGGTTTATGCGGTGCTACAACGCTGTCCGGTGTTCGGCGGCAAGGTGGCAAGCTTCGACGCCAGCAAGGCGAAAGCCGTTCCGGGCGTGAAGGATGTCATCGAGACTTCGAGCGGTATCGCGGTAATTGCGGTGAATACTTGGGCTGCCATGCAGGGCAGAAAAGCGCTGGCCGTAAAGTGGGACGAAGGCGGGGGCGCAGCTCAGAGCAGCGCGAAGATTAGTGCTTTGTTCGCTGACCTCGTGACCAAGCCGGGAGCGGAGGCGAAGAAGACTGGCGATCCGGAGAAAGCTTTAGCGTCTGCGTCTAAGAAGCTCGATGCGGTGTATGAAGCTCCCTATCTGTCGCATGCGCCGATGGAGCCTATGAATTGCACAGCGGTGGTAACGGCGGATCGCTGCGAAGTTTGGGCTTCCACGCAGGGACCAACGGCAGCTCGCGAAACGGCTGCGCGCGTGACGGGACTGGCTCCGGAGAAGGTCAAGGTGAATACGCTGTTCATGGGCGGAGGCTTCGGCCGACGGTCCGGCGCGGATTATGTGGGCGAGGCCGTCGAAGTCGCGAAGGCGATGCCCGGAGTGCCGGTGAAGCTGACCTGGTCTCGCGAAGACGATATGCAGCATGACCACTATCGTCCGGCGGCCTATGTGAAGTTCGCGGGCGCGGTGGATGCGGACGGATGGCCGGCGGTGTATGCGGCGCAGGTGGCTTGTCCTTCATTTGGCGGCGGACGAGGCGGCGTGGATTCGACCGCGGTTGAAGGAATCCATACGCTGGAGTACGCGATTCCTCATTTCCAGGTGGATTATCACCGCGCGGATGTGGGCATACCGGTGTCGTATTGGCGCGCGGTGGGCTATACGCAGAACACGTTCTTCGCGGAGAGCTTTCTGGATGAACTGGCGGCGGCTGGCGGAAAGGATCCGGTGGCGTTGCGGCGGAAGTTGCTGGCGGCATCGCCACGATTGCTAGGCGTGTTGAATCTAGCGGCGGAGAAAGCTGGCTGGGGGAAACCTACGGCGGGATTGAGCCAGGGCGTCGCCGTGGTGAACAACATCGGCAGCTATACGGCGGAAGTCGCTGAGGTTTCCGTAGTGGATGGCAAGCTGAAGGTCCATCGCATCGTGTGTGCCGTGGATTGTGGACACGTGGTGAATCCCGCGATTGTGAAGCAGCAGATCGAAAGCGGGATCGTATACGGGCTTTCGGCGATGAAGAGCGCGATCACGATCGATCAGGGGCGCGTGCAGCAGGGCAACTTCGACAAGTTCACCGTGATGCGGATCGATGAGATGCCGAAGGTGGAAGTGTATATCGTGGAATCGGACAAGAATCCGGGAGGCATCGGCGAGGCATCTGTGCCGGCGGTGCTGCCTGCGGTTTGCAACGCGATCTTCGCGGCTACCGGCAAGCGAATTCGCAGGATGCCCATTACCGAGAAGATCTAAGCTAACTTATTCCCACTCGATCGTGGCGGGGGGTTTGTGGGTCAGGTCGTAGAAGACGCCGCAGATTCCGGGGACGGTCAGGAGTAGCTGACCCATGGAGCGGAGTAACGGCTCTTCCATCGTCACAGATTGAGCGGTCATGCCGTCGGTCGAATCGATGGGGCGTAGGACGATGGAGTCCGGCTTGCCTGCGATGCCGAGCGGAATCAGAACCACCGGGAACTGCCAGACCTTACCGTCGAAACCAGTCGATGCAGACATCTGGCGCACAATTGAATCCGCAGCACGAAGGCGGTCCAAGCGCTCTTTCGAGAGGCTGGATTCGAAGACCTTCATTTCACCGAGAACGGCGCATGAATCCACGCGGGCAACTACGCGATTGATCTCAGCAGCAGCATTTACGATCTCGCTTGCTTCAGCCTGAAGCGATCCATCGCTAGCGGGGAAGCGGTCGATGGCGAGGATCGGCGCGTAGCTGCGCGAATCGCCTTGGACACCGACGGACAGCACGGGCACCACATAGCCGCCCTCGGTCGCGCGCAATGGCGCGTCTTCACCGGAACACAGGCAGCGGATCGCCAGACCTGGTCCCGGGAATGGATGCCTGTCGAGGAACTCAGCTGGCAAACCCAATTCGCGCCCGATCTCGCGGACCTCGTCCTTATAAAAAGAGCTGAGCGGCTCAACGATACGCTTCTCGTCGAGCAGTTTTTGGATACCGGCAACGCGGTTGTGGTGAGTCTTGATCAAGGCGGCCTTTGCGGTGCCGCCGGATTCGATCGTGTCGGGATAGATTGTGCCCTGGCCGAGAATCCAGTTCCCATCGAGCAGGTGTTGGCTCTCGATAATGCGTTCCTGCACCTTGACGAACTGCTCGCCGATGATGTGGCGCTTCGATTCCGGCTCTACAGCGATTGCCAACGCACCCAGGAACTGCACCTCAGCATGTTCTATATCCACGGTGCCGGCGCCGAGTTCATCGAACATATGACGCACAAATTCGGTTTCCCCGTCGCGCATCAGACCGGTATCGACATAAACGCCGTGAACGCGCTTCGGCCCCAGCGCGCGCAAACAAAGCGTGAAGGCTACTGTTGAATCCACGCCGCCGCTGACGAAGAAGAACACGTTGCGTCCGTCAACCGTCTTGCGGATCTCGTCTTCAAGTGAAGGTACGCGGTCACGTGGGTCCCAATCCTTCTCGCAGCCGCAGACCTCAAACAGGAAGCGCGAAAGCAGAGATGTGCCCTTTGTGGTGTGAACCACTTCCGGGTGGAACTGTACGCCGTAAAGTTTGCGAGCTTCATCCGCAATCGCGGCAATCGCGCACGTGGCGGTCGACGCCGAAACAGAGAAACCGACAGGCGGCTCGGCGACGGTATCGCGATGGCTCATCCACACTTGTTCGTGACCGGTCCATCCGTTGAAGAGCGGATTGCTTCCAGTGAGATCGAGCACGGCGGATCCATACTCACCCTTAGTTCCCTTACGAACGCTACCGCCGAGCCAGTGCGCCATAAGCTGTTGGCCATAGCAAATACCGAGAACGGCCTGACCGGATTGGAAGATGGCTGGGTCAATTTGCGGACTGCCGGGATCGTAGACGCTCGATGGACCGCCCGAAATAATAATTCCCCGGCGCCCGGTAAGCTCCGAAGCGGGCGTATCACTGGGCCGGACCTCGGAGTAAACTCCCAGGTCCCTCACTTTACGGGCGATCAGATGGCAATACTGCCCACCTGCGTCTAGAACTGTAATCTGAGGCTGTGCTTGAGTATCCAGCTACTTCGCCATTCTCTGAACGATCAGCTTCTTCGCCGAGTTCAATAGCGCCTGCGCCTTGGGTAGCGATTCCACCGCTTTCAAGATCTCAGGGTCGGTAGATTCTTCAAACGCACGGCTATCGTCGCTACTCATGCCGCTCCAGATCACTTCCTTGGTGATTTCATGCTTCAGCCAATCGTGATCTTGAGTGAAATCCGCCTCGGTGAAGGGAATCTGCTTCTTCAGCAGGAATTCGTGGAACTCGTTCATCACTTCCGTATCGGGCGTCCAATTCTTCGTCACCTGCACCTTGTGCGTGCCAAGATAGTGCGCGACGAAGTTGAAGTACGCGTTGCTGCGGGCCATCTCAATCTGGAACTTGTCGTACTTAGGAGCGGCCCACTTTTCGTCAGGCGAAATTCCACCGCCGCCATATACCGTGCGGCCGCCATCCGTCATCTTGACGTCCTGCAGGTTGCGCGCTTCAGTGTTCTGCTTGAAGTAGTAATCGTAGAAAGAAGCGTGAGAGTAATCGCGCTGGATCAGGCGACCGCTGGGCGTATAGTACTTGGCGGTCGTGAGCGCGAGGCCCGAATTTTCAATGAGCGGATAGACCGTTTGAACCAGCCCTTTGCCGAAGGTGTTATCGCCGAAGACCCAGGCGCGGTCATGATCCTGCATGGCGCCGGTCACGATCTCCGCCGCTGAAGCCGAGTTGCGATTCACGACAACAACGATCGGATAGAGATGGCCATGGTTGCCATTTCGCGCGGTATAAACCTTCTCCTCCGACGCGCGACCGTGATGGGAAACGATCACATCATCTTTATTCAGGAACTTGTCGGCCACGGCGACGCCTTCGTTCAACAAGCCGCCGGGATTGCCACGCAGATCGAGAATGAGTCCTTTGATATTGTTCTCACCGATGTGCTTGAGGTTATCCTCCAGATCGCGGCTGGTGGTTTCCATGAACTGTTCAATGCGGATGTAGTAAACGCCGTTGCCCAGGCTGATGTATTCGGGGACGCTGGTCACGTTGATGGAATCGCGAACTACACTGAAGCTGATGGGCTCGGTTGAACCATCGCGTTCCACTTCGATCTTGACGGTGGTGCCGCGCGGTCCTTTGAGCAGTTCAGCCACCTTCTCTGTATTCATGCCGCGGGTGTTGGTGCCATTGACCAGGATGATCAAGTCGCCGGGGCGCAGGCCAGCTTTCCATGCCGGCGAACCTTTGAAGGGTTCGTAAACCATGGTTCCGGCAGTACCGCGCATCTGAACGCGCATGCCGACGCCGTAGTAATTGCCGCGCTGATCTTCGCGCATCTTCGAGAAGGCTTTCGGATCGAAGAAGCTGGAGTGCGGGTCAAGGGTCCGCAGCATGCCGGGGATGGCGCCATCGTAAATGGCCTTATCGGCGGTAACGGGATCGGCGAAATTTTCCTCGACCAGGTTGTAGGCTTTCGTGAAGCTCTTCAGGCTGGCTTTGACGTCATCGTCATTGGACCGAGGCTGCGGCAACTGCCCGTAAATGCCGCCCGCAAGCGCGCACAGAAGAACCACTAAAGGGAGTAAAACCAACGAACGCCGTTTTGAGGCCATGAATCGATCGTCCTTAAGCAAATTATACCAGCGGCTGTGCCGCCCCTTAATTGAGACGCCCAAGGCATGGCATTCGGTTGCCTAAGGTTTTGATAGACTGCTGGGCGTGAATCGCCGCACTTTTCTTCAGGCCGCGCTTGGCGCCGCTGCTCTACATGCTCAATCGGCTCCGGAATGGGGTGGACCGGTGCTGGATACCCATCTGCATCTGCGCAGGGACGCAGACCAGTGCTTCACCCATATACAAGGATGCGGAGTCACCCACGCTGTGCTGTTGACCGGGGCGAAGGACGAGGACCGCGCGAAGGAAGAAATGGAGAAGCGCCCGAAGCGGTTTGTTCGCTCTGTTTCGACCGACCCCGCGCAGCCGGATTCGGGCGAAGTAATCCGCAAGGCGATCGCCGGAGGAGCGGTCAGCATCGGCGAATTGAAATTTCACCTTGCGCTGGATTCGCCGGAGATGAAGCGCGTGTTCGACATCGCCGCGGAGTTGAAGGTGCCGGTGATGATGCACATCCAGGTTTTTCCCCACTTTGAGGGAGAGCTTCCCTACAACACCGGGTACGACCACTTCGATCAGGTGCTGAAGGCGCATCCGAAGACGACTTTCATCGGCCACGGCGACCTATTTTGGGCAAACATCGCCGCGGATGTTCCTACCGATCGGGGATATCCGGCGGGGCCGATCAAAGCCGGCGGGCGTTCGGACCGGTGGCTCTCGGAGTTTCCGAATCTCTATGGGGACATGTCGGCCAATTCCGGGAACAATGCCTTGTCCCGGGACATGGAGTTCTCGAAGAAGTTCGTCGTGCGCCACCAGGACAAGCTGATTTTCGGCAGCGATTGCAGTTGCACGGATGGGCACGGAGCGGGAGTGTCGCAGAATAACAATCCCGAGGCCGCGCGATTGTCCGGTAAGTGCGTTGCGCGGGCTACGTTGGGCGTGCTTCAGGAGTTGGCGGCGCCGAGAGTGTTTCGGAAGCTGGTCTGGGAGAACGGCGTTCGGCTGTTTCCGTCGATCGCGGCCTAACGCATCTTTAGCTCTTCCAGAGCTTCCGGCGTGCGAGGCCAATCTTTCTTGAGCAGGCGCGAGAGAGAACGGTCGGCCAGAAGCTTTCCTCCGGTCTGGCAGTGCGGGCAATAGTTGGTTTCGCTTGCGGCGTAGCGGATGCGCTGCACCTTTGTCTGGCAAACCGGGCAGCGCAGACCATAGCGGCCATGCACTGCCATTCCATCCCGGAATGCCGTGACCTTTTCGGGGAACGATTTCTTCGATTCTTCGCGAAGACGCTCGGTCCAAAGATTCAAAGTTTCGATCACGGCTTTGTGCAGCCGCAGGATCTCGTCGGGCTTCAGGCTCTGCGTCAGAGCCACCGGTGAAAGTTTCGCCGCGTGAAGAATCTCGTCCGAGTAGGAGTTGCCGATTCCGCTGAGTACATGTGGATCGGTGAGAGAGCGCTTCAAGGTGTGGTTCTCGCGAGTGAGGGCACGGGCGAATTCTGCTTCGGTGGAGAGAAGAACTTCCAGGCCGCCTGGATCGAGCTCGGTTGGGTCGCGAACGACATGGAGCGAAGCGCGGCGTTGGGAGCCGGCCTCGGTCAGGGTAAGAGTTCCGTTGGGAAAATCGAAAGCGGCGAGGGCGTTCTTGCCCGCGAGTTTGGCTCCGCGCGGCCTCCAGTGGAGGCGCCCGGCGATCATGAGGTGGAGCACGAGCCAAACGCCACTGTCGAGCCTGATGGCGATGCGTTTTCCGACGCGGCGTAGATGGACGACGGTTGCGCTTTCGGCGGCGGAGACCGGGGGGTCCGTGGTACGGACCAGAAATGGAGTGTTGAGGCGAACGCGCTCAAGCGGCTGATTCAGGACGCGAGACGCAAGAGCTTCGAGGTAGACCGTGATGTCGGGAAGCTCCGGCATAAAATCAGAATTCAGTATAAAGTTTTCGCGCCGGACGGCCGATTTAATAATCACTGGAGCAATCGGCGGGAAATTCCGGAGGATCTCGGGACGCGAGAGAGCGACCCGCCCTTGCCCAGTCTAGTTACGCATCGATTCGGCCATCCCGCATGTGGATGGTACGGTCGGCGTAGGCGGCGGCTTCAGGATTGTGAGTAATCATCAGGACCGTCTGGCCTAGGCGTTTGTTCAGATCTTTGAGAATATCGAGTACCGCGGCTGAGTTGACGGAATCAAGATTGCCGGTCGGCTCGTCGGCCAGAAGAATCGACGGGTGGTTGACGATCGCTCTGGCTACAGCTACACGCTGCTGTTCACCGCCTGACAACGCGTTTGGTCTGTGGTCCAGACGGTTGGCAATACCCAAGAGTTTTAGTACGTTCTCAAATTCGGGATCCGGTCCGTTCTTGGCTGCCCGGCCACCGAGGAAGCGCGCCAGATCAATGTTGTCGCGTGCGGTGAGATTCGGCAGCAAGTTGAACTTCTGGAAGACGAAGCCGACGGTTCGTTTGCGAAGACGAGTCCGTCCTGCGTCGGTGAGGGTGGCTAGATCTTCCTGACCAACGCGAACCTGGCCGGATGTCGGCGGAGTCAGGCCGCCAATGATATTAAAGAGCGTCGATTTGCCGGAACCTGAGGGTCCGATGATCGAGAGAAATTCGCCCTTGGGGACATCCAGATCCACGCCGCGCAGAGCTTCGACATCGACCTCGCCGACACGATAAACCTTCCGTAGATTGCGGATGAGGATGATCGACTCGCTACTCATAAGCGAGCGCCTCGATCGGATCGTGCCTCGCGGCGCTGATGCCTGGATAAAGAGCTCCGAGAAGAGCGGCAAAAAGGACAATTCCGGCGGCCCGCGGCCACCATTCGTAGACGATGGCCTGTGGTAGCGACGACGGGACCAA
>Ga0302325_10021136_pt1 | contig 13634 bp, 19 predicted proteins | sample Palsa_T0_2_FD_201948 | JGI IMG/M metagenome (GOLD analysis project Ga0302325, IMG submission 201948) | Peat permafrost microbial communities from Stordalen Mire near Abisko, Sweden - Palsa_T0_2 | ecosystem: Environmental > Terrestrial > Soil > Palsa > Peat permafrost | place: Sweden: Abisko... | reverse complement strand
TGAGCTAAAGTCGGTAGACAACATAGAAACAGATTCGTAGCCAACAACGATGACATTGACAATCGTAATGAATACAATCCAAGTAATTGAACTGATCACGAATGTAGGCGTAAAATATCGGAGTGTGATATCTCGGTTGACGGTATACTGGAAGAACGAACCCATGGCCTCTCTGTTCACTTTTGAGGCCCGGGAATCTCAATATGAACAGTAGTTGCGAACCGCTGAGCAGAAGAAGATCGTCGGCTCGTGATTTTGAATGGGTCCTGTTGCATGGGGTACGCCATGTGGAGTTTTGTAGGAGCGCGGCCTGGTCCATCGCAATACATCCCGCCCGTGACGGAGTGCGTTGCGAAACCTTAAAAACTTGCCGTGCTGGTTTAGGGCTCAATTATTATTGTCCCGCGGGAACGTATCGGATGGGGAATCGAATTTTGTGGCGGTGCCCCTGCTGGAAAAAGTAAGTTTGATATAGTTTGGGTAACCTTTCTCCTCTTTACTATTCCGGTTAACATTCGAGAAGCTTCTGGAGAGTTTAGGGTGACTCCGCTATTTCGCTGCAAGAGAGGCTGTGCAAGGGCAAGCGTACATTCGCGCTTTTTGATAAGAACGACGCAACCGTCATCATCTTGCTCACTATGACGAGCCGGCTCCCGGACTCGGCGCACACCAATATGGCTGAAATTCAAGGCCAAAGTACTGGTACCGGCCTACGGCGGCTTAACAACCGATCGCAAGGGGGAATGATCGACACCGAAACCGATGAGCTGGAGCCGACCATATCCCCTGAAAACAACGCGTTAGACTCGGAACGACGATCATATGAGCTCACACGAAGACAAGTCCAAATGATGGCGTTTGGTATAACACGTTTCTTTAGATTTCTAATGCTGAAGGGGCATCCCTGGGAACCGGGATACTTTACGGGACTGGGGCTCAGTTATATCTCTCGGGACCCATATCCTGCCTTCTTGGATATCTTGTTATGGGTTCCATCCAGTACGCTGTTGTCGTAAGTCAGTCTAGCTGCACGTAGCTCACTTAGATCACGCTCGGCGAGATGGTGTCGATTCTTCCTCTTGCTGGAGGCATGTTTACGCTTGCAAATCGGTTTCTTTCCCCAGCCGTCGTAAGTTCTCGTTCAAGGCGATCTGATGAGAAGGGATTCGCCTGCGGATGGACTTACTGGGTTGGATACGTCTTCGCGTATTCATCGAAACTCGTCTCGATCCAGAAAATCATGGCGTTCTGGTTCCCAAATACTCATCCGGCTATAATCATTTCCGCTTTTCTCCCCGTCCCTCTTTTGATTAACTGTCTTCCTGTCCGTCGGTACGGCGATATCGAATATTGGATAACCCTTCTGAAGGTTTCTGCAGTCTGTGGAATCATTCTATTGGGTTTATTGATACCCATGGATGCTTCGACAAGCACGCCGTTGCTCGGAACGTCTCAAGAGACTCTGGTTCCATGTCCAACCAATCCAAGCATCGGAGAGTGCATGGGAAGACAAGGATTCGCATGTATTCCCCACATAATCCTAGCTCAGTGTAGATTGGCGAGAAAGCCCCATGAAGCCGTACTTGCTTTCTGGAGGGCCTGGAGAGCTCTTGGGGTTTTGGGCTGCCTGCTGTCAAGCTTTCCTCTCGTACTCTGGCGTGGAACTCATCGGTATCGCCGCGGGAGAGACTGAACGGCCTAGGGAAACACTGCCGAAAGTGGTCCGCCATGTCTCGGTTCGACTCGTTTTGTATTACGTCGGAGTTGTGCTCGCATTGAGCCTCACGGTATCCTCGAACGATCCGATCTTGCGATTGATAGTCACCAATGGAAGTTACGGATATTACAATCCATTTACACTCATGGCGCAGCGGGCTGGAATTCCAGTCTTAGCCCATCTCTTCACCGGAGTGGCAGTTATAGCCTGTATTTCCGTGGCGAATGCAAGCTTATATGTCACGGTTCTTGGTCCCAAGCTCCAGCTAATATAAGAGTCGAACTTTGTATGCGCTTGCGAGGGAGAGGCAAGCCCCTGCAATATTTGCAAGGAAAACGTTTTTTAACCTCCCTTTCTGGAGTCTCGGAGTTTCAGCTTTAACTGCCCTCTTTGCCTACTTTTCCCTCGGCAAGACGGCCACCGTATGGACCGGGAAAGTGAAGCTAATGACGCCAGACTCTCTCTTTTCTGGAACGGCTGACAGCGCAGTGCGGCCTAATTCCCTGGGCAATCATATGCCTTGTATACCTACGTTTCCGTCGCGCAATGCAAAAACAATCCAAACGAGAGTGGCTACAAAGTCCGGTTTCGAAATACCAGCCCGTGACAGCCATCTATGGTTTGACAGGCACCTCGTTTCTGAGTATGAACCCTTAATCCAAGGAAGCTGACAGTAGTCATTTTTCAGGGGTATGATGTCTTCTCCAGGGGTAACGCCTTCTGGGGTATTGCTTCCAAGTCGTGGAGTGCGACATTGGCGCCCTGGGTGTGTCTAGGCGCATTTTTGGTTTTGCTTGGCGCCGGGGTTTGGATTTCTGGGTGGAAGGGTCCGCATTTGACAAGGGAGAGTTTGTTCAATGGAGCAGCGAGCAGGTGTCCGAAAAAGATGATGCCAGAACCCTGGATAAAACGGAAGGTGAATCTGTTCTTGGATAATATATAAATAGATGGCAGTCGGTATTCGTTTTCTTGCGATGCCGAGTGGATCTTAGCCGCTGAGCACTCACAGAGGTTCAAATATTCCCAATAACTGCTGAAGTCACAAACGTAATTTATTTTTATTCTGTCCGCGAGTCAGCCACTAGCTGACATAAATGTCTGGCAAATGCGGGCGGGATCTATGTAATTTAGCGCGAACAATACGCAAAGCCTATTTAGTTCACTTGGTGCGCAAAGCGGGCCGACATCGGTCTCTTGTTTACCGGCCCGCTACTACGTGGACCCAGTCCCACGCGCACTTATAACGCTGCGCTCACGCCCTTTGTTGCGTCCACGCCATGCTTTTGCTCTGCGTAACTATTCTCTTTCTCACTCGTTTCGCAGATGCCTGGGGGAACGGAACACATGCTACGATCGGATATCTTGCCGAGCGCTTCCTTTTTAGCGAAACGGTCTTTTCCCCCTCGGCGCGCTAATTTCAGAAAGTCTTCATCACCCACATGTTTGCTAAAGAACCAAACTTCCACAGCTCCATAGGCAGCGCTGCGAGCTGGGCCGACTGGCAGCGAGATACACTCCCGTGGAGCGCGCCTTGGCATTTCATCGACGCTATGGACAAGTATGTATTCCCATGCCGTCTCGAGCTGAGGTAGTCCGCCAACAGCATGTTCCTTGCAGTACGTCAGAGACTGTCCCCCGAAAGATGGCTGTGTCGTCGGTGCTATCAAGAATCAAACGGATATCCTGACAAACTGTATCAAGAACAAGAATTTCAACCAGACGTGCTCTGATGCCTTGAAGTTCCTAGTCCATTTCTTTGGGGATATTACTCAGCCATTGCATTGTTCGAGCAACCAGCGTGGCGGCAACAATATAATCGTGCGATTTGACAATGAAAGTCCCAATCTCCATCATGTATGGGATCCTTCCCCTGCGTCGCAGTCTTCTGATATATAGGTCTGGGATACTAGTATTCCCGATAAATTGACGACAGTGTTGCAGCCACCAGGCTACCCTGCCTGGATATCTTCGCTGGAAACGCGTGTCAGAGCCTCTCCAAAGTCCTTCCTCACTCCACCCTCAGAATGGATCAAATGCATTGATCCCACAAAAATACAGGAGTGCGCCGTAACCTGGGCCGCGGAAAGTAATGCCTTTACATGTTCTTATGTCTACCATAATTATTCCGGCGTCGATCTTGGCGGCGAGTATTTCACGAGCGCAATCCCGATTGTTGATACACAGGCAGCGAAAGGTAAAAAGAGAGTGGATAGTGACTGACGGTAGCCGGGTTGAGGCTTGCTACGTTTTTAAACTTGTTGGTGACTGGAAAGAGTGGTCTTAATGAGACAGATCGGTTTAATTTCGTAAGTCAATGAATGTAGAAGTAGTAATTCACCACTTCAGTAAGACGTCTTACTGATATATTAAGCTGTTGGAAAGCATCCGTGCTTGCAACATGTTGTGAACTCGAAGATTGACGGACTCCGAAGGATCAAGTGTCGTAGGAGACAAGACGGCTGCAGTGAAAGCTAAATCTCAAGCGAATGAGGGGGCAAAGGCGCAGATAGCATGGTAGATGTCTGGACTATCATCCCATATTCTGAGAAAGATACAACGCGTATTTAACGGGGCTAAGGTATGGCCGTCCCAAGAATATGCCATTAAATCATCGACTTGTGCGCAGGAACATTCCTCCTTACTGACAGGGGAACTGCAAACTATAAATATACTATGTGTGCCCTTCAATGCCAAACTCCCAATCGCCGGTTATTTACTTAATCTTCCTTCTGGTAAAAACGAGCGGAAGACTCGGCCCAGGCTGAAGAGTCAGCACGTGCGTAGTATCTTCCAATGCCCTCCACGCGCGTTCCCGGCTCCAATCCTCCCTCAAGTCAATTTTCCATTGCTGCACCACCATCACAAGAAATGTCAAAAACTCCGTCTCTGCAAATCGGCGACCTAAAATGTCAATCGCAAATACAAGACAGTGGGAATGTATATGAAAATACTAGTAGTGTTCGGTGGGGGCGCCTACCAGGACATGCACGGGGTCCTTCGGAGAATCCCCACCAAGCTCCCCGAACAGGCATCTGTGTCTTACCATCGGTCGAATACCACCCTGGCGTCGGAGTCCTAGCGTCCCACCTCGAAGGATTGAACTCGTTTGCCGTGGGACCCCAGTAATTTTCGTTGCGATGAAGACAATAGAGATCGATGGCAATTGCTGTGTCCTGTGGGATCGGGTATTTTCGTAAAAGGATCTCGTCGTGGGGAGACGAAACGGAGAGATTGAGTGATCCGATGACTGGGAACAAACGCATTGTTTCATACATTATGCAGAGGGCGTATGTTAGTTTGTTGAGGTCTGTGTATTCAGGGGCGCCGCCTGGACAGAATTGTTGAATTTCGGAGAAAAGGATATCTTGAACTGAGGGGTGGAGAGCCAATAATTTCAATGCGAAGGACATAACGTTGGCACTGTTCGATTAACTTCGGGTATTTTCGAGGGACAGACGTGCTCTCGTGTCCTCCGAAGAGTATAATGAACGAATTCCCGACCAGTTCTTCATCCGATAGAACCTGCTGCCGACCAAATTTTCCACTTCCCGCAGCATCAACGGAATGTTCTACCAAAGCTTTTAACGCACTATCTCCACCAACAATGACGTCTCCACTTTTATAGTCTCTCAAGAAACCACGGATATATTTTCCGAACTCGTCGTGTGCCAATTTAGCATCCTTGAACCATTTTAGCGGGATGCGCAAAAATGATTTAGGAAAGATAAAATAGACCAAGAGATGTTGTACAACCGAACGAATGGAATCAACATACGAAAGGGTGTGTCCAGTGGGAATTTCCTCCAGCTGATTCCAAGCAGATGAGTGCCCGTATGCTGCTCCACTGACAACATGCAACGCCAATTTCGTAGTGTCTTTGTGCACACTTCCGTTAGTCCGAATTAACTTTCAGGGGAATACTCATCAAGGAAAACCTTCCCGGCCACAACGCCCCGTTCCCACTCAGCCATCATCGGTATAACCTGTTGCTTCGTCTCACTATTCACCAACGCAATCGTCGTCTGTGGAAAAGCCTTCGAGACAATCTTTCGATGTCTCTTCCACTCCTCCCCAACAAGGCCCACTAAATTCGGTCCATAAATATTAATCTACCATCAACATCCAAATAGAAAGCCAACACAGCGAACAATGGGGTTCACAATTTCCGCTTGAATGACATCGATCTGAAATCTGTCGGAGCCAGTAACTTTCAATTCCACAAACATTTCCGGATCGGCAACGAAAATCTTATCCTTCTCAAAGAGACTGACAAGAGCAAATATCTCAGAGTTGTGTTTTCTGTATATTTCTCTTCCATATCGCATATGCCAGTCTCGGTGGAACGTTTGCCATTTTTGGGGCCACAACATGCGGAGGATGCTAGTGTTGGGGAAGAGGACTGCTTCGGCGGGCATGAAATTGCGGGTCCGACGGACACGGAGAAGCCATTTGACTGTTCGCACCGTGAAACTTACGACCACATAGATGACTGAAAATAACAGAACGAGCCTGAGAGGATCCATGGTGGAGATGGTCGTTGCAAACGAGGACATTGTCTAAACGAGATGGACATGATTTCCATCCCACGCGTCGTCGGACTGGACGGACCGGTGCCGCTCGTTAAATTATGGAGAACCTTATTTCGGATCAGCTCGTTTAGATAGTGGACCACAGTAACTGCCGAGGATAGATCTAATTGGTTACAATAAGGCAATAAGGCCGGGTCACTTATGTATTGGCGGATACGGCTTGGATATGATAGATTGGATACACTGGCATGTGATGAACGGAACGATTAAATTCTGATTTTAAAACGCAACTCTCAAATGCCAACCATACAACCGTCACGTTCTGGCCCACTCAAATTCTCTCCTCGGTCAAGCTCTTCCTAGGAGTTCACTTGGACAGCCTCCGCCGGCCTTTTATTGCGAGGATTATCTAACACACGTTAAGGAGCCATCGCCAGCCTCTTCCGACGCATTCCGATTTGTTTTCCGCACAACGACATCCCTTCGATTAATCCTCGGTTTGTCATGAGCATTTCACTTGCGGGTACTCCCAGCTCTCCGATCAAAGCGCTTCTTGGAACAAGACCTCGATCGCGAGCTATTTTATCGCGGCAATGATTCCTCGTCGTGTTCAGGGCAATCACTCGGTGGCCCAATAACCTCAGAACCAAAAGTTGTCGCGACATCCCCAACTCGCATCGATGTTTTCGCTGTGGGCGTCGATATCGCATGCCATCACATTTCCTACGAGAATGGCGTTTGGAGTGCGTGGGAAAACCCGGGTGTTGGTCTGCATTCGCTTCCCGTCGCAGGAAGTTAGTCCTACACGAATCGATCTCTTTCGTATTGGTGGAGGAGGGGTGTACACGCAGTCCTGTTAAATCCATTGTAAGTCCGGTATAAGGGAAGATTTTGTGTCTGACCGGGCACCCGGCAGGCGTGACCTGGGGCAGCTGGACGTCCTCGAATAGGACCTTTGTGTCGACTCAGCCAGCGGCAGTCTCTTCAGCAGAGTATCGATGTTTTTGCTATTGACAAGTTTCAAAAGTCTGGCATCTTGCGATGCCTGGCGGTCATCGTGGGAACTCGAAGGGCTTCAACACTCGAGTGCGGTAGATTTTGCTCTTGGGGCCCTGATCAGTATATGGTTTGGGAGTGATAGCGCAGGTTGGCATCGGTTTCTTGGAGGAAACTTCGAAACGTGGAATATCGGCGTTTTATGTTTTTCTTCTTCCCAAATCGAATTATTTGGTGTCGGAATAGATGGTGCATGTTCCAACATCACAGTACTGGCACAGGTACATCGTCGAACTTTTCTCAGTCTACTGGAAGAAAATGGCCATCCCCCAGTGACGTGGATCATGTATGATAAAGAATCTAACTCCGAAGTGGGATCTTATTCAGGGTTAAAGAGAATTAGCTTTCTGACCAGCGGTCCCTATATATATGAGCAGCCTGTATTGTTCACAGATAATCTACTATAAAGGGGCGGATTACAAAATCTAATTGGGCCGGCCCTTGGTTCCCTCCAACCGCCACAATCAACTGTGCCTTATGATTAACCCCAACAACTCGACAGTCCACAGTTTCTGATAGCAACAAACGATCAGATTTTGCAACCACACACGTCGCAATTGAGTTTTCTTCATACTAGTTATTATCGTGCCTTGCGAAAGTATTGTCGGTTTCAAAATTATTGGCCGGCCAACTCCCGGCTTAGGTTGCATTATTTTGTAAATTTCACCACAAGTCATTCCCGACTTCCAAGGTAATTCTCTACGATTTGGACATGCTACAGGGTAATACTGGTATCAAATGATAGCTAGAATACTGTTCTTATCTTTTGGATACAATAGCGAGTATTCAATGAAGTTTTCCTCAAGAATATTGAGCTTCAAAGCAGTGTCTTTGGGGGTAATGCAAGTCGGCTGTTACTGGTCCAAATTAAAATATTGTCGCTGACCAAAAAAGGGCTGCCTGCAGCTGTGTAAATATAGTGAACAATAGCTCTATTTCCTCAAGGCACAGTCCCTTCCATATTGAAGTGTTATTTTCAGACGATAATGGAACCTCCAGCTATCATTTAGTACTATTCTTGTGCTATTCAATAGGTTATGAGTGGGAGAAGTACAGGTGAATTCATTTTTGGGAGTATTCATATAAATAAAATAATGCAACCTAAAGCCAGGAGTTGGCCGGCCAATAATTTTGAAACCGACAATATGGAGACTTTGGTCCAAATTGAAACCGCACACACTCGACTTTTTGGAAAAATGCATTTTCAGTGACATTCACTACCAGAAAGCTTAGAAGGGCCATACTAGGGTCTAAATATATGTTTTTAACCATCTAAAAACTGAATATCCACTGGATTTCACCCAAAAAGCTCAGCTTTGTGGATTTCTGGCACTAGCAAGCTTTTGGTCTGCATTCAAATCGGTCGATTCTAATCTGGACCAGCGCTCCAGATTGTTCAGATCAGATATTCCTCAAAATAATGGCTTCTCAGAACCTAAGAAATAATGCCTTCCACACAGAAGTAACAACATTAACTGAATGTAGACCCTTATTCTAGACATTTTGGGACTTCTTGGGCCCTGTAACACTTTATATAACTTGTTCTAAGGTGAAATGTATTTGAGGAAAAAGCAGTGTGCGCGTTCCAATTTGGACCAAAGTCTCCATACTTTCGCAAGGCACGATAACTTATTACCAATTAATATTGGGCGACGCCGAGACACGTGATTGCGCTCTTGCGCCTTTTGCGCTTTAGTTCAGAAGTCGACTGCAAATACGTGAACAGGGGGAATTCCGTCAGGCTGCCGACTTCGCCTTTCCTTTATCTCGAGGCGTTGACTCTATGGATAATATTCAGAAGTATTCAACAGCAAACGGATACGCGCTGAGAACCACAACCACGGATTTTGATGTTGAAACCCTTCCTATCCAGAAACAACGGTATGGCCCGGTGCTATTTGTATTCATTGAGTGCACAGAACGCGGCGCACGACTAAAGCGATACTCGTTGGAAACAATAAGTAGGACGCAGCGGGCGGAGATGTTGTCGTCAGTGTCGGAAGTGGAAACAGAAGGTCCCTTCTCGACTAGTGAGCGGTTACTGAGCCTTAGTGTGAGTATGTGGAACTCGATCAGCCTTGCAAACTTTGTGAGGCCCGTAGTTTTCGATGTACCGCGGAGGAAAAGGTCTTCGGCCGTATGATGCATTCAAAAGTTTTCGTCGACGTGTCCTCGAGCCTAGAGGCGTTGTCTCCGCCGCGTTCGCCTTCAATGCCCGTGGATGACATTTTTCATGACGCAGATCGAAAATATCTGCAATTCTTGCCCAAGCTTTACGGCTCACGGCCAGAGACGACTCCGGTTCAACTCGTCGGGGTTTCGTTCAGGGAGTGGAAGCCGACTAGCACTTGTGCGGAGTTCATCTTTCCTTGGCCAACATTTCCACTCGCATCGAAAGTATTTCGATACGCTTTTCTTGCGTTTTGCTCACAGTTTGTCGACCCCGGGCCAGCGAACCCTGATACGTTTCCATACCTTGCAAAATTTTACAAGTACATGCAGCAGGCAATCAACGTCTCGTCATTCAGTGAGGTTGTTGTAGCCTCATATGCAATTCTTTGTTACGTCAGTCTGGGTAGCAATCCTGAACCTTTGAAAACGCTCCTCGCGTTTTTTAACGGCATGATTCAAGGACAGGCAAATATAACCTCTTCCGACCAGTGTATACTTACAATGATGCAAGATTTGCAGCGCTGGAGCCTGTTACCATTGCAAGGTGGTTATTGGCTACAAGCTTCACCTACGTCCGGCGTGTCTGACGAGGAGTACAGTTCCCTTTGGGAACTGCATAAATCGCTCCAACGTGTAGAACGGCTTCCCCGTTTTGTTGATCATAATTTCACTGCGAAATCCATTTCTGAGCGACTAACGACACTTGACGTTTACTTGCGGTTTTATCTGGACCATTATTTAGCTCTACGACAACGGCAGAATTTCGCTGGGGAAATCAACCAAAGGCGGCAGTGTATTGTAGATGCACTCCAACAAATTGTCGTAGAGATTACTTACCAGGTTCCACGACTGGCGGAGCCAAGAAAACTTCTTGACTTAACTGCCGAATTCCAAACCTGGCCTTGGACATGGAACTCTCCCGTAATCGATCATGGGAATTTTATTTCTCCCATTGCCCTCGACCTAACTAGCAAGCGACAATGTCTTCTATATGGGCTGGCTAGAGTTGTTGGGGATGCCCTTCTCGTGTCTGAAGGAAACCATATATCCAATCTCAGCTCGGCGATAACGTTAAGTCGAATTTGCGCGCTCGCCCTTGATCAGTCGCCTTTACCATCTCCTATTTCTGCGTTGCCCTACATATTCTGGGCTGGATTAAAGATCTCGAAGGCAGTAGACGCACCTGGTATGCATTCACCGTTGATTCTATAATTGATTTTTCAGGAGCTAGCTGGATAAGAGCAGCGATCAACGAGTATCGCGAATTCCACAATCTCAATCCGGACCCCACCGTGTCGACCGAAATCGCCTTTGCTGCTATGTTCAAATTATTAGATAAGGCTAACTCGGATCCCTCGATTCAAGACATCTTTACTCTCACCGCAGATTCAGTAGATGTTTTCCAGTGCAACCGATTTGCAGAACAACTCCATTACCCCAAATGGCTGGAGCAATATAGGCGGATTTCAAATTAGAAGCCGATTTGGGGGCGCATACCTGAGAGCAGTGAGAAGACGACAGGGTTATACAATTGCAAGAATATTTATGGCTTTTGCTTTTATTATATACATACATATGGAAAGATGCGAGATCCCATAAACGACGAACAAAACTACCAGTTAACTAAACTAAATATTGACGTACCTCGTGAGAATTATTGCCATGTCACTAGACTCCCTCATCCAAGAGATATCCGTAGCTCTTTAACCACTCCAGGAGTACCTCGGGCGCAGGCCAATGATCACCAATCAGTGGGTTCAAGTCAGTGGCGCAACGTTGCCATTCTGCTCGTACCTCATGCCTTCCGTTTGCAAAGACATATTCCACGTTGTTGTGTGCTTGCGATGGAGTAACGCCCCATTCAACCGAAACTGAATGTCCACCAAGCCTGTCAGGAATTAAAGGCAACGCTGCCGTTCCGATGGAACCGATCTCATATTCCATTAAAGGCTCAGTCAAGGGTGAAGAACGGAGAGCAACTTGCTTGACCAGATCGTGCTTCAAGACGAAAGACTTGAACTCCGCGAGAAATTCAACGTTCCAAAGCGGCGTTTCGCCTTCTTCGTATTCGTAGGCCTGCCATTTACCTTCCAGATTGAGATAAAGTAAATGTGCGCGAATTTGAGAGCCTTTGAGGTCTGAAATCAAACGAGGGCGGGTGACATGGACCCGGGAATCGCTTTCAAGTGCATAGGAGAGCATGACGTGGTCAGGCTTTAACTCGAAGTGTCGATGAAGAAGGTGAGGCGTATAAAGCGCTGCAACGTTGTGTTTGTGGAACAGGTCGAAGATGTCGTTAAGGTGTTTATCGATATTCGGCTGTGTCTCGACCAGAGGGATATTGTTGAATTGCTCGGATGTGATCATCCGAGGATCAAGCACATGGTCGAGGTCCATAATACCGAGGCGGGTTCAAAACTTGAAGGGGTCTAACGTGTCTGATGCAGGAGGCCTTGTGTTTTTGGAGATATGTGGGTGAAGGGGTCGATTTAAGTACGTTTCCACCATGCCCCTCTGCAAGCAGTACAACGTGCTATGCAGTTAGCTGCGGGAAGACTCTGAGCGGAAAGCCTCAAAGAGTTGGGCGCATTGGCTACACGAAGTGGGGGCGCGGGACGATGTAGTGGGGGAGAGCGGGTCGATGGGAGGATTAGCGGAAAGTCTCAAGCGGCAAGGGTTCGGATTGGCCGCACGAAGTGGGGGAGCGGGACGAGTGGAGGTTTGCGGTCGACGTACGGGCGGCGGGAGAAAGAACTTAACGGAAAGTCTGCAAGAGTTCGCGCCATGGGGGGACGGGACGGTCACGAGAACCTCACATTCGGGTAACAGCGGGTTGTGTAAGGATATTGCCCGAGTTAACTGGCTCCAAAGCGAACATATAATCGGGGAATGGCTTGTGGGGATGAACAACGGGATTGAGCTGATTATTGCGGGCAAACCTTTTCGAAAGTATGACCGCCCGGATCCAGGCTTTCACAAAAGTCGTTCGTAAATATTGGATAGTAATTCGTGCGGCGTGCACGGCTGTCATGTCGTAAACAGATATTTATGTATATAATAGTCTGTGGCGGTTGAGATCGCAATGTCCCGACTGGTCTGATTGAAGATGTGATGGAAAAATGTCCTCGTGATCGTTGCCCACCTCACCTTCTACATGCGATCCAGGATTCAATTGTCCATCGTCCTCATTGCACTCTTGTACGTCACAGCAACAGTCTCGTTTGGTCCTATTGATCTCGTGACAACACCACGCCTCGGTCCCGCTATTCCGAATGGAAACGGCACGTTCGCCGTATTTACGCAGAGCGACTACTCCCTTCACACTGATGATCGCCGGGGTGGATTGTACCTGATCCCCCTCAACGTGAACATGTCGGGGAAACCCAGGCTCATTGTCAATGATACTTCAGCGGATAACCCGTTGTGGCTAGACGAGAAGACTGTCCTGTACATGACCACCGAAAACGGGCAATCAATGCTGCGGACGTACGATACCGGTTCAGAGGACGATCGACTAGTTTACACCGTCTCCGGTATCCTCGCAAATATAAAGGCCGTCAAAATAAGCACCCGCACACTTCGATTTGCATTCTCCACAAAAGTCGCGCCTGATGGGAGTATCGTTAACTCGAATGACCTCGAGCCTCCGGAGGCACTGGTATACGATCAACTCTGGGTACGCTTTTGGGATAGGTGGATGACACAAAATAAGAATTCTATATTTTCCGGCACCCTGAGACTGCGCGACAATGGGTACGAGATTGCCGAACCCCCAAGCAACATGCTCAATTCAAGTCGAGGACTGCGAGAACTGAACTGCAGTCACCTATCCAATACCTCGACGGAGCTGATTGCTACTCATTATCCGCACGACACATGGCCTTCGTATCGAAAGACCCACATTTGAATCCCGCAATGAATACCGCTGCCCATGTTTACGTTATTCGTTTTGACGACGCAACCCGTCTCGAAAAAATCAACGGTGGCGCGGGTGGCTCGAGCACTCCAGTCTGGTCGCCCGATGGCAAGCACCTAACCAGTATTCCAGCCAGGAATCCCGTGGGATTCCTGAGTTATAAGGTGTGGGACGTGGGTCTGTCTCAACCACGAAAACGAGATTTCCCGTTGGATTCCTGAAATTATAATGTGGGAATCCCGTT
>Ga0302325_10021134_pt1 | contig 13634 bp, 16 predicted proteins | sample Palsa_T0_2_FD_201948 | JGI IMG/M metagenome (GOLD analysis project Ga0302325, IMG submission 201948) | Peat permafrost microbial communities from Stordalen Mire near Abisko, Sweden - Palsa_T0_2 | ecosystem: Environmental > Terrestrial > Soil > Palsa > Peat permafrost | place: Sweden: Abisko... | reverse complement strand
CGTGCGGTGATCGTGCTGCGCTACCTGTTCGACCTGCCCGAGGCGGTCGTCGCCCGCGACCTCGGCATCACCGCCGGGACCGTGAAGTCCACCAGCTCGCGCGCTCTCGCCAAGCTCCGGGTGTCGGCCCAGGCCGAGGCCCAGGCGGAAGCCGGGGCGCAAGCCAGCGCCTCGGCGATCGGAGGGGAACGGCCATGACCGACCTCGACACGCTGCGCCGCGCGCTCCGCGCGTCCCCGCCGCCCGACCCGCCGTTCGACCCGGCCGCGATCATCGCCCGGGGACGGCGGCTCCGCTGGCGTCGGCGGGCGGCGGCGGCCGGCGGCGGCCTCTGCCTCGGCGTCGCCGTGTTCGGCGCGGTCGCCGGGGTCGGCCGGCTGACCGCGCCGTCACCGGAGCCCGGTCATCACCTCATTTCCCCGGCCGGCCCGGCCGGCGCCAGCGCCAGCGCCAGCACCCGGCCCCGCCCCGCCCCGTCGCCCGTCCGCGATGGCCCCGCGCCGGCGCCGTCGGCCACCGCGTCACCCAGCGCCAGCCCGACGACGCCGGCCAGCGGCACGCCAACGCCAACCCCAACCGCGCCGACGGGGCCGACGGCGACGGCGGCGTCGAACCAGCCGGAGCCGACGACGTCGGCCGGCGGGCCGGAACCGAGCGCCAGCTCGACCACCGCAGATCGCGCGACGACCACGCCGAGCGCCCGCGCCACCAGCGCCTCCGTCGATCGTCTGACCGCCACGCCCACCGCGACCCAATAATCACGTGCAGTCCTTCGTAGACTGGGCGGGTGACTTCGGACAGCGGGGCCAGTCCCGTTACCACCTACATTGACCTGCGCGGCCGGGGCGCGGTGGGCCTGACCCACGCCGCCCTCGCCAGCGTGCTGCCCCGCGCGACCCTCGACGTCGACCGCGCGGTCGAACTCATCAGGCCGGTGACCGAGGACGTCCGCGTCCGCGGCGGGGTCGCCGTCCGCGCGTACACGAACAGGTTCGACGGCGTCGACCTGGAGCGCACCCGGGTGCCGCAGGACGTCATCGACCATGCCCTGGCCACGCTCGACCCCGCGGTCAGGGACGCCCTCGAGGAAGCGGCCCGCCGCGCCCGGGTCGTCCACCAGGCCCAGCTCCCCGAGCGCAGGGACACCGAGCCCGCGCCCGGCCTGAGCGTCTCCACCCGGTTCATCCCGGTCGAGCGGGCGGGCGTCTACGTCCCCGGCGGGCTCGTCGCCTACCCGTCCTCGGTGGTCATGAACGCGGTCCCGGCCCAAGCGGCGGGCGTGCAGCAGATCGCGGTCGCGTCCCCGCCGCAGAAGGAGTTCGGCGGCCAGCCGCACCCCGCCATCCTGGCCGCCTGCGCGCTCCTCGGCATCACCGAAGTCCACGCGGTCGGCGGCGCCCAGGCCCTCGCCATGTTCGCGTACGGCACCGACGAGTGCGCCCCGGTCGACGTGATCACCGGCCCCGGCAACGTCTACGTCGCCGCCGCCAAGCGCATCCTGGCGGGCGTCGTCGGCATCGACGGCGAGAACGGCCCGACCGAGATCGGCATCATCGCCGACCACACCGCCGACCCCGCCTTCGTCGCCGCCGACCTGATCGGCCAGGCCGAGCACGACGAGCTCGCCGCCTGCCTGCTGATCACGACCGACCCCGGCCTGCCCGCCCGGGTCGACCAGGAGCTGGCCCGCCAGCTCCCCGCCACCAGGCACCGCGAGCGAGTCGAGACCGCGCTGGCCAACCAGGCCGGCTATGTCCTGGTCGACGACGTCCAGGCGGCCGGCGCGGTCTCCGACGCCTGGGCCCCCGAGCACCTGGAGATCCAGACCGAGGGCGCGGAGAAGGTCGCCGCGACCATCCGCAACGCCGGCGCGATCTTCGTCGGCCCCTACAGCCCGGTCTCCCTCGGCGACTACCTGGCCGGCTCCAACCACGTGCTCCCGACCGGCGGCACCGCCCGGCACACCAGCGGCCTGTCGGTCTACCCGTACCTCAAGGTCGTCAACGTGATCGAGTGCGACCGCGACTCCCTGGCCGACGTCGCGCCGCGGGTCGACGCCCTCGGCGGCGCCGAGGACCTGGCCGCCCACGTCGCCGCCGTCCGCGTCCGCGTCCCCAAGACCGGGGGCTGAGCCCGGTGACCGGAACGCCAGCCAAGAAGCCGCTCCCGATCAGGGACGACCTCAAGGGCCTGCACCCGTACGGCGCCCCCCAGCTAGACGTCAGAGTCCAGCTCAACACCAACGAGAACCCCTACGGCCCCAGCGAAAGCCTCCAAAACGCGATTGCCGAGGCCGTCCGCGCGGTCGCGGGTACCCTCAACCGCTACCCCGACCGGGACGCGATCGAGCTCCGCAAGGACCTGGCCGCCTACCTCGGCCACGGCCTGACCGAGGAGAACACGTGGGCCGCGAACGGCTCCAACGAGGTCATCCAGCAGCTGCTGCAGGCGTTCGGCGGCCCCGGCCGGACCGCGCTCGGGTTCGAGCCGTCCTACTCCATGCACCCGCTGATCTCGCTCGCGACCTGCACCGAGTGGATCGCCGGAAGCCGGGACGCCGATTACGGCCTGAGCACCGCGGCCGAGCAGGTCGCGCGCCACCGCCCCGACGTCACCTTCATCACCTCCCCGAACAACCCGACCGGCACCTCGGTCCCGCTCGACCTCGTCGCCGACGCCTACGACGCCACGAGGGGCATGCTCGTCGTCGACGAGGCCTACGCCGAGTTCAGCCGGGACGGCACGCCGAGCGCGCTGACCCTGCTGCCGGGCCGCGAGCGCCTCGTCGTCTGCCGGACGATGTCGAAGGCGTTCGCCGCGGCCGGCACCCGGCTGGGCTACCTGGCGGCCGACCCGGCCGTGGCCGACGCGCTGCTGCGGGTCCGGCTGCCGTACCACCTGTCGACCGTGACCCAGGCGGTGGCGCGGACCGCCCTCGCGCACACCCAGGAGCTGCTCTCCAGCGTGCAGGCGCTCCGGGCCGAGCGCGACGCGGTGGTGACCTGGCTGCGCGGCCAAGGCCTGACGGCGGCCGACAGCGACGCCAACTTCGTCCTGTTCGGGACGTTCGAGGACCGGCACAAGGTCTGGCAGAGCCTGCTCGACCGGTCCGTGCTGATCAGGGAGACCGGCCCGGCCGGCTGGCTGCGGGTATCGGTCGGGACCGCGCAGGAGATGAGCGCGTTCCGCGACGCGCTGACGGAGGTGCTTGGCCAGTGAGCCGCAGCGAGGGGTTCGCCCCCGGCAGCCGGGTGGGCCGCGTGGTCCGCGAGACGAAGGAGACGGAGCTGCTGGTCGAGGTCGACCTCGACGGCCCCGGCCCGGTCGAGGTGGAGACCGGCGTCCCGTTCTTCGACCACATGCTCAACCAGCTCGGCAAACACGGCTGCCTCGGCCTCACCGTCCGCGCCAAGGGCGACACCGAGATCGACGCGCACCACACGGTCGAGGACACGTCGATCGCGCTCGGCCAGGCGCTCCGCGAGGCCCTCGGCGACAAGTCCGGCATCTCCAGGTTCGGCGACGCGCTCGTCCCGCTCGACGAGACCCTGGTCCGCGCCGCCGTCGACCTGTCCGGCCGCCCCTACGTGGTGCACGACGAGCCGGAGGGCATGTCCCCGATGATCGGCAGCTACGACACCACCCTGACCAGGCACATCTGGGAGTCGCTGGCGCACTCGGCCGGCATCTGCCTGCACGTCCACGTCCTCTACGGCCGCAACCCCCACCACATCGTCGAGGCCCAGTTCAAGGCCGTCGCCCGCGCGCTGCGGGCGGCCGCCGCGTTCGACCCGAGGTCGCCCGGGGTGCCCTCCACGAAGGGCGTGCTGTAGCCGATGAGAGAAGAAGCGACAATCGATTGCCCCGAACGGACCGTGCCCTCCGCGGCGAGCGCCCCATGACCGCCCGCGTCGTGGTCCACCACGATGGATGGCCAGAACGCTCCCGCACCGCCGGACGGACCCGGCCATTGGCGGCGAGCGCCCGATGACCGCGACAGTGGTGGTCCTCGACTACGGCTCAGGGAACCTCCGCTCGGCCCAGCGGGCGGTCGCCCGGGTCGGCGCCGACGTGCGGGTGACCGCCGACCCTGACGCCGCCCTCGACTGCGACGGCCTCGTCGTCCCCGGCGTGGGCGCGTTCGCCGCCTGCATGGCCGGCCTCCGCGCGGTCGGCGGGGACAAGCTCATCGCCCGCCGGATCGAGCTCGGCCGCCCCGTCCTCGGCATCTGCGTGGGCATGCAGGTGCTGTTCACGGCCGGGGTCGAGCACGGCGTCGCCTGCGCCGGGTGCGCCGTCTGGCCGGGCACGGTCGAGCGGCTGGACGCCCCGGTGCTGCCGCACATGGGCTGGAACACGATCGCCGCCCCGCCGGGCTCCGCCCTGTTCGCCGGCATCGAAGCCGGCACCCGCTTCTACTTCGTCCACTCCTACGCCCTCCGCCTGCGCGACGCGCAGCCGCTGCTCGACGACGGCGCGAGGATCACGGTGACCGAGCACGGCGAGCCCTTCGCCGCCGCCGTCGAAAGCGGCGTGGTCGCCGCCACCCAGTTCCACCCGGAGAAATCCGGCGACGCCGGCGCCCAGGTCCTCCGCAACTGGCTGGGCACGCTGTGACCCCGCTGGCCGCCCCATGACCCCGATCCGGAATGTCGGGCGCCCCAACCGCGCCCCGACATTCCGGAAATTTCACCATTTCAACGCTTATGCACATCCTGTCGGCTATGCCGCCGACCCTCCACCCCACCGGTCAGCTACGCCAGCGACACCAATAGGCGATGTCGATGGCGTAGGCGACCGGGCGGCGTTTGGGGTCGGCGGCGTAGGTGACAGGCTGACCCTGTGACTGAGGAGACGCTGTGACACTGACATTGCTGCCCGCCGTCGATGTGGCCGGGGGACAGGCGGTGCGCCTCGTGCAGGGCGCCGCCGGGTCCGAGACGTCCTACGGCGACCCGGTCGAGGCCGCGTTCGCCTGGCAGACGGCCGGCGCCGAGTGGCTGCACCTGGTGGACCTCGACGCCGCCTTCGGCCGAGGGTCCAACGCCGCCCTGCTGGCCGAGGTCACCGGCAAGCTCGACCTCAAGGTCGAGCTGTCCGGCGGCATCCGCGACGACGAATCGCTCGAGCGGGCCCTGGCCACCGGCTGCGCGCGGGTCAACATCGGCACCGCTGCCCTGGAGAAACCCGACTGGGTGGCCGGGATCATCGCCGCCTACGGCGACAAGATCGCGGTCGGACTCGACGTCCGCGGCCGCACGCTGGCCGCCCGGGGGTGGACCAGGGAGGGCGGCGACCTCTACGAGACGCTGGCCCGCCTCGACGCCGAGGGCTGCGCCAGGTACGTGATCACCGACGTCCTCAAGGACGGCATGCTCCGAGGGCCCAACCTCGACCTGTACCGGGACGTGTGCGCCCGGACCGACGCCCCGGTCGTCGCCAGCGGCGGCGTCTCCTCCCTGGACGACCTGCGCGCGCTGGCCGCGCTGACCGGTCTCGGGGTGGAGGGCGCGATCGTCGGCAAGGCCCTCTACGCCGGCGCGTTCACGCTGGCCGAGGCGCTCGCGGCGGTGGCGGCATGAGCCCCGCGCGGCGGAAGCGGGTGACCTCGGGGGTGCCGTTCGAGCAGGCGGTCGGCTACAGCCGGGCGGTCGCGGCGGGCGAATTCATCTTCGTCAGCGGGTGCACCTCGATCTCGCACGGCAAGGTCGTCTACGAGGGCGACCTCGCCCGGCAGACCGAGCAGGCGCTGCTGAACGTGAGCGCCGCCCTCGAGCAGTTCGGCGCCAGCCTGGCCGACGTGGTGCAGACCCGGCTGTACGTCACCGACATCTCCCGCTGGGAGGAGGTCGGCGAGGCGCACCGCATGGCGTTCGAGCTCGCGCCGCCGGCCACCAGCATGGTACAGGTGGCCGCGCTGATCGACCCGCGGCTGCTGGTCGAGGTGGAGGCGGTGGCGCACCGCGAGGGCGGCCTCGACGCCGACGAGGACGAGCCGGACGACTCCGACCTTCCCGCGGACGCGATTCGGCTGGACGACCCGAGCCCGGACGACTCCATATGACGGTCGCGGTCCGGGTCATCCCCTGCCTCGACGTCGACGGCGGGCGGGTGGTCAAGGGGGTCAACTTCGAGAACCTGCGCGACGCGGGCGATCCGGTCGAGCTGGCCGCCCGCTACGACGCGGAAGGGGCCGACGAGCTCACGTTCCTCGACATCACCGCGTCAAGCGGCGGCCGCGCGACCATGTACGACGTGGTCCGGCGGACCGCCGAGCAGGTCTTCATCCCGCTGACGGTGGGCGGCGGGGTGCGGTCCACCGCCGATGTGGACGCCCTGCTCCGGGCGGGCGCGGACAAGGTCGGGCTGAACACCGCCGCCGTCGCCCGCCCGGAGCTGCTGGCCGAGGCCGCCCGCCAGTTCGGCGCGCAGTGCGTCGTCCTGTCGGTGGACGCCCGCCGGGTCAGGGCGGGCAGCCCGCCGACCCCGAGCGGCTTCGAGGTCACCACCCACGGCGGCCGCCAGGGCACCGGCATCGACGCCGTGCAGTGGGCGCGCCGCGCCACCGACCTGGGCGCGGGCGAGATCCTGCTCAACTCGATGGACGCCGACGGCACCACCGCCGGCTTCGACACCGAGCTGATCGCCCTGGTCCGGGCCGCCGTCAGCGTCCCCGTCATCGCCAGCGGCGGCGCCGGGACGCTGGCTCACTTCCCGCCCGCGATCGACGCGGGGGCCGATGCGGTGCTGGCCGCGAGCGTCTTCCACTTCGGCACACTCCGCATCGGCGAGGTCAAGCAGACCCTCCGCGCCGCCGGTTACCCCGTCCGCTGACCCGCTACTCTTCCCCGGGGACGCCTCTGCCGCCCGCGGCCATCGCGGCGCCGACGATGCCGGCGTCGTTGAGCAGAGCGGCCGGCTCGATGCGGGCGCGGACGCCGGTCAGCAGCGGCACCCACTTCTCCGACTCCTTGCTGATCCCGCCGCCGACGATGATCAGCTCGGGGGAGACCAGCGCCTCCACGACCTGCAGGTACTCGGAAACCCGCTCGGTCCACTCCTTCCAGCCCCAGCCATGCTCGATCTTGCCGTGCTCGGAGGCGCGCTTCTCGGCGTCCTTGCCCCGGACCTCCAGGTGCCCGAACTCGGTGTTGCGGACCAGCAGGCCCCCGGTGAACAGGGCCGACCCGACCCCGGTGCCGAACGTGAGCATCAGCACCGTCCCCCGCACACCCTTGCCCGCGCCGAACGTCATCTCCGCCACGCCGGCCGCGTCGGCGTCGTTCAGCACCTGAATATCGGTGCCGATCGCCTTGCCGAACAGCGTGGCCGCGTCCGAGCCGATCCACGATTTATCGACGTTGGCGGCGCTGCGGATGGTGCCGCCGATCACCACGCCGGGAAAGGTGGCCCCGGCCACCCCGGTCCACCCGAACGAGGCCGCGACCTGCTTGACCACCTCAGTCACGGCCTCGGGGGTGGCGGGCTGCGGGGTCGCGATCTTCTTCCGGTCGGCCAGCAGTTTCCCGGTGTCCAGGTCGACCGGAGCGCCCTTGATCCCGGTCCCGCCAATGTCGATCCCCAGTGCCTGCATCGTCAGTGTCCTTCCGTACTAGGTACCTGCGGCCCGCCTCAGGGTTTCCCCTGAGTCTTCCCGGAGACTGCTGGCCGCCGATCACTTCCACCCTCAACGTGACTATTATCGATGGTGCCCAAGCAGAAAGGGGCACGGTCATGAGTCTGCTCAAGGTCGCCGCCGTCGTTGTCGGCGGGATCGTCGTGTTTATCGCGCTTGACTTCGTCGTGCACGCGCTGTTCGCGCTGCTCACCACCCTCGTTATCGTGGCGATCATCGCAGGCGGCGGGTACGTCGCCTACAAGGTAGTCGGCGGGGGCAGGCGGCGCGAGATCAAGCGCGGCCGTTACTGACCCGCGCCGCGGTCCGGAGATCAGCGGCAGTGCCGTTATCGCCCGGGGAGAGCAGCCATTCCCCCCGGGCGGATCTCCGGCGTCACCGGCGCCACGCCCGAAGCCGGGCGATCGCGTCGTCGGGGCCCTCGTACCTTACGTCGGCCGCGCCCGCCCGGCCCATTGACCACAGGGTCAGTTCGGCCGGGCGACCGACGACAGTGACGCAGTCGGCCGCGTGCTTGGCGATGATCGCGGGCGCGCTGGCGTCCGCGCGGGCCAGCGCCACCCCGGTCGGCGCGCCCCGCAGGAACAGCCGGGAGCTCTTCAGACGCTTCCACAGCGCCTCGGACAGGCCCGGCGGCAGTTCCCGCTCGGTCCAGCCTGCCGCCCCGCGCCGCACGTCCTCATGGTGGACGAAGTACTCGACGGTGTTGGCCGCCTGGTCCGCCCCCGGTATCGCGAACGGCGACAGCCGCGGCGGCCCGGACCTGAAGATCGCGATCAGCTCGGGATAGGAGTACCGGTCCAGGTAGCCCTGCTGTACCCGGGCGGTGTAGCCCGCCAGCGGGCCGCCGATCATGCCCAGGCCGGCGTCGGGCCTGCGCTCCCGCAGCACCACGTGCGCCGCCAGGTCCCTGGTCTGCCAGCCCGCGCACAGCGTCGGCGCGTCCGGCCCGGTCTCGTCAAGCAATGCCGCGAGCGCAAGCCGCTCGTCCCGCGAGTAAGTCACGGTGAGATCGTAGGCTGTAACGGTGCCGTCCGTCGCGGGCGGGCATCGGCTCCCGAACCGGAACCAGCTCCCGAACCAGAAAAGGTGCCAAAGATGGCTGACGCGGTGCGCCCGTCGAATCTGGACCCGAAGATCGCCGCCCGGCTCAAGCGCGACGCCAACGGCCTGGTGGCCGCGGTGGCCCAGCAGCACGACACCGGCGAGGTGCTGATGGTCGCCTGGATGGACGACGAGGCGCTGCACCGCACGCTCACCACCGGCCGCTGCACGTACTGGTCGCGCAGCCGCCAGGAGTACTGGGTCAAGGGCGAGAGCTCCGGCCACCAGCAGTGGGTCAGGTCGGTCGCGCTCGACTGCGACGGCGACGCCGTCCTGGTCAAGGTCGACCAGGTGGGGGCCGCCTGCCACACCGGCGACCGCACCTGCTTCGACGCCGACGTGCTCGATGCCGCGCTCGGACTGCGACCGGCGGTCGCCGATGACTAGCCCCAAGCGCCAGTACGGGTACACGCTGCTGGCCGGGGCCGTCGGCGCCGGGCTGATCGTGCTCGCCATGCGGGCGCAGTGGGCCCAGGCCGTCTTCACCCCGCAGAAGCCGCTGACGGCGGAGGTCGTCGGCGTGTCCGGCACCGACCTGGTGCCGGTGGCGGAAGCGCTCGCGCTGGCGGCCCTGGCGGGCCTGATCGCCGTGATCGCGACCAGGGGAGTAGTCCGCCGCGCGGTCGGGGTGCTGCTCGCGCTGTTCGGGGCGGGTGCCGGGGCCGCCGTGCTGACCGCGGTCACCGCCTCGGCCGTCGTCTCGGTGGCGGCCGGCAAGGTCGCCTCGCCCGAGTCCGCGGCCCTGTCCGGCACCGCCGCCGGCTCCACCACGAGCGGCTCGTCGGGCGGCGGGGCGGTCGTCGTCAGCAACGCGACCGGGCACGCGATCATCAGCGGCACCCCGTGGCAGGCGGCGGTGATCGTCGGCGCGCTGCTCATCTTCGCGGCCGGCCTGGCCACCGCCCTGCGGGGCCAGGACTGGCCGGTGATGTCCGCCCGCTACGACGCCCCGGGCGCCCGCGACGCGGCCGCGGCCGACGGCCCGGCGGGCCAGCGGAGGGCCGCTCGGAAGACCGACGCGGCGTCCATGTGGGAATCGCTGAACGGCGGCGAGGACCCGACCGAGGACGACCAGGCCGACCCGGCCGACGCGGCAACGCGAAGGTAAGCGCTAGGCATTGCTAAGGCAAACTCAAGGGGGGTCCGCTAACGGCCGTCCCGGCGGCGGCTAGCATCGGTGGCGCAACATTTCCGGTTTGAGGAGACGGCGGAATCGCTGTGAGTGTGCTCGACGAGATCCTCGAAGGGGTGCGTGCCGATCTCGCCGATCGGCAGCGAAGCGTCTCGCTTGAGCAGCTGAAGGATTTGGCGAAGCGCGCCCCGTCCCCCCGGGACGCGCTGGCGGCGTTCAAGGCGGAAGGCGTCAGCGTCATCGCCGAGGTGAAGCGGGCCAGCCCGTCCCGCGGCGCGATGGCCGCGATCGACGACCCGGCCGCCCTGGCGGCCGACTACGAGGCCGGCGGCGCCGCGGTGATCAGCGTGCTGACCGAGCAGCGGCGGTTCGGCGGGTCGCTCGACGACCTGGCCGCGGTTCGCCGGTCGGTGCAGATCCCGGTGCTGCGGAAGGACTTCGTCGTCAGCGCCTACCAGCTCTGGGAGGCCCGCGCCCACGGGGCCGACCTGGCGCTGCTGATCGTGGCCGCGCTCCCGCAGAGCGCCCTCGTCTCGCTGGTGGAGCGGGCGCTCTCGATCGGCCTGCTGCCGCTGGTCGAGGTGCACGACGAAGAGGAACTCGACCGGGCGGTCGAGGCCGGCGCCACCGTCATCGGGGTCAACGCGCGGAACCTGGCCACCCTGGAGGTGGACCGCTCGGTCTTCACCCGGCTCGCGCCGCGCATCCCCGAGGGGGTCGTGAAGATCGCCGAGTCGGGCGTGCGGGGCCCGCACGACCTGCTCGCGTACGCCGCCTCCGGGGCGGACGCGGTGCTGGTGGGCGAGTCGCTGGTGACCGAGAAGGACCCCCGGGCGGCCGTCGCCGACCTGGTCACGGCGGGGTCGCACCCGGCCCTGCGCGGCGAGCGCGGCCTGCCCGGCTGACCCGGCAATCGCGATAAGGCGGCCGCGATAAGGTGTGCGGGTGAGTAGCGAACCCGCAGAACCTGATATCTCCGCAGTTCCCGACACGTCCGGGCACTTCGGCGTCTACGGCGGGCTGTTCGCGCCCGAGTCGCTCATGGCGGCCATCGAGCAGCTGGCCAAGGAGTACGAGGCGGCGCGGACCGACCCGGAGTTCACCGCCGAGCTGGCCGACCTGCTGGCGAACTACGCCGCCCGGCCGACCCTGGTCAGCGAGGCGAAGCGGTTCGGGGCGGAGTTCTGCGGCGGCGCGCGGGTGCTGCTCAAGCGCGAGGATCTCGCGCACACCGGCAGCCACAAGATCAACAACGTCCTCGGCCAGGTGCTGCTGACCAAGCGGATGGGCAAGACCCGGGTGATCGCGGAGACCGGGGCCGGCCAGCACGGCGTGGCCACCGCGACCGCCTGCGCCCTGCTCGGCCTCGAGTGCGCGGTCTACATGGGCGAGGAGGACACCCGGCGGCAGGCGCTGAACGTCTCGCGCATGCGGATGCTCGGGGCCGAGGTCATCCCGGTCACCGCGGGCACCAGGACGCTCAAGGACGCGATGAACGAGGCCTTCCGTGACTGGGTGACCACGGTCGAGACCACGCACTACTGCATCGGCTCGGTCGGCGGCCCGCACCCGTTCCCGATGATGGTCCGCGACTTCCAGCGGATCATCGGCGTGGAGGCCCGCCAGCAGGTCCAGGACATCGCCGGCCGGCTGCCGGACGCGGTCGTCGCCTGCGTCGGCGGCGGCTCGAACGCGATCGGCGTCTTCCACGCCTTCATCCCCGATGCGGGCGTCCGGCTCATCGGCTGCGAGGCCGGCGGGGACGGTGACGGCAGGCCCGAGCGGACCGCCGCGACGCTCACCCTCGGCTCGCCCGGCGTGCTGCACGGGATGCGCACCTACCTGCTCCAGGACGATGAGGGCCAGACCCTGGACACGCACTCGATCTCGGCCGGCCTCGACTACCCGGGGGTCGGCCCCGAGCACGCCTGGCTGAAGGACACCGGCCGGGCCGAGTACCGATCGGTCTCCGACGCGGAGGCGATGGCGGGGTTCTCGGCGCTGTGCCGGACCGAGGGGATCATCCCCGCGCTCGAGTCCTCGCACGCGATCGCCGGCGCGATGGCGCTCGGCCGCGAGCTCGGCCCCGACGCGCTCATCCTGGTGAACCTGTCCGGTCGCGGTGACAAGGACGTCGCCACCGCGTCCGCCTACTTCGGCGTGTGAGGACGACAAGCATGAGCAGCACCGTGAGCACCGCCTTCGAGAAGGCGCACGCCGAGGACCGCGCCGCCCTGGTCGGCTACCTGCCGGCCGGCTTCCCCGACAAGGGAACGGCGATCCGCGCCGCCCTCGCCATGTGCGAGGCGGGGGCCGACGTCATCGAGGTCGGCCTGCCCTACTCTGACCCGCTGATGGACGGCCCGGTGATCGCGGACGCGGTCTACCGCGCGCTCAAGGGCGGCACCCGGATCGCGGACGTCCTCGACACGGTCACCGCGATCGCCGACGCGGGCACCGCCGCGCTGGTCATGACGTACTGGAACCCGGTCGACAAGTACGGCCCGGACGCGTTCGCGCGCGACCTCGCCAGCGCGGGCGGGGCCGGGCTGATCACCCCCGACCTGACCCCGGAGGAGGCCGGCCCCTGGCTCGACGCCTCCGACCGCCACCACCTGGACCGGGTCTTCCTGGTCGCGCCGTCCTCCACGCCGACCCGCATCGAGCAGATCACCAAGCTCTGCCGGGGCTTCGTCTACGCCGTCAGCCTGATGGGCATCACCGGCACCAAGGAGGCCGTCAGCTCGGTGGCCGGCGGCACGGTGGCGCGGATCCGCGAGCACACCGATCTGCCGGTCGCGGTCGGCCTCGGGGTCAACACCCGCGACCAGGCGGCCGAGGTGGCCTCCTTCGCCGACGGCGTGATCGTCGGCTCCGCCTTCGTCCGCCGCCTCGCCCAGGCCCCCGCCGCCGACGAGGCGGTCGCCGCCGTCCGCGCCCTCACCGCCGACCTGTCAGAAGGCGTCCGCCGCGCCCGGTAGCCCCTTTCGCCGGGTTAGCACATAAAGTCCAGATATGCCCGGTCCTCTGGCGTCCATTCCCAGCCCAGCGCGCTCAGTCTGGCACTTGGGGCCGGTTCCGCTGCGAGCGCAGGAACTGGCGATCGTCGCGGGCATCGTGGTCGCGATCATCGTCGCCGACCGCAGGTACCGCAACGCGGGCGGTCCCCGGGGGGTGATCGCCGACGTCGCCGCCTGGGCGGTGCCGGCCGGCCTGATCCTCGCCGCCATCGGGGCGATCGCGGTCCGGGCGCACGGCGTGCCGTGGCCGGCCACCCGCACCGCCGACTCGATCCTCGGCTTCCCCGGCGCGGTCGCCCTGGGGACGCTCGCCGCCTGGTACGCCTGTCGCCGCGTGCGGTCGCCGGACCGGATCAAGTTCGCGCCGGTGCTGTCCGCCGCCGCCCCCGCGATCGCGTTCGGCAACGCCGTGGCCCAGCTGGGTGACTGGTTTACCCAGCAGGGATTCGGCCGCCCGTCGTCGCTGCCGTGGGCGGTCGCGATCGCGCCCGCCCACCGTCCGCTCAGCTATGAGAACTTTGCCACGTTTACCCCCATTTTTCTCTACCAAGCGATATGGGACGTAACCGCGGGTATTGCGGTCATCGTCATCGCGCGGCGGCTGGGGCTCTCCGGCGACCGGGTCTTCGCGCTCGGCGCGATCGCCTATGCGGCCGGCGGTTTCGCTCTATTTTGGCTGGGTATCGGTCATCTACCGATCATCTTGGGGCTGCGCGCCGGAGAACTAGGGGACGCCGCGGTG
>Ga0302325_10021132_pt1 | contig 13634 bp, 12 predicted proteins | sample Palsa_T0_2_FD_201948 | JGI IMG/M metagenome (GOLD analysis project Ga0302325, IMG submission 201948) | Peat permafrost microbial communities from Stordalen Mire near Abisko, Sweden - Palsa_T0_2 | ecosystem: Environmental > Terrestrial > Soil > Palsa > Peat permafrost | place: Sweden: Abisko... | reverse complement strand
TCTGGAGCGTCTTTGAGATCGGCGGGACACCCAGCGCCGGGTGGCCGCGGCGGCTGCGCCGCGCTAGCCGCGACGAGGGCGCCCGGCCACGAACCACACGACGATGAAGACAGCCAGCGCGATCAGCCCGATGATGAGGAACGTCTTGAGCGTTGCGAAGATCCCGCCCGCGGCCGTGACGGCAAGCCAGATGGCGAGGATCGCGCCGAGGATTGTCCCGATGATCCGGCCCATGTACCCGTATCGACGACGAAGCCGCTCTCATGTTCACCCGGCCGGTCGGATGACGGTCCCCTTCCCGGGCAACCGCATGGAGCACACCGCGTACGCGCACTGCGTAAGCGCACGCTCATGGCGCGATGAGGGCCGTCATCGGGCTGGCCCGCAGACGTACAGAACTGGATGGCGTTCGTCGCCACAAGTCCGGATCCTGAACCGAGACGAAACACGACTCACGTGGTGGCGGGGGAGCCTGCTAGCCTCGGTAGCTGCCGTCACTTTCGCCGCTGCAGCAGGGCTGTTCATCGCATGGACCGCGCACCACGAGAAGGCCTCCCGCGGCCGCGTGCTCTTCGACGAGTGCCCTCCGGAATACGCTGATGCGCATCCTGCTGCTGGCGCAGTTCTTTCCGCCGGACGTGGGCGGCGAGGAGCGGCACGTTTTCAACCTCGCGAACACCCTCGCCGGGCGGGGACACGAGGTTGCGGTAGCGACGCAGCGGATGGCTGGTGTCCCTGATGAGGAAACCCTGGCGTCGGGGGTTCGGGTACACAGGTTCGCCACGGCCGCGATGCGCCTCCCCGGGGTCTATTCGACCGGGCGCGCCCATCACCCGCCGGTGCCAGATCCGCTCGCCGTCCGCGAACTGGCCCGCATCACCCGGCAGGAACGGCCGCAGGTCGTGCACGCCCACAACTGGATCGTCAACAGCGCGGTGGCGCTGCGCCGGTCCTCGCGCTTCGGGCTCGTCCTGACCCTGCACGATTTCAGTCAGGTCTGCGCGACCAAGAGACTGATGCGGATGGGCTCGGCCTGTGCGGGACCTTCGGTGGCACGCTGCCTGCCGTGCGCCACCGCTCAGTACGGACTTGCCCTGGGACCGCTGACCGCGACCGCGACGGCCATGATGCGTCCCTGGAAACACCGGGCCATCGACCACGTGGTCAGCGTGAGCAACGCCGTCGCCAGCGGCAACCACATCTTGGCCGGCCCGAACGCCAGCGTGATACCGAACTTCGTCCTGGACGAGGTCGTCCTGGGGCGCGCTGGTGATGCGGCGGAGGGGAAAGAAGGCATTCCAGCGGGCTTGCCGGATGAGGACTTCCTCCTTTTTGTCGGCGAGCTATCCAGAGATAAAGGCCTGCCGACGCTGCTCCGGGCGTACGAGTCGCTCGGCCCGAAACGTCCGCCGCTGCTGCTGATCGGGCGGCGCACGCCAGACACGCCTGCGCGCTTTCCCGACGGTGCTCAAATATGCGCTGAGTGGCCGCACGATCACGTTATGGCCGCGTTTCGCCGTTGTCTTTTTGCGGCGCTGCCGTCGATTTGCCTTGACGCCTGTCCGACGACCGTGCTGGAGGCGATGGCCAGCGGCCGCCCGGTGGTGGCCACGACCACGGGCGGAATAGTCGACATGATCGCCGACGGGGAAAGCGGACTTCTGGTGCCGCCCGGCGATGAATACCAGCTCGCCGGCGCCATGGCCCGCTTGCTGACCGATGCTGACCTGCGCGCCCGCCTCTCTGCCGGGGCGCAGAAAAGCGTCAGGCAATTCACGGCATCGGCCGTCGTGGAGCGCCTCGAGGCCGTTTACGCGCGGGTCGCTCCGTGACACGTCTGCGCGTGCTCATGGTCTGCCCGCGTTATCTTCCGGAGGTGGGCGGGACCGAGATGCACGTCCACGAGGTCGCACGGCGCCTCGCGGCGCGGGGGAGCTTCGAGATCACCGTGCTCACCACCGACCGGTCCCGCCTCCTGCCGCGGCGGGAGGCCGTCGAGGGTTTCTCGGTGCTGCGCGTCCCGGCCTGGCCGCGCGAGCGGGATTATTACCTCGCCCCCGGGATCGCGGCCGTGATCGGGCAGCGCAGCTGGGACCTCGTCCACTGCCAGGGCATTCACACGCTGGTGCCATGGCTCGCCATGACCTCCGCGCGGCGGGCCGGCCTGCCCTATCTGATTACCTTTCACACCGGCGGGCACTCCTCCCGGCTGCGGAACGCCTTGCGCACCACCCAATGGCGGCTGGCCGGCCCGCTGCTGCGAAACGCCGTGTCGCTTATCGCGGTCAGCCGATTCGAGGCGGCCGCCCTGGCCCGGCAAGGCCGCCTGGGAGACAAGCGGGTCACGGTGATTCGGAACGGCGGAGCGTTGCCGTTGCCTGGGGCTGGTACGACTGCCGTTCCGGGTCGAATTGTTTCCGTTGGCCGACTAGAACGGTATAAGGGACATCACCGGGTTATTGCGGCCCTGCCGCACGTTATGCAGGAGATCCCCGAAGCCCACCTGCTGATTTTGGGAAGCGGTCCGTACGAGCGTGAGCTTTTTAATCTCGCTGGCGAGCTTGGCGTTTCCGACCGGGTCAGCATCAGGCACATCCCGTCGGCGGATCGCGAGGCCATGGCCACCGCGCTGGCCGAGGCGGCCGTCGTGGCCGCCCTGTCGGACTATGAGGCGCACCCGGTGGCGATGATGGAGGCCTTGTCCCTCGCGCGACCGGTCGTGGGTTACGACGTTGCCGGCGTGGGCGAGCTTGTCGCGGCGGGGTGGGTCCGCGGCGTGCCGCCCGGCGCGCCTGCCGCGGTTGTCGCCGGGGAGCTTGTCGCGGCCATGTCGTCGACTGCGCCGCTGGAGCACGCTCAGCTGCCGAGCTGGGAGTCCTGCGCGGAGCAGCTGGCGCAGGTTTACCTGGCGGCGGCGGGCAGCCGCTCCGGTAGCCGGGCCCCGCGGACGGCTGATCTTGACGGCAGCGGGGACTGACGTGGCTCCGCCTCGCTTGCTCGACGTCCCCCGCCTCGGCGGGTGGGCGGCGCAGTGGGATGAGCTGGTGGATGCTTCCCCGCTTCCGTCGCCCTTCCTGCGGTCGTGGTGGCTGACCGGGGCCGGCGGGCCTGGCCGTCACTTCCTGCTGGTCGTCGACGGGACGCGCCTCCTCGGCGGCCTCGCCTTGGAGTGGCGCCACCCCATGCTCAGCATCCGGATGATGGGAGACGGGTCGCTGTGCCCGGATCATCTCGACCTGCTCGCCGCCCCCGGCGACGAGGCGGCGGTGGTCAGCCTGCTCCGGGACTGGCTCGGTCGTCCCGGTGAGCGCCTCCTGGACCTCAGGGGCATCCGGCCCGGGTCACGGCTGCTCCAGGCGCTGCCCGGCCGCGTCCGCCGCGAGCCCATGCTCGTGGCCCCCTTCACGCCGCTGCCCGACAGCCCAGAGAAATACCGGGCCAGCCTGCCCGCGCAGTTCCGCAAGAACCTGCGGGTCTCCGCCAAGCGCCTCGCGGCCGAGGGCGTGACGCATCAGGCCTTCCGCGGCCCGGCCGCCCTCCCCCGCCTTGACATCCTGCGCGAACTCCACCAGGCCCAGTGGGGAAGCCGGTCCGGCTTCCTGCCCGTCTTCGACCGCTTCGCGGCCGGATTCGCCGGCGGCTGCGCGGCCGATGAGGCGGTCGTCCACGAACTCGGGCACGACGACCTGGTGGTCGCGACCGTGACGGCGTTCGAGGTGGCCAACCGGGTGAGCCTGTATCAGAGCGCCCGGCTCACCGATCGCCGCTGGCGCGATGTCACCACCGCCTTGCTCGCCGCCATCATCGACGACGCGTGCACCCGGGGCTTCGGCGAAGTGGACTTCCTGCGCGGCGACGAGCCGTACAAGGGACGGTTCGCGCCGAAGCATCGGGAGATGCTGCGGCTGGTCGCGGGCACGGGCGTGGCAGGCCAGCTGGGCGGCGTCACCCGGGCGGCGACGTACCAGGCGACGCGGACGGCGGTCCGGTGCGTTCGGTTCGGCCGTTCCGCCGTGGCCCGGTGGAAGGGCTGACCGGCTAGCTCCCGGCCACCCGGTATCCGGCTCCCTCGGCCGCGTCCTGGTCGTGCTGCCGCTTCGGGCCGGCCGCGGCGGACCGAAGACGTCGCCCGACGGCCCAGGCGCCCAGGGCGCAGACCTTGGCCGTGTCAACGGCGGCGGAACGTCCGGGCTCCCGCGGCTTCAGGTGCCGCCGCCGCAGGTGCGCGTTGAAGTCCTCGATGCGGTTCTCGCGCACGGTGGCCGCGGTGAAATAGGTGAGGGTCACGGACAACGAGATGTCGGGACCGTTATGCACCCAGTGCGGCGTGCCCGGGGGGATATACACCGCCCGGCCCGGCGTCATGGTGTACGTGGCGACCTCCGGAGGCAGAGACTCGATCCGCCCGTGGGAGCCGTCCCAGTACCTGTCGACCTCGTGCCGTCGAGCCTCGTCGTTCTCCCAGCGCCCGATGCTGACCGTCTTCTTCCCGCTGACCTGCATCAGCAGGCTGTGCTCGATGTCGAAGTGGACCGGCGTGACCGAATTCGGCGAGGAAACAAAGACGAATGCCACCCGCTTATGCATCTTGCCCTGCCGGTTACCCCGCTTGGCGATCAAACCCGCCTCGAGCTGGTCGAGATGGGTGTTCATGAGTTCCGCCATGCCGGGATCTTCTTCCACGTTGAGCAGGGTGAGCCAGGCATTTGCGTTGCGCATATCGCGGATGACGTCGCCCGGCCGGGCCAGGGCCCCCCGGGGCGGACCCCCTTGCGGAACCAGAAGGGGCTGCTCCGCCGTGTCGGCAATCACTGACCGGCGCGGCAGCCGGTCGGCGAGATCCGCGACCGATGCGAGGGTCAGGCGGTTATCGAGAGGGAGATCATGGGTGAATTCCATGGATCGCGCCGGGAACGCATCGTCAAATGCAATATTTCCTATCGTTATAGGGACCTGCCCTAGTGGTTTTGTATCCATCACTCACCTCTCCGAACCTTCAAGGGCGTCCGCTACATCGGCAGTGGGTAGGGCTCCCCTGGCAGCAGTGACCGAGCAGGCAGCAGTGACACGAGTTCCTCCCCACTTGCCCCGCTCATACCATTTACGGGGCCTTGCCCACATCGTACGACGCCCGCAACGGCCGTTCCAAGTGGCTCGGGCACCGATCACATCTGTTATGAGCGGCCTGGCCCGTCGGTCGGGGTAGCGTTTGGACATGGAAGGGCCGCGGCGGGTGTTCTTGAGTCATACCTCGGAGTTGTGGGAGTTCCCGCGCGGGCGGTCGTTCGTGGCCGCGGCCAAGCAGGCGATCGTCCGGGCCGGGTACACGGTCGCCCCGGCAGGGCTGACAACCGCCCCGTTCAGGGACACGGTCGAGGAAAGGGCGTACGTCGACGGCCGCGACAGCATGCCCGCCGAGTACTGGGCCGAGCAGGTGCGCGGCTGCGATGTGTACGTGGGGCTGATCGGGTTTAGGTACGGCTCGCCGGCGCGGGCCACGCGGCCAGAGGTGTCCTATGCCGAGCTGGAATTCGCCGCCGCGACCGAGGCGGGGCTGCCGCGGCTGGTGTTCATGCTGGATGAGGACGCGGCAGTGCCGAAAGAGCTGTTCGACGCCGACGTGAGGCTGCGGGCCCGGCAGCAGCTGTTCCGGAGCAGGCTGGCCGCGCTGAGGGGGATGACGGTCATGGTGTCCAGCCCGGGGCAGCTGGAGCTGCTGCTGTTCCGGGCGCTGCAGGAAACCCGCCCCCCGGCCGGGCCGGCGGCGGCCGGCCGGGGCGGGATCTTCCTCAGCTACAGGCGTGAGGATTCTGCGCCTTATGCCCGCTTGCTGCAATCTGAGTTCCGTGAGCGCTTCCCGGACGCACGGGTTTTTATGGATCTGGACTCCATCGAGCCGGGCCTGGACTTCGCCGAGGTCATCGGTGAGGCGGTTGCCTCGTGCGCGGTGCTGGTCGCTCTCATCGGCCGCCAATGGGCAACTCTCACTGATGAAGAAGGGCACCTGCGGCTGGATGACCCCGACGATTTCGTCCGGTTCGAGGTCCAGGCCGCGCTTGAACGGGGGGTGCGGATAATCCCGGTGCTGGTCGACGGCGCCAGGCCGCTTCGGCAGCAGCAGCTGCCTGCCGAGCTGCGCAAGTTGGCCAGGCTCAATGCTCTGGAGCTCAGCTACGGCCGGTACGAATACGACGCGAACCGGCTCCTCGATCTCATCCAGCGGGTGCTGACCGCTCCAGCTGGCACCGGCCCTTTGGCATGATGGTCAACGTACCGGCAGGACGGGTCCGATCAGCGGAGAGGCAACGACTGCCCGCGCTCCGATTCTGACCGGGGGCCGAATATGCGCCGGTCAGCCTCGGCGATGGGCATATCGTTGATAAGAGACGGATGAGTATTGGCTGCCATTACGATAGTTACTCCGTCATCTCGGCAGGATAATTCTGTCATCCGGGTTCCAAATTTTGGGTGAGCGTTCACGTGCCCGCGAAAGGCGCCTAGCCAATCATGGGAAGAACAATGCGGCCATGACGATTTGCCGGTACTGACATCAAACGAAATAGCGGCTTCTTTTGTGCAGGTGGTGAGATACTGGTAGTTGATCCGGCTTCGACGATGCAGTGAGTGCAGTAGAGGCGGGACCTGGCTCGCGAGGTCGGGACTGGCCATGGGGCTTGAGCGGGCACAAGTTCTTCGATGGAGGAATTAAGTGGACCAGCTGACTCACAGGGGCCAGGAGGCGCTTTCGGTCGCCGTACGGCGCGCCGCGGTGGACGGCAGCCCACAGGTTGACCCGCTGCACCTGCTCTTGGCGCTGGTCGAACAGGCGGACGGTACCACCGTCCCGCTGCTTCGCGCCGTCGGCGCCGACCCGGCGCTGGTCGCCCAGCAGACCGAGGAACGCCTGGCCCGGCTGCCGCAGGCGCGCGGCGCCCCGCTGACCGCGCCGGAGCTGTCCCGGCCGCTGGTCACGGTGATCTCTACCGCCGCCAGCCGGGCCAAGCAGCTCGGCGACGAGTACATCTCGACCGAGCACCTGCTGCTCGGCCTGGCCGCCGACGGCGGCGAGGCCAAGACCGTGCTGGCCGCATGCGGTGCCACGCCCCACGCGCTTGTCGAGGCGTTCGCGCAGATCCGCAACAGCGCCCATGTCACCAGCCAGGACCCGGAAGGCACCTACAGGGCGCTGGAGAAGTTCGGCGTCGACCTTACCCAGCGTGCCCGCCGCGGCGAACTGGACCCGGTGATCGGCCGCGACTCCGAGATCCGTCGTGTCATCCTGGTGCTATCCAGGCTAACCAGGAACAACCCGGTGCTGGTCGGTGACCGTGGCGTGGATAAGACCGCCGTCGTCGAGGGGCTGGCACAGCGGATCGTGGCACGCGACGTGCCCGATTCATTGTGGAGAAAGCGGCTAGTCGCGCTTGACTTCGGCGCGATGGTCGCGGGCGTGAAGAATCACAGCGAGTTCGAGCAGCGGCTTAACGACGTGCTCAGCGAGATCAGGCAGAGCGCCGGCCAGGTCATCACGTTCATCGACGAGCTGCACACGGTCGTCGGCGCGGGTGCCGCCGAAGGCGCGATGGACGCGGGCAACATGCTCAAGCCGATGCTGGCCCGCGGCGAGCTGCGGATGATCGGCGCGACCACGCTGGACGAGTACCGCGAGCGCATCGAGAAGGACCCGGTCCTGGAACGCCGGTTCCAGCAAGTCCTCGTCAATGAGCTGTCAGTCGAGGAGACGATCGCGATCCTGCGCGTGATCAAGGGCCGCTACGAGGCGCACCACCAGGTGCAGATATCCGACGCGGCGCTGGTCGCCGCGGCCGCGCTGTCCGACCGCTACTTCACCGCCCGCTTCCTGCCGGACAAGGCCATCGACCTGGTCGACGAGGCCGCCTCCCGGCTGCGGATGGAAATCGACTCCCAGCCCGTCGAGATCGACGAGCTGCGGCGCGCCGTGGACCGGCTGAAGATGGAAGAGCTGGCGCTGGCCAACCAGGAAGACGCGGCCAGCAAAGACCGGCTCGAGCGGCTGCGCGCCACCATGGCCGACCGGCAGGACCAGCTCAGCGCGCTCGTCGCCCGGTGGGAGCAGGAGAAGTCGGGCCTGAACAAGGTCGGCGAGCTGAAGAAGCGGCTCGACGACCTGCAGGGCCAGGCGGAACGGGCCCAGCGGGACGGCGATTACGAGACCGCGGCGCGGCTCGTGCACGAGGCCATCCCCGCGACGGAGAGGCAGCTAGCCGAAGCGGTCAACGCCGCCCGTTCGTCACAGGATGACGAGACCGGCGCGGCCAGCATCCCGGCTACGGCGCCCATGGTGAAGGACGAGGTCGGCCCAGACGACGTCGCCGACGTCGTCTCGGTCTGGACCGGAATTCCTACCGGTCGGCTGCTTGAAGGCGAGGGCGGCGAGGTGCGCCCCCAGGAACAGGCCGAATCCGGGCAAGTCGCTGGCGAGCAGACGATGATAGCCGGGCATGCCTTCATGTCTTATATCCGGGAAAACTCAGCTGAGACCGACCAGCTCCAGCAAGTGCTTGAAGCGGCTGGAGTGCGTGTCTGGCGAGACACCGCCGATTTGTCGCCTGGCCAGGACTGGCGCGAGAAGATTCGTCACGCAATAACAAAGGATTCTCTGGTATTCCTAGCGTGTTTCTCTACCAAAAGCGTAAGCCGCGAGATTAGCTATCAGAACGAAGAATTGATTCTGGCTGTCGAACAAATGAGGATCCGGCGCCCTGGCCAGCCGTGGCTTATCCCAATCAGATTCGACGACTGCGACATCCCTGACCTGGATCTAGGCGGTGGTCGTCGGCTGGGATCGATTCAGCGCGTCGATTTCTTTGGCGATCAGGTAAACATCGCCACCGCCCGGCTTGTAAGTGCTATCCATCGAATTCTCAACTCTCACGGCTGACATCCTTCCGGAATGCACGGCCGGGTGCCGGCTTCCGCGGCTGGCCTGCGCCCGGGGCGGGTAGTCCGGGTCGGAGACACCGTCCGGCGTCCGGCCGGTCCCTGGACCCCTCTTGCACGTCTCTCGTTAAGATGTAGGGGACCGTCTCGAAGGAGCCGACCGCAATGACCCGCGCTGTGCATGTCCCGTACACCGTCGGGCAGGACGAGGACGGCATCTGGTGCGCTCACGCGCAATTGCGCCCGGGCGTGGGGGCTAACGGCGAGGGCGATACAGCAAATGCCGCCGTCGCGGACTTGCGCGAGGCACTCGAACCCCTGATCGCGGAGTTCTGCGCTCCCGAAGAGCTCACTGTCATGGTTGACGTGGCCTGATGCCACCGGTGCCGTCCATCCGCGGTGAACGGGTCGTGCGCGCTTTAGAAAAGGCCCGGTTCGCGGTGGCGCGCATTGCCGGAAGCCATCACATCATGCGGCATCCCACGGGCGCGGAACCACGGATCTCAGCGATGCAGGATGGCGCATTGGTGCACGCTCTGAGCTCTCTCGCGGCGGTCGAGCGAGTATTTGTGCGCCAGCATGGTCTTGGTGGCGTGTCTGGGGTGACTTTCCGGTTCAGTTCAGTCCTGGTGGGGGCTGGAAGGTGCCAGTGATGGCGGCGATCCCAGCCCCATCCAGCCATCGGCATACCTCAACCGCTGGCACAAACGTAACCCGCACACCCCCAGCAGCGGTAGAAGACACCCGAGCTGAAAGCACCAACCGCTCGCGGCACGAAAGCGCGTTCCCGCCATGGACGGAGCTGCCGACGCCGTAACCATCCAGGCTGAGACCCTGTCCGCGGCAAGAGCGGAGGACTAGCCCTGCCGGGCGTCAGAACCGGAACCGGGTCAGGCCGCCCGGCTCCGCTGTCAAGGTTACGATGGCCGAGCGTGGCTCAATGCGGTACACGTTCCACGGTGGCGGTCCTTGCGACGGCGCATTGAACGGCGCAGTGATGCCCGACCCGCTGTCGTCGGGTTCGGCCGGCCAGCCGTTGTCCGCCCACGCCTGCGCGGTACGCGCAACCACGCCCGGCTCGGTCACTCGCGCAGCGTCACCCTCGATGACGATGTCCGCGTCGCGGATCGACACCGCGATCGAACACCGCGGATCGCGCGCGACATTGCGTCCCTTCCGCGTGCCCGCGCCCGTCTGGAACCAGAACGTGCCGTCGAGCCACAGGGCACCGACCGCGGTAACATGCGGGCTGCCGTCCGGGTTGACGGTGGACAGCCAGGTCGTCCGGGAGTTCACCGCGTCCGGAGCAGGCGCCGACCCCGCAGCGAGCTTCCCGGCAACTGCGGCCCAATCCACCGGCGGCAGCCCGTCCGCCTGACCCAGATTGATGATTTCCATAAGGCATCCCTTCATTGTCCAGGGACATCCTGGCTAACGGCATCTGGTAAACAAGACGCGCCACGACCCCGGAAGTCATCGCGCATACGCGCGTCACGAGCCGTCCGAACGCGCACGCACTGGCATGGGCGTGAAGGTTCGTGACCCAGGCGAAAAGGTACGTCCCGGCCCGCTGCCGTCGTTCTCTGAGCCCGATGCCCTGCGACTGCCTGCTCCGCCCCTGCTTCCACGCCCTGACCGCCGGCAAAGACTCCGCATTACCTCCTCGTTGCCTTGCGGGGCGGCGGTAACCCGCGTGCCACGAGGAAATGGCGCCTGGGGGACGGAGATCAGCCCCAGGTGTTGAGGCGGCCATAAGCTCGCGCTTGGCGGCCACGTCCTGGTCGCGTTCGGCCCGGCTGCGGGACGGCGTACGTAGTCGGCGGGCGAGTGCTCCATGTTCCGTCGATGACGCAGGTCCGGTAGAAGCCGGCCGCGACAGAGAAGCGCCGGGACACCGTGGAGGGCTTGAACCGGCGGATCTCCTGCATCCACCGGATGTACAGCTCGAGGTGCAGGCGCAGATCAGATTCGGTGTGCTCGCGGGAGGAACCCTTGAAGCGGGCCAGGTAGGCAGCCACAGCCAGCCGCAGCCGGTCAGTAAACGGCGCTGGAGGATTGGAAGGCACTGAGGCCAGGTCGGTGAACGTCATGCCCTGACACTGGGACTAGCAACTGCTCTGCGCCAGGCTTGCGGAATCTGCATTCGATGCGGCATGAGAGTAAGCCCCGATGAGTGTTAGATGTACTTGCATCAGCTGCCGCGGTCAGGAAGCTGATTACCAGGCTGGCATTGCGGTCGTGCGGATTGCTAGACATCCTGGAGATTCGGCTCAGGCTCAATCTCAAGATATTCGTGGTAGGCGTGGATTGTCACGAGGAAGTGACGCAGGAAGCCTTCTAGCCCGGCCAGCCCGAACGGGTGGGGCCACGGTTCACAGAACCACACTGGCGCATCCCAGGAGAACTCGTCTGTGCCGTCGGACACCATGAGATTGACGCGGGCCATTGTGCCGACAGTTTTCACTCCTTCGACGTAAAATTCTTCGGTCAGGTCGCCCGGTAGCTCGATGCCGGCGAGGGGGGCAAGTTCCGCGCTCATCCTGGTCCGGAGCGCTCCTGTATCGAGCAGGCACTCTATGGGAGCGGCCTCTAGCCCATCTAGGGCGATGTCGACAACAGGCCGGGGCGTGAGGGTGCCGCCACTGGCTGCTGGAAGCGTCCGGAAAGTGAATCTCATTGCGGGGCCGCGCCGGTGATGGCCTGCTCGGTGTCCACGACCCGGAACATTGACTGCGCACGCTGGCGGTGCTGAGCCAGCCATCCCACGACCTCTTTCGGCGAGGATGCGGCAACGAGCACCTCATCGCCGCGGACTGCCACCCACAGGCCTGCGAAGGGACGCAATGCCTCTGCCAGAGGAACGAAGCGGTTACCTGCGCCAGAAGCACCTGACGGCGGTGGTGCTACGGCTTCGGCGGTCACTGGGTGGCGTCGGCGACGGACCGCTGCGCGGCCGGCCGGGAAGCCAAGGCGGGTTAGCACGCGACGTGCGTGATGTGTGGTGAAGTCAGCCCGGTCAAGGCCAGTTACCAGGGCCAAGACCTGCTTAGGGGGCCAGCGCCGACCGCTGATCACGACAAAGTGCTCAAGGATCGGTTCGGGCAGCGCTCCTTGCAGCGCCACCTCGACCCCCCGTGAGTCCAGGCTGTACTGGTGACCCGACACTGTTATGTCCGGCATGCTGTCCCCGATCGTTACTCTCTAAGTCGTATTCTCTGATTCGTCTCCACTGTAGGTGGCTTGCGGAGGTCCAGGCAACCATCTATCTAAAAACACCATACTGTGATTCGAGTTGGCTATCGCGCGCCTGGCTAACATGAGAGTGTTGTCTCCTGTGCTGACGACGAGGCCCCCGCCTAACCCAATGGATAACTCGTCGGGACTAGGTTGCGAAGTACTCGCCATGGACATTCCGGAAACGCGAGCAATGAAGGGCTTCGATCCGTTACAAGCGCAATAGCCAAGATCGTCGGCAGCCTCGTCCCTGCCGGGTGATCCAGTTGGCGTAAGTCACCGCTGCCCGAAAGGCTGTCAGGCAACTTTCCAGCTGGTAACGTCCTTTCCGGCATGTCGCTTGCCAAAGGCAACCGAAACCAGGACTTCGAAGGCTAGCAGTCGGACCGGTCGATTACTCACCGTCGGTCGACCTACTTCCACCAGGCCACCCGCACACGCTGCCGAACCGTGCCGGGCGTCGCGTGTGTGACTTGGCTTCTCCGCCAGGCGGAATGCCAGACCACGGAACGTACCCCGCGCAACCGAAGACTCCGGAGGGACGTGTAAGCGCGCTGGCGAGCCGATAGATACTGTACTAGCGACCGCGGAATCGACTGTTAACAACGATACCCAAACCGGCTGTAATCTCGCTTGCTTTCGCGTACTATTCTCTACAATGAGGGATTGATACCGTCAAGCTGACGTGAACTGGCTGCAAGTGGCGTGTAGCCGTTGCTGCTGATGGAGTCAGTGAAGCGGGACAGGGTAGGGGAAGCCGCGAGGGCCGTGATCATGACTGAATCCACCGGAAGTGCTCCGGGCCGGATCTTCATGAGCTACCGCCGCGAAGACACTGCCTACCCTGCTGGCTGGCTGTATGACCGGCTCACCAGCCACTTCGGCGGAAGTCAGATCTTCAAGGATATCGACTCCATTGAACTGGGCGACGACTTCGTCGAGATGATCACCTCGGCGGTTGGATCTTGTGACGTGCTGCTGGCGCTGATTGGCAGCCGGTGGCTCACTATCACCGACCGAGACGGGCGACGGCGCCTGGATAATCCTGGCGACTTCGTCCGAGTGGAGGTCGAAGCTGCCTTGGCCCGCAAGGTCCGTGTCATCCCCATCCTGGTAGACGGAGCCCACATGCCCCCCGCCCACGAGCTACCAGCGAGCTTGGCCGGTCTGGCGCATCGGCAGGCACTGGAGCTCAGCCCGAATCGATTTGCTAATGACACGGCCCGGCTGCTTAGGGTGCTGGACCGGACCATTGCTCAGGCACAAGAACAAGCCCGCCAGCAGGCCGAGGAGGCAGCAGCGCAGCGGCGGCGGCGGCAGGTTGAGCAGTTGCAGAAGCGGATCCGCGAGCGGGCCGCGGCGCAGGATTGGGATGCTGTGGTGGCCGCCAGCGATCAGCTGGCCACGCTCGACCCGGGTGCTGCGGACCCCGATGGCCTGGCCAGCGCCGCCCGCGATCAGGTCACCCGGCGCCAGCA
>Ga0302325_10021129_pt1 | contig 13635 bp, 12 predicted proteins | sample Palsa_T0_2_FD_201948 | JGI IMG/M metagenome (GOLD analysis project Ga0302325, IMG submission 201948) | Peat permafrost microbial communities from Stordalen Mire near Abisko, Sweden - Palsa_T0_2 | ecosystem: Environmental > Terrestrial > Soil > Palsa > Peat permafrost | place: Sweden: Abisko... | reverse complement strand
GCTACCCGGCTCGACAGGACGCGGGCGTCGCTGTTGCCGGTGAAGTACAGGAACTGTTCAGCCTGGTGGCTCCCGATGTCACACAGGATGCCCCCGTAGCGTTCGCGCTCGTAGAACCAGGCCGGCCGTGAAGCCAGGTTGGCCCGGTGCGGTCCCATGCCGAGCACCTGCACGACGCGCCCGATCGCACCGTCGTGGACAAGCTGGCCGGCGAAAACAGCGCTCTCCACGTGCACGCGCTCGCTGTAGTACACCGCGTACTTCTTTCCCGTCTGTTGCACCAGCCGCCGCGCCTCTGCCAGCTGCTCCAGCGTCGTGAGCGCGGGCTTGTCGGTGAAGTAGTCCTTCCCGGCCAACATCGCCCTGCTCCCCAGGTGGAGGTGCTCGGACGGGATGGTCGCCCCGGCGATCATCTGGACCTCGGGGTCGTCGAGCACCTCAGCTTCGCTGGCCGCAACCTCCACTTCCGGGAACCGGTCCGCAAAGCCGGCCACCTTGGCCGGGTCGGGGTCGTAGACCCATTTGAGCTGGCCGCCGGCCTCGGTGAGCCCGTTGCACATCCCGTAGATGTGGCCGTGGTCGAGCCCAATAGCGGCGAAAACGAACTCGCCCGCTTCACAGGCTGGGACCGGCCTGCCTCTGGGGGCATAGTTCATGCCGTCAGCGTTAGCCACTGCCAGACCTCCTCCCCAAGCCGGTGCCGTTGGCCTCCATCTTGCCTCCTGGGCGACTTGGGAAAGTCGGTTCTCGTGCTAACATGGGCCCTCGTCCCACGGGGCAGCGCCTAGGTTGTACGCGCCTCCGTCTAAGTAAGACTCTTCTCCCTAGAGGTCCAGTGCCCACAATCGCTCAATTGGTTCGCAAGGGCCGCCAGCAGAACTCCAAGAAGACCAAGACGCCCGCGCTCAAAGGTGCGCCGCAACGGCGTGGCGTATGCACGCGCGTGTATACCAACACGCCCAAGAAGCCGAACTCGGCTCTCCGCAAGGTTGCCCGTGTCAGGCTCTCGAGCGGGTTCGAAATCACCGCCTACATCCCCGGAGTCGGCCACAACCTCCAGGAGCACTCGATCGTGCTCGTGCGCGGAGGCCGTGTCAAAGACCTCCCCGGGGTGCGTTACAAGGTCATCCGGGGCACCCTGGACACCGCCGGTGTGCGGGACCGCAAGCAAGCACGCAGCCGCTACGGCGCCAAGAAGGGTTAGAAAGGTCAAGATCAGAAATGCCGCGCAAAGGACCTGCTCCCCGCCGGGAACTATTGCCCGACCCGATCTACCGCTCCGTCTTGGTGACTCAGTTGGTCAACAAGATCCTGTCCCGGGGTAAGCGGAGCGTCGCCGAGAGGATCGTCTACGACGCTCTCGACAGCATCAAAGAGAAGACGGCGGCCGAGCCGATCAGCACTCTCAAACGGGCCGTCGACAACACCAAGCCGCAATTGGAAGTGAAGAGCCGCCGTGTGGGTGGCGCGACCTACCAGGTCCCCGTAGACGTCAAACCGCGCAGGGCCACGACGCTTTCGGTGCGCTGGCTGGTAGGATATTCGAGGCAAAGACGCGAAAAGACAATGTCAGCGCGCCTGGCCAGTGAGTTGATGGATGCCTCCAACGGCGTGGGGGCAGCCGTCAAGCGCCGGGAAGACATGCACAAGATGGCTGAGTCCAACAAGGCTTTCGCCCACTACCGCTGGTAAACCAGCCACAGCTTCAACTGGCGTTCAACTGCCGAAATAGTGCCGCTAGTCAAAGGGTGGGCCACGCACCGGCTCAGCCTTCTGTAACGGCCCCGGCCCCCTGACCAATTGTCAGGCGACGTCGCTGGCCGGCGATAAGTTGGAACCAGTACAGATAACAGTCACCAGACCGAGGCACGAATGGCTGACGCCACCAACAAAAGAGAGTTCCCCCTCGCTAGGACCCGCAACATCGGGATCATGGCGCACATCGACGCGGGCAAGACCACGACCACCGAGCGCATCCTCTATTACACGGGCGTCAACTACAAGATGGGCGAAGTCCATGAGGGCAGCGCGACGATGGACTGGATGCCCCAGGAGCAAGAGCGCGGCATCACGATCACCTCGGCGGCGACTACGTGCCAGTGGGCTGATCACCGCATCAACATCATCGACACCCCGGGCCACGTCGACTTCACCGTTGAGGTCGAGAGGTCGCTCCGCGTCCTCGACGGGGCGATCGCTGTCTTTGACGCAGTAGCGGGCGTCGAGCCCCAAACCGAGACTGTCTGGCGCCAGGCCGACAAGTACGAGGTACCCCGGATCTGCTTCGTCAACAAGATGGACCGGATCGGCGCGAACTTCGCCCGGTGCGTCGACATGATCGAGGACCGCCTGGGAGCGACCGTAGCGGTCATCCAACTTCCGATCGGCGTGGAGAGCGGCTTCGTCGGTGTGGTGGACCTGCTCGAGATGAAGGCGCTTGTCTGGGGCGAGGAGGGTTCCTCCCGTGGTGAGTCCTACACGAGTGTCGAGATCCCAGCCAACCTCATGGAGAAGGCCGTAGCCGCACGCGCCACCCTTGTCGACGTGCTATCCACCTTCGACGACACCATCACCGAAAAGTTCCTGAACGAAGAGGAGATCCTTTCCAGCCTCCTCCGCTCGGCCCTGCGACGGGCAACGATCTCGGGCCAAGCGGTCCCGGTGCTCTGCGGCGCAGCGTTCAAGAACAAAGGCGTCCAGCCGATGCTCGATGCCGTCGTCAACTACCTGCCGAGCCCGCTCGACGTCCCGCCCACCAAGGGCAAGGACCTGAAGGGTGAGAAGGACCTGGAGCGCCTGGCGGACGACAAGGAGCCGCTTTCTGCCCTTGCGTTCAAGATCATGGCCGACCAGCACCTCGGCAAGCTCGTATTCGCCCGCATCTATTCGGGCATGCTCGCCCAGGGCGACACGGTCCTCAACTCGACGCGCGACCGGAAGGAGCGCATCGGGCGGATCGTGCAGATGCACGCCAACCACCGTGAGCCGCGCGACGTCGCTTACGCCGGCGACATCATCGCTCTCGTCGGGCTCAAGCACACGACCACCGGCGACACCCTCTGCGACCAGCACGACCCGATCGTCCTGGAGCGTCTCGACTTCCCCGAGCCGGTCATCCATGTAGCAGTCGAGCCGAAGACCAAGGCCGACCAGGACAAGCTTTCGCGTGCCCTCCAGACACTGTCCGAGGAAGACCCCACCTTCCGCGTGCACGGCGACGAAGACACCGGCCAGACGATCATCGGCGGCATGGGCGAACTGCACCTCGAGGTCCTCGTGGACCGGATGCTTCGCGAGTTCCGTGTGGACGCCAATGTCGGCAAACCGCAGGTCGCTTACCGCGAGACGATCCGCACCGCTATCGAAAAGGTGGAGCACCGCTACGTACGTCAGACCGGCGGCCGTGGCCAGTACGGCCACGTCGTGCTCAACCTCGAGCCCACGGGGCCCGGGGGCGGCTACGAGTTCGTCGACAAGATCACCGGTGGTGTGATACCCAAGGAGTACATCCCGGCCGTGGACGCAGGTATCCAGGACGCCATGCAGTCGGGCGTGCTGGCCGGGTTCCCCACGGTGGACCTGAGGGCGACTCTCGTTTACGGTTCCTATCACGACGTCGACTCTTCGGAGATGGCCTTCAAGATCGCTGCCTCGATGTGCTTCAAGGAGGCCTGCCGGCGCGCCCACCCGGTGCTGTTGGAGCCGATCATGGCCGTCGAGGTTGTTACGCCTGAGGACTACCTTGGAGATGTGATCGGAGACCTCGCCTCCCGCCGGGGCCATGTCGAAGGAATGGACCAAAGGGCGAACAACCAGGTTGTTCGCGCAGAAGTGCCGCTGGCCGAGATGTTCGGCTACGCGACTGACGTGCGCAGCCGCACGCAGGGTAGGGCGACCTACACCATGCAGTTCAGGAGTTACCAGGAGGTACCTGAGCAGGTCGCCAAGGAAATTGTGGCGAGGGTACGCGGCGACTGAGCCGCTTCCCCCAGTTCCGCCACCTGCTAGGGTACTAGACCGCCTCCGGCCGAGGGCCGGATTTGCACAGGGAGTATTTTTCAATGGCCAAGCAAAAATTCGAGCGCAACAAGCCCCACCTCAACGTCGGCACGATGGGGCACATCGACCATGGCAAGACGTCCTTAACGGCGGCGATTACCAAGGTCCTCGCGAAACGCGACCCTAAGAACAACTCGAGCGTCGCCTTCGACCAGATCGACAAGGCGCCTGAAGAGAAGCAGCGCGGGATCACGATCAACATTGCCCACGTCGAGTACCAGACCGGTAAGCGCCACTACGCGCACGTGGACATGCCTGGCCACGCCGACTACATCAAAAACATGATCACGGGTGCTGCTCAGGTCGACGGCGCGATCCTTGTTGTCTCCGCGCCGGACGGTCCCATGCCTCAGACACGCGAGCACGTCCTGCTCGCACGTCAGGTCGGGGTGCCGTCGATAGTCGTGGCCCTTAACAAGGTCGACGCGATGGACGACGAGGACTTGCTCGAGCTGGTGGAGCTCGAGGTCCGCGAGCTCCTGACCGCGTACGAGTTCCCTGGCGACGATACGCCGGTCATCCGGGTGTCGGCACTCAAGGCTCTCGAGGGGGACGCTGACGCGGAAGAGGCAATCATCAAGTTGATGGATGCGGTCGACTCGTTCGTTCCCGAGCCGGTCCGTGAGATCGAGAAGCCCTTCCTCATGCCTGTCGAGGACGTCTTCACCATCTCGGGCCGGGGCACCGTAGCGACTGGCAAGGTGGAGCAGGGCATCATCAAGATCAACGACCCGGTCGAGATCGTGGGCTTGCGCGCCACTGCACGCACCGTGTGCACCGGCGTCGAGATGTTCCACAAGCTCCTCGACCAGGGCCAGGCCGGGGACAACATCGGCGTCCTGTTGCGCGGCACCAAGAAGGAAGAGGTCGAGCGAGGCCAGGTGCTATGCAAGCCCGGGTCGATCACGCCTCACAGCAACTTCGAAGCCAACGTCTACGTCTTGACCAAGGACGAAGGTGGGCGCCATAAGCCCTTCTTCACCAACTACCGACCGCAGTTCTACTTCCGGACGACGGATGTGACAGGCACCATCACCCTGCCCGAAGGCACCGAGATGGTCATGCCTGGTGACAACCTCGTGATGAATGTGGAGCTGCAAAAGCCGATCGCCATGGACGAAGGTTTGCGCTTCGCCATCCGTGAAGGCGGCCGTACGGTCGGCGCCGGTGCTGTTACCAAGATCCTCAAATAACTGAGAACCTGAAAAGGGACGGAGAGCTCTCGTGGCCGAAGGTGCCAAGCAGCGTATACGTATTCGGCTCAAGGCTTACGACCACGAGGTCATAGACCAGTCGACCAAGAAGATCGTGGAGACGGTCCTGCGCACTCAGGCTAAGGTGCGCGGCCCCGTCCCCCTGCCGACTGAGATCAACCGTTTCACAGTGATCCGGAGCCCTCACAAGTACAAGGACAGCCGCGAGCACTTCGAGATGCGGGTGCACAAGCGGCTTCTCGACATCGTCGAGCACACGTCCAAGACGGTCGACTCGCTCCAGCGCATCGAGCTTCCCGCTGGCGTCGACATCGAGATCAAGATCCAGAGCGCTTAACTGCGCTCCGCGTCGTCAAGGATGATGACGATCACTCAAATTCCACGGACCTCATTGAAAGGTTCGTGAGCGGCTACACGAACCCCAAGACGGCGCACCAGTACCGAGCTGAGCTTTCTGCCCTGTTCGCGTACAGCGGTGCGCCGCACCCGCGACTGCTGAACGACGCCGCCGTCAACCAATGGGTCGCTCTGGTCCCAGGTGCGGCCGTCTGGGACCCAGCGCTGCCAAAAGACCGGGGTATGTTAACGAGATCAGCGCCGGACGCGGGCCAACCAGTTCCCACGGCAACGAGACGAACAGCCGGCGCATGTTCATACACGCGTCACCGGCCGGGACGTGGTCCAGGCTCTACAACGGCTTGGCTGGGTGGTCGTGGTCAGAAGGGCTCACATGTCCAGCTCAAGCACCCAGTCCGGGCCGGCCGCGTCACGGTGCCGGTCCACGCCGGTGAGACCATTGGGCCGGGCCTGCTCAGGTCGATCCTGGCTCAGGCCGGGCTGAGCAGCGACGAGTTCGCGGCAGCCTTATGAGATGATGAGAGACGTGCGAACCTACACGATCGTCGTCGAACCTGATCAGAGCGGCGACCTCGTTGTATCCGTGCCCGCCCTGCCCGGCTGCTTCACCCACGGCAAGACGATCGAGGAGTGCAAGGAGCGGGCCATCGAGGCTATCGAAGTCCACATCGCCGGTCTCGTTGCCGACGGCGAGCCGGTGCCTCAAGAGGTCGATATGCGGCAGCTGTCAACCACTGGGTCGCTCAGGCCAAGGCCAACAACGCCCGCCAACCCGCTGGCCCGCATTTGCACGTTCCTCAGGTGGTGCGTTCGCCAAGGAAGCCCAGCGGAATTCTTGCCTGGATGACTGCACAGCGATCAGTTCAGGAGGGCAATTTCGACCCTGCTAAAAACGACTTTTATGCCCAAGGGGATCGAGGGCGACATCTGGGCGCGCCGAATGTGCCGTGATTCCTCTGCGGTATTCGAGCAAAGTAGGCAGTTGTGCGGAAGGGGACCTCTCCGCCTCCTGGCGTTTTGTGCCACTCAGACTGAGTTACTGCTCCAACCGTAATTGCGCCCGACAGCGGCATGTGGTGGGGATGCGGCGCTATCTTGGTATTGTTCGGCGCGGCGACCTCGTCCATCTCCTTGTAGTGAGCGTCTGGCGCCGCCGACGAGAAATCGGCCGTCTCAAGGTTCTTGGGTTTGTAAATCGCCAAGTTGTCTCCGCGTTTGCATGGCAAACGACGACTTTGGCGCTAATCGGGATCGTCATCGGAGCCGTTCGGACCGCAACTGCACTGCAGGGCGAGGGGCAACGCGCAAGACCACCGACGGGCGCCCTGCCAACTCCACCCGAAAGGTCGTGTTGTAGCTGCCCCAACCCAACTCGACGGCTGAGCGAACTTCGGCGGCCTCCCCCAACAACCGGCCGCACATGGCCTCGACCTCGGCGGCCGTCACCGGCTCCTGGGACGCGCCCACCGGCCGCCGGACAGGTCTAAAGTCCATGGCACAAGGCTAGGGGTAACAGATGCCTGGCTCCCGGGTGAGAACACCCCGGCCCCTACCATGGCTAGCCTGCAGAGCGACTTTAGGAAGGCACTAGTGAGACCCGAGGAAAGTAGCCGTCATTTGCACGCTCTCCGACGCCCGCAGCGGCGCACCGTCAACGCTCTTGGAGCCTGCGCGCTCACAGCGGTTCTTGCGGCGACGCTTTCGGCTTGCGGCGGGGCCAGCTCGTCCATCAAGGCGTCAGTCTCGTCGGGGAGGCCCGGCACGGTTGTGACCTTGAGCGGCAACGCAGGCTCGGGCTGCGTACCGGGGCAAAACTGGTTCGGTTTCAGCTTCCAGCGCGCTGGAGACCAGACGGCAGGCCCGGCTACTGCGCTGACGGCTCCCGTCGCCACCGCCGGGTCGTGGTCGGCGACCTTTGTTGTACCGTCCTACCTAGGAGGTTCTACGTCACGTGGGCCGGGCGCACCGATCGCTGCGGGCAGCTACCAGTTCGTGACGGCGACGTGCAAGAGCCATAAGGTACTCAGCACGCCGTTCCGGGTGACCACGAGCGTGCCAGCTCCGGTACCGAGAAGCAACTTCGTCGGCATCGTGGCCACATCCGACGGCCAGGGCTACTGGCTTGTCCGGGCAGACGGGGCCGTGCTGTCCTATGGGGACGCGGAGCCACTTACGGCGCTGCCGGCCGGTGCTATCAGCGCAAGTTCCCCGATCGTGGCTATGGCCAGGACCTACGACGGCCACGGCGCATGGGTGGTCAACTCCGTGGGCCACGTGTTTGAGCTAGGCGACGCGAGGTCCTACGGTTCGTTGTCCCCTGGCAAGGCAGCCCAGGCTTCGATAGCAAGCATGGCTGGTACCCCTGATGGCCGCGGCTACTGGTTGCTGGCGGCCGACGGGCAGGTATTCGGGTTCGGCGACGCCCACCTGCAAGGAATGCCGAACAGCTACTCCGCTCCGTACGACACCATCGTTGCCCGACCCGCTGGTGGCTACATCATTACCGGGGCCGACGACGGCGAGAACTACGCGTACCCGGGGGCGTTGGTGCTGGGAGGCGGGCCTGGCTATACGATCTCGGCCACTCTGGTGGGAGGTGCGTCCACACCTTCAGGCAACGGCACCTGGCTTACTGGCAGAGACGGGGGTGTTTACAGCTTTGGTACAGGGTCGACAGGCTCAAACTTTTACGGTTCGGTGCCAGGCGACAACGTCACCCTCAAAGCGCCCATTACTGGCATGGCTGCCAGCCCCGACGGCCTTGGGTACTGGCTCGTCGGTGCCGACGGGACCGTCTTCCCCTTCGGCGACTCTCACTTCTTCGGGGACCCCGTTTCCAGCTAACGCCGGGAAAGGGCAGAGATGGTGCTCGGGGACGCCCCGAGGTGATACTCGCCCCTCACGCCGAGGTGCCCGGGCTACCACCTTTGCCTGTTGCGGCCCAGTGCCCGTGGCTACGCGGTGTTTCTTGGTGTTCGCAGAGCGTAGTTTCGGGCTCGTAGCACGCCGAGACAGGGCAACCAACGCCGAGATGGGACCACCAACGCCCGGTTAGCCGGTCCCTCTTAGCGGGTTAGGCACCCACCCGGGCCCTCGTCGCGGGCCCACCCGTAAATGCTCTCCCTGCGGTTCTTACTCTGTCAGTGGCCGTGATGATGGTGGCCGCCACCTGGGCCGCCCCCACCAGGACCGCCGCCGCCCCCTCCACCACCGGAGCCGCCGCCTCCACCGCCAGGACCGCCGCCGCCTCCGCCGCCGGAGCCGCCACCACCCGTACCGTGGGGGGGCTCGATGAGCACAGTGATGGCGTCCAGCGTGAGCGGGCCGTCCTGGCTGCCGACGACCGTTACGTGGTCGCCTGAGCTAAGGCTGTTGAGCGAAAGGGTCGAGGAGGCTACGCCTCGTTCGTGGTAGGTCGTGGAGCCCGAGACATTGATGGTCCAGGTTGTCGCAGTCGCGGTGAGCGTCGTCGCGGTGCTAGTGAGTGACCACATCGGCCTCACGGGGATAGTGAAGTAGTCGCCGCCAACCGTACCGACAGCGCCGGTAGCGAGCTCGAGAGGGATCAGGACAAGGTTGGCGTTCACGACGCCAGGCCCGGCCCGCCTGCCCGAAACCGTTACCTTGTCACCGACTACGACATCGGACAGGTTGGGCGAGGTCGTACCCGGCGCCAGGAAGTGCGTGTACTGCGACACGTGGATCGTCAAGGCTATGGCTGTGCCGGTGAGCGCGGTAGCCGTGAGCGAGCGGGGCGTGATGGGCCCGGAGCCGCGGGTGAGAGTGAAGCTGGTCGTCCCGACTGACCCGACCGTGCCGCTCACGATCACGATGTGCCTGAACCCGCCCAGCCCGCCGCCACCAAAACCGCCGCCCTGGTTACCGCCGCCTCCAGCCGCGCCTTGTTGAGCGGCTTGTACGACGCTGGCGCTCGCAGTTGCAAGCGCAGCGGCAGGTAGGACCACTCCCACGCTGGCCACGAGCCCGAGGCTGAGCACGAGACGGGCGGTGGTCCTCACGATCGATCGGCCCCGCAACCTGTCATTGTCGAGCGCGCAAGCTTGGGCCCTAAATGACATGTCGTCCTCCAACTCGTCTGGCGGGTCGGCTACGTGCTGGAAGAAACCGTCACCTGACCGAAAACCTAATCACCCGCAAGCGTACCGGCAGCGGACAATGGGCCCTTGGGCCCAGAGGACCTGGGCGGCAGTTCCCCGAAAAACAGGCAAAACCAGAAACGTCAGTTGCTCACGCGCAGCAGCGCATCCGCCTGTTCGTCCCAAGCCCATCTCGGTGCGTCACCCCAGAGCTGCTCCAGGTCGTAGAACAAGCGCGCCTCTTCCAAGAACACGTGTACCACGAAGTCCCCGTAGTCCAGCAGCGCCCAGCGGGCATCGTCCAGCCCCTCGACCCAGAGGGGTTTTCCGCTGCCATCGAGCTTCAGCTGGCGTTCGACTTCGTCACAGATCGTGCGCACTTGGCGAGGGTTGGCACCGCTCGTGACCACGAAGGCGTCGGTCAGCCCGAGAAGCTTTTCGACATCGAGCACGACAGTGTCGCGCCCGAGCTTCGAAGAGGCTGCTCTTGCTGCTACCGTCCACCGGTCCCGTGCACGTTCGGCGCCTTTGTCGTCCACGAGGGCGACGCTACCCTCCCAAGCTCCAGGAGCATTGGGGGCGAATGTCAAGAAGGTTGCACCTCACTGATAAGGGAATGGGTTGTCGAAATTGGGGCGGAACTTACTGTGCCCTGGTTGCCGAGCCATTGCAGCCCGAGCAGGAGCACCGTTACCAGGAATGCCACCAGCAATACCAGCCCCGCCAGGATCTTTTCAGTGGTGCGCTGACGCCTGTCGGACCGCTTGTGCTTCCCGGTATGCGGGCCTGGCGTAACGGCTGGCTCTGGGTGGGCCCCGAGGGCAGAGGTCATCCGCTCCCAGAATACAGCCCTCGCTCGCGGATGACGCGGACTGCTGGCGCGGGGATCAGGTAATCGAGAGGTCGGCCGGTTTTAGCCCTGGCCCGGAGGTCGGTGCTCGAGATCTCGAGGTTCGGCACCGACACCTCCTCGAGCCGCCAACCTTGCTGTAACAGCCCGACCGGGGGTGGGGTGCCGGGACGGTTGACGACGACGAGGCTGGCAAGGTCGCGGACCTCGTTCAGGCGTTCCCACGTACCGAGCTCGGCGCTCACGTCCCAGCCGACTATCACAAAGAGCTCAGCGTCTGGGTAGAGCACTGCCATTTCAGAAATAGTGTCCGCCGTGTACGAGGGCCCGCCCCTGTCGATCTCCATCCGGCTTGCTTCCACCCCCGCCACGCCACCGACCGCCGCTTGGACCATTTCGAAACGGTCTTCTGCCGGCGTGACCTTGCGTCCCCCGACTTTCTGCCAGGGCACGTTTGCCACCATTAGGACCACCCTGTCCAGTCCCAGGTCGTGGCGCGCGTTGACTGCGGCCACCAGGTGGCCGACGTGGACGGGGTCGAAAGTACCCCCGAAGATGCCGATACGCTCTGCCATCTGCTCTTGCAACTTATCCCTGCAACCCACAAGGACCGGGCGCGGCGCCCGGAATCGACTTGCCATACCAAGCGCCGCCTGCCACGGTTAACGCTGTGAACGACTGGGATCCCACTTCGTGGCGGAGCAGGCCCGCGGAGCAGCAACCCGAATGGCCGGACGAGCACGCGCTCGAACAGAACTTGAAAGTGCTTTCCACGCTTCCTCCGCTGGTTTTCGCCGGGGAGGCCCGGGCTCTGCGCAAGTCCTTGGCGGAAGTAGCTGCCGGTAGGGCGTTCCTACTTCAGGCCGGCGACTGCGCGGAATCCTTCAACGATTTCACCGCCGACAGCATCCGGGACAAGCTCAAGGTCATCCTGCAGATGGCCGTCGTGCTCACCTATGGCACCGGGACCCAGGTGGTCAAGGTGGGCCGGATCGCGGGCCAGTTCGCCAAGCCGCGTTCGTCGGCCTACGAGGTGGTTGACGGGGTGCAGCTGCCCGCCTTCCGCGGCCACATCGTAAACGACGATGCCCCCACTCTCGAGGCTCGCCGCCCTGACCCCAGCCGGCTGATCGCGGCCTATCACCAGTCGGCATCGACTCTCAACCTGTTGCGTGCTTTCACCAAGGGTGGTTTTGCCGACCTCGAACAGGTGCACATGTGGAACCAGCAGTTCGTCGCTTCGAGCCGCGAAGGCCAGCGCTATGAGGCAATCGCGGGGGAGATCGACCGGGCTCTTCGTTTCATGGCGGCCTGCGGCATCGACCTGAAGGCCGAAGAGAACCTGCACCAGGTTGACTTCTACACGAGCCACGAGGCCTTGATCCTGGGCTACGAGGAGGCCCTGACCCGAAAGGACTCCCTCACGGGGGGCTGGTACGACACATCCGCCCACATGGTCTGGTGCGGGGAGCGGACCCGTCAGCTCGACGGTGCGCACCTTCACTTCCTGTCGGGGATCAACAACCCGGTGGCGGCCAAAGTTGGGCCGAACGCAACCCCCGAAGACCTGCTCGCCATCTGCGACATCCTCGACCCCGAGCGCGAGCCGGGCCGGTTGACCCTCATCAGCCGCATGGGCGCCACCAAGGTCGAGGAGCGCCTGCCCGCGCTGCAGCGCGCGGTGAAGGAGTCCGGGCATCCCGTCGTGTGGGTTTGCGACCCGATGCACGGCAATACGTTCACCTCGGACGGCGGCCGCAAGACCCGCCATTTCGACGACGTGCTCACCGAGATCTCCGGCTTTTTTGCTGCTTGCCGGGCAAGCGGTACCTGGCCGGGTGGGGTCCACGTGGAGCTCACCGGGGACAGCGTCACTGAATGCCTCGGCGGTGCCGAGGAGATCGTGGAGGACGACCTCGAGCTGCGCTACACGACGACGTGTGACCCGCGGCTCAACGGCCGCCAATCGCTCGACCTCGCTTTCCGCGTCGCTGAGCTGCTCCGCGCCGGCTGATCCCACTCGCTTTGTCCCGAGCGCTCGGGAGCCCTTCGCCCCACGAAGGGGAGTCCCCCGGATAAAAGTTGACTAAAGCGATCGGGAATGATAAGAATAGCCCTCAGTGACCGTCGCTATCGAGACCCGGGACCTCTCGAGCCAGCTCGAGGCCGACATCGCCAAGTTCGACAGGATGCTCGCGTCCTACCTCGACGGCCAAATGGACGAAGACCAGTTCAGGCTGTTCAGGCTGGGTAACGGCATCTACGGGCAGCGCCAGGGCGGCCGCCACCAGATGGTGCGGATCAAGGCGCCGTACGGCTCGATCACACCTCTTCAGCTCGAAGCTTTGGCCGACATCGCCGACCGCTACAGCCGTGGCTGGGGCCACCTCACAACCCGGCAGAACATCCAGTTCCACTTCGTCGAGCTCGAGCGGGCCCCTCAGCTGTTGCGGGACCTCGCCAAGGTCGGGCTGACGACGCGGGAGGCGTGTGGCGACACGGTGCGCAACATCACCGGCTGCCACCTCGCAGGCGCCTGCCCGTTCGAGGTCCTCGACATCAGCCCTTGGGCAGAGGCGGCGTTCAGGCATTTCCTTCACCACCCGTACGCGCAGCGCCTGCCCCGCAAGTTCAAGATCAACTTCTCGGGCTGCGTCACGGACTGTGGCCAGGCCATGTTCAACGACGTCGGTGTCGTAGCCGTTGCCCGGCCGCTCCCCGACGGCACCACAGAAGCAGGTTTCCGGGTCTTTGTGGCAGGCGGGCTCGGTGCCAACCCCCATCCGGCCCAGGCGCTCGAGGAGTTCACGCCGCGCGAGGAGCTGCTGGCCACGCTCGAAGCGGTACTGCGGACCTTCGACCACTACGGGAACCGGGACAACAAGCTCCGCGCCCGGCTGAAGTGGTTGGTCGACACGATGGGGATCGACGAGCTGCGCGAGCGGATCCTGAAAGAACGCAAGCTCCTCCTCGCTTCCAGCACCTGGCCGGGAGGCATTCCCGCAGTAGTGCAAGAGCTGGGGGATGCCCCTGCGGGAGTGGCCGCCGGTGTGGCTCC
>Ga0302325_10021128_pt1 | contig 13636 bp, 7 predicted proteins | sample Palsa_T0_2_FD_201948 | JGI IMG/M metagenome (GOLD analysis project Ga0302325, IMG submission 201948) | Peat permafrost microbial communities from Stordalen Mire near Abisko, Sweden - Palsa_T0_2 | ecosystem: Environmental > Terrestrial > Soil > Palsa > Peat permafrost | place: Sweden: Abisko... | reverse complement strand
GCCATCGCCCGTGACTTCGACTCGCCGTTCCAGGTATTTGTGAATCGCTTCAAGCAGCACCTCGCGGCGTACTGCATTTCGGCGGCGCAATCGTCGTAAGTGGCGTTCATACATTCCAGAATTAATAAACTCCGCAAGCGTTTCCTGCTCGAGAGTGGGGGAGTGCAGATCGTTGAGCCACTTGGCCGCGGTAAACGCAGGAGCCAGCGACTTGGGCACGATCAAATATCCGATGCGGAGAGCCGGAAACACGGTACGTGAGAACGTTCCGAGGTAGACGATGCGTCCTTCCCTATCCAGCCCCTGGAGCGACTCGAGCGGCCGGCCCTCATAGTGGAACTCACCATCGTGGTCGTTCTCGACGATGATCGAGTTTTTGCGCCGGGCCCACTTCAGCAGTTCGAAGCGCCGGGCCAGCGGAAGAATGGCGCCGGTTGGAAACTGGTGCGATGGGGTTACGAAGACCAGGGCTGCGTGCTCAGGAAGCTTGGCGGGATTCAGGCCGTCGCGATCGACCGGGACGGGCAGAAGCTTAGCGCCCGCGGCGCGAAGCACTTCACGCGTTCCGTCATATTGCGGATCCTCGATCGCCACCCGGTCGCCGCGTTCGACGAGCACGCGGGTCACCAGGTCGAGCGCCTGTTGGGATCCATTAACGACGATCACTTCTGACGGATCGCAGACCACAGCGCGGGAACGCCGCAGATGAGCACAGATGGCTTCGCGCAAGACGAGGCTGCCCGCTGCAGGGCCGTACTCAAATTCACGAAGCGGAGCCCGTCGCGCGTGCCGCAGCATGATCTTGCGCCAAATCTCCAGGGGAAAGCTCTCGATTGCGCTCCGGCCGTAGGCAAAATCATAGCGAACCGGAGACGATCTGCGGCCCGGAGAATCCACCGCTCCCACAGCAGCCGCAGCCGCCGAGCCATAACGCGAAAGCTTCAACCGGGCCAACCGCATTTCTCTCATCGGTATGGTCCTGCTCAATCCTCCGGGCACGTAAGTTCCTGAACCGCCGCGGCCCTCCGCGAAGCCTTCGGCGAGCAATTGCTCATAGGCGAGCAGCACCACGGTCCGCGAGACGCCGAGCTGCTCGGCGAGGTCGCGTGTGGAGGGAAGCCGCTCCCCGGACGGGACCGCGCCCGAGAGGATGGCCTGGCGGAGCCCCTTGTAAATCTGCCGGAAGAACGGCTCTCCGCTTTTCGAAAGTGGTATCACCAATTCCATAGAAAGTGGCTCTACAAAAGTACCACGGGCCAAGTCAATCTAGGTAGGCGGCAACTGCCTGGCATGATTTTGGAGGAGATGATGAATGCACTTCGGCGAATCGAAGAACAATCATTGTTGAGAATTAACTACCGCCGCAATTCAAAAGGGGGCATCGTGAGTATTCATCACGGTTCAGTCATGATCGCGCTGCTAAATCTGTGTCTGGCCGCGCCAGGACAGTTGGCCGCACAATCGCACCAGGATTCGGGCCCCGGGATGAATCAGGCAGAGAGTGCAGTCCCCGGTCTTCACGACTTCGACTTCCTGGTTGGTCAATGGCAGGCCCATCATCGAAAGCTGAGGCAGCGACTCGCCAATAATCACGAGTGGATCGAATTCGAAGGCACGTTGTTCAATCAACCGCTTATGGGAGGGTACAGCAATGTGGACGATACAGTGCTCAGCGTTCCCGGTGCGCCCTATCGCGGAGTCGCACTGCGGTCCTTCGACCCGAGGACTCAGCAGTGGTCAATCTGGTGGCTCGACAGCAGGACACCATCCGAACCATTGGATCCGCCCATGATTGGGCGCTTCCACAATGGCGTGGGCACTTTCTATGGGGACGATGCGGTCAAGGGAAAGCGAGTTCGGGCACGCTTCATCTGGTCCAACATCACTCCGACATCCGGTCACTGGGAGCAAGCGGACTCGCCAGATGAGGGCAAGACCTGGGAGACAAACTGGGTGCAGGACATCACGCGAGTTCGCTGATCGAGGGGATCAACAAATCTGGAGGGGATGATGAATGTGCTTCGGCGAATCGGAAGTTTAGTCCTGGTGTGCGCGCTTGGATATCTGGCGAACTCCCCTCAACTGATTTCCCAGACGGCCCCGACTGCGGCCGAAGCAGCACAAGAGCAGGCGCGCGATGGGCAACACGATTTTGATTTTCTCTTCGGTACCTGGAAGTTTCACCTAAAACGCCGCGTGAATCCACTCAGCGGGTCCAATTCCTGGATTGAGTTTGATGGAACTGCTGTTTCCCAAAAGGTCTGGGACGGCCGCGCCAATGAAGATGTGCTCGAACTCGATGGTCGGACTGGCCACATCGAAGGTTTGACTTTGCGCCTTTACAATCCCCAATCGCACCAGTGGAGTCTCTATTGGGCTAACGGCAAGGCCGGGACGATTGGTGGGCCGCCCAACGTGGGCGAATTCAAGAATGGACAGGGCGTGTTTCTCTGCCAGGACACATATAAGGGCAGGTTGGTCCTTGTTCGTTATATTTGGTCGGAAATCACTCCGAATTCGGCGCACTTTGAACAGTCCTACTCCGACGACGGAGGCAAGAGCTGGGAAGCGAATTGGATCACGGACCAGACACGCGTGCCGGATGAATCCACCGAAGCGAACCGTGCGCCCACAGTGGCGCAAGTGGACTCAGGAACGGCAGGTAAGACAAGCGCGGAACGGGATGGGCAACACGATTTCGACTTCAACTTCGGGTCTTGGGAGACTCATATCAAGCGCCTGACAAATCCTTTGAAGGGATCGACAGCGTGGAGCAACTTAAATGGCACCGTGACGGTCCGCAAACTGTTGAATGGCCGCGCCCAACTGGAGGAGATCGAGGCCGCTGGCCCAAACGGCCACTGGGAAGGTCTGACATTGTTTCTCTATAATCCGCAATCTCACCAGTGGAGCCAGAGCTATGCCAATCGCAATGACGGCATATTGAATACGCCTTCGATCGGCGAGTTCAAGAGTGGGCGCGGCGAGTTGTTCGATCAGGAAATCTTCGATGGGCGCGCCATTCTGGCTCGATTTGTCTGGTCGGACATTACTCCGAACTCACACCATGTGGAGCAGTCATTTTCCGATGATGGCGGCAAGACATGGGAACCGAATTTCATTGCAGACTTGACGCGTGTAGCCAAATGATCCCACGTGCACGAACAATTCCCTGCCCGTCATCTACTCCGCTTTTCGGAGTTGGGGAAAGCCGCGTCTCTGAAAGTGGAAAACTCTACGGGGAAGTCTCAGTTGAAGACGATCACAGTTACCGGCTGCCAATTCAGGGCTCAATAGTCCGGAGTCAGCCGCCTCGTAAGCCAACCGTCGCACGTCCGCCATTCGCACGTTGACCGTCCCGCGCCCATATGGGCTCAGTTTGCTGCGAAATCGAAACCTTGGAGGCGGTTGGGCGAACCACCTCCCGCCTCGATAAGCAAGGTGGCGATAGCGTTCTTTATCAATCACTAAGGGGGTTGGCGAGCCACACCGCGTAGCCACCGAAGCACCTCAAATGAATATTTAGGCCATCGCAATTCAGGCCAATTTGAACGCTCTGCGAAGTGCGTCTGCGGTGCGATCGACGAGAATCCTGCCCGCGCCGAGTACGCCTGCTAAAGACGCGATACCATGAATCATCCCTGCCAGTGAATATGCTCGACGGCGACATCCTTTAGATATTTTGCATACTCATTGCCTTCATCTCGTAACTGATCGTGATCTGCAGTGACAATCACGGCGGGAGCAACTCTGGAAAGACTCGGCGCGAACAATGGCGACACCTCCGACTAAGTGAGATCCGGGCTCCCAGATCACAGCATTGTACGGATTTCGTATTGCGAAAATGATCAAACATGAACAGTGATCAGCAGCTCAAGATTCGGGCTGGAGACAAAAAGCGGGGGGCCGGCGATGCCAGCCCCCGATACTTAGAGATAGGTCGACTCAGAACACGATCTTAGAGCCAAGCTGCAATACGCGCGGACCCCAGTCGCCGGTCGCCGTGCCATACTGCCCGCCCGTCGAGTTAGTCCATGTCGTATTGATTGCGTTGAACTCCGTGTGGTTGAACGTGTTGTACGATTCGGCGCGGAACTCGAAGTGAGCCCGTTCGGTGATCGCGAAGTTCTTGTAGAGAGATGTTGTGAAATCCACACGTCCCGGTCCCAGGAAGGTGTCTTTGCGTCCGTCCCCGAAACCGAGGTTGGGACCACCCTCGTAGCCGGGGGTCGGTGGCGCCAGCGGATCTGCCGCAAGAGATCCCACTCCGCCGTTGGCGTAGGTATCGAACCAGTCGTTGACCTTGCGATGGTAGTGGATTGGGTTGACGACATCGGCAAAGCTGCCGTAGCCGGCCCCGCCCGAACCCAACCCGATGGTATCGTTCACGCCGCCAAAAGCGGCCGGAGCAGGCGCGCCCGACTCGTCTATAAAGGTGCCCGCAACCTGCCATCCACCCAGCAGGGAGTGAGCCAACCCGTTGGTTTTGTTGAAGACGGGCAGACTGTAGACATAGTTCCCCTGGAAGATCTGACGGCGGTCATAACCACCGCTCCCCTTGCTGTACTTCAGGTTCCAGGGGTTTTGGATTCCAACACCGAGCGACTCAGCAACGCCGCCTGTGTTCAAATCCTGATCGGTTAAGTCGATGGTATGCGAGTACGTGTAGTCCAGCTCCCCGCTCAGACCCCACTTGTTCTGGAGACGTAGGCTAGTCTGGAAGCCATTGTACGTGTTGTTGGTCGTGTTCTCTTCCTGGACAATCGTGCCATATCCCTGGTAGGTGTTCAGCTGAAGCGATCCTGCTGGATACGTGGCAGCCGGCAGGGTGCCGGAAGCCCACTCGGACCGGAGTTCGTTCGACGTTGTAAGCGGGAAATTGTTTTGCGGAACGTCGACGTTCTGATGCCACCCAAGATTGCCCACGTACTGGACAACCCAGATCATCGACGGCTTCAATTCATGTTGCACGCCGAGACTGTACATGGCCGCGGCGGGAGGCTTGTAGGTAGTTGCCATTGTGACCAGGCTGGCCGGATAGACCGGCAGCGCTGTGGGACTGCCGCAGTTGCCGGCAATGGCCGTAGATGCCGACGATTCCCACGAGCAGGTTGGAGCGCTGAAGTAAACGTTGTTTGCACTCGGTGTGTATTCATACGGCAGGTTGTTATTGGCAACGTTATAGATGTCGTTGCCCTGCATGCGTTCGAAGAAGGTTCCGAAGCCGCCGCGAAGAATGGTCTTACCCGCTCCCGTCAAGTCATACGAAAAGCCGACGCGAGGCTGAACGGTGTTGTAGTCGTTGGTTACTAAACCAGCAGGCACACCGTTGCTGCCGGGTCGAACCATGCCATTGAGGTAGTAGGAAGCTCCACCAAACCCGGCAGGCGTTTGAATCCCCGGACTGGTCGGGTCGAGAGCGCCCGCGTTTGTCGTAGACCAGATCGGAGGAGTGTTGATGTAGGTCGATGGCTCAAAGTTCTCGAGATCGTTGTTGCGTTCCCACGCGTGCGGCAGCGCATCGTAACGCAGACCGAGTTGCAGGCTCAGCCGAGGAGTCACCTTCCAATTGTCGTAGACATACGCCGACGGAGTCTGGTTGACATAGTGCCGGATCGCCATGGACTGCGGCTGAGAAAAGTTGGTGGACAGTCCAAGGAGCATACTCATGAACGGATCGCCGGCATCTCCTCCAGCTCCGGTGCCGGTCTGGTTCTGCCCGAATTGGTAGACACCCGCGGCATTGGCCTGCAGCTGCTGGTTCTTGGTGTAGCGGTTGTAGCTGAAGCCGAACTTCATGGCGTGATTGCCGCGTGTAACCGAGAGATCGAACCTGGGCTCATAGTCTTCCGCGGCGTTGTGCCATCCTCCATAACCGGTTTGCATCGACGCGCCAATGCCATTGCCGTTCCACTGTGCGCCGCTGTATTGGTTCGAACCCGAGTTCGTGAAGAAGGTATTCTGAGTCCAGTTGCTCGGGTAAAGAGTATTGGGCGAGTTGGTGATGTTGATGATGTTGCCGTCATAGTTCATCGACGCTTCAACCAGCACATTTGCAGAAAGCTCACCGGTCAGCTTGATCGCCGCGCTGTTCGATGGGTTGCTTTCCACGCTGGTGATGGTGTTATACGTCTCCGCGTTCCAGCCCAGATCGGCATCCGCCGTACCTGTCGCCTGGCTGTCATGCAGGAAGTGGCCGAGGATCTTCCACTTGTCATTGATTGCATGGTCAACACGAACAACCGATTCCCATGCCGTGGTGGGTGTGGCTTCTGAGGTTGTTGCCTTGTCTCCCTCAGTATTAGCGTGCGGAAGGATGCTTGACTGGTAGTACAACACCGCATTCGGATCGAAAAGCGATGCTGGAATAATCTGGTTCGGGAACGGCTGCCCGCGCATGCCTGCGAGGCCGGCAGCCGCAAGCTTGGCGGCAAAAGCAGGATCGGGTACCTGCGCTTCCGTTGGAATATAGATGACCTGGTTCGGTGCGTAGGCAGGGGCCACGTATTGCAAATTTGTACCCGCTGTGGGCCGGTCTGCATTAGGCATCGTCGGGTTGGTAGCCGGAGCGCTCGCTTGAATAATCCGCCGCCACTCCTGGTTAAAGAAGAAAAAAGTTTTCTGCCGCGACGTGTTGAACACATGCGGAATAAACAGTGGGCCGCCAATGTTCGCGCCGAAAATGTTCTGTCTCAACTTCGGAACCGGCGTGAAATCGGCAGGACTTGCCTTCTCATACTTGTTGAAGTAATCATTCGCATCCAGGTCGTCGTTGCGGAAGAATTCCCAACCCTCGCCATGGAATTTCTGCGTACCGCTCTTCAAAGCGAGACTAAAGGTGGCTCCAGAAGAAATGCCGTAATCCGGAGGATAGTTGCTGGCCAGCACCTGAAACTGCGCAATGGCGTCCATCGACGGCATGACGCTCATACCACCGGCGCCGCCGCGGTCATCCGCCTCGGCGCCATCCAGCAGCCAAATGTTATGGCTCTGGCGCAGGCCATTCACGCTGATACCTGAGTCGGAAGCCGAAGCCGTTGGGGGGTTGTTGTCTGGCAGCATGGAGCTGACTCCCAGACCGAGAGACGCCAATGCCGTAAAGTTACGGTTTTCGGTCGCTATCGAGGTAACCTGCTCGCCGCTGATCAGCGTGCTGACTTCGTTTGACTCTGTCTGCACCTGCAGCGCATCTGCCGTCACCGAGACTTCCACCGTCTCGGCACCGACCGTCAGCTTCACATCGGTTGCAAGCGTCTGCGACACGTTAAGGGTCAGACCGGATGCCTGGTAGGCCTCAAACCCCTTCGCGGTAACTTTCAGGTCGTAAGTGCCGACGTTCAGGCCGGCGAATACATACCCGCCCGTACCGTTGCTGGTAGCGTTGTAGACAAAACCGGTTTCCTTTTGCGTCAGTGTCAGGTTTGCTCCTGGCACGTAGGCTCCAGTCTGGTCCGTGACTGTACCGACGATCTCAGAGTTCTGCTGCGCAAGTGCCGCCACGCTGGCGATCACTAACATTATGGGCAACAGGAAAAACCTGTACCACCTGTGTCTGATGTTCATTTGGCCATCCTTTTCAAAATGTTGTGACTCTGACCTGTGCGAGCGAACGGTTTTAGTGTCTTGTTCGCCTTCTTTTGTGGTGGAACTTGATGTTCGCTATCGACCGAATTGTCCAGTCAAATCTGCTAGCGATCCACTGTCCGGCAGGCAATGCGGCTCCGCATTTCCTAGCAGTTCACTGTTATCGAACCTGGTGTCCCTATTTGCAATAGCCAGTAACAAGGGTTTTGACATAACCGGTAATTGGCTTGCGCTTGGGAACGGCAAGAGAAGATTCTCTCCGCACTCAACTTTTCAGTGAACCAAATGGCGGATTTATGACCGAAAAGTCTGAAAACTTCGGCCTTGCAATGTAAATAGAAAGGCTTTTGAGCCTGGAGGTACCGAAGACGACGCTTCGCGCCGAGTCTTCATGTGCAGTTTTGTGCGGTTACAATCGAGCGACCCGCCAGTCAAACTCCTGTCAAGGATTTAATTCCTTTGAGCTCGCTTCATCCACTTTCCAGCAACTGGAAGGGATGGAGCGATTCCTCGGTCTCAGGAGACACGAACGTGCCACAGGTAATCGCTGGTGTGTCCGACGCGATGCGTGCCGCGGAGAATCGCATCAAACCTAAGAGAAATTCCTCGGCCCGAATTCTGCCCACCATCGCGATCGATAGAAGCGCTCCGGTGTCCTTGCATCAGCAGGTTTACAACGGGTATCGCAGCGCCATTCTTCGCGGCGATCTGCGTCCGGGACAGCAAGTGCCCTCAAGTCGCGACTTCGCCACAGGTATTCAGATCTCGCGCTTCCCCGTACTTCATGCTTACGCGCAGCTTGTTGCAGAAGGCTATTTCGAGACACGGATTGGCTCGGGCACATTCGTGGCTGCGTCTTTACCCGAGCAGCTCATCTCCGTGAAGCAAACTCTTCACCAGACGACGAACCTGCCGCCTGGCCCACGCTCTGTGTCGCTCCGTTCGTTGGCTTATCCCTCATACGATCGCGCCGTGCTGACGCGAGGCTGGGGAGCTTTCGGGGTACATCAACCCGCGTTCGACCAATTCCCATTTTCTGTCTGGTCGAGCCTGGTCACAGAGCACAGTCGCAATCCGCGTGTGAGCGCTTTGCACCATATCTCTCCAATGGGTTCCGAACGATTTCGTGAAGAGATCTGCCTGTACCTGCGAACGGCCCGTGCTGTTCGATGCGATCCCAGTCAAATCATGATCGTGTCAGGCTCACAACAGGCTCTCGACATCACAGCGCGGGTTTTACTCGATTCAGAGAACCCAGTGTTTGTCGAGGAACCTGGATATGGTCTTATGCGGACTGTTCTGGTGGCTGCCGGTTGCCGTCTGATTCCAGTCCCCGTGGACCGCGAGGGGATGGACATTGCCTTCGCAATCAAGACTGGGAAGAAAGCAAAGGCAGCATTCGTAACTCCATCCCACCAATACCCACTTGGATCGACGATGAGTGCGACGCGAAGATTGTGCCTGCTGAACTGGGCTCAGAGCACCGGTGGCTGGGTTGTGGAAGACGATTACGATAGCGAATATCGTTACGAGAGCGCTCCAATCGCTTCTCTGCAGGGGCTCGATGTGAATTCTCGCGTGATCTACATTGGAACCTTCAGCAAAGTGATGTTTCCCTCTCTCCGTATCGGATATCTCGTGATCCCGCCCGATCTGGTAGAGCGATTCTCTGCGGTTCGACTGGCAATGGACATTTTCCCTCCATATCTTTTTCAGGAAGTACTCGCGGACTTTATGAGCGAAGGGCATTTTGGCCGTCATATTCGCAAAATGCGAAAACTTTACGGGGAAAGGCGCGATGTATTAGTGAAGAGTCTACGAAACGAGTTCGGAGACATACTCGATGTTCATGGAGCCGAAGCGGGTATGCATCTAACAGTTACCCTTCCAGAGGGTTTCCAGGATGTAGAAATCTCTGCCAGAGCAGCTCAAGCCAGACTTTGGCTTTGGCCACTTTCTCCCTGCTATCTATTAGACAAGCCGCGGCATGGGTTTGTACTGGGTTTTGGAAGCACTCCAGGCGATCGGATGCCAGACGCGGTGAAGGCTTTCCGATCAGTGCTTTTTCCCTAAGATATATCTTGGCAGCTACTGTCGCATCTCGCTCTTCTATTCCGCCTACTTTCGGTTCACTGCGTTCCCTGCACGGGCAATGTTGCAAGCGTTGCTTTGAGGAATTGGCGCGTCTGAGATCTAAAGAATTGCGCAAAGCGGCGTGATACCTGCAGACCTCCTCAGCAAGGTCGAATTATTTCTGAATATTGAGTGGCCACAATATCTTGCTCCGAATGGATATGGCCCCGGGCAGCCTCATGCGTGAATCTATTTCTACCGGAAATCGAGATTCTGGGGCGCGTGCAGTCCAAATCTCAACCGATTCCCTTGTCTTGTTGATCGATAATCCGATTCAAAGACAAAAGGTCCAGTTCAGACTCACCGTGGATCCAAAGGGTCAAGTCAGCTTGATCGACTTTTGAACGGCAGGTTCACCTCCCTGATCCTGCCGCCCCTTTTTGGTGCCAACCTTCTCGCTCTTTTCCAACAATCATTGTTTGAGCGAAGACCCAGTTCGTCGATTCGCGGGGACGGTGCACCCCGCCGGCGCAATCTTCCACCAACTAACTGGTATCTAGGCAAATGCTCCCAAAACCTCTTACAGCCTGTCAACAATGACCGTGAATGATAAAGGCCGCGGCTGTTGAAAAAGGGCTGTAGACGGAGTATGAAGTGGAGCTTGGGGACCTGCTGGCGTTGGCCTCGATTAAGCTGCCGTCTACGGAGAGGTGTTCTCCCTGCACCAGACGGTAGCAAACGCGGAAAGCTCTGCGAGTTCGTTTCTCTTCATTGCTGAATCATACTCACAAAGCTTTGTCATAGAGCCTGGATTGTTGCAAGAGTCTCCGCATCTTAGAATCAGGTGTGGATGAGTGCTCCCACCGTTGTGCCAGCTCCTCCGCACTCCCAAATTCCGTTGAAGAGGTAGCCGCCATGTTGCGTCGCAAGTTAGGAGACACCGGTATCTCCGTTGGGAAGATTGCACTTGGAACGATGTACTTCGGCTCCGAGACCCCTGAAGCGGATGCGTTCGCCATCCTCGACACGTTCCTCGAAGCCGGTGGCAATCTAGTTGATACCGCAAATGTGTACGTGAATGGCGTTTCGGAGGAGATCATCGGCCGCTGGTTTGCGGCCCGTCCCAAGGACCTAACCGACCAGGTTGTGCTGGCCACGAAGGGCCGCTTCAATGCGAGCCAGGAAGTGAACTCGGCTGGCCTGACACGCCGCTGGCTCCATCGTTCCTTGAACGCTTCTCTCAAACGCCTAGGCGTTGAGACAGTCGACCTCTATCAGCTCCACGCCTCTGACATGCACACGCCGGTCGAAGAAACATTGTCGTTCCTCGATGACGCGGTGAAGGCTGGGAAAATTCATTACATCGGCCTGTCGAATTTCACAGGCTGGCAATTGCAGCTCATCGTCTCCACTGCTAAAGCCATGGGCGTACAGGTTCCGGTAACACTGCAGCCGCAATACAGCCTCCTTTCCCGCGAAATCGAGTGGGAAGTGATTCCCGCCGCCCTGCACAACGGAATTGGACTGCTACCGTGGTCGCCGTTGGCCGGAGGCTTCCTCACCGGCAAGTATCAGCGTGGTGGCAAGGCGACGGCAGACACGCGGGCCGGTTCCGAAAAAGCTCTCTATCAATCGATTTCCGAAGAGTATGCGGACTCCGACCGCAACTGGGACACCATCGATACTGTGCTTCGCATCGCGAAAGAGATTGGCGTGCCGCCTGCGCAGGTTGCTTTGAGCTGGATCGCAGACCGACCAAGTGTTACTGCCCCGATTGTTGGTGCCCGCACCGTCGAGCATTTGCGCAGCAATCTCGGCGCGGCCGAACTTAGGCTGGACAAGGACGCGACCGAAACTCTCGAGAAGGTCAGCCGTCCACAGCCTGGCGGCTATCCCTATGGACTCTTTGGTCAATGGCAGCGCGGACGCGCGTTACAGGACGGGAACGATGCTCCTCCGTCTCCGGCCGTAGGCTCCACGAATACGCTGGGAAAGAAAACCAGCGAATGACGACTAACACGCTTGATCCGGAGCCAGCAGGCTTTAGCTTGGGACGCGATCTACGCGATTGTGCTGTGCGTCTTCGTGCCGATCGCCTCCGAGTTCATGTCGGTCAGCCTGCTCAGCCCGTCGTACACAGCAGCAGACGGATAATCCCGTGCTCGATGTCTGCTCACGGAAGCGCGAGACATGGAAGCGGCGAGGGGGCATGAAGCTTGAGAAGCTGAGTGGCGAAACTTGCCTATATCCAATCATTGGCGATCCCATTCGTTTCGTGAGGTCACCTCAGCGCCTAACGGCTAAGTTCGAGGAGCTGGGTCACAACGGCGTCTGCGTTCCGATGCTGGTTCCGGAGGGGGCGCTTGAAAGCGTCGTGCGAGGCCTCGACTCCGTCCCTAATGTTCGTGGTCTTTTGATCACCATGCCGCACAAGAACGCCATGTTCGCCCACTGCGCCACGTCGTCTGAGACTTCCAGGATATTGAGCGTGGTGAGCATAGCGCGTCGAACTGCGGATGGCTCCTGGCACGGCGACATGCTGGATGGCGTCGCTTTCGTTGCGGCCTTGAAAAAGAATGGTGCGAGGTTGGAACGGGCGCGGGTCCTTCAGGTCGGCGCTGGCGGAGCCGGAAGCGCCATCGCCATCGCGCTACTCGATGCGGGTGTTGGGGAACTGGTGCTGCACGATGCCAATCAGTCGCGGCGTGATGAATTGGTTGAGCTCTTGTTGGGCCTTGGTCGCAGCCGTGTAGTCGCAGGGCCACCCGACCCGACTGGGTGCGAGATCGTGGTGAACGCAACCCCGATGGGCATGTCCCCCGACGATCCGTTGCCCGTTCCTGCGCATCTGCTCACCTCCTCGATGGTTGTGGGCGACGTCGTCGCGGGCCATGGACTTACGGCATTCGTCCAAGCCGCCCGCGCCGCAGGTTGTAAGACGGCAGACGGCTTTCAGATGGTCGAGGCTGGGATCGAAATCATGCCTAACTTCCTCCTCTGCAAATAATTGGCAGGTCGTCCATAGAGATTGCTTTGATCTCTAAACGCTTGGTTCTTGAATGAGGACCTTACTGGTTTAGTCATGTGTTTCAGTTCAAGTGGACGAAAAACCGGCTACCCGGAAATTGCACCATTTTTTGTAAGGGAAGGTTGTCCACGATCCTCCCGGAACCTGAAAATCCGAAACTTCACCGCCCTCACTCAACGAGTCGGTGTTTGGCCACGGCCACCAAGCCTACTGCGCCCATCAACAACTTCTTGCCTAAGCGTTCGTCTTCTTGTTCAAATCAATTCCGTACGCATTCGTCAACGAAATCAGGGACGATGCAGTTCCAAGCGCATATATCAAGCCAATCGAACAGGGTGTTCTGTTTGCAATGGAGATGGGTATTCTGAGGGGCTTCCCAGTCGTGGATGTGAAAGTGACCCTTTGCGATGGTAGCTACCACCAAGCCGACTCCAACGAGATGGCGTTCAAGTTTGCCGGTGCAACGGCTTTCAAAGGAGCAGCCAAGAAGGCAAGCCCCGCGCTATTAGAACCGATGATGGCCATTGAAGTCGAAGTGCCAGAGGAACTCACCACAGCTATCCAGCGTGAAATAGGCGCTCATCGCGGCCGGATCGAAAGCAAACTTACGGCAAACGGCTTCGGTGAGATCAATGCCGTTGTGCCGCTGTCTGAACTTCTGGCCTCAAGCTCAGGGGGACTTGCCGAGCTTCCCATGGAGTTCGCGGGCTATGAAGCTGTGCGAGATAACGGCTTCTCAGACGAAAACGGCTCAGGCATGACGGCAAATAAACCGAACGATCCTCGACCGAGGAACCGTTCTGCGACAGCTCGATGGGCAGCAGACGAAGAGGAGTGAGAGATTGCGCGTTTGAGTTGCGGGCGAGTCACCGGTAATAACCGGCCAATTTCTTTGGATCGCACAAATGTGAAGTCGCTTGATGTAGCGCAGGCGGAAGAGACGTTGTATTA
>Ga0302325_10021125_pt1 | contig 13637 bp, 15 predicted proteins | sample Palsa_T0_2_FD_201948 | JGI IMG/M metagenome (GOLD analysis project Ga0302325, IMG submission 201948) | Peat permafrost microbial communities from Stordalen Mire near Abisko, Sweden - Palsa_T0_2 | ecosystem: Environmental > Terrestrial > Soil > Palsa > Peat permafrost | place: Sweden: Abisko... | reverse complement strand
GGCGATGCTGGCGGCGACGCCCTGGGGACACCGGATGCGGAAAACGGCGCAGAGCGACCCCGCGAGGCCCACCATGGCGGAAACCTCGCCCTTCTGAGGATCGGGCGGGAAGTCCCCCGGCTGCACTTCGGTGCCCACCATCATTTGAAAGACTTCGTGGGCAGCGGAGTGGATCAGCGTGGGCCAAGTTGCGTCCGGGCGGAAACGCGCCGCCGATTTTTCAGAAAGAGCAGGGTTCATCGCACACCTTCCAGGAGCGGCGTAACGCGCTCCTTAACCTGATCGGAAGTGAACGGCTTGCGGATGTATCCGCGGGCGCCGGCGGACAAGGCTTCCACCACGCGCGATTCGCTGCCTTCGGTGGTAATCATTACGACGGGCGTGTTTTTAGAGTTGTCCAGGCAGCGCAGGGTCTGGAGAAACTCCAGGCCATCCATCGCGGGCATATTGATGTCGCTCAAGATCAAGTCGACGCCGGTCTGCTGGAGAGCGGCCAGGCCTTCCACGCCGTTGCCGGCCTCCAGCACTTCCAGTATCTCGATGCCCGCCTGGCGAAGGCTTCTCTCGACAATCTTCCGCATCACGGCGGAATCGTCCACGATGAGTACGCGTATCGGTCTCATTCCGATTCCCTCCCGCTGGAGCCATTCACGGCCGCGGAAACCGGTCTATGCTGTTTGCGAAAAGCAGGCTCGATCTGGGGAATGAACGAGACGATGTCCCGGACGAGCATATCTGTGAGTTCGAAGAATTCGGCTTCCTGAGAACCGGGAGGAACCCACGGAGACCGGCGCTTCCGCGGGCCGCCTGAGGCAACGCCGAGCGATTCCAGAAAATTCGCAAGGCAGGACATTTCCCTGTGCGAGGCCGCGTGCCCGCGGGAGCTCTTTCTGGAGGGCTTTGCCGGGGCGGATTTCGATGCGATGGGACCGCGCAGATCGTCCGCAACGGGCCGCTGCCGAAGCAGAGACCAGAGATAGACCAGGACACGGAGGCGGTCCGTCCCGACCACGATTACCGCTTCCTCGATCGTGGTTCCCACGGTATCGGGAGAAAACGAGAGATAACATGCGAGCCTCATGACCAGGGCCTGCAGGTCGGGGTGGGCCCTCATTTCCTCGCTTACGCGGCAGAGATCCACGGGCGCCGCGTTAAGCAAGGTTGTTAACGAGGCGGCCGGATCTGGAACTGTTGAATCGGAGGGCGGCGATTGGCCGGCTTCGCGGGGGGGCTGTTGCACGCGCGTCTGGGCCGAGCGCCCTTGCACATGATTAGAGAAAGCGGAACTGCTCATATCTCGCTGCATTGTGTCCGCCAGGATGTTGCCTTGACGTTGCATGAGAAACCTCGCTGGTCTTATCGGCTTTGCAGAGGGGGGCTTTAGATGGAAATTTGGGGCCGTGGCAGGAATTTCGGGCGAGGGGATACCGCGCTTTCGTGGCGGAACATCGGGCTGACCACTCGCCGAAGCTAGCGGGACATGGCGGCGCGCTCGGCGATTTTGCCGGCGGGGAGGCGGAACAAAAGGTCCGAGGAACGCCCGGAGGCGCGGAGACGCACCCAGAGAAAACGCCGCGGGCGCGCCAGGATGAGTTCGTCGGCATTGAGCTTCACGGCGTAATCGCGGATGGTGCGCGCCATTTCGGGCGCGTCCCAAAGAGTTTCGAAGACAATTTCCGCAGGGCGCGAGACGGTGCGGATTTCTTCCAGGGCCCTGTTCATGGCGGATTCGCTGACGATGCAGGGCTCGGTATGGCCGCCGATGAGCCTTTCGACAGCGTAGAGAGCGGTATGGTCAATATCCTCGGAGAACGCGACGAAGAGCAGCTGGCTCGACGGCAGATAGTGAACCGGGATCATGTGCGAGGCTTCGAGAAGAGCGAACGGCAGCATCTGGGAACATTCCCGGTAATGCTGGTCGCGCTCGATGGGAAAAACGGCGCAGCCCCACTGCGCGGCCAGGGCGGCGGAAACATCCTGCGCGGAGGCGACGCCCAGGCGAACAAGCCACTTGCCGAGACGGTCCGTTCCGCCCTCGCGCTGGGCCTGGAGAGCGGACTTGAGCTGCGAATCGGTGATCACTCCGCGGCCGAGAAGAAGCAGGCCCAGGGGTACGCGATGAAGGTGAGGCAGAGGCTCGTCGGGCAGATGAAGAAGACCGTTGAAGACGCCGGTAATGGCGTCCTCGAAGCAGTCGAGGCAGCAGTACCAGCGGCCCTGGAGCAAAACGCCTTCGCTGTTCCGGCGCCGAAGGACCCTTCGCAACGGATTGCGAAAGGGGCATTGGGGATTCTCGCACTGCACCTTTTTTCTCCTTGGGCTTCCTGTTCTTCTCGCGCGTCCGCTGCGAGGGGCGCTCATTGCGAAATGGGCGCGGGCTGCGTCTACGTCTGCAAAGATTTCAGGCGCTGCTCGGGCTGGGCGATGTCGGTGATGCGGAGCCCGTAGCTGCCGTCGATGATGACCACGTCGCCGCGGGCGATTACGCGGCCGGCCACGAGAAGCTCGGCGGGCTCCTGAATCTGGCGGTTTAATTCGACGACCGAGCCGGGGCGAAGCTCGAGAATTTCGCGCAACACCATCTCGCACTGGCCGAAGCGGAGGCTGGCGTCGAGTTCAATGTCGAGCAGCAGGTCGAGATTCGAAGGCGAGGCGGCGGATACAGAGGCGGCGGCAGGGGCTGGCGGCTGAGTCGCGGGCGGCGCGGGCGAGGCCTTTGATTCGGCGGTTGCGGCTGGGGCCGCGTCCGGAGGAGAAGCCGGTGCTTGCGTGCCAAAGTTGGGCCGCCCGGTTGGAGCTGCTTGCGCCGGTCTGGCTTCGCGGGCCGCGTCGAGCACGCCGATGACGGCGTAAAGCTCGCGGCTGATGGACAGCAGCCATTGGATGGGCGGCATCTGGGGCGCGGCAAAAATTCCCTGGACGCTCGAAGCGGGCGTCCAGTCGGGGCGAGTCAAACCCTCTTCCAGCTGAAACTGCACTTCCCCTCCGTATTTGGATTTGCAGGAGGTGGCGGCGAGGCCGGCAAACTGGCGGAAGATTTCGTTTACAGCGTCGGCGTGGGTGTCGGCGAAAGCGACGGAGGCGTCCATGGGCTCGGACATCAGCACCTGCGCTAGGCGAACGGCGTCGGACTTGGCGATTTGAAAGACGTGTTCGCCTTCGAGGCGCCCGGTGACTTTGAAGCGCAGCCACAGGGACTGGTCTTCCGTTGCGGCGGGCGTCTCGGCGGCGGGCGTCTCGGCGGCGGGCGTTTCGGCGGCGGGCGAGCCGGGTTCCGAGTCCGCGCGCTTGGCGGTGCCGGTTACGGGCGCGCCTTGCAGGGATTCGAGGACGCGGGCGGTGCAGTCGCACCAGACGCTGGCGTATTCGACGTCGGCGCTGGATGCGGGAGAGAGGAGATCGGGGCTCACCGGTGGTCCTCTCCATCCATTTCAGCGGCGGGGAGCACATCCTTAATCAGGCCGCCGCGCCTTGCGCCGCAGCTCACCGGGACACCGCGGAAAGCAGCGCATCCGTTCACCGCGATGGACATGGGGACGTTCAAGAGATGACGCAGGCTCAGGACGCCGCCGAGTTTCAGGTCGACGATGTCGCCGATGCGAACGGGGACGTGCGGCAAGTCGAGCTGAAGCGTGAATTCGGCGTCGAGGAGGCGCTCGCGGAGGCGTGCGGCTTCGTCGGCGGAAGGGCGGCGCTGGCGGACCATGCCCTGCTGGGCGAGTTTGCGCAGGAGCATGTTCGAGACGACGCCAGGGAAAATTACGTTGAGGTTGCCGCGCACGTCGGTGAGGCGGATCTCGAAGCTCAGATTCGGGACGCGCTCGGCCGGGCCCATCAGGCTCATGATCTGCGCTTTTTTTAGGCGCTGGCCGACCTTGAATTCGAGAGGAAGAACCGTCTGCCACGTGGATTGAAGCTCGCGGCAGAGAATTGCGACGATGCTTTCGAGGATCTGCTCTTCGATTTCGGTGAGGTCGCGCGTTTCGGCGAGGCTCTGGCCGTTGCCGCCGAGCAGCAAATCGATCATTGGGAACACGAGCGGGAGGTCGAGCTGGATCGAGGCCCACTCTTCGAGGGGAGAGAGCAGCACCGTGGCGAAGTAGGTTTGCTCGGGCAAGCGGCCGAGGAAATCGGTGTAGGCAAGCTGCTCGACGGAGGCGAGGCTTGTCTGGAAGGCGACGCGGAGGTAGGCGCCGAGGGAGTTGGCGAGGTTGGGCGCGAAATTTTCGTGCAGCAATGTGACCTGCTGCACCTGGTCTTTTCCGAGCTGGCCGGCCTGGCGAAAATCGCATTCGAGCACGGCGCGCTTTTCTGCCGGCTGGGCTTTGACGGCCGCGCCGCGAGCCGCGCGAAAGAGCTGGTCGATTTCCTCCTGGTTCAGAATCTTTTCCACGGGACCTCCATGGACGCTTTCGCGGCGGCTTCCCGATGGGGAACGCGGGGTGCGGCGGGTTGGGCGGCGGTTTTGGAACCATTCCCGATCAATTCGCGAAGCCGCACGCGAAGACGGATCACCGCCGCGGTATGAATCTGGGAAACGCGCGACTCCCCGATGCCCAGAACGGCGCCCACTTCTTTCATCGTGAGTTCTTCAAAGTGATAGAGAGCGAGCACCTGGCGCTCGCGCGTGGGAAGCTCGCCGATGGCCTTTTCCAGCAGGCCGCTCATTTCCGCGCGCAGCGTCAGATGGTAAGGATCCTCCTGGTCCGCCGCTGGACGATTCTGCGCGGCCAATTCGTCGCCGTTGGGATCTTTGGCGTCCGCCTGAAGGCTTCCAATATCCAACCCGCGCAAATCACCCAGGAGGTGTTGCAGGCTCTCGAGCGTGATCTGGAGCTCCGCCGCGATTTCCGGCTCGGTGGGGTCGCGGCCGAGGCGGGCTTTGCAATCGAGAACGGCCTGCTCAAGGCGGCGCGCCTGGCGGCGCAGGGCGCGCGGGCTCCAGTCCACTTGACGAAGGCTATCGAGAATGGCGCCGCGTATGCGGAATTCCGCGTAGTGCTTGAGTTGGACGTTCTTGCTGGGATCGTATTTGCGCACGGCATCCATCAAGCCCAGGATTCCGGCGTGGACGAGATCTTCAAGCAGCACTTGCGGCGGCAGGCGATCGTGGATGCGCCTCGCGATGTATTGCACCTGCGGAAGGTGATCGAGAAGCAGCTGCTCGCGCTGGGGGCCGCTGAGTTCCACGACGGCCTGGGCCGGCCTCTCCGTGATCTCGGTCACTTTCTTTCTCCTCGAGTTCTTGTTTTCGTTATCCGTGCTGCTGTCCCTTGCCGCGTCATTGCACGACCCCGAGCGATTGCACCGATACGGCTGGGGGTATTTCCGCCGGAGAGAGGACTACTACGCGCGGCACGAAAGGTTCGAGCAATCGCCTCAGATGAAAGCGCGCCGGGCTCCCGCAGAGCAGAACCGGCGAAGCCACGGCAAACTGCTCTCCCGCGATCCGCCGAAGGCCTTCGAGCACGCGGCGGAGAAACGTGGTTTGAATCGCGGAGGATCGCCCCGCGGGGGCGGTAGTCTCAAAGGCCCGGGCAATCTCATCTTCGAGCGCGGGATCGAGAGCGAGCACCTTGAGCTTGCCGTCCTCCTGCAGGAGCGGCTGAACGAGGGCGCGGCTGAGCGTCTGGCGCACGGCTTCGACCAGGGCCACGAGGTTGCGGCTGGTGGCGGACGCATCGATGAGCGTTTCGAGAATGGTGGCCAGATCGCGGATGGATACCTGCTCGCGGAGCAACTGCTGCAGGATTTTTTCCGTTTCGCCGAGGCTGAGAACGCGCGGGACAAGTTCCTCCACGAGTTTTGGATGGGTTTCGGAGAGCGAGTCGAGAAGGCGCTTGGTTTCCTGCCGCGTGAGGACTTCGTGCGCGTGGCGACGGATGATTTCGGCGAGGTGCGTGGCAATCACGGAAGTCTGCTCGACGACCGCGTATCCTGCGCCGATAGCGACATCGCGCAGCTTCGCGGGAATCCAGCGCGCTGGCACGCCGAAGGCAGGTTCGCGCGTTTCGACGCCTTCGAGCGGCGGAGGCGAGGCCTCGGAGCTGATGGCGAGCAGCCAGTCCTGGTAGGTTTCCCCGCGCGCGAGTTCGACGCCGCGCAGGCGCAGCACGTACTCGCGAGGCTTGAGGCGCATGTTGTCGGTGATGTGAATGGCCGGCACGATGAAGCCGAGTTCGGTGGCTAGGTGGCGCCGCAGCGCGCGAATGCGGGGAAGCATCTGTCCGCCCTGCTTCTGGTCGACGAGCGGGATCAGTCCAAAACCGACCTCGACGCTGATTTCGTCAAGTTTGAGCAAACCCTCGAGCTGCTCCTGCGCGCTCGGCTTGCGCTCGACCTCCGGCTCCTTCCCGGGAGCAATCGCGGTTTCCTTGGTGCGGTAGCCCAGAAAGGCCGCGCCGCCAGCCAAAAGGAGGAAGGAAAACTTGGGAAGGCCGGGTATGAGCGTCAGCGTGAGCATCACACCAGAAGCGATGAACAAGGGGCGGCGCCTGGAGAGCAGCTGCTTGTGAAGTTCGGCGCCGAGCGGCTCGTCGGAAGTGGTGCGGGTGACCACGATGCCGCCCGATACCGAAACGAGCAGCGAAGGGATCAGCGTGACCAGGCCGTCGCCCACGGTGAGAATGGTGAAGGTGGTGAGCGCCTCCTGAATCGGCAAGCCCAGCTGAAAAACGCCGATCAGAAAGCCCGCGACGATGTTGATCGCGGTGATGAGGATGGTGGCGAGCGCGTCGCGCTGGCTGAAACGCGCGGCGCCGTCCATCGCGCCGTAGAATTCTGCTTCGCGCGTGATTTGTTCGCGGCGGGCGCGCGCGGTGCGCTCGTCGATCTGGCCGGAGTTGAGATCCGCGTCGATGGCCATCTGCTTGCCGGGGAGCGCGTCCAGGGTAAAACGCGCGGAAACTTCCGCGGTGCGGACCGCGCCGTGATTGATGACCAGGTATTGAATGGCAACCAAGGCGAGGAAAAGCACGAATCCGACCACGTAGTTGCCGCCCACAACGAATTGCCCGAACGATTCGATCACCTTGCCCGCGGCCGCCGTGCCCTCGTTGCCGTGGAGCAAAATCCTCCGTGCGCTCGCCAGGTTTAAAGACAGCCGAAAAAGCGTTAGAAGCAGCAACATGGACGGGAAAACGGAGAATTCCACGGGGCGGAGAATTTGCAGCGCGCCGAGCAGAACAAGAACCGACAGGGTGATGCTGGTCGCGAGCAGCAAATCGAGAAGGAACGCCGGTACCGGCACCACCATGACGAACACGATGGCCACCGCCGCAATCGGCATGAACCATTCCCGGCTGGCTTTGATCGCCGAGGCTACGGGCGCAGGTGCGGGCGCGGATGCTGAGGCCATGATGTGTCCCTATCCCCGTGTACCGCTTGGGCTGGGATTTTCTCCGGCCGGTTTCGGAGAAGTACTCCCCTGCCCTTCCAGCCTGGCTTTCGCCTGCGCCTCGGCACGAGCCTTTGCCTGTGCGCGGTAAATGAACGCCAGGACTTCGGCAACCGCCGTATAGAGCTTGGCGGGAATCGTTCCGCCCACTTCGACCGTCCGATAGAGCGCCTGCGCGAGCGGTTTGTTCTCGATGATGGGGACTTCGTACCAGCGCGCCTCGCGCTTGATCTTCTGCGCGAGCTCGCCGCGGCCCTTGGCGAGGACGAGCGGCGCGGCCATCTTTGCGGGAACGTATTCAAGGGCGACGGCGAATTCGTCCGGGTTGGTGATCACAACGGTGGCGCGCGCAACCTGCCGCATCATCTTTCTGCGGCGCATTTCGCGGAAGCGGCGCTTGATCCTCCTCTTGGTGGCCGGATTTCCCTCGAGGTCGCGATGCTCGTCGCGAATCTCCTGCTTGCTCATCCGCATGGACCGCTCGTAATTCGCTCTTTGCAGCGCGTAATCGACGCCCGCCCAAACGAGCAGCACCATGCCACCCTTCCAGGCAAATTCGTAGAGCACCTGCGCGAGCCAGGACAAGGCGGCGGGAAGTCCCATCTGCGAGGTGTGGGTCACCTGCAACCAGTCGCGCGAAAGAATGCCTACGGCGAGATACAGAAGCACGCCGACGGGCACGAGCGATTTCAGCAGCGTGCTCAGCGAGCCGAGCGAAAAGATCCGCGAGATGTTGTTCACCGGATTGAGGCGATCCCACTTCGGCTGTAAGGCCAGCGGCGTGACCACGAAACCGCCCTGGGTGATCAACCCCATCACCGACACTCCCCAGGCCAGCCCCAGGGGAGGAAGCACCCAGCGAGCGATTCCCCACGCCGTCCAATCGAGGATGGAAGCCATGCTGGCCAAATCCGTGCGCGAGCCCGTTGCGAGCAGATGCCTGAGAAGACCGCTCCACGCGGGCAGGAAGCCGCCATTGGCCCAGCGCAGAAGCGCGGCCACGGCGAGCAGCGTGAGCGCGGACGGCAATTCCCGGCTGCGCACCAACTGGCCGCGCTCGCGCGCTTTCTCCCGGCGGCGCGGAGTGGCGCGTTCTGTTCGCTGCTCATCCGCCATGGGTCGTCCATTTCACTTTGAGTGAGCGGTTCATGAATGGAACGCGAGCAGGGATTCGAGGTTCGTGAGCGCGTGATAGAAATACCGCTCCAGCAGATGAGGCCAGAAAGCCACCGATCCATAGAGCACCGCGATCCCCAGCAGGAATTTGAGGGAGATGCCAAAGAACAGCGCGGGAAACTGCGGCGAGGCCTTGGCCACGAAGCCGATCGTGAGATCGGTGAGCATGGTCGCCAGCACGATCGGAAAAGCGATCTCCGCGCCGATGAGCCACATCGCGCCGGACATTTTGATCAGGCCGGCGGCGGGAAAGTGCGCCGTGGCCAGGCTTCCCGGAGGGATCACGCGGAAACTCATCGCCGTGGCGCGCAGCAGCCAGCGGTGCACGCCGAGCTGCAGGAAGATGAGGATGGCGATCAGGTCGTGGAGGGTCGAAAGCACCGTCACCTCGACCTGGGAATTCGGGTCGATCACATTCACGAGCGAGAAGCCGAATTGAAAGCTGGCGATCTGGCCGGCGAGTTCCATGCCTTCGAACACGAATTGCGTCGCGAAGCCGATGACCATGCCGAGCGCTATTTCGCTCAAGGCCATCATCAGCCAGCCGGTGATGCCGGAGGGTGCTACCACCGAGGCGGCCGCCGCCGCGGAGGTTGAGGCATAAACCGGGACCAGCAGCGCGGTGAGCACCAGCGTGAGGCCGGCTTTCACCGGAGCCGGAAGTGCGGCGTTGGCAAAAAAAGGCGCGAAGGTCATCAGACCGCCGACGCGCATCGCCACCAGGACTCCCTGGCTGAGAAACTGCTCGATCACTTTTCACCTTCGTACCTCACTGCGCGAAATGCCGGAAATCATGAAAAAGAAACACGGTGAACATCACGAGCCGGCGCATCATCCAGGGCGTGAGCCAGAAGGCAAACGCGCCTACCGCGGCGATTCGCGGCACCGTGGAAAGCGTAGCGTCCTGCATCGACGTGAGCACCTGGGCAAGACTTATCAGCGCGCTCACGGCCATGGCCGCCGCAAGGATGGGCGCGCTGACGACGAACGCTGCCTCAAGCGTGCGGCGCGTGAGTTCGATGGCTTCGGTCATGGGCATGCAGGCATGTCCTGCGGCACGATTCGCCTCACGAGAAGCTCTTGAGCAGCGAGCCGACGACAAGGTTCCAGCCGTCCGCCACGACAAAGAGCAGAATTTTCAGCGGCGTCGAAATAATTACCGGAGGCAGCTGGAGCATGCCCACCGAGGTGGTGACCGCCGCGACCACCATGTCCACCACCATGAAGGGCAGGTAGAGGACGGCGCCGATCTGAAAGCCCACTTTCATTTCCGAGAGGATGTAGGCGGGAATCACGACACGCATGGGAAGCTCGGAAGGCTGCTGGGGGCGGTTCAACTGGGCGATCTCGGTGAGCAGCGCGAGCTCTTTTTCGCGGGCGAACTTCAGCATGAAATCGCGCAGCGGATCGGAAGCAAGCTCGAGAGCCTGAAGAGCGGTGACGCGGTGATGCTCGAGCGGATCGACGGCGACGCGGTCGATCTGCAGGCCGACCGGCTGCATGATGAAATAGGTGAGAAACAGGGCCAGACCCATGAGCGTCTGGTTGCTGGGCGTGTTCTGCGTGCCGAGGGCCTGGCGCAGAAAATGAAACACGATCAGGATCCTCACGAAGGGCGTCATCGAAAGAACGAGCGCGGGCAGGACTGTGAGCAGCGTGAGGACGACTACGATCGTCCAGGTGGTGGTGTCCGAGGGAGCCGGCAATTTTAGCGGGATGCCGGGCAGGGCCTGCTGCGGAGCGGCGGCGCAGACCGGGGCGGCGGCTAGCAGGGCGAGCGCGAAGAAGCGTTTTGAGATCGCGGCGATACTCCTTGAGCGCATCGAGGCGGTGGCAATCATTCGCGAACCCGGGGCTTTTCGCTGCTGTTCGGTGTGTCGGGGGCATTCGGCTCACCCGAGAGCGGGCCGGAAAGCTCTGCGAGCAAGGCGATGGAACTGCCGGTGCCGCCCACGAGGAACTGCTGGTGGCGATAACGCACCACGGCCACGTATCCGCGGTTGCCCAGCGAGAGCGTCTCGCATAGACGCAGGCGTTTGGGCTCGCGCGTGCGCATCAGGCGGCGGGAAATTGCTCCGAGCCTTTCGAACAGGCTTCGGGCGAAGCTGGGAAAGCCCGCGTCGGCGGCCGACAACGTTTCCGATTGCATGACATATGTCCTTTTTTGCGGGCGGCGATTCCGCTTGAGCCCGTTATCAGCTCAGTTATCAGGCCAGCTCCGCCACACGGACGGCCAGGTGTTCGCCAATCACCTGAAATTCGCCCCAGGCGAGCAGGCGGCCTCCCACTCGGAGCGGCACATTGGCGCCGGTGAGCTGGCCGGTGCTCACTATCGAACCTTTCTCGAGACGAAACAGATCGCCTACAGTTAGAGCGACCACCGGTACTTCCACCCGCAGGCTTACCGGAACATGAAGAAAACCGGCGAGCGCGTCCGCCGATCCGCGGAGCCGTGCGAGTTGCGTGCCGGCGGCTGCCGCGTTTGCCCCATCTCCCCCGGCCGGGGATTTGGATTGGGGGAGCGCGGGAGGCGTGTTCGGCGCGGAGTTGAGAGCCATGTTCGGGGTCATTGTCGGGGCCGTGGTCAAGGCCGTTGCCATGGTCAGTGCTGCACCAGAAATTCCGTGAAATAGACTTCCTTGCACTGGATTTCAGGGACGCTGTCGTTGATGGACTTCAGAATGTCCTGCTTCAATTTTGTTTTTCCTTCGGGCGTGAGGAGATCGTCGATGGTGCGCGTTCCCAGCACCGTGAGGATCGCGTCGCGAAGGCGGCCGACGGGGGACGCTTCTTTCTCGTCTTCCTTCGGCGCCGCCGCGAGGCCCAGATCGATTCCAATGCGGAGATAGCCGTTGTCCGAGGCGCCCTGGAGGTTGACTACAAAACTTTCCAGGTGCATCACGGATTTCACTTCTGTTTTCTTGGGAGCATCGGTTTGCTCTGCGTCGGTGGTCTGTGCCTTTGCGGAACGGCTATGCCAGAACCAGCCGCCTGCTCCCAGGGCAATCACCACAACCACCGCGACGATGATCAGCGGCAGCTTGCTTCCGCCTTTCTTCGCGGCGGCCGGTGCGGAGGCGTGGGCGGCTTCTGTCATGGTGTCGATGCGGTCTCAACGGCAATAAAGCAATTGAGCAGCCGAAAATAATTGCGGGCGCGCGACGGACTGCTTTGCGCGTGCTGCGGCAAGTGGCTTTATTTCGCGATGTTGGCGCGGGCTCGGGGAACGAGGGATTGTAGGATGCTGGCGACAGGGGCTTGAGCGCGATGGAATGGGAAAGTCTTAATGAGAGGGTTCTCGCGAAGAACGGGGAGCGGTGTGAGTGCCCGCGTGAAACCGGCTGCAAACGGTGCGATAATCCGCGTTCGGCTGCGGCGTGCCGGGAAGATTCGACGACGGGTGCGACAGGAGGAGAATTCCATGGAGAGGCGAGAATTTATCGCGTCGGCGCTGGCAGGTTCGGCGTTCGCTGCCGTTGCAACGGGCGGAGGCGCGCGGGCGGCGCAGGAAGCAGGCGACGCGAACAAACGGGAATTCTATCTGCTGCGCCGCTATCTCCTCTCGGCCGGGCCGCAGCGCGTGCTTACCGACGCTTATTTCCGTGACGCGCTGGTGCCGGCGCTCAACCGGCTGGAATTCAGCCCCATCGGCGTCTTCAACGAAACGATCGGCGCCGAGATGCCGGTGATGTACGTGCTGATTCCGAGTTTTTTCGTCGAGAAGCTGGTGACAGTGGACGAGCGGCTCAGGCAGGACGACGCGTACGTGAAGGCGGCCGCGCCGTTTCTGAACGCGCCCGAGAAGGAGCCGGCTTTCAAGCGGATGGAAAGCTCGTTGATGCAGGCATTTGAGAAAATGCCGCGGCTGATGCTGCCTCCGGCGAGCATGGCGCGGAGCCCGCGCGTTTTCGAGCTGCGCACCTATGAAGGCGCGAGCGAACTCGACCACCAGCGAAAAATCGAGCAGATGAGCAGCGGCGAAGTGGACATCTTCAACAAGGCGGGCATCCCGCAGGTGTTCTACGGCGATACGCTGGTGGGGGACCGGATGCCGAATCTTACCTACATGGTGATGTTTGGCAGCCTGGCCGAGCGGGACCAGAAATGGAGTGCGTTTTTTTCTTCGGACGAGTGGAAGACGCTATCGAATAATCCGCGATTTAATTTCGAGAGTATCGTCTCGAACACCAGCAACCCGATGCTCGCGCCGACGCCGTACTCGCAGATTTAGTTAGTTCTTGGAAGCGCCGACCGGCTGGGGCTCGACCGTGGGGGGCGGAACCACCGCGGGCTGCGCCTCGGGCTGCGGCACTTCCCCTTCCCAATCGCAATTCTCGCGAATGCAAGCGCGGAAATTTCCGAGCTTGGTACGCTTCTCAACTATAAAGGGCGCGCCGCACTTGGGGCACGGCTCGGCGATGGGCTCGTGCGGCGTGGTGAAGTCGCAATCGGGATAGCGGCTGCAGCCGTAGAAGATGCGGCCCTTGCCGCGTCCTTTCGATGAGCCGCGGCGGACGAATTCGCCGTCATTGCATTTCGGGCACGTGATCCCCAGCGTGATGGGCCGGGTGTATTTGCACTTGGGATATTTTTCGCAGCCGATGAAATCGCCGTAGCGGCCGGCGCGGCGCAGGAGTTCGCCCTGGCACGTGGGGCATTTTTCGCCGATGGGAACATCGGGCGCCTTTGGCTTGCTTGTGCCGCTCACCAGGCGCCGGGTCGTCTTGCAATCGGGATAGCCCGTGCAGGCGAGGAATGTGCCGAACTGGCCTCGCTTGATGATCATTTCCTTGCCGCAGTTGTCGCAATACTGCGTGGCGTTGGCTTCTTCGTCGGTGGGCTGGCTGCCGGTGTCGGCCAGATCGCGCGTGAAATCGCAGTCGGGATAGCGGTTGCAGCCGAGGAAAAATCCGTGGCGGCTGATGCGCTCGAGCAACTGGCCCTCGCCGCACTTCTCGCATTTTTCGCCGGTCGGCACGCCGATTTTGTAGGACTCGAGAGTCTTTCCGGCCTTGCCCAGGTCCTTGACGAAGCGCGTCCAGAATTCCTTGACCGCGTCCTTCCA
>Ga0302325_10021122_pt1 | contig 13638 bp, 16 predicted proteins | sample Palsa_T0_2_FD_201948 | JGI IMG/M metagenome (GOLD analysis project Ga0302325, IMG submission 201948) | Peat permafrost microbial communities from Stordalen Mire near Abisko, Sweden - Palsa_T0_2 | ecosystem: Environmental > Terrestrial > Soil > Palsa > Peat permafrost | place: Sweden: Abisko... | reverse complement strand
GCGCGAACCGTTGCGCTCCCGAGTCCGCGTCCAGCCGGAGCAGGTAGGAGCCAGCCGGCCAGTCGTCGGTCGGCACGGTCAGCGACGGCTCCCAGGTCGTCTGGATCGTCCTCGTGGGGCTGACCAGGGACGGCGCGGGCTGCACGTGACCGGGCACGTGGCCGGACTGCCAGACCTGGCGGGCGCCCGCGCCGCCGTACCAGCCGATGCGGTAGGCCGTGACGCGGAACCCGGGCGACGTGGTGGAGACGAACAGCGGGAACGACTCCCCGGTCAGCACGCTGACCTGGCCGGAGTATCCCTCGATGTCCTGCGGGGCGCCCGGGTTGGTGATCTGCCAGTGGGGATCGCCGGGCAGTGCGTTCTCCGGCACCGGGGCGGTGTGGTGCGGCTTGGCCGGCCCGCGGCTCGCACTGGCCAGCGGCTTTCCCGCACCAGATCCGCCGGACCGGAAAAGCTTCGAGGCGGCCACCCCGGCTCCGGCTATGCCCGCGGCGGCCAGTCCCAGGAAGGCGCGCCGGTTAAGCGCGCGTGGCCGGTTCATGCCGCTAAGCATGCCGTTGCCGGGTACCGCCCTCAACCACTATTGCGTGCATTGCCGGGCAAGATACGTAAATCCCAGCTCGGCGGCTGGTCAGGCTTTCAGGTCGGGAAAATCGTCCTCCCAGAACTCGGTGCGGCCGCGCGGAGCCGGTGTGCCCGCCGCAGCGGCGGCGCTGGCGGTGGTGGCACCGGTGCCGCTGGCGGCGTGCCGGTTGTCCTCCTGGGCCCGGAGCTCGACGCGGCGGATCTTGCCGGAGATCGTCTTCGGCAGCTCGGCGAACTCCAGCCGCCTGATCCGCTTGTAGGGGGCAAGCCGGTCCCGGGCGTAGGCCAGGATGGCGAACGCGGTGTCCGGGGATGGATCGAAACCCGCCGCCAGGACCACGTAGGCCTTCGGGACCGCGAGCCGGAGCGGGTCGGGCGATGGCACCACGGCCGCCTCGGCCACCGCCTCGTGCTCGATGAGCACGCTTTCCAGCTCGAACGGTGAGATCCGGTAGTCCGACGCCTTGAACAGGTCGTCGGTCCGGCCCACATAGGTGAGGTAGCCGTCGTCGTCCCGGCTGGCCACGTCGCCGGTGTGGTAGTAACCCCCGCGCATCGCCTCGGCGTCCCGCTGCGGGTCGCCCTGGTAGCCGGTCATCAGGCCCAGCGGGCGCCGGGACAGGTCGAGGCAGATCTCGCCCTCGTGGCTGGGCGCACCGGTCAGCGGGTCGACCAGGACCACGGCGTAGCCGGGCAGCGGCCGCCCCATCGACCCGAGCCGGAGCGGCTGGCCGGGGGAGTTGCCGACCTGCGCGGTCGTCTCGGTCTGCCCGTACCCGTCCCGCACGGTGATGTTCCAGGCCCGCCGGACCTGCTCGATCACCTCGGGGTTGAGCGGCTCGCCCGCGGCCACGCACTCGCGGAGCATGCGCACGTCGGCGGCGGCCAGGTCGGACTGGATGAGCATCCGCCAGACCGTGGGCGGCGCGCAGAACGTGGTGACCCCGCCACGGCCGATCGCGTCGAGCAGGGCCGCTGCGGAGAATCGCTCGTAGCCGAGGATGAAGGCGGTCGCCCCGGCGTTCCACGGGGCGTAGACGTTGCTCCATGCGTGCTTGGCCCAGCCGGGCGAGGACATGTTGAGGTGCACGTCCCCGGGGCGCAGGCCGATCCAGTACATGGTGGACAGGTGCCCGGCCGGGTAGGACGCGTGGGTGTGCTCGACCAGCTTGGGCTGGGCGGTGGTGCCGGAGGTGAAATACAGCAGCAGCGGGTCGCTGGCCATGGTGACGCCGTCCGGGGTGAACACCCCCGACGCGCCCGCCGCCTCGTCGTAGGAATGCCAGGCGGGGGTCGGCGCGCCGTCGGTGTCGCCGGCCGGCGATCCGACGGCGATCCGGGTCCAGTCGCCGGGAACGGCCGCGAACTTCGCGGTCTGCACGGCCTCCGTGATCACGTGCCGGACCTGGCCGCGCGGTATGCGATCGGCGAGGTCATCCGGGCCGAGCAGGGTCGACGCCGGGATGATCACCACGCCGAGCTTCATCGCGGCCAGGATGATCTCCCACAGCGGCGCGATGTTGCCCAGCATGAGCAGCAGCCGGTCTCCTCGGCGGGCGCCCAGCCCGCGCAGCCAGTTGGCCACCTGGTTGGACCGGGTGGCCATCTCGGCGTAACTGAGCTGCGCGGCGGCGTCGCCGTCCGCGACGATGTGCAGCGCGGCCCGGTCCGGGTGCTCGGCCGCGATCTGGTCGAACCAGTCCAGGGCCCAGTTGAACTCGACCAGGTGCGGCCAGGAGAACTCAGCCATGGCCGCCGAGTAGTCATCGCGGCGGCGCAGCAGGAGGTCGCGGGCGTCGCGGAAGGCCGCGGCGCTGGAGTGCGGTTCGGTCATGGGTTCATGGTGGCAGCTACCACCCGGGCTGGGGAGAGGGGCCGGATGGCCGGCCCCGGCAACCGGGGGTGACGTGGCCAGCATCACGACGCGACTGTGCGGGCCGTCCCGCCCCGGGTAGGGACGGCCCGCACGGTCAGGCCCGGCTCAGTTTCCAGCGCCGGGTGCGGTCAGAACTTGCCGGCCTCGATGCTGGCCACCGTCACCCGGGTGACCTTGAAGTCCTCCACACCCGACGTCGGCCCGGGATTCGACACCGACTTGATCAGCAGCCCGGTCGTGGCGTTGATGGTGAGCACCTCGTCCCCGATGCCGCCGAACACCCCCGATCCCGCCGTGATGGTCAGCGTGGGCTGCCCGCCGGTCGTCGAATTCACGACCTTGACCGCGGGGATGGTCGACAGCAGGCGCAGCACGCCGACCCGGACCTCCGAGTTGACTCCCGCCCAGTTCAGCGCGTAAGTGGCATTCGTCCAGAGTATGTTGGCGTACTGGACCGGCACGACGCCGGACGTGGCATCGATCATCCGCATCCGGGCCGTGGCGAGGTCACCGGTCGCCGCGGAGCGCGCCGCCGCCACCACCTGGGAATCGTAGCTAGTGGCCAGGTTCGCATGCTGGGCGATCGCCGCCATGAGGGTCGGCTTGTCGTCTCCCGAGTACAAGACGCCGCTGTCGATGTACAAGCCGTAGTAGGTATCCCTCAGCTTGCCATCGATGACGTGCTTGAGGATCTCCAGCGACGCGTTACCCGGCAGCACGCTGTCGCTCGCCGAGATGCGGGCGGCCAGCGTCATCAGCGGGGACGTCGCCGCGGCGGCCCGGGAAGCTGACCTGGCCGGCGCCCCGGACGCCCGGGAGGCTGACCCGGCCGGCGCCGCGGGCCGCGGCAGCGACGTGATGGCCAGCACCGCGGCCACCGCCCCTACGGCGACGGTCCCGGTCACGCCCGCGAGGCGGCGGCGGCGGCGCTGCCCCAGGGCGCGGTGCCCGCGCGCGACATCGGCCGCCGCGAGGTCCGGGCCGGCCGGCCCCGGCGTGATGGCATCGGGCAGTGCCTGCAGCATGTCGACTATGTCGGGCATATGAATACTCCTTGGAAAGTTAAGTCGGGTATCAGATGACGCTGCGCGCGTCCCGGGGCCGCGCGTGCTGAGACATCGCCTCACGCAGCCGTTCAAGCCCGCGCGCGCTCTGGCTCTTGACGGTTCCCCCGCTGCACCCCATGGCGTCCGCGGTCTCCGCGATGCTGAGCCCTTCGACGTACCGCAGCACGACCGCCGCGCGCATGCCGGCCGGCAGGGTGGCGAGCAGCGCCACCACCGCCGTGGCGCCGCCGTGCTCCGGACCGGCAGTGGCGAAGTCGGGCAACTGGGCCGAGACCCGCTCGCGCCTGGTGAACAGGCTCCGGCGATCGTCCATCGCCGCGTTCACCACGCAGCGCCGCGCGTAGGCCTTCACCGTGTTCGATCGGACCCGCGGCCAGGCCAGGTACAGCTTGGTCAGCGCCGTCTGCACCACGTCCTCGGCCTTGGCCATGTCACCGGAGACCAGCAGCGCCGCCACGCGCACGAGCGCGGCACGCTGCACCATCACGAATTCGGTGAACTCGCGATCTCGATCCGCAGGCCGCCTCACAGGCACGCACCTTTCGTCGTCGGCACTGTCACTGAACACCCACGTGGACACTTCTCATACGGGATCAACAGCGTCCGCGTTGCATGCCGGGGCTAGTAAAACGACGGCCGGGGGACGCTCACCTCCAACCCCCGATCCACCGCGGCCTGCTCGTGGGTCAGGTCGGGACGTGCGGGCAAGCGGAGGTAGGCCTAGAAGGTCACCACGGCAGGGCTTCCGGGGGCAGGTCGCGGACCGTCACCCTTGCCTGCAATGGTGCGGGCAGTGTGGCGGCGGCGCGGGTCACGACGCTGCGCGCTGGGGGGCTGACCAGGTAGACGGCACGGTCATAACGCGGCCGATCCTGCGGCTTTGCCCTGGGACTGTAGCCGGTGCGGCGGTACAACAGCCCAGCCATGATGGTGGCGGTGCGGGTGAGCGTCTTGGGGGCTAGCTCCACCTCGATGGCCCACCGTTCCCCCGGATGGCGGCTGCCAGGAATCTCGGCCCAGCAGGCTTCGGCGTCGGGGATGTGGCCGCCGTCGATCCAACCGCCGGCAGCGGCGCGGATGCGGCGTTCCGAGCGCCACCAGGGTTGGCCTGCTTGCCCGGCGGGGCTGGATTCCAGCGCCAGACGGGCGGCCAGGACCGCGCGCAGGTGCGCCAGCCGTCCCAGCGACGGGCGGCCAGCCGCGAACGGCAGGCCCAGGGCGGCCAGGCCGGGGCGGGTCAGCCAGCACCACGCCGGCCCTGGGCCGAGCTGGCCGGTCTCGGCGTATCCGGCGGCGCGCCATCGGGCCACGATGCCACGCAGCCGGGCCGGCTGGACGTTCAGGTAAGCGGCAAGCAGGTCATACGGTGCGCCGTACAGCTCCCCGCACAGCATCAGCCCGGAGATATCCCTGCCGCTGACCCGCACTTCCCCGGCGTCGAGCCGCTGGGGAAGTGGCGCCGCTGCGGTGGCTGGGGTGGTGGCCTGGTGCATCTCTGGTCCGCCTCTCTCGTGCGGCCAGTGTGCGGGGGCCGTCCTGACGGCTTTCTTGCGGAATCCTTGACTGCCTGGTCACCGCGATACGCGCGCATCAGCCAACGGGGGTTCAGGGCTGGGTGGCGGGGGTCAGGCGGGCGGGTTCTTCGTCCAGGGCGGCGGCGAGGCGGCCGAGGGTGCGGGTGCGGCAGGGTGCGGTGGGCTGCCGTTCCAGGCGCCGCATGGTGGTCAGGCTGATCCCAGCCTGGCTGGCGAGTTGTTCCTGGGACAGCCCTTGCCGGTGACGTAAGTGCCGTAGCCGCACGCCATCGACGGCGGTCGTCCAGCGTTGCGCGGCAGGGCGGGTGGCTGGCAGGCCGGTCATCGTGACCTGCCGGCCTGGCTGGCGTCGGTCAGTGCGGCGTGTAGTTCATGTAAGTCGGGGGTGACCACAGTGTGAGGGTGGGCGGCGGGGTGGGTGGACCGGGCAATGTAGATGGTGCGGCCGGGGATGATCTCCCGCCAGATTCGGTGGCTGGGGAAATCACGCTGCATCTTCATCAGAGCCTCGTCTTCTGCGGATCGCTCAGGGGCAGGTGTGCTGGATGGCCAGTCATGCTCGCTCATGCCTCTCATGATATAGAGCACTAGGGGGCAACACGAGGCCTCTAGTGGCGATGCGTTGCCTCACGAGTCTTTCCGCAGTTCAGCGGGGCGCTACGGTGCTAACCATGTCCGACTCGCCGCGCTTCGATCCGGTCTCGGCTGTGCCGCTCTACGAGCAGGCGGCGAACTGGGTCGCGAGCGCGATCGAATCCGGCGAGCTGGCCCACGGGCAGAAACTGCCATCCGAGCGCGACCTGGCCGACCAGTGGCAGATTGGGTACCAGACGGTACGCCGGACCATGCGGGAGCTGCGCGAGCGCGGCCTGATCGTCTCCGTGGTCGGCAAGGGCACGTTCGTTCGCTAAGGCACCCCAGCTGACCGGCGCCAACCTGACTGGCGTTATAGGCATGCGAGCCAGAACCCCACATCCCTAAACCCAGCACAGAGCACGCAAGGACTGAGCCAGTTCTGTGCCCTATGCCGCACACCCCCCACACAGCAGCCGCACCCGTCCGCGACACGCCGTGCGGCCACTGTGCGCCCCGACCATCCCGCTCCATACAACCCCGATCCGCCGCGATCATGGACCGCCGCTTAAGGGCCCCTGGGCCAGCAGCATGGCGAAGCCGTGCCACTGCTCGGCGCTGAGCTGGGCGGCGCGAGCGTCCGGGCTGATGCCAGCCCGGGATAGCAGCCGCCGGACGCCCGCGCCCTGCTGCCCGCCGCGCGCGGCCACGTCCCGTACCGCCTGGTGCAATGGCACGTCAGGCCACCGGTAGGCCGCTCGCAGCAGCAGGCGCAGCAGGCGCTGGCCCTCGGCCGAGGCTGCGAGCGGTCGCGGCCGGATGGACAGGTGCGCGGCGGCGACCCGGGGCGGAGGAGCGAAGCTGGCGGCGGGGACCCGGCAGGCGATCCGCATCTGGTAGCGGGCCGTCCACCACGCGGTCTCCGCATCCCTTGGCACCCTTGCCGTCAGCCACCGGGCCACGCCCCAGGCGACGAGCAGCTCCGCCCCGGCCAGCGGCACCGACGGGTCCCCGGCCAGCCGCCGCAGCAGCGCGGTGGTGATCGAGAAGGGCACGCTGGCCACGACGAGGAAGTCCCGCCGCGGCAGCCGGACCTCGCGCAGGTCGGCTTCCACCACGCTGACCCGGGGATGGCCCGCGACGCGGCGGCGCAGGCCGGCGGCGCAGCGCGGGTCCCGCTCGATCGCGATCACCCGGGCACCACTGGACGCCAGGGCCGCCGTGATGGCGCCGTGCCCGGCCCCCATGTCCAGGACCAGCCGCCCTTCACCCGCGCCTGAAGCGCGGACGAGCTGGGCGATCAGCGCGGCGTCACGCAGGAAGTGGGCCCCGGCCGGGTTCGGCGCTGACGCACGCCGCCCTGGCACGGAAGACCATGACCATCGACATGGCCTGACTCCTCGGCTCGGATGTGATCAGAGCTGATGTGTTCCGCTCAGACGGTAGGCGCAGGAGTCAGCGGGCGTCCACTGGATTTCCGGGCGGCCCGTCTCCGGCCCGGACCGCGATGTCCGATTCCCGCCAGACACCTAGGCGGGGATCGGCCAGGCTGAGGTCATGACATCGACTCAGGCAGCCACGAGGAGCCAGATAGCGACGGGCTACGAGATACGGGCTATCCCCCCGGACGTGCTGCGCGAACTGCGTCAGCGCGACGATGCCGGGGCGCCGCTGCGGGTGATGGTGGACGAGGAGGGTGGCAGCCCGCTCCGCTGCTGCCTGCGGCGGATTCTCCCCGGCGAGCAGGTCGCTCTGGTCTCTTACGCGCCGCTCCGCCGCTGGGCCCGGGCCACCGGGGCCGATCCTGGCGCTTACGACGAGACCGGCCCGGTGTTTATCCATCCCGAGCCCTGCCCGGGGCCGGCGAGCAAGGGCTACCCCGAGGCGCTGGCCGGGTCGGCCAAGGTCTTCCGCTGCTACGGGGCCGACGGCCGGATCCTCCGCGGCCGTCTGTTCGGGGTCGGCGAGGCCAGCGATGCCTCATCCGCCGGGGCGGTGCTCGCCGGAATCTTCGACGATCCTGCCGTCGCGCTCGTGCACATCCGGGCGGTCGAGTTCGGCTGCTTCGCGTTCGAGGCCCGGCGCAGCTAGCCAGCCCGCGACCGGCCCGGCAGGCTGGTCGCCGTGAACGACTGGCTGGTGCAGGCACCTCATGGCGTGCGCTTCGACTGGGGGCCGGCCGGCGCCGAGCGGCTGGCCCCGGCCAGCGCATGCCTGGTGATTGTGGACGTGCTGTCGTTCAGCACGGCGGTCACGGTCGCCGTCCAAGCCGGGATCCGCGTCTTCCCCTACCCCCGGCACGACGGTGCGGCGGCGGCGTTCGCCCGGCGCCACCGCGCGGTGCTGGCCGCCAGTCGCCGGGCTGGTTCCCCGGACACACCGTGGTCCCTGTCGCCGGCGATGCTGCGCCGCGCGCCGTTCACGCCTCGCCTGGTGCTGCCGTCACCGAACGGCTCCGCGATAGCCGCGGCGGCGGCAACACCATCCAGCCGAACGGACGTCCTCGCCGCATCCCTGCGGAACGTGACTGCGACCAGCCGCTGGCTCGTCGGGCACGGACGGGGAACTCCGGACCATCCGGTCACGGTGATAGCGGCGGGTGAACGCTGGCCGGACGGCAGCCTGCGCCCGGCACTGGAGGACCTGCTGGGAGCCGGCGCGGTCATCGCCGCCCTGGCCCGCGCGGGCGCCGGCCCGCTGTCCCCCGAGGCGGCCGCTGCCCGCAGTTGCTACGAAACGACACCCGCTGTCGCCGCGGCACTGGCGGGCTCCGCGTCCGGCCGGGAGCTCAGCCAGCATGGCGGCGCCGCCGACATCGCGATCGCGGCCGAGATCGACTCCTGTGGCGTGGCGGCGGTGCTGGCCGCCGCGGCCTTCGAAGCCGCTCGCTGACCGCTACCGCCGCAGGAGGCTAGCCGCGCGTGTCCTGGCCGGGATCGTCGGTGGCTCGCTGACCGCTGATCACGTTCCTGACGATCGTCTTGACGAACTGATCATCGATCGGTTCACGTGAGAACCAGCGGCGGTAGTAGAGCGGCCCGATCAGCGCCGAGACCATGCTCGACGGGTCAGTTGTCGCGGATATCAAGCCCCGGCCTGCGGCCCGCTCGATGACCTCCTTGAGCGGCGCCGCGTGCCCGCGCTGGATTGTGCCGTGGATGTCGGCGAACTCCGGATCGCGCTCGGCCACGTCGACGATCGAGGGCACGACCGACGACCACCGGGCCGTGCTCAGCAGGTGGCCAAGGTTGGCCAGGAGTGCCGTGACATCACCCTCGAGTGAGCCCGTGTCGGGAACCTCCTGCTCGGCGCTGATGCGGGACGCGGCATCGATCACGAGCGCCTCACGAGATGGCCAGTGACGGTAGATGGTGGTCTTCGCGACCCCCGACCGGCGGGCCACCTCATCGACGGTGAAACCACCGACCCCGCTCTCGCTGAGCAGCTCGAAGGCGGTCGTGAGCACACGAGATCGCGATCGCCGCACACGACTGTCGACCTCGGCGGCGTCGCTCTCGCCCGGCCCTGCGGCCGGGCGCCGCGTGGGCTGAGCGTGGCCAGGACTTCCTGTTCCCATTCCTGACTCCTCCACTTCGCTACGCTATGGTAGCGTAGCGTTTATCACAGAAGGTCACCACTGCCGAAAGAGGATGACGCCATGGATCTCGTTTCCATCCGCATGATCACCGACGACCTCGGGCGGGTGGTCCAGTTCTACGAGCAGGTCACCGGCGTCGAGGCGGTGCACTACACGCCAGTGTTCGCCGAGCTGATCATGCCGTCCTTCACTCTGGCCATCGGCCACACACAGACAACACAGCTGTTCGGGGAAGGCTCCGCTCGCCCCGCTGACAACCACACCATCATCATCGAGTTCCGCGTCGACGACGTCGACAGCGAATACAAGCGGCTCAAGCCGCTGGTCAGCGACTGGGTGCAGAAGCCCACCACCATGCCGTGGGGCAACCGCTCCATTCTGTTCCGCGACCCCGACGGCAACCTGGTCAACTTCTTCACGCCAGTCACCGAGGACGCCATCAAGAGGTTCAACGGCTGACCGGGGATGCGGCGCTCGGCCGCCAGCTCAGTGACCCCCGTCGGCCGTCCCGCGAGGTACCACCCATTCAGTCGACTGGCCAGTGATCGCGGCGAGGCGGTCGTAGTCAGCGTCGTAGTGCAGCACGGTCAGGGAATACCGCTCCGCGGTGGCGGCCACGATCAAATCCGGGATGGACACAGATCTGTGTTGCGATCGACGGGCGAGAAGTCCCTGGACCTCAATGGCTCGCCGGGCGATCTCGTCGGTCATGGGGAAGTATTCGAAGGCTTCGCGCTGGGCACGGAAGTGGTCATGCTCTGGGCCGTTGCGCGCGCTGTAGAGGATCTCCAGATCAATGATCGGACAGGTCCCGATGAGGCCGCGGTCGACGTGCGGGCCGATGGCGGCCCGGACCGCTGGCTGACTCAGGCGAGCCCACACGCTCTTGTCGGCCAGGTATCGCGCTACCGCCACGCCGAGTCCATCACGGCGGGATCTGCGAGGTCGGGAAGCGCGCCTCCGGCAAGTTCGTCTACGTGGCGGCGCCGGAGTTCCTCCTGCACGACCCGGCGCAGCGCCTCGTTGACCGTTGCCTTCTTGGTCTTGGTGCCGAGTATCGTCGCTGCCTGGTCGAGCAGCCCCTGGTCAAGTTCAATCTGGGTTGTTGACATGGAGCCTCTCAGAACTATCCACAAAGCATCACCAGTAGTGTACATCGGCTGGTGATATCGTGGTACATCGATGCGCCCTCGCCGGGTGCGTTATAGGACGTCGGCAAAGGCCTCCTGCCGACCGCTGCTGGGTTGCTAGGGTGCTGGCCTGTACCAGCGTGGGAGGGCCGCAGATGGCGTGGGAGCAAGGTGCCAGTGCACCGGCGGGCCGGCCTGGCCCGCAGGGCTTGTCCATGACTGTCGATGCCACGTTCTTCGTGCCGGGCGCTTGGACCAAAGGGGCGATCCTCACGGGGGAATTGCACGGGAACGGCCAATTGCAGGTCGGAGACGTCCTGGCCTGCAACGGGCAGGCTTACGAGGTCGTCGGCATCGAGATGTTCAAGCGCATCGTCGACCACGCGACGGCCGGCGATGCGGTCGGGATCGCCTTGGGGACCGGCATTGACAAGGACGGTTTCGAGGGCCAGCGAGTCAGCTTCCGGGCGCGACCGTCATCGGGGATGCCCGAGCGCAGCTCCCAGGGCCAGTTTGTGCCCAGCCGGGTCGACGCCGTCGTGCACTGGGGCACTCGCAAGGGCCGCACCAGGGACTGGGGCATCCTGTCCTTCGACGGCGCCGCGGCGGCTCTCCGCGCTGATGATGGCACGGTCGTGTTCGCCGAGCCGTGCTCCCGTCTGACCGTGTCAGCCGACTCCGTGGATCTGTGGGTCGTTGGACCGGACGGCACTGGACGGTCGTTGCGGGGACCGACGCCGCAAGAGTGCCGCCGGGGCGAAGTCCGGGCGCTGTCCGAGAGTCAGCGGGCCAACGTCATTCCCGATCCGGGGCTGTCCGGGCCGGACCGGTGGTGGGAGAAGCTCATGATTACCAAGGCTTCAGCCAGCCTGCGATGGCAGATGCACTGGCGGCGGGCCCTGGTCACCATGTTCGAGGCCAGGGGAGCCCGGAGCCTCGCTGGCGGGCCGGACGTTGGCGCCGGTTAGACGGAAGGCCGTTACAGGACGTCGTGGCCGGGGTGGGGCTCCTGGGGGATGGGGTCGCGGCGAGCCGGGATGCTGCCGAGGCGGCCGGCCTGGAAGTCCTCGAACGCCGTGACCAGCTCCTCCCGGGTGTTCATCACGAACGGGCCGTAGGCGGCCACCGGCTCCCTGATCGGCTCACCGCCGAGCACCAGGATGTCCAGTTCGCGGCCGGGGCCCGGCTGTGTGGCGTCGGCCGCGACGGTGATCACATCACCAGGGCCGAACGCGGCCAGCTGCCCGGTGCGCACCGGGCGCTGCTCCGCTCCGACGGTCCCAGAACCGCCCAGCACGTAGACGAGCGCGTTGAAGTCAGATCGCCAGGGCAGCCGCAGCTGCGCGCCCGGCTGCAGGGTTACGTGCAGCAAGGTGATGGGCGTGTGGGTGACGCCGGGTCCCTGGTGGCCCGCCAGATCTCCGGCAATGAGCCGGACCAGGGCGCCACCGTCGGGGGAGGAGAGCAGGGCCACCTGGCCGGCCCGGATGTCCTGGTAGCGCGGGTTGGTCATCTTGAGCCGCGCGGGCAGGTTCACCCACAGCTGGAAGCCGTGGAACAGCCCGCCGCTGACCACCAGTTCCTCCGGTGGCTCCTCGATGTGCAGGATCCCGCCGCCGGCCGTCATCCACTGGGTGTCGCCGTTGGTGATGACGCCGCCGCCGCCATTGGAGTCCTGGTGCCGGAAAACGCCGTCAATGATGTAGGTCACGGTCTCGAAGCCGCGATGCGGATGCCAGGGTGTGCCCTTCGGCTCACCCGGCGCGTAGTCGACCTCGCCCATCTGGTCCATGTGAATGAACGGGTCGAGCCGGGCCAGGTCCACGCCGGCGAACGCCCGGCGCACCGGGAAGCCTTCGCCCTCGAAGCCGGACGGTGCGGTGGTCACCGATACCACTGGCCGGCTGATCGCAACGGCTGGATCGGGATCCGGCACGCGGGGCAGGACCAGGATGTCTTCAACGGTGACGGCGGGCATGATTGCTCCTCTGCGAAGGCACTGCCTACCACCAGCCTAACGATAGTTGACCGCGCAACATTCCACTCCCGGCGCGGCCGGCCACGCTGCCCGGCCACGCTCCCCGGGGCCGGCCGGCGGTGCTCTGCGGGCGGCTATTATTAATGATTGCCACAATGGTCGCGGGAGTTAATTCATTCGGGCAGACTCTTGTGCGTGAATGATCTGGGGGTGGGATCGGTTCTCGAAGGCCGGCTGCGGCTCGTCGAGCCGATCGATATCGGTGTCCCGGGCGCCGTGTGGCGGGCCGTTGATGAAAATTCCGGCCGTGAGGTGGCGGTCAAGACGCTGCCCGCGTACCCGGCCGGAGAGGTCGTGGCGCAGGCCAGGTTCCGGCTGGTGGCCAGGGCGGTGACGCAACTGTCGCACCCGGCGATCGCCCAGGTCTATGACTACGGAGAACGGGACGTCGGGGCGGGCATCGTGGTGCCCTACGTCGTCCGGGAACTGGTCAGCGGGCCGACCCTGGAACAGCGCCTCGGGGAGGGCCCGCTGCCGGCGACCGAGGCGCTGCGCATCCTGGGGGCGGTCGCCGACGCCCTGGCCGTGGCGCACCGGGCCGGCACGGCCCACGGCAACGTCGAGCCCGCGAACATCGTGCTCGGGCCGGGCGGGGTCAAGGTCACCGACTTCGGTCTCGCGGCGCTGCGCGGGCTGGTGCCCGGCGCCCCCGGCCGCGGCCCGCTCGCCTATCCCGCGCCCGAGCTGGCGGGGGGCAGCGCGGCGACCCCGGCCGCCGACATGTACTCGCTCGGCGTGGTGTTCGTCGCGTGCCTGACCGGGATCGCCGCCAGCGCGGCGGGCGACGGGACGCCTGGCGCCGCCGATCCGGTGCCGGCCAGCCTGGGCGCGTTGTGGGCGGCCTGCCTCGGCGTGAACCCGCAGGACCGGCCGAGCGCGGCCCATGTCGCCGTGATGTCCCGGCAGATCCCCGCAGGGCGTGTGCTGGAGCCCGCGGACGTGACGGCGCCCGTGGAGAGTCCCGCGCCGCCGACGGCCCCGCTGCCGTCCCCGGCCCCGGCCCGGCGCCCGGTGCCGCTCTGGCGCCGCGGGCGCGGCGTCCTGGTCGGCGGGGCCGTGGTCGCACTCGCCGCCGGGATAGTCGCGCTGACGATGCTCCCGTCGTCTCCGGTCGACCGGCTCACCGGCCCGGCCTCGGACTCATCGACGGTTGCGGGGTCCGCCTCGCCGCGGCCGACCGGATCAGTGTCAACGTCGGTGCGAACCGCGACGCCGGTCGGCAGCAAGCCGGCG
>Ga0302325_10021120_pt1 | contig 13638 bp, 10 predicted proteins | sample Palsa_T0_2_FD_201948 | JGI IMG/M metagenome (GOLD analysis project Ga0302325, IMG submission 201948) | Peat permafrost microbial communities from Stordalen Mire near Abisko, Sweden - Palsa_T0_2 | ecosystem: Environmental > Terrestrial > Soil > Palsa > Peat permafrost | place: Sweden: Abisko... | reverse complement strand
ACGAGATCATCCTGGCCGGAGTGCAGCAGCTCAAAACGCTGCTTGACGAGGCGGCCGCGATACGCGGGCGCCGGGCCCGGGTCGAGCACGTGGTGAACGGTTTCGTCGAGTTCTTCGTCGCGAACCGCCAGTACGCCCTGACGTCAACCGATCCTGCCGCCAGGCGGGAAAAGCTCGACGAGGAGCCGCTCTCGGTGCGCCGGCGCGCCCTCGAACTGATCTTCGGCGACAACCCTACCGCCACCGAGCGGCTCGCCTTCACGGCCGTGTCCGTCATCCCTGGGTACCTGCCGGAGCTGGCCGACCTGTCCGACGATGAACTACGCGAGGCGCTGCGGACGACGATGCTGCACATCCTCCGGGTCCCGTCCCGATCTCCACGCTGGGCGTGTTGCTGATCGCTTCGCGGGGCCGGGTAGCTTCTTCTGCCGTCCGCTATGCGTCCGGTTGGGTCAGGCCGGGGCGCCCTGCCGGGGTTGCTCCCGGTGGGTTTCGCCGACCTGCCCGCCGAGTGAAGTGGACCGCCGGCGAGGTGCCCTTGGCCAGGTCCTTTTCCGTCGGTCTCTTCCCAACAGGGCTTGCGGGTTTCCTCGCACCCTGCTCTCCAGTGATCATTTCGGGTAGGGCGTGGTTGCCCGGCCAGCGTGGATGTCCTCGTGGCAGCGGCGGCAGATAACCAGGGTCTTGCGCCGTCGCTCGGCCATCAGTTCCATCCAAGGGGGTTTCTCCGTTCACCCACCGGCCCGGTCTCGGCGATCAGCACCCGAGACGGAAGTCCCAGCCGGGCAAACCTAATCTGCTACGGCACTAGTGTGCTCGGGACCAGGCCAAGGTCTCCACTTGCTGGTCTCAGTTCTGGTCTCATTCGCCAGCGTCCGGCGACGTTCGGCTAGTATCGGCTCGATCCGGTGGCCAAGGTCACGGACGGCGCTGATCCAGGGTGAACGCCCGGCAACAGACTTGGAAAGCGTGTTCGGGGCAACCCCTCGCGGGTTCGAATCCCGCGTCCTCTGCCAGTTTTCGTGCTTGGCGTCTCAGCCGGCTCGGTGCATCCCGGAGATAACCGAGGCGAGGCTGTCGTTGACGAACGCCGGCGTGCCGAATCCGCCATTGTCCCGAGAACGATAGGTTCCCTTGCTCGTGGCTTCGATCAATGACCGCAGCCGGACGTAGAAATTCTTGCCGTTCCTGATGTCTGCGCGGTACTGCGCGCGTTCGGCCGCGGCTTGGAAGGCGCGAACGGCCGCATCGCCGGCATTCGATATCTTGGCGATGTAGTCGGCGTAACCTTGCGCCCGGCTGGCGAAAATTGCGTAGTTGTCGGCCGAGACCTGCAAAGCGGTGGAGGTCTGCCGGGCCAGTCCGTGAACCCTGGGATCTCCCTGCGTATTCGAAGCATGCTGGCGATAAGACGCCAGGCTCTCGATCAGCCGAACTCGGCGATGGAATGCGTAGGCGATTAGCTCGACCGCCTGGTCGTGTCCGATCTGGCGCTCGTGCATATGCGAGAGCGGCCGGGCGGCCCAGTCCACTTCGCTCAGCAGCTCCCGCTTGAAAACACAGACGAGTCCGGGCGGAGTATCGAACGGGCTCCCTTCGGCGGCAGCGAGAACCCGCGTGCTCCGGTAAGGCGGAAGAGTTCGGCCCAGTGGCCGGAGCTGGCTGTCGACCACCGCGGCCGGGTGAGCGACAAAATCCGCCTCGAAGTCCCTGAGGGCCTGCACGCATTTTTCAATCTTGTGCGGGTGCCAGACGTCGTCCTGATCGGCCCAGGCCAGGTATCTGGTCTGGGCCAGCTGAGCGGCGGACCAGAAATTCTCCGCGTAACCCTGCCGCGGGCCGTCGACCAACGTCACCTCGAACGCGGCCTTCTTCGCATAGGCGGCGAGAATCTCTTTAGTATCGTCCGAGGAACCGTCGTCGCTGACAATGAGGCGAGCGGGAGGGACCGTTTGCTGGTCGAGACTGTCGAGTTGCTCTGCGAGGTACTTGGCGCCATTGTAGGTCGCCATCACGACGGTGCATTCGGAACTGGCCATGCTCATAGCAAAGTGCCCCATTCCTACCTGGTGGACTGCTGGAGCTCGTCGGCCGTTTCCGCCGGGGGCGTCGCCGGGACCAGTCCGAGCCGGGCCAGGACGTCGTTCTCGAACCACAGGTTCCAGCTGGCGGGATTTCTCTGGATGGCGGCGTCGATCGCCGCCACGACGCGCTCGAACGCGGTCTCGGTGTCACCCTGCATCGACACCGGGGGCGAGATCTCCAGCGTCTGGTGCCGGTAGTCGGCCGAGCGGTGGATGAAGACCATGAGCACCGGGGCGCCGGTCAGCTTGGCGATGGAGACCACACCGGGCAGCATCCTCGCCTTCTGCCCGAGGAAGGGAAGCTCGAGGCTGCGGGGCTGGTCGGCGGCCAGCGGCCCGGCGTCGCTGCAGATCGTCACGAACTCGTTCTCGCGCAGCGCCGCCGCGGCCTGGACCGCGACCTGAAACCGCCCCGGCCACGGCTCCAGGTGCGGCCGCCGCCGGTGGCGGACCACGCGCCGGGAGAACGCCAGGGTCCAGAACCGTCGTTCGGCCGGGGACACGGTGGTGTCGTATTTCCAGTCCCAGCGACCGATCGTGGTGACCGGGTAGCCGCTGGCGTTGAGGACCGAGAAGCCGTTCTGGTGGGAGCCGAAGTGGCCGGTGCAGAGGATCGCGCCCTTGCCCCCGGCCAGCGCCGCCTCCAGGTGCTCGATGCCCTGGATCTCGACCAGCTTCCGCAGCGACCGGGCGCTGCCGCGCGCCCGCATCAGGTCCATGATCTCGCACGAGCGGTACCGGAAGAGGTCGCGGGCGAGGCGTTCGGCCTCTTCCTGGCTGACCTCGTCGCCCAGCACCTGGCGCAGGTCGCGGACGATCTCGGAGCGCTTGTGCGGCCACAGCCAGTGATTCAGGTCACCTCGCAGGGTGGCAGCACGGTAGGCAAGCCGACCCGGCAGGCACGCCGCCACCGGCGCGATCACCGACCAGTAGGCAAAACCCTCCGCCCGGCGAAGCCACAGCCCCGCCTTCGCTCCGGCCTCAGCCACGGGCGCTGGCCTGGCCCGCTTTTCCTCCGGACACCGAACGGAGGTACGAGCAGATGTCGTCCACGCTGGCGAAATGCTCGGGAACCAGATCCAGGTCGTCCACCACGATGCCGAACTGCTCCTGGACGAAAATCACCAGCCGGAGCAGGCTCAGCGAGTCGAGGATGCCCGTCTCAAGCAGCTGGGTCGTGTTCTCAAGCGGCAGCAGGGACGCGTCCTGGACGAGCTCCCGGCTGATGTAGTCGTTGATGACCGCTTCCAATTAACTGTCCTCCATAGTGCGCTACTGCTTACTCATGTTCATCTGGCTACGTCCCCGCGAGCAGGGCGCGGTCGATCTTGCCGGTGGAGGTCCTCGGCAGCGCCGCGCAGAATTCCACCACGTCCGGCACCATATACGCCGGAAGCCGCCGACGGCAGTGGTCGAGGACTTCCTCGCGGGTCAGCTCGCCCTCGGCGGAGATGAACGCCCGCAGCCGGCTGCCGAGCAGTTCGTCAGGCACCGGCAGCACCACCGCCTCGCGGACGGCCGGATGACCGTAGAGCGCGGTCTCGACCTCCCCGAGCTCGACCCGGTAGCCGCGCGTCTTCACCATGCCGTCCCGGCGGCCGAGGAACACGAAGTTGCCCTCGTCGTCCAGGGTGACCAGGTCGCCGGTCCGGTAGGCGAGCTCGTCGTGGGCGGACTGGAAGGGGTTCCCGACCAGCATCCGGCCGGTCTTGGCGGGATCGCCCCAGTAGCCGCGCATCAGCCCGGAGCCGCGCACGTAGAGCTCGCCCTCGTCCCCGGGCTTGGACACCCGGCCGCCCGCGTCGGTGACCGCGAACGCGTCGGTGTTGGCGCAAGCCCGACCGATCGGGACCGGGGCAGTCAGCCCGGTCGTGCCGGCCGGGACCTCGTACCAGGTGCAGACGTTGGTCTCGGTCGGCCCGTACCAGTTGAGGAAGCGCGCGTGCGGCAGCTCGGCCATCAGCCCGTTGAGGTGCTTGGCCGGGAAGACCTCGCCCGCGAAGATGATCGTCCGCAGCCCCGACAGGTCGAATCCCCGCAGGTTGCCGTAGGTGACGAGCATGGTCAGGACCGACGGCACCGAGTACCAGACGGAGATCCGGTCGCGCTCGATCCACTGCGCCAGCCGGGCCGGGAACATCGCCGTCATCTCGGGGACGACGGCCATGCAGGCGGTGGCCTGGCAGCTGGCGAAGACGTCGAAGACCGAGAGGTCGAAGTGGAGCGGGGCCGGGCTGCAGACGCGGTCCTGCTCGGTCAGGCCGGTGCAGGACGCGGCCCACTCGACGAACGTGAGCGAGGCGCGATGCGAGATCATCACGCCCTTCGGCGTCCCGGTCGACCCGGAGGTGTACAGGATGTAGGCGAGATCGGCGTCGATCGCCTGGCCGTCCGCCACCGCCTCGTCCGGCTCGGCCAGCACCGCGTCCCACGGCACGACGACCGGATCCCGCGGGCCCGGCTCGGATTCCGGCCCGGCGGCGGCCGCGCGGCCCCAGTGCGGCCCGGTCACGACCACGGCCCGCAGCTGGGGGACGCTGTCGGCCAGCCCGACCGCCTGGCCCGCGGTCGCCTGGTCGGCCAGCACGACGGCGATGCCGCTGTCGGCCATGATGGCGGTCAGCCGGGGGGCGGGCGACTTCGGGTCGAGCGGGACGTAGCAGGCCCCGGCCTTGAGCGCCCCGTACACGGCCACCACCGCGGCGGCCGACTTGGGGGCGAGGATCCCCACCCGGTCGCCCGGGGCCACTCCCTGGGCCACCAGCGCGCGGGCGACCTGGTTACTCAGCCGGTCGAGCTCGTGGTAGCTGAGGCTCCGCTCTCCGACCGCCACCGCCGGCCGCTCGGGCGCCCGCGCCGCGCTATCTGTCAGCAGCTGCTGCAGCAGATACGCCATTGCTCTACTACTTTCCTCTCCCGGGCTCAGGGTGGCTCAGAGGCCCAGCATCCGGGCCAGGATGACCCGCTGGATCTCGGAGGTGCCTGAGTAGATGGTGCTGGCGACGGCGTCCCGCAGGTCGCGCTCGACGCCGCTCTCCTTCGTGTAGCCGTAGGCCCCGTGGATCTGAATCGCGTCCAGGCTCGACGCCACCCACGCCTCGCTGGTGAACAGCTTGGCCGCCGCCGCCTCGGCCAGGGCCGGCTTGCCCTGCTGGCCGAGCCAGGCCGCCTGATAGATCAGCAGCCGGGCGGCCTCGAGCCGCAGGTACATATCGGCCATCTTGCCCGATACGGCCTGGAACTTACCGATCGGCTGGCCGAACTGCTTGCGCATCCGCGCGTACTTGACCGACGCCTCGAGCTGGCGTTGCATCACGCCCACGGCGCTGGCCAGGATGCAGCTCCGCTCCCACGTCATCGACGAGTTGAAGATGGCCATCCCGGCACCCTCCGGCCCGAGCCGGTTCTCGGCCGGGACGACGCAGTCGTCGAGCACGACCTCGCCCATCGGCGACGTCCTGATGCCCATCTTGGGCATGTCGCGGCTGACCGAGAACCCGGGCGTCCCCTTCTCCACCAGGAAAGCGGACAGGCCCGACATCGGCGGCTTGCCCGGGTGCGCGGCGAAGACCACGATCATGTCGGCGATCGGGGCGTTCGTGATGTACGTCTTGGTCCCGTTCAGAACGTAGTCGTCGCCCTTGCGCTCGACCCGCGTCCGCATGCCGTACACATCGGACCCGGCGTCGGGCTCGGTGACCCCCTGCACGCCGATGATGTCCCCCGCCATCAGTCCGGGCAGGTACTTCTGCTGCTGGGCCGGGGTGCCGAACTTCACCAGCGGCAGCTCGAGCGTCCACATCTGCGCGTTGAGCGAGAAGATGAGCCCGTTGTCGTGACACCCGTAGCCCAGGGCCTCCATGACCACGGCCGTCGTCAGGATGTCGGCGCCGCCGCCGCCGAGCTCGGCCGGGATCGGCAGCCCCTGGATCCCGAACTTGGCGCAGGCGCGCCACGAGTCCGGGGAGAACTCGCCCGCGTCATCGCGGGCGGCGAGATCCTGATCGAGCTCGCGGCGGGCGAAGGCGATGGCCGCCTCCTTCAGCTCCTGCTGCTCCGCGCTGAGCGAAAAATCCAACCTGTCCCCCTACAAATCGGCTGAGCTCAGCGCTCAGCCGGGCCTGCACCAGACGCCGGAGGGATCAGATCGCTCCTCATCCCAAAAGAACCGGACCCCAAGGTGACCAATAGTGACACGAATGGCCAAGTCACGGCGGGAGTTCTAGGGGCTTTGTGGAACTTTGCTGTGATGTGGCCGATCTGACCGAGTTTCCTATGAGGGTCCCGCGCGTTCCTAGCGCGGAGAGCTGGCGGCCACCGCCTGGCCGCGAATCACCTTTCCGGTCGCGGTGGTTTCGAGGTTGTCGACGCTGACGAACCGGCTCGGCTGCTTCGGCCCTGAGAGCCGCTCCCGGCAGAACGCCCGCAGCGCCGACAGGTCAACGTCGGCCGGAGTCACCGTGGCCCTGATCCGCTGGCCACGCCATTCGTCCGGTTCACCGTCGACCAGGCAGGACCGCACGGCCGGGAACTCCAGCAACACGGCCTCGACCTCTTCCGGGCTCACCTTCGTACCGCCGACGTTGACGCAGTTGGCCAGCCGGCCCACGATCACGAGCCCGTCCGGCGTCATGCGGCCGATGTCGCCGGTGACAAAGCCATCGGCTACCGGCTCGACGTCGACCCGGTCCGGATAGAGGTATCCGGTCATCGCGGTGACCGAGCGAACAGCGATCAGGCCGAGGGAGCCCGCCGCGTCGCCAGCCGACGGCCCCGGCTCCGCCTCCGCCTCAAGCGGCCGCAGGTCGACCCGGACCCCTTCGAGCGGCTGGCCGAGCGAGAGCGCGTCCTGCCAGGGGACCGGCGGCCGAACGCAGATGGGACCGGTTTCCGTGGTGCCGTAGACCTCGCCGAGCCAGCCGCCGAGCTTGGTCCCGACCAGTTCAGCCGTCCGCGAGTCCATCGGCATGCCCGCCGACAGGTAGCCGATGCGACGGGCCGGCGGGCCGACGGCCGCCTCGGCCAGCAGGCGCAGCAGCGGCGTCACGCCGGCCATCAACGTGACGCCTTGCTCATTCAGGGCCCGCGACAGCATCCCCGGCCGGTCGGCGCTGACGATGACCGTGGTCGCGCCGGCCAGCGGAGCGGCCAAGGCGGCCAAGCCGAAACCGTAGGCGTGGTGCAGCGGCACCGGGCAGGCAAGCACCGTGTCTGGGCCCATGTCCAGTGCCCGCTGGTAGTTGTCCGCCTCCGCGATCAGGGCGCTGACCGGACGCAGCGCCACCTTGGTCCGTCCGCTGGTACCCGAGGTGAGCTGAGCGCTGGCGGCGCCGCCGGGCGGCACTAGCCCGGGCGGCCTGCGGGCGATCAGTCGTTCGCCCGCCACCACGGAGCCGGCCCCCGGCAGCAGCGGCCAGTTGAGCGGCGCGGCCAGGTACGTAGTGGCCGCGAGTTCCTCATTCCGCTCGAGTTCCCACTCGCTCATCTGCCGCGGCAGCGGCACCGCAACCGCATCGAGCGCGAGCACCGCGAGCACATCGGCCACAAACGAGGCGGCCGGCCAGGCCACTGTCCCAACCCGGTGACCCGGCCCGATCCCGGTCCGGCGGTAAGCCTCGAGGCGGGTTTCCGCGAGGTCGACCAGGTCCTGCGCGGTGGTGTTCCCCGCCTCCTCGGCGAAGAGCACTTTCTGCGGGGACCGCGCCGCGGTCTCCCGCAACAGCTCGAGCGGCGCGCTGCCGCCGCCGCCGCTCACTGCGACTCGGTCACGCTGACCAGCGCCTCGCGCACGACCGCGAGCACTTGATCAAGGTCTGCCGGGCTGTGGGCCGTGCTCAGGAACCAGGGCTCGACCGGGCTCGGGTGGAAGTACACACCCCGTTCCTGGGCTGCGATCTGCAGCTTGCGGTGGGCGGCGAAGTCCATCGCCGCCGCCGCCGCGCGAGGGCCGTGCGACAGGTCCGCGGGCCGGCGCAGCAGCGACACCGACATCAGCGAACCGACCCGGCTGACCAGGGCCGGGCGATTCAGCTCGGCGAACATGGCGCGCAGCCGCTGCTCAACGTAGTCTCCGTGCTTCTCGAGCTCATCGTAGATCTCGGGCGACCGCTCGATCTTCGCGAGGTTGGTGGCGACGGCCCGCACCGACAGGTGGTTGCCCGCGTACACCCCGAGGTGGAGCGCGCGCTGGTCCGCGAGCATGGCCATCTTGTCGCGTGATCCGCCGAGCGCCGCCACCGGAACGCCGCCGCCCATCACCTTAGACAGGACGGTCAGGTCCGGTATCACCCCGTAGCGCTCCTGGCCCCCGCCGCTCCCGAGCCGGAACCCGGTGATCACCTCGTCGAAGATCAGCCACGCGCCGAAACGGTCGCACAGTGCGCGCAGTTCCTCGAGCTGGCCGGGAGCCGGCGCAACGACGCACGCGTTAGCCATCACCGGCTCGCAGATCACCGCCGCGATCTGGTCGCCGTGCGCCTCGAAGACGGCCCGCAGGGCGGGCAGGTTGTTCCACGGAACCTGCAGGGTGTGGTCGAGCGCCTCCGGAATCATGCCCGGCGCGCCGTGCAGCGGTTCAATCGACTCGGGCGCGGGCTCGTGGAAGGTTGCCTTCCCGGCGCGCATGACGGTCTCGCTCCACCCGTGGTAGTGCCCGTCGAAGGTGAGCACCGTCATCCGGCCAGTGGCGACCCGGGCCAGGCGCAGCGCGGAGGCGACCGCCTCGGTCCCCGAGTTGGCGAAACGCACCTGCTCGACGGAGGGCACCAGCCGTGCGATCAGCTCCCCGGCCTCCCGGTCGACCAGGTGCGGCAGGCCGGTCATCGAGCCTTGCGTTAGCTGCCGGGCGAGCGCGGCGGCCAGCTCGGGCTCCGCGTACCCAAACAAGTGGGGGCCGTAGCCCATGTTGAGGTCGATCAGCTCCCGGCCATCGACGTCCCAGACCCGGTCGCCCTCAGCCCGCTGGACGACGAGCGGCTGGGGGATCGCCTGCGCTCGCATGCTGCTGCTCACGCCCCCGGCAATGACCTCGCTGATAGCGGCGAGCGCGGCACCGTTCGCGGTACCGGTCTGCACGTGCCCTGGCGCCTCTCGCACAAATGAATCAACCACTGATCTTTCCCCTCCCATAGTCCCACCTGATGACTTCTTGTCAGAATGGCCAGCTAACTCCCCGATGATTCAGACTGGCCCGATAACTCCCCGATGCTACAGAGGTGCTCCTAGATGTACTCAAAGACGCCTAAATGTTCCGGGAGTTTATGAGATCGTTGTGTCGCGGCGCGGATCTCCAGCTCACAGCGCTACCGCTGCCCAGCCTCTAACCGCTCGCGGGCTGCCGGCTGACGGCGGCCGTCCCGATCGGCGGAGCCTCGGGGAGCACCCCGAGTCTGGCCAGGACTTCCGCTTCAAACCAGAAGTTCCAGTGCGCGGGTCTTGTTCTGATCGCGGTGTCTATCGCGACCGCGCAGCGCCCGAACGCCGTCTTCGTTTCGCCGTCCATCGGCACCGGAGGCGAGATTTCCAGCACCTGGTGTTGATAGTCAGGCGAGCGGTGCACGAACGCCATGAGAACCGGGGCACCGGTCAGCTGGGCAAGGGTGATCACCCCGGGCATGAGCCTGGCCTGCGTCCCGAGGAAGGGCATGTCGACAGCACGGGCCCGTTCAGCGTGCAGTGGCGCCGCGTCGCTGGAGATCGTCACCACCTCGTTGGCCCGAAGCGCGGCCGCGGCCTGCGCCGCGACCTGGACCCGACCCGGCCACGGCTCGATGTTCGGTCGCTGCCGGTGGCGCAGCACGCGCCGGGCGAACACGAGATTCCAGAATCGCCGCTCGACGGAAGACACGGCGGTGTCGTACTTCCAGTCCCAGCGCCCCATGGTGGTGAGCGGGATGCCGCCGGCATGCAGCAAGGAGAAGGCGCTCTGGTGGGAACCGTAGTGGGCGGTGCAGAGGATGGCCCCCTTGCCGCCGGCCAGCGCGGCCTGCAGGTGCTCGCGGCCGCGGATCTCAACCAGCCTCGCCAGCGACCGGGCCCGGCCCCGCAGCCGCATCACGTCGATGACCTCGCAGGACCGGAACCGGAAGAGATCCCGGGTCAGCCGCTCAGCCTCGTTCACAGTGAGCTCGCTCCCGAGCACCTGACGCAGGTCGCCCATCATCTCTGAGCGTTTTTCTGGCCAGGACCTGGAAGTCCAGTCACCCCGCCAGCAGGCGACCCGGTAGGCGAGGCGGGCGGGCAGGGATGCCACCAGTGGCGCCCCTACCAGCCAGTAGGCAAGGCTCTCCGCTTTGCGCAGCAGCTGCCGACGTGGGGAGCCCGCCCCCTCGGCCGCCTCACCCACGGCTCCCTGCCTGGCCCGCTCCCTCCCCGACCTGGGAGCGGAGATAGGCGCAGATGGAGTCCACGGTGGCGAAATGCTCTGAGACCAGATCCAGGTCATCGACTACGGTGTCGAACCGCTCCTGGATGAAGACAACCAGCCGCAGCAGGCTGAGCGAGTCCAGGATGCCCGTCTCAAGCAGCGGCGTCTCGTTCCCCAGCGGCAGCAGGGACGGATCCAGGACAATTTCCCTGCTGATGTAGTCGTTAATGACCGCTTCCACTTAGCTACCCCCATAGTTCGTGCCGGCCGGGGCCCCTGGGTGACCCATGCTGACACGAGCGGCCGAGCCGCCGTGGACCTTCTATCTCTTTGTTACCCATTGTGCGACTTTGCTGGGCGATCCGGACAAACGCCCGCCGTCATCGCCCCGGCCTCAGCTGGCCGTAGTGACCTTGAGCACACTCGGGCCGCGGTGCCACCATGACACGACAGGGTGAACCGAACGTCGGCTGGGTATCCCCCTCTCCGGCCGTTCTTCTTTCATAGATAAGCGTGATAAGAAGGCACCTGCACGTTTTGCACACGAAAGGCGACACAGTGGCGATGCCCAAGCCGACGGGCCTGCTTGACCGGCCCGGCAGCCAGTCGGACACCTTCTGGTACACGGCGAAGACGAAGCTGCTCGGGCCGCCGCTCGTCAACGAGCAGCTCGGCGAGCAGCGGCTGTCCAAGCCGCTCGCGCTCGGCGTGCTGTCGCCGGACGGGATCTCCTCCTCCGCCTACGGCACCGAGGAAATCCTGATCGCGCTGCTGCCGGTGGCGGGCCTGGCGGCATTCACGCTGATCCTGCCGCTGACCCTGGTCATCTTGTTCGTGATGATCCTCGTGGTGCTCTCGTACCGCGAGATCGTCATGGTCTACGTCAGGCCAGGCGGTTCCTACGTCGTGGCCAGGGAGAACTTCGGGCCGCGGATCGCCCAGATCTGCGCCGTGGCGCTGCTGATCGACTACGTGGTCACGGTCGCCGTGCAGGTGGCAGCGGGAACGGCGGCGGTGGCGTCGGCGATCCCGGCGATCGGCCCGTACAAGCTGGAGATCTGCGTCGGCGTCGTGGTCCTCATGGCCTTCGGCAACCTGCGCGGCCTCAAGGAAGCCGGCCGGGCGTTCGCGGTGCCCACCTACCTGTTCTCCGGTTCCGTCATCTTGATGATCGTGGTCGGCCTGGTCCGCGAGGCCATGGGCAACCTGCACGCCATCCCCGCGAGCACGATGCACGGCACCTACGCGCTCGGCGCGGGCACCGACGGGATCGTCAGCGCGGTCATGATCTTCACGCTGCTGAAGGCGTTCGCCAACGGCGGCGCGTCGCTGACCGGCATCGAAGCCGTCAGCGACGCGGTCGGCGCGTTCAACCCGCCCGAGGGGCGCAACGCCCGCACGGTGCTCGTCACCGAGGGCCTGATCCTCGGCGTCCTGGTGGCCGGCATCTCCTGGCTCGCGCACACCACGCACGCCACGCCGCGCATCCTCGGCTACCCGACGGTGCTCGCCCAGGAGGCCCAGGCGGTCTTCGGCTCCTCGGTCGTCGGCCACCTGCTCTTCCTGCTCGTCCAGCTCGCGACCATGCTGATCCTCTACACCGGGGCGAACACCAGCTTCAACGGCTTCCCGTTCCTGACCAGCTACGTGGCGGGCGACTCGTTCCTGCCCCGGTGGCTGCTCAAGCGCGGCCATCGGCTCGTGTTCTCCAACGCGATCATCCTGCTGACCGTCACCGCGATCGCGCTCCTGGTCATCAAGGACGCGGACGTCAACAGCCTGGTCCCGCTGTACGCGATCGGCGTGTTCACCGCGTTCTCGATGGCCGGCTTCGGCATGGCCAGGTACCACAGCAGCCGCCGCGCGCCGGGCTGGCGGCCCAAGTTCATCATCAACTTCTCGGCCGGGGTGCTGACGCTGATCGTCGTGGGCATCTTCGCGGTGGTGAAGTTCACCGAGGGCGCCTGGGTTGTGCTGCTGCTGTTCGCCATCCTCGTGCCCGCTCTGATCAGGCTGAACACCGAGTACCGGGCCGAGGCCGAGGTGCTCGACACGGTCACAGGAGAGCAGCCGCCGCCGCCACCGCACTACTCCAGGCGAGTGGTCTTCGTCCTCGTCGACAGCTTCGACCTGGCCACGCTGGCCGCCCTCCGCTACGCCCGCTCGCTGCGGCCCACCCAGATCCGGGCCGTGCACTTCGTCATCGACAGCGTGCGGGCCGAGAAGCTCAGGGACAAGTGGACCCGGGCCGACCGGGGGGTGGCGCTCGACTTCATCGACTGCCCGGACCGGCGGCTGATCAAGGCCGCCACCGACCTGGCCGAGCGCGAGGTCGCGGTCGAGGGTACCCACGTCACCGTGATCTTGCCCAGGCGCAGCTACTCGGCCCTGCTCGGCCGGCTGCTGCACGACCGCACGGGGGACAAGATCGCCGCCGCGGTCAGCCGCATCCCCCGCTCGGCCGCGACGATCGTCCCCTACGACGTGCCCAGCCGGGTGGCCGTGCTGCAGGCGCGCCAGGCGGCCAAGGCGGGCGCGGCGAGCGCGGCCGCCAAGGCGGCCAAGGCGGCCGCGAAGGGCCAGCAGGCCGGCGCGAGCGGCAGCTGGCCGCAGCCCGCCATCGTGGTCCCGCCCTCCATAGCCGGCGACACGGCCACCGAGATAGCCGGCGACACGGCCGCCGAGGAGGCGGCGGACGCGGCCGATCTGGCCCTGGAAGGCGAGGTCGCGGCCGCGCACAGCCTGTTCAGGAAGCGGGGCGCGGCGTCCGCGGCCGGCGTCACCGCCATCGGCGCCGTCACCGGCGGCAAGGTCGCGGTGGAGGGGAAGGTCCGGGTGGTGGAGATTCGGCCGGTCGAGCGCAACTCGGTGCTCGCGGTGGAGATCAACGACTCGACCGGCAACCTCACCGCGATGTTCTACGGCCGGTCGCACATCCCCGGGCTGATCTGCGGCGCGCGGGTCAAGTTCACCGGCTCGGTCGGGCTCAAGGGCGGCCAGCCGGTGATGATCAACCCCGCCTACGAGCTGGTCTCCCTCGGCGAGGAGTAGGTCCGCCCGCAGGCGCTCACTCACCCTTCGCCAGCAGCTCGTAGGCCGGGTTGATCATGGCGGGCCCGCCGCCGCGCATGGACACCTTGCCGTCGAGGCGAACCCGTACCCCGGGCTCGAACCCGGGGATGTGGGTTC
>Ga0302325_10021118_pt1 | contig 13639 bp, 10 predicted proteins | sample Palsa_T0_2_FD_201948 | JGI IMG/M metagenome (GOLD analysis project Ga0302325, IMG submission 201948) | Peat permafrost microbial communities from Stordalen Mire near Abisko, Sweden - Palsa_T0_2 | ecosystem: Environmental > Terrestrial > Soil > Palsa > Peat permafrost | place: Sweden: Abisko... | reverse complement strand
CGGGATGCGCACCTGCTCGAGCATGCGCCGCGCCTCCGCCCGCGCCGCGGCGTGATCCTGGTGCTGATGCAATCGGATCGATTCGGCAATCTGCTCGCCCACCGTGTACACGGGGTTGAGCGAGGTCATCGGCTCCTGGAAAATCATGGCGATCTCGGCGCCGCGGATCGAGCGCAGCGTCGCCGCATCGGCCTGCACGAGATCGATGTGCTGTCCGCCCGGACGCAAAAAATCGAGCTTGCCGGCGAGGATGCGACCGCCGCCGTGCTCGACCAGCCGTAATACCGACAGGGCGGTCACCGACTTGCCGGAGCCCGACTCGCCGACGATGGCAACCGTTTCGGCGCGGCCGACGCTAAATGAAACGTCACGCACGGCGGTGACGGTGCGTTCCGAGGTGCGAAACTCGACCGCAAGCGCAGTGACGGCGAGCACCGGGTCCGACGGGGCGGCCGACATCGATCAGCGCGCGGCGGTTGCGCTGCGGCGGAGGGCTGCGATGGTGGCGTTCATGGTGATCGCCTCCGGGTCGATCTTCAGGTGCAGCAGCGACGGACCGCCCGCCGCGAGGGCGCGCTCGAGAGCGGGGGCGAATTCCGCGGTGCGATTGACCGTCTCGCCGTGTGCGCCGTAGGCGCGCGCCAGCGCCGCGAAATCGGGATTGACGAGATCGGTGCCATAGACCCTCGCCGGATAGTTACGCTCCTGATGCATGCGGATGGTGCCGTACATCGCGTTGTCGACGACGATGAAGACGATGGCGAGGCTGTATTGCACGGCCGTGGCGAGCTCCTGCCCGTTCATGAGAAAGCAGCCGTCGCCGTTCCAGGACACCACCACGCGCTCCGGATGCAAGGCCTTGGCGGCAACCGCGGCGGGCACACCGTAGCCCATGGCGCCGCTATAGGGCGCGAGCTGGGTGCGATACGTGCCGTAGCGATACAGCCGGTGCAGCCATACCGTGTAGTTGCCGGCGCCATTGGCGAGGATCGCTGTCTCCGGCAGGCGCTCGCGCAGGCTGGCGACGACCTGCCATAGGTCGAGCGTCCCGGGCATCGGCTGCGGCGTCTGCCAGGCGAGGTAATCGGCATGCGCCGTGGCGGCGCTGCCCATCCAAGCCGGTGTGGGGACGGGGGCCAACGCGGCGAGTGCGGCGCAGGCGGGGCCCATCGCCGCTTCGATCGCCAGCGCCGGTTGGTACACACGTCCCAGTTCGTCGGCGCCGGGGTGGATATGGATTAGCGATTGCGTGGGGGTTGGCGCTTCGAGCAGTGTGTAGCCGCCGGTCACCATTTCGCCCAGGCGCTCGCCCAGCACCAGCAGCACGTCGGCCTCGCGCACGCGTGTTGCGAGGCGCGGATTGATGCCGATGCCCACGTCGCCGGCGTACTGGGGGTGCCGGTTGTCGAACAGGTCCTGGTTGCGAAAGGCGCACGCGACCGGCAGCGCATGGGCCTCGGCAAAGGTGATGAGATCGCGGCACGCGGCGGCGTCCCAGCCGCTGCCGCCGACGAGCACGAGGGGGCGTTGCGCGCGACCGAGCAACTCGCGCAGTTGCGCCATGGCCGCCGGCGCGGGGGCCACCGTCGGCACGACCACGCGCGCGACATCAGCGACCTCCGCCTGCGCGGAGAGCATGTCTTCGGGCAGTGCCAGGACGACCGGACCGGGACGGCCTGATTGCGCAACGCGGTAGGCACGCGCCACGTATTCGGGGATGCGCTCGGCGCGATCGATCTGCGCCACCCATTTGACGATGCTGCCGTACATGCGTCGGTAATCGATCTCCTGAAATGCCTCGCGATCGACAAAGTCGCCGCCAACCTGGCCCACGAAGACAATCAGTGGCGTCGAGTCCTGCGCTGCGGTGTGGATGCCGATAGCGGCATTGGACGCGCCGGGCCCGCGGGTAACGAACACGATGCCGGGTCTGCCGGTAAGTTTGCCGTAGGCCTCTCCCATGTAGGCCGCGCCGCCTTCCTGGCGGCAGACGATCAGGCGCAGCCGATCGCGCACGTCGTAGAGCGCATCGAGAACCGGCAGGTAGCTCTCGCCGGGCACGCAGAAGGCGAGCTCGGTACCCTGCTGCAGCAGGTTGTCGACGAGTATGCGACCACCGGTACGCATCGATTGGATCGGGCCGGATCGGGGTTGGACGGCGGCCATTCTAGCGTGATTCCCGCGCGGTCCCTGGGTCGGGGATGCCTTGGCCTTATAATCCGCGCGAGGCTGCCGGCCAGGGAGGGGGAGCAAACCCGATGGTTGAATCGGTCACGCTGCAGGAAGCGCTCGGATTCAGCGCCGTTGCGCTGCTTCTTGGCCTGATCACGATGCGCTACCGCCCCGAGCTGCGGCGCTCGGTGGTGTTTACGCTGTGCATCATCCTGGTCGGACTGTGTGCGCTCTTCCTGGTGGAGCGCTTCCAGCTCATTCCGCCGCGCCTGACCATCGCCGCGGTGCCGCGCGAGATCTGCCTGCTGATCATCGCGATCGGCAACATCCGCGTCTTCATCGGCTTCGTGACGGGCGTGTTGCTGGGGCGCCGCACGGTGCCGCGCATTCTCGGCGAAGTGAGCGTGGCCGTTGCGCTCGTCGTCTACGCGCTGTTTCGCATGGACGCGCTGGGCGTCAATCTGACCACGATTACCTTCTCGGCTACGACCTTGGCCGCGATCATCGGTTTTGCGGCGCAGGCGACGCTGGGCAACCTGATCGGCGGCATTTCGCTCCAGGTGGACAATACCTGCCGCATCGGCGACTGGATCGAGATCGATGGGGTGACCGGGGAAATCGTCAGCGTGCGCTGGCGCTATACGGCGCTGGCCACGGTCAACAACGTAACCATCGTCATTCCCAACGCGGACCTGATGAAAAACCGCGTGACCCTGCTCGGACGGCGCGGCGACCTGCGCATTCCGTGGCGACGGCCGATCGAATTCAGCGTGGGCTACGAATGGACACCGGGCCAGGTCCTGGCGGTGGTCAGCTCGGCGCTGGAACGCGTGGAAATTCCCTTTGTTGCGGCCGACCCCAGGCCGCAATGCGTGTGCGCCGGCTTCGACGGCAACGCGATCAAGTACGTCGTCTACTACTGGCTGTCCGACATCAAGACGTACCTGGTTACCGACTCGCGCATGCGCGTGCACATCTACGCCGCGCTCGGCCGCTCGGGGATGGAGATTCCGATCTCGCGTTCGGAACTCTACATCCACTCCGCGAGCAATGCGCAGGCGCGAAGGCTCGAGCATGAGCGGGAGTCACGTAGCGCGCTTTTACATTCGCTGGAATTGTTTGCTACGCTGACCGATGCCGAAGCCCAGGCACTGGCCACGCAATTGATTCCGACACCCTTTGGTCCGGGGGATATTGCCACCAAGCAAGGCGAGCCGTCCGATTCGCTCTTTATCCTGGCCCGCGGCGAGGTGGGCATTTTTCGCGAAAGCGAGGCGGGAACTGCGCCCGGACGCCATCGCCTGGCGAAACTCGCGGCGCCCGCGTTTTTTGGCGAAATGGGCTTGCTCACGGGGCAGCCGCGAGGGGCGACCATCGTCGCCGAAACGGACGCCTTGTGCTACCGCCTCGACAAGCGCGGTTTCGAAGCGATCATTCGCGCCCGGCCGGAGCTCGCCGATGCGATGTCGAAAACAGTCGCGGAGCGGCAGGCGGCGAACGACGCCACGCTGGCCTCCCTGTCTGCCGACGCGCGGGCACGCGCCACCGGGACCCGCGCCAACGAGCTCGTGCGCCGAATCCGCAGCTTCTTTGGCCTGGCTTCCGAGTAGCGTCGTCGCCAGCCGCCCTTAGGCGGCAGCGCGCTGCGGCGTGAGCAAGTCTTCCTTGCGCAGCAGAAAGACGCTGTCCTCGGATGAAGGCGTCGCAAGCCAGGTGAACGGCAGACGCGGGAAGGCCGCCTCGGTCGCGTCGCGGTTGGCACCCACCTCGACCACCAGCAGGCCCTCGGGGTTCAAAAACCCGGCCGCACGCGCAAGGATCGTGCGCACCGCATCAAGGCCATCGTCGCCGCCGGCGAGTGCGAGTTGCGGCTCGTGCTCGTATTCGGGCGGCAACTCCTCCATCGCCATCGCCGTCACGTAGGGCGGGTTGCTGACGATGAGGTCGTATGCCTTCTCGGTCAGGTTGGACAGCAGGTCGGAACGAATCAGGTTGACTCGGTCCTGCACGGCGTGATCGGCGACGTTGCGCAAGGCCACGGCGAGGGCGTCAGACGAAATGTCGGCGGCATCGACGTCGGCGTTGGGAAACTGGTGTGCCATGAGGATCGCAAGGCAGCCGGAGCCGGTGCACAGGTCGAGCGCGGCAGTGATGCGCGTCGGGTCGGGAATCCAGGAACTCAAGCCGTCGCGCAGCAGCTCGGCGATATACGAGCGCGGAATGAGCACCCGCTCGTCGACGTAGAAGCGGTGCTCGCCCAGCCATGCCTCGCGTGTCAGATACGCGGCCGGGATGCGCTCGTTGACGCGGCGGGCAATGACATCGAGGACTTCCTCGCGCTCCGCGTGACTCAGTTTTGCCTCGAGGAAAGGTTCCAGCCGGTCGAGCGGCAGATGCAGCGTGTGCAGCACCAGGTAGGCGGCCTCGTCGTAGGCATTGGTCGTGCCGTGGCCAAAAAACAGCCCTGTCGCGACAAAGCGGGACACGGCGTAGCGCAACCAGTCGCGGACGGTTTCGAGTTCCTGGGTGAGGGTGCTCATCGCGGCACCTCGCCGAGCAGCAGACGCTCCAGTATGCCACGATACAAGGCGGCGAGCGGTTCGAGGTCGGCTACGGCCACGCACTCGTCGAGCTTGTGGATGGTAGCGTTGACCGGGCCGAGCTCAATGATTTCGCGACAGATCGCGGCGATGAAGCGGCCATCGGAGGTGCCGCCGGTGCAGGAGACCTCCGGCACGATGCCGCAAAGCTTGCCGATCACCTCCGCGGCCACGTTGACGAGCTCGCCCCGGGGAGTGAGGTACGGAGCGCCGGCGCCAGTCCAGGTGAGCTCGTATTCGAGCCCATGGCGCTTGAGCACGGCCTCGAAGCGCTGCTGCAGGCTCTCCCGCGCGCTGGCCGTGGCATGGCGGAAATTGAAGGTGAGCAGGAGCTCGCCGGGGATTACGTTTGTCGCCCCCGTCCCGGCATGGATGTTGGACGCCTGCCACGAGGTGGGCGGGAAATATTCATTGCCTTCATCCCAGGAGAGCGCGGAGAGCTCGGCGATGACCGGTGCGGCGAGAAGGATGGGATTGCGCGCCAGGTGAGGATAGGCGATGTGTCCCTGCACACCGCGCACCTTTAGCGTGCCCGACAGCGTGCCACGGCGACCGTTCTTGATCATGTCACCCAGCCGTTCCACTGACGAGGGCTCGCCGACGATGCAATAGTCGAGCTCGGTGCCCGCCGCCTGCAGTCGCTCGACGACACGCACGGTGCCGTCGGTGGACGGCCCTTCTTCGTCGGAGGTTATGAGCAGCGCGATCGATCCGGGGTGCGTCGGGTGCGCTGCGATAAAGCCTTCGACGGCGACGACAAACGCGGCCAGCGAGGATTTCATGTCGGCGGCGCCACGGCCGTAGAGCGCGCCGTCGCGGATCGTGGGGGTGAACGGGTCGGAACGCCAGCCGTCGAGCGGACCGGTAGGGACGACATCGGTGTGGCCGGCCAGGCATACCGCGGGGCGCGCCTCGCCGCGCCGCGCCCAGAGGTTAGTCACCCCATTGCTTATGAGTGTTTCGCAGCGAAACCCCAACCGCTCCAGTCGCGCCTTGATGATCTCCTGGCAGCCGGCGTCGTCCGGCGTGTGCGAATGGCGCGCGATCAGCTCGCGGGCGAGCTCGAGCGTGGCGTGGGGGCCCATCGTCTTCGCGACCTGGGTCGGCGACTCGCCGTTACGGGTCGCGGTTCAGGAATTCCGGATCGATCTCGAGCTTTTGCAGGCTGCCACTCTCGCGGACGATGCCGTCGTCCCCGGTCTCGGCGTAGTCCATGCGCGGGGCCGGCGTATTCTGGTTCACGAGCCAAGCGAGGTTGGTCGGCGAGTCGGAGCCGGTAAGTGCCTCTTCGTAGGCGATCGAGCCGTCGAGATAGAGGCGGCAGAGGGCCTGCTCGAAGGTCTGCGATCCCGGATACAGGCTCTGCTCCATCGCTTCCTTGATCTGCGTGATCTCGCCATTCTTGATCAGTTCGGCGATGAGCGAGGTGTTGAGCAGGATCTCCACCGCCGGCTGCTGGTCGCCGTCCTTGTTGCGCACCAGGCGCTGGGAAATGATCGCGCGCAGCCCGATCGACAAGTCGGAGAGCAGGCCCGAACGCGCGTCGTAGGGGAACATGTTGATGATCCGCGACAGGGCGTGGTAGCTGTTGTTGGCGTGCAGCGTCGACAGGCACAGGTGGCCGGTCAGCGTGTGCAGCAATGCCTGCTGCATCGTCTCGCGGTCACGCACCTCGCCGATCATGATCAGGTCGGGGGCCTCGCGCAGTGCGTTGCCCAGCGCCTTGTTGTAGTTCTGGGTATCGACACCGATCTCGCGCTGGTTGACGATCGACTGCTTGTGCTCGAACAGGTACTCGATCGGGTCCTCGAGCGTCAGGATATGGCCGGAGCGGTTGGTGTTGCGGTAGTCGATCAATGCCGCCAGGGTGGTCGACTTGCCGCAGCCGGTCGCACCGGCGATGAGCACCAGGCCGCGCTTCTCCATCACCAGGTTGAGCAGAACCGGTGGCAGCTTCAATTCCTCGAACGGCGGCACGTTGCTGCGCACATAGCGGATACACAGGGAGATCGTCCCGCGCTGGCGGAAGATGTTGATCCGGAAATTACCCACGCTGCGGTCGAGGTAGGAGAGGTTCATCTCCATTTCGTTTTCGAACTCGCGCGCCTGGTCCTTGGTCATGAGCTCGTAGGCGACGCGGCGCACGGTCTCCACGTCCATCGGCTGGGTGGAGATGGGCGAGACGATGCCGTTGATCTTGATATTGATCGGCGCGCCGCAGGAGATGAACAGGTCCGAGGCCTGCTTCTCCGCCATCAGCTTGAACAGTCGGTCGAGGTACATGGGGGCCCCGCGGCTACCGGCTTTGGGCCCGGTTGCGGGCCCGCCGTGACAATGTCATGAATTGACAAGAATAACCAAGCTCAAGCAAAGTAACAACTGGCACGCCGGATCCACGCGCGGTTTTCCCGACGGACGGCATGCGCTTATCGCTTTCCTGCACAAAAAGGTTCCATGCTGGCCATCATCGGCGGCAGCGGGCTCACCCGACTGTCGACGCTCGCCGTTGCCCATCGCGAAGTCGTCCGCACGCCGTATGGCGAGCCGTCGTCGGCCTTGGTCTTCGGCCAGATCGCAGGGCGCGACGTGGTCTTTCTCGCGCGTCACGGGCACGGGCACACGATTCCCCCGCATCGCGTCAACTACCGCGCCAATTTGTGGGCGCTCAAGGAGCGCGGCGTGGACACCATTCTTGCGGTGGCGTCGGTGGGCGCCATCGCCAGAGGCTGCGCCCCCGGCGATCTGGTCTTGCCCGACCAGCTCATCGACTACACCAGTGACCGCCACAGCACTTTTTTTGATGGCGAGGATCGCCGCGTCGTCCACGTCGATTTCACCCATCCCTACAGCGCGGAACTGCGCGCCCGTTGTCTGGCGGCGGCGCGACGGGCGGGGATTGCGGTGCATGACGGCGGCGTCTATGGCGCGGTTTCGGGACCGCGGCTCGAGACTGCGGCGGAGATCAACCGCATGGAGCGCGATGGTGCCACCCTCGTGGGCATGACCGGCATGCCGGAGGCCGTGCTCGCGCGCGAGCTTGGGATCGCCTACGCGGTCATCGCCGTCATCGTCAACCATGCCGCCGGACGCGGCGAAAGCGCGCAGGCAATCTCCATCGAGCGCATCGCCGGCATCCTTGAAACGGCCATGGACAAGGCCAAAATACTCATCGACCATGTCGTGCAAGGAGCCGCCGCTTGAGGCGAGAAGGAACATGATTCGACCGATCTTGAGAATGGGCGATCCGCGCCTGCTCGAGCGTGCCAAGCCGGTGGAGCGCTACAACACGCCGGAGTTGAAGGAGCTTCTCGCCGACATGCGCGAAACGATGATCGCCGCCCATGGCGCAGGACTGGCCGCGCCGCAGATCGGCGTCGGCTTGCGCGTGGTGATCTTCGGCTTTGAGCACAACGAGCGCTATCCCGACCAGGAACCCATTCCCTACACCGAGCTCATCAACCCGATGCTCACGCCGCTGTCGACCGAGATGGAGGAGGGATGGGAGGGTTGCCTGTCGGTTCCGGGCCTGCGCGGCCAGGTGCCGCGCTTTACCCGCTTGCGCTACACCGGCTTCGAACCGGATGGCCGCCCGGTCCAGCGCGAGGTGGCCGACTTTCACGCCCGCGTCGTCCAGCACGAATGCGACCACCTCGACGGCATTCTCTATCCGATGCGCATGCGCGACATGCGGATGCTCGGCTATACCGACGTGCTGTTCCCCGATGCGGAACTCATCGACGAGTGATTGATGCTGCCGCGACAGCCGCCTCACCGCGCTAGCGCAGCTGCAGTTGCTCGTAGAGGGCGGTCTCCAGGCGCAGCAGTGCCGCCTCGTCGTGTAAGCGCGCGCCGTCGAGCAGGAACACGTCCTCGGCGCGCTCGCCCAGGGTGTTGATCTTGGCGCTTTCGACGTTGACGTTCGCCTTGGCGAGTGTGTAGGCGATTCGGGCGAGCAGCCCCGGCCGATCGCCGGCGACCAACTCCAGGATGTAGTGCGTTTCCTTGTCGTCGGGAAACAAGCGCACCTCGGGCGTGAGCGGGAAGTGCTTGAGGTGCCGGCTCATGCGGCCGATCGGCGGCGGCTCGAGCGGCGCACGCGCGGCGAGCAGCTGTCCGAGCTCGAACTCGACGTAGCTGATGACGGCGCGGTATGCGGCGTGGGCGCTGAGCGGGTCGTGCACGAGAAAGGTGTCGAGCGCGTAGCCGTGGCGGGTGGTATGAACCTTCGCGTCGAGGATCGATAGCCGCGCCTTGCCGAAGAAGCCGCAGATGCGCGCGAAGAGCTCCTTCTGGTCAGGCAGGTAGATCATCACCTGCAGCCCGGCGCCGGAGCGCGACAGCCGCGCCCTGACCACCGGCTCCTTGCCGTCGACACGAAAATACAGCTGACGCGCATGCCAGGCGATCTCGTCGGCGGTGTGGCGCTGGAAATAGACACTGTCGAGCTGGCGCCAGAGTGACTGCTCGGCGCCGTCGGGAATGGCGTAGAGACGCAGCTGGCGCGCGGCCTCGATGCGCCGCGCCTCCAGGCTGTCGTCCAGGGTACGGGTCGGGGCGCTGCCGGTCAGGCGCGCTCGCGCGGCGTGAAACAGGTCCTCGAGCAGCTTTGCCTTCCACGCGTTCCAGACGCGCGGGCTGGTGCCGCGAATATCGGCGACGGTAAGCAGGTAAAGCGCAGCAAGGCGCCTTTCAGTCCGGACCTTCGCCGCGAACGTGGCGATCACTGCCGGGTCGCTTAAGTCCTGCTTCTGCGCGGTGAGCGACATGGTCAGGTGCTGGGCGACAAGCCAGCCGACGAGGTTCGTGTCCGCCACGGCGAGGCCGTGCGCCCTGCAGAAGCGCCGCGCATCGACGGCACCGAGCTTCGAATGGTTGCCGCCGCGTCCCTTGGCGATGTCGTGGAACAGCGCCGCGATATAGAGCACCTCGGGTCGTTCGAAGTCGGCGATGAGCCGCGAGCAGAGGGGATATTCATGCCCGTGCTGAGCCTCGGTGAAGCGGCGCAGGTTGCGGATCACCATCAGGATGTGCTCGTCGACGGTGTAGACGTGGTACAGGTCATGCTGCATCTGGCCGACGATGCGTCCGTAGGCCGGGATGTAGCGGCCGAGGATGCCGTACTGGTTCATGCGCCGCAGCTCGTGCGTGACGCCATGCGGCTCGCGCAGGATGGCGAGGAAGCGGGCGCGATTTTCCGGATCGCGGCGAAACGCCGCGTCGACGCGCGTGCGGTCGCGCCAGAGCGCGCGCAGCGTCGGCGCCGACATGCCTTTGAGCTCGGGGTGCCGCTGCAGGGTGAGGAAGCTGTCGAGGATCGCCCCCGGGCGCTTGGCGAAGAGCTCGTCGTCCTTGATGTCGAGTAACTCGTCGACCGCCTGGAAATCGGCGTCGATGGTTTGCACCTTGACCTCGGCCGGAAACAGGCGCGCGTGCAGGTTCTGCAGCAGGATGACATTGAGCTGACGGATCGACTTGGCGGCGCGGTAGTAGCGCTGCATGAGCTGCTCCGAGGCGCGTCGCGAGGGCGTGTCGGTCAGCCCCAGCTCGCTCGCGAGCGCGCCCTGCAGGTCGAACACCAGGCGGTCCTCGCGCCGGCCCGCGAGATAGTGCAGGCGGATGCGCAAATCGTCGATGAGCGTTTCGTTGCGCGTGAGTTCGCGCGCTTCCGCCGCCGTCATCAGGCCGCGCGCGGCGAGTTCGCGCCAGGTGTGACCAAAGCCGGCGGCACGCGCGATCCAGAGGATGGACTGCAGATCGCGCCTGCCGCCAGGGCTCTCCTTGAGGTTTGGCTCGAGGTTGTAGGCCGTATCCTGGTAGCGCAAATGGCGCTGCTGCTGCTCCAGCGCCTTCGCCTCGTAGAAGCTGCGCACGTCGAGCGAGGCCTCGAAGCGATGTCCGAGGCGCGCGTAGAGCGCGCGCGAACCGGCGAGGAGTCGCCGCTCGAGCAGGCTCGTGCGACTGACCGCGTTGCCCTCCATTTCGGCTTCGCATTCGTCGACCGTGCGCACGCTGTGGCCAATCTCGAGGCCCGTGTCCCACATGAGCCCGACAAAGCGTTCGATGCAGGACGCCGTCGCCGGTGGCATGGCGGTGAGCGGGCGCGGGAGCAGCACCACGACGTCGACGTCTGAATGCGGGAACAGTTCGCCGCGGCCGTAGCCACCGACGGCGACGAGCGCCAGGCCCGGCGGCGCGGCAACCGTCGTCCAAAGCCCGCGCAGTACCCGGTCGGTCAGCCGCGCCTGGGCTCTTAGCAGTCGCCGTGGCCGGCGTTGCGTGCGATAGGCCGCTTCCAGTTCACGTCGGCCGGCGTCGAGTTCGCGCTTCCAGGGCGCGGCTGTCGTTGCGGCGGCGTGGTCCACGGCCGGGGCGAGGACCGTACTCAAGACGAAGCGCCTAGCTCGGCGCCGGCGGCGGTGCCCCCGGCGAGACGGTGAGCACCTCGTAGCCGCTGTCGGTGACCAGTATGGTGTGTTCCCATTGCGCCGACAGGCTGTGATCGGCGGTGACGACCGTCCAGCCATCGGCGAGGCAGCGAATGCCGGGCCTGCCGGCGTTGATCATCGGTTCGATGGTGAACACCATGCCCGGCTGCAGCTTAAGTCCCGTGCCGGCGCGCCCGTAGTGGAGTACCTGCGGCTCCTCGTGAAACTGGCGCCCGATACCGTGGCCGCAGAATTCGCGCACGACCGAGAAGCCGTGGCCCTCGGCATGGCGCTGAATCGTCGCGCCGATGTCGCCCAGATGCGCACCCGGCGCGACCGTTCGAATGCCGCGCCACATGGCCTCGTAGGTAACTTCGCACAGGCGCCGCGCCTGGATCGGCGGCGCACCGACGTAGAACATGCGGCTCGTGTCGCCATGAAATCCGTCCTTGATGACGGTGACGTCGATATTGACGATGTCGCCGCTCTTGAGTTTCTTTTCGCCCGGGATCCCGTGACAGACGACATGGTTGACCGAGGTGCAGATCGATGCCGGATAAGGCTGATAGCCTGGCGGGGCATAGTGCAGCGGCGCGGGGATGGTGTTCTGGACCTCGACCATGTAGGTGTGGCAGAGCCCGTCGAGCTCGGCGGTGGTAACGCCGGCGGTCACGTGCGGCGCGATGTAATCGAGCACCTCGGAGGCGAGCGCGCCGGCGACGCGCATCTTGGCGACGTCTTCGGCGGATTTGAGCGAGACGGACATGGGTGTTCAGCTGCGCAGCAACTCGTTGATGCTCGTTTTGGAGCGGGTTTTGGCGTCGACCTGCTTGACGATGACCGCGCAGTAGAGCTGGCAGTTGCCCTCGCTCGAGGGCAGGCTGCCGGCAACGACCACCGAGCCGGCCGGGACGCGACCGTAGCTCACCTGCCCGGTCGAGCGGTCGTAGATCTTGGTGCTCTGGCCAATAAACACACCCATACCCAACACGGCATTCTCCTCGACGATCACGCCTTCGACCACCTCCGAGCGTGCGCCGATGAAGCAATTGTCCTCGATGATGGTGGGGTTTGCCTGCAACGGTTCAAGCACCCCCCCGATGCCGACCCCCCCGGAGAGGTGTACACCCTTACCGATCTGGGCACAGGAGCCTACGGTGGCCCACGTGTCGACCATCGTACCCTCATCGACGTAGGCGCCGATGTTGACGTAGGAGGGCATGAGCACGACGTTGCGGGCGATGTAGGCGCCATGGCGCGCCACCGCGGGCGGGACGACGCGCACGCCGGCGGCGGCGAAGGCGGCGGCGTCAAAGCGGGCGAATTTGGTCGGAACCTTGTCGTAGAAGCCGAAAGGGGCATCGGGAGCCGACACGCCCAGGGCGACGTTGTCGGCGAGGCGAAACGACAGCAGCACGGCTTTTTTGAGCCATTGCTGCGTCGTCCACTGGCCGTCGACCTTGGCGGCGACACGCAGGCGACCGGCATCGAGCTCGGCAATCGCGCTCTCGACGGCGTCCCGGACTTCGGCCGGAGCCGATTGCGGCGAGAACTCGCCGCGCCGCTCCCAGGCCGCATCTATGGTCGCTTGCAAACCGCTCATCTTCGCTTCGCTTCGCGCCCAATGCGGGCGAAGCGCGCATTTTACCCGCTCGGGTGATGCGACGCGCCAGGCAGCGGGCGGGTGGGTTCGCGCCGGGCGCGAACGGCCTGGGGGCGGAGCTACATCGCCTTGAACAGGTGGGCGAAGGTGCGGCTGACCACGAGCTTCTCCGGGCGTGCCTTGAGGATGATTACGGGCTGGTCGCGGTAGTCACGGTCGACGCGTGCGATCGCGCGCAGGTTGACGATGGTGCCGCGATGGACCTGCCAGAAACGCTCCCCGTCAAGTTCGTCGAAAAGCTCCTTGATGGTCTTGCGAATAAGAGCCTCGCCTTCGGCGTTGACGACCTTGGTGTACTTGTCCTCGGCCTGAAAGTAGAGGACCTCGTCGACGGGAATGAGTTGCATCGACGCGCCGAGCGAGGCCTTGATCCACTGTAACGGGCCGCCCGATTCGCGCGCTTCGAGTTGCGCAAGTACCGTGGCGAGATCGGCCGGCGGCCGGTCCAGGCGCTGCTGGAGACGGGAGACGACCTTGGCCACGCGCTCGGGCGTCGGCGGCTTCAAGACGTAGTCGACCGCGCCCTGCTCGAACGCGGCCACCGCGTACTCGTCGTAGGCGGTGACGAACACGACGTGACAGGCGCCGGCGAGCGCGTCGGCAACTTCGAGGCCCGATTTCACCGGCATGCGGATATCGAGAAAGGCGATGTCGGGTTCGAGTTCGCGCTGCAGCGCGAGCGCCTGCTCGCCATTCTCCGCTTCTGCAACAACGGCAAGCTCGGGCCACGCCTGGTTAAGCCGCGTGCGCAACTGCGCACGCAGCAACGGCTCGTCCTC
>Ga0302325_10021117_pt1 | contig 13639 bp, 20 predicted proteins | sample Palsa_T0_2_FD_201948 | JGI IMG/M metagenome (GOLD analysis project Ga0302325, IMG submission 201948) | Peat permafrost microbial communities from Stordalen Mire near Abisko, Sweden - Palsa_T0_2 | ecosystem: Environmental > Terrestrial > Soil > Palsa > Peat permafrost | place: Sweden: Abisko... | reverse complement strand
GCTCTTCCGATCTGACGGCTACTTATGAGATCTTTGGCGCTTTATTTACCCCGCTTGATGGGGGATTTTCTATCGGGGTTGGCTTGGCCTTGTCTGCCTTGGCTTGAGCTAACGCTAGGCCAAACCTGCCTAGCAAAAATCTCGAGGTGCTTTGGATCGGGCGTCTGAGGTAGTTTCATTTCCCCGTATCCTATTTAGCGTCGGGAACAAGAATTGCCATGAGGCGTAGCCTAGGACACCATATTGGATAAGTTTTTCTCTTCTCCTTTTGCTTATTAGTGATGTTCCTGTTGCCTGTTCTGTGCCCGAGCGCTTGGGAGCCGCTGGTGCAAACTTGCTGGCCGAAAGCGATGTGTAAGAGAGAGAAAATTCATCGACAATACCACATCATTGAAGTATTTTTGTTCTTAGAACCCTTCCTCCAAGACCATGTCAGAATTTGATGAGGCTGAGGACATCCCCCCAGATTCCGACCCAAAAGTGGGGTCAGGGAAGAACGGCAAACTCCCTGAGGACGCTAACGACTCTGCGTCGACAGGTAGTAGTAATGAAAAGGGACATTTTGCAAAGATTAGAGATTATCACTATTTCAGAGCTTGCTGGAACTTCGTTACGTGGACACCCAAGCGATGTAGATGGGATCCCCAATCACCTCCCCAATTTAGAATGGGGCTGAACCTTTTGTTTGGATTTGTGAGTAACTTTGTCTCCCATATCGAGCTGTATGTTATAAAAAGTCCCCGGCGGTGGCTATGTCCAAATCACAATCAAGGGCTTTTAGAAGACTTTACCGTACTCCCAATACTATCAAAGATAACTGATTGTGCTTCAGGCTAGTACCTTTACAGTTGCAAATCTCTATTACAATCATCCTATTCTTAATATTCTAGCGAAGGACTTCAACGTCACCAATGAGCGATCGTCTTTGGTTCCGACTGTCATGCAAGCTGGCTATGCTGCTGGCCTCCTTTTCCTCTGCCCTTTAGGAGATATTTTTCGCCGCAGAGTTTTTGTTTTGATACTAGTTTTCTTCACTGCTACATTGGTAAGTGTAAAGCCAAGTATCAGGCACACAAATTAACGCCTCACAGTGGCTCGGCCTCTGCGTGACGAAATCATTCTCTGTCTTCCTCGCCTTGTCTTTCATCACGGCAGTATCAACCGTGACTCCCCAGCTGATGCTTCCTCTTGTGGGTGATCTTGCTCCTCTCCACAAGCGTGCTATCGCACTTTCGATCGTAGTTTCAGGGCTACTTCTTGGAATGCTCATTGCACGACTACTCTCTGGAATTTTGACTCAATACACAAGCTGGCCATCAATATACTGGTTTTCGTTCGGCGTGCAATATCTGATCTTTATCTTGCTCTTCTTTTTCATGCCAGACTACCCAAGCACTAATCCCGGCGGCTTGAATTACTTCAGCATGCTCTTCAGTATCGCCAAAATGGTCTTCAAGCACCCCGTTCTAGTGCAAGCCTGTCTAGTTGGCTTCCTGGTCTCAAGCACCTTCACCTCATACTGGACGACGCTCACATTCCTACTTTCATCCCCGCCATACTCCTACAACTCCGCCACCATTGGACTCTTCGCACTCATTGGCATTGGAGTAATTTGTTTCGGCCCTTTCTACTCCAAAGCAATAATTGATCGTTTCGTCCCACTTTACAGTGTCATTCTTGGTCTCATCTATTGCGTAATAGGAGTCATAATCGGAACATACACCGGGAAATTTACAGTCGCAGGGCCTATCATACAAGCCTTCGCCATTGATCTCGGTCTACAAACGTCCCAAATCGCAAACAGATCAGCAATCTATGCCATCGAGCCGAAAGCCAGAAACCGAGTTAACACAGCGTATATGGTATCTGTTTTCTGTGGACAATTGATGGGGACTGCCGTTGGGAATAAGCTGTATGCGAAAGGAGGGTGGATTACGAGTGGAAGCGCGAGCGTGGGATTTATTGGGATGGCACTCCTATGTTGTTTTGCCAGGGCACCTTGGGAAAAGGGCTGGTTCGGTTGGAGTGGTGGATGGGGCGTTAGAAGGAGGGATTTGGGACCGAGGCAAGAGCCAGCTATTGAGCAGACGCTGGATGAGTTGTCTGCCGAGTCTGGGGCAGGAAGTTATTGAAGGTGAAAAGACAGCAGATGGCAAGAAGCATGGCTCTCAAGATGAGGTTAGGATGGGAATACTTGTATCGCATATATAGTCTACGAATTCGTAAGTGGAATATAAAGCTCTAGGTTGTCAAATGTTTGGAAAAGGGCTTTAATAATTCGCTTTAATAAAAGTGATTAAATATCATGATCGGATGAATCTCTAGCTCGGATGAAATGTGAAGCCGACATCTCTGTCTAAAAGTAATTTAGATTGAGTACGAAATGCAACAAAATATCTCCATTTTTTTGAATTTCTTCATTCACGGCTCGCGGAATGTGTTCAAACCTCATCACAATTACTTCACCAAACCACCCTCCTTAGTAACCTCGATGTCGGCTCCTTCCCTTCGAGGATTATTCTTCGGCAAAACATTCTCAAAACCGTCCACAAGATCAGGCTCATCCTTGAAAAGGACCTTGACACGAGTCTGCATTTCATCGATAGATTTTCCACCATTCACATAATCCGCAAAGATCTTCAAGAATTACTAATAGGTTTCATCCTGTTCCGGAAGGAGTCACTTCTACAAAAGATGTCCGCAGTTGACCCTCGGACTTATTTCCCTGCATCCAGAAACCCCCAAAAACAACTCCATCACCCTCTCTCACAGACCATCCGACAAGGCTGAGAGCAAAAGCAGTTGCGTACCTGGACTTCCTGCATATAACCCATAGCACGACTCATACACCATCAAGCCCAGCAGGGCACGATGGAGCCTCTTCACTCATCTTCCTTCTTTAAATTTCTTTTTCCTACGTGACTCGAGAATTAGAAAATGAGGCGAGAGATGAGGCTCTCCGCTGTGCCTCGCCGCGAGTATATTTTTATCACATCTCAGCTGGACAGCGTCCCCTCGAATCGGAAGCGTGCATTTCAGCCACCACAGTACAGTATGCAGACTCGGCAGCCTTGTGTGGCCAGCACACGCAAAGCAACCAGGATTGTCATTTCTCACTTTCCCCAGCCTTTTTGTTTCTTGCTTCCTTTCCAACATTTTGAGCAACTAGATCTTCTCCAAGAGAACAATTATATGGCCTTTGGTTTGAGGCCGTAAAGTTTCGCACAAACATCTGTTATACAATCCAGGTCCTTTAGTACCTAAGTACCTTTAAGTGAACCCTACACAGCCACTATCGTCTTCTGGGAAAATGCCTCTTCTTCCTCTGCAAAAAGCCTTGGGGCCGGTGACTGCCTCGCGATTGAGGTGGGCAAAGTTCGCATCCAATCCTCTCATGCGAAGCAGCTTCTCGTCCAGACTCAGCTACCAGGCTCCCCTCCGACTCCATATTATGAAACCCGCTCCCAGGCCCTTTAGTCAATTGCGACAGCCATCCCTCCTGCTTAAAGGCAATGACAAAGGGCTCATAGCCAGCAGCATTACCCCAAAAATCCCTTTTCGAAGTCGAGTCTCCTCCTTCGCATTTGGTTCCGTGCTCACAGTGGTTGTACTCTCTGGCTCATTGTACGTCTATTACCGCTCTTTCTTCGCTCGAGTTCCAGTCACGAACAGAGAGCGAATGCTATGGTATGACAAAAACTATGAAGAAGAGCTTGGATGGGCTGCGGAGAGCTGGATTCTCTCGCAACAGAATGCCAGGCCGCGGTTGGAAGAAGACAGTGCAGTTGTGAACCTTGCTCGGGAGATCCTGGCTAAATTACTTGAAGGAAGTGAACTGGCGAAGGATCTTCAATTGAAGCTCTATGTTGTTGATGATTATCGTAAGTTGGTTCCAAGTGTGGTAGTAGAATCCTGCTGATAAGATTAGTTGAGCCATATGCCTGTAGTACTCCTGGACTAGAAGGCGGCCGAATCTTCATCAATACTGGAGAATTATTTGTCTGCGAGAGTGTGGATGAAATTGCCGGGGTAATGGCACATGAGTTGGGGCATATAATTGCTCGTCACATACCAGAAAGGAGGGCTGCCGAGTTATTTGCTAGGAAAATTGCATGGATATTTGGGTGGAACGCCGCGCTGGGACACGATCTGATTTCTTGGAGAGTAAGAACCTCTATGCTCAAGCCAGAGACTCTGGTTTCACCTCGTGCTTCACTGTAAAGTTATACTAACAGCTTTCCAGATCCAAGAAAAAGAAGCAGATCACATTGGTCTCATACTAATGGCGCAGGCTGGCTTCGATCCCAAAGCACGCATCGAATACTTCGAAAAGCATCATGAAAAGGAGAAGAAAATGTTGAATGGAAGAGATCCAATGCCAGAGTCAATGAGTACTCACCCTTCAGTAAGCCAGCAGAAAGCTTTCGTTTGATAACAGCTCACGTATAATGTAAAGCATGAGAATCGGGTAAAGACTATGAAGACTCTTCTGCCAGAGGCCAAGGCAATTTTTGGCAAGAAGCCAAGTGCCACTCCTTCCATCATCGAGACATGGGAAGCCGCTCGAGTGGTCTTAGTCGAAGGTTACCAATCAACAGTCGCGCAGGTGGAAGCAGCCCAGCAAATGGCGCCTGAAGCATTGCTACAAAAGATAGATGAAAGAATAGCAAGGCTCGAGAACGCCTTCGCCGACATATCTGCTGCATTTCTCATGAAAGGTAGGTCCAACGAAGACGTCTTGGGAATGATACTTGAGGTGGCAGCCCGAAAACAAAATGAAGCCGGAGCACAATCCGAGTTAGGAAGAGCTGAGGAAGGAGCAGTTGAGCAAAGAACAGCAGAGGAAGGCTCACTTGAGGATGCAATACCCAAAGAAGCAGTTCATGCAATACCGCTATCTGAAGGAGTTTCAGGACTGAAGGAAGCAGCAGCACAGACCACTCTTACCGCTAACGTATCTCGACCACCGATCGAAGAGAAGGACGGGAGCGAAGGACAATGAGAGCACAAGGTCTTGAAAAGTTGATGTATAATTTTGGGGGGGGGGGGTTGGATTCCTAGCTCTGTCAGTGCATTATTCAAATTTCCTTGTTATGATATTTCTTGTGACTGGGATGGTCCGAGAGGGGCGTTGACTTGCTGGCTTAGAAAATGTAAGAATGCACTAGGGTGTTTCATTAGATATTGTCACAATGAACAAAATCTAAACCCGAAAGATGAAAATCGGATGAGAAACATCGGCGGAAGGCCTTTTGAAATGGATTGGGAAACGGCTGGGACACAGTTTAAGGTTGAAAGTTTTTCCGGGCTGAAGGAGAAACACTGGACCCATTTCCAGCCCCTGTTCATCTGGAATGACACCATTCTACTTGACGACAATCCCTCATGAAATCAGATTGGGACAAATATCTCCCCCCAGTTTCCATAATCAGTCAAAAGCAGAGAACATGTCCCGCGACGGGCAGAATGTCAATTCAGGTTGTTCTTCAAGGGAGCATTTTCCTCCGCGATTGCATACGTGGACGCGTCCGAACACGGGCCTGACGGACAAGAGGGAAGTTGAGGTCAAAGACCACGGCACGGATGTCGTGCCATTCAGATGATACGTAGCTAAAGCTGTCCCCATCAAATGTTCGTGGATTGAGTGTCAGTGGAATTCTCTTTTAGAGTCGTTCAGGATTTTTCAAAAGTCGTTATTCTCTCCCGCGAATCGTCGTCTCATTTTCAAGATGAACTCTCTTCTGCGGCATCTGTGCGTATGCATTCTGGTAGTAACAGGAGCCAATGCTGCCCCAATAACACAAGAAACCCCTTTCGAGAAGTTAGCCAACAGGCAACTATCTATCTCTGGAGAATCGACTAGGGATGAATCAATCATATTACAGACGATGGCGTACGGATGCACTCAGGAAGCCTCCCTTTTCAAAAATGTAAGTTGACCAGGCACTAATCATTGTCATCAGATCTCAAGAGCTGGACTAAAGATAGGCAATTGCCGCTTCGCCGTATCTTCCTATGCAGTATGGGTATAAGGACGGGATTCCAATATAGTTATATCTAGCCTTTGCAGTTCAAGCTGGATGCACACCGACTGCGGTTTATCAAGGCAGGAATAGCTCCGTGCTCCAAGGTCTCAGCAAGAAAAACACAACTGTCCTGCGGGAAGCAAGTTTTAACGTTAGTGCTTCTGGCCTACTTGGAACTTGGAGTTTTCTTCCGGCTACCGACTGTGTCTTCATCCAACAATTGCCAAGCCAGCAACTACTTTAAAAACAAACCAACGGCGTCAATCTACTCTCGAGAGTAAGCTCATTGATTGGCAATGTCATCTGATACGCTGACAAGTACACAGAACAACGCTAATGAAGGATCACCTTTTGTTCCCCGAGATATCAATACCAAGACTAATCTGGTGAGCTGGCTTGAGGATACTTTTTCCATGTTCGCAAGTGATGGGATTGCAAAGATACTGCTGTACCGAGCAATAATGCCACGGATGATCTTAAGGCCGCTGAATTTGCAACTTTAGGATATACAGGACCTACAGCAGTAAACGAGTCCCAAGTGGGGATTGGCCAACAACAACGAGCTGACAACATATATATTGAAACGACTTTCGTTTCCCCAAGTTACTGTCTTGCAGAAGCATTTAGCGACAAGGTCGAAGCAGTTTCAAGTACTAGTATTCAGCTCCAGTTGCAACACACGGTGCAGACGTTTCGGGATATTTTGACCCTGCAGCACTGACCCAGAGCCTCGACTTCATGTATATTCTTATGAGTAATTGTTTCGGTCTCGTTAGAACTCTATAATAGGGAACAATGCGGTCAGCTTACCCATTCCCCGAATTAGAAATCTGGGGAAATTTCATCACTAAAGATAAACTTTCGATCATCGCTCCCATTGCAGACGGCGTCTCGTCCAATAAATCTGACGTGACGAATCCGGCTTCGTTATTGCCATCCTTCAACATATATGGCCCTTGTCAGATCAATCTCAACGAAACTGGCGATGTGCCGTTCTCTGCGCTAAATGGGGCTGAAAATGTGACGGAGTATATGGGCCCAGGCTTGATGAATGGTTTTACCTTGGCGAACGCATACTCGTGAGAAAGAGGGCGAGCTCATCGATCTGACTTCTGGCACAACATGAGAGTTTCCGTACCAGAATGGAAACTTGGTGCTGCGTGGGATTGCGCGACACTCTGCGGGATTTTATAAAAAAAAATCCTAATATAAAAAGATAGATACAGAATTCAAACTCGGTGTATCAACTGCTCATTTCGAAGCTTTGAATATGGGAAAATAACGGGTTGTTGAGGAAACTCAAGTTTGCTGCAAAATGTTGAAGAAGTCAGAGCGTAGGGTGCCTACAAGTTTGGAAAATTCGAGAGAGGGTGAAGTCACTCTGAGGGCAGGGACCTGGTAAACGCATAGGTGCATTAGATTGTCAATCTAATCATACAGTATTGGAAGATATGTATAGAAGCAGGGCAGGTTCTGATCCTCGGTTAGAAACGAAACGATTGCCACCGCAAAGTCCCCACCTCAAGATCACGAATTATAAACTCAAGGACCTTTACAGCTCGACAGCTTCGGCGAGCTTCAGCCACCACAAGTTGGCCATCGGGCGATTTGATGCACGCTAAGTTTCCAGATGCTGTTTCTATTGTTGGCTGCGCCGTTGTAAGAGGCTTGAATGCCGTTGAACTCCCCTGAAGCTTAATCCCAATCTGGAGATGACGGACAACTTAATGCAGCTATTATAGCCCCTTTCGGCTCGAGAGGCAAATTTGCTTCATCTTGTTCTTCCATGTGCTGAAGCGAGCTTTAAAACTGGGAAAGATGAGCGCAGAATTCCTTGCGACGGAAACAAGATCAGCGCTTTGACACTGACCTGCGCGCCAACCTCCCTCTGAACGCCTCCTCGCTACCCCTACGCCGCTGGCAGGCGGCTCGCTAGTCGCAGCTTCCCATGACCCAACAGCCCTCAATGTATCCTCCGAGGCCAAGGACTGACGATGAAGTCTTCGTCCGATCGAGTGGGAAGGAAACAGCCACATGCTATCGCCACTTGGGGCGGCAAAAGGAAGCTAACACGGAAACGTGCCATGAGCAAACAGTCTTGGCCTCCACTCCCCTGAATTCAAAAATTCTGCGAATCAAAGGCTCCCCGAAATCGCCTTGTATTGGCTCTCAGCCACGACTACGAGGCGGCTGTTTCCATGTTGTTTCTTGAATTCATGCTTGTATCCTCTCACAAAGGGGCTGATCAACATGCTTAGCTCTAGGTGATTCGACGTTTGCTCCTGAGCATGCTTGTTTGAACTTCGAATAGCATCAACGAGTGAATCGCCGGCAGCCCGGAGTACTCTTGGACCTCAGGTGTCGGTTGTGATCCTTAAGTAATGCAAGCACCAGCACTTCTCTGCCCATTTGGTCACACAGCTGGAAGAAACGGCATTGCAAACGAAAACGATCTTGTTTCAACGGCAGCCACATCTGTAAACAGAAGAAACCCCTCCCCCGGACTAGGATTGAGACTTGCAGGACCGTTATCCGTCATGGAACACCCGGCAGGGCCGCTGCGGGGGGAATAAGAGACCCTTTGGTGGCCCTTGCTCAGCTGTACCCCGTCTTTTTACCCAACAATTTCTCTAAGCCTCTAAGCGATGCATAAACGATGATGCTGATCTCATTCTTCCATGTTCATTCCATCCTAGAATAGCTGAGCCCTGCATGCAAGCGGCCACCGATGATGATGATCGATTTCTACTAGTCTGCCAGGAACCATCTGAATAGGGGGGAGAAACGTTCGTCCTGTACCAGCTTTGAACTTGGAAAACTCGGCACGACTTACGCAGAAGAGATACCGGGCTTTGATCGACATCGAATTTCACCGAAACATGATGGATATCCCGTCTCGAATACCATTCCAGCTTCCCCTATTCCTAGCAAGATGACGACGCCTGAACGAGCAGGCTGGGTCTACTTTGACCAAGTGGAACAGACGAACTTGGATCGGCATCGTCGACTTCAGCGGATTATGACGATCCATCGAGGATACTTGCAAGACACTGAGAGCACCAGGATATGGCTTCTTTTGAAATCTATAAGAAGATGACGAATTCCCTCCAAGAATTGTCTCATTATCATCAACAATCACCGTCAGCGCACTTCACAAACAATCAACTTTAAACATTTTCAACCAGACCAACAAAGCCACCAATATGAGAACCTCGTTCACCACCCTTTTCGCCCTCGGCTGTCTCATCGCCAGCTCTGTTGCTACACCAGCTACTAGAATCAGACGTCAAGCTGCTTCAGCTGTGTGCGCTTCTGGCACTCCCAACTGCTGCGACGTTGATGTTCTTGGTGTTGCCGATCTTGACTGCGCAGTCCGTAAGTCATGGCTACCCAGCTTTACTCCTTCTAGTCCACTCTTCAAGAAAACCTGCTAATTCTCCTTCTTTCTCAGCATCACCCATTCCCACCGACGTTGCAGATTTCACCTCAATCTGTGCCGCCATTGGCAAGATTGACATGTGCTGCACAATTGATCTCGTAAGTTCTCAACGACGCTCTACTTGCGCAACCATGATCTAACATCTCCATTAGCTCGAGCAAGGGCTCCTCTGCAGCAAGCCAACATAAACAACTCGAAGTGAAGGCTCTTATCGGCTGGGACGATTTGAACAGCTCTATGATGCACACACACCTGTCTTTACCATACCTGTATTCGTGCTCTGTTGTGGATGTGTAACTGTACCCGCCTTTATCATATCTCTACTATATTGTACTCGGGATATTAGTCCCTGTCTCCTTTGGCTGTAAGATGATGGTTTCCAGGAGTTGGGGATGATGGAAAATCAAGGCAACATTTAGTTGTAGTGTATCAAATATGACTGTTTTGATTCGAAAGCTTTCTCTTTTGAAAAGTGATTTCAAAGGTGGTGAATGACAACTTTTCAAATGTTGATCTAGCTGTTCCTTTCCCATTGGAGCTTTCGAATGACATATTGCTTTGATTTGAACGTCCCTCTAGTAATTGAAATCAGGTAAAGACTAATATTCGGGGGAAATGATACTGTAAGAAAGTTCATGAAAAATTGGTTCATCATATTCTGGTGTGCTTTGAAATCGCCTCAGCAGTTACATAGTGCACTGTAAGCTGCGGTTGCACGGCGTACAGCCGTGTGAATAGCCTCGGTTTTAACGATTGTTATTCACACGGCTGTACGTGCCCCACATTCCGTCCAAAATAGTCGGCTGCGGTAAGTTTTTGACGTCCTTTCCACTCTCCGAACAACTCTTCATCTTACTAAAAAGAATCTGCGCAATTACTGAAAATACAGGAATCATGTCCTCAGAACCCTCTTCCAAGATGTTCCTAGGCTTCACAGAGTTCAACATTGCCATTTCCCCGGGCATCACAATCCATGGCCTGAAAGCCGGCACGGGACCTCCCCTCCTTCTCCTCCACGGCTTCCCGCAAACCCTCCACATATGGCACAAAGTTGCTCCCCATCTCACCTCCTGCTTCACCGTAATCCTCATGGATCTCCGAGGCTACGGTAAATCTTCTAAACCACCATCTTCCGCCTCAGAACAACACAAGTCATATTCCAAATCCGTAATGGCTACCGACTGTACCTCACTCATGTCCCATCTCGGATACGAGAAGTTCTCAATCCTCTCTCATGATCGTGGTGCAAGAATCGCTCATAAATTAACTGTTGATTTCCCAGAGCGCGTAGAACGACTCATGTTATTGGACATCGCGCCCACACTCGCGATGTTCGAGAAGACAGATCAGCTATTCGCGACAGCTTACTGGCACTGGTTCTTTCTCATCCAACCTTCTCCATTTCCAGAGAAGTTCTTGTTTGTTAGTTCGTCCGTATTTGAAGAGAGGTTCTTTGGAGGTGGGTATAGTGGTGGAGCTGGATATATGAGTCAAGACGCCAGAGCGGAATATGTGGCTCAGTTTAGGGATGAAGAGTGTGTTCATGCGATGTGTGAGGATTATAGGGCTGCGGCTGGTATTGATCTTGTTGAAGCCAGGGAGGATAGGCTTAAAGGGCGGAAGATCAAGTGTCCGGTTAGGGTGTTGTGGGGAAAGGCCGGGGTGATTGAGATGAGCTTTGATTGTTTGGCTGAGTGGAGGGCTGTGAGCGAGGGGTTTGTTAGTGGAGAGGCGGTGGAGAGTGGACATTACATTGCGGAGCAGGTGCCGGACGTTTTGTTGCGGCATGTTAGGGAGTTTTTTGTGGTTTAGATGTGTCCAACGATAGGTTCTCTGATTTCTTCCTTATGTCGTCCTCCAACGGCAGCAACGTTCGCTGGCTCTGTACCTTCCATGCGTGAGCCCATCCACGACCCAAAACTCCTTACAGCTAACAGGCAGAATGCCATCTTCATAAGTGACCAGACCCCCTTCTCCCCAAACACAATATCCTCAAAGGCATTTCCCACGTGATCAAAAGTTACCCCTCCCTCCCACCCATAGCCAGCATGAATATGCCCAAACCCCACCAGCTTGACTTCCACCCTCCTCAACTCCCTCAGCAAATAATCACTCCCCAAAGCATTTGCATCAAGATGTCTTTTGGTGGACCATGAGTGAGCAACACACCCGCATCCCTTGGCACAACTCCTGTCCAGACATCACGGATAGGGGGGTGCTGAAATGCTCAATTCCCAAATTGCTGAGTACTCGTTGTTCCGTATGTCTCCAGTTTCCTTCCATTATCAAAACTAAGACGAACGGAGCTATCTTGTAGGTAAATGATATCTCATTGAAGATCTGAACAGCTGCTACCAGGTCGTTCGAGGATGCGTTCTGGGAAGCGGTTCACAAACAGGGGGTTGAGAAGTAAGTGGTGATTGCCTGCTATAATAACTTCGTGTTTGTGAGGTTGGGTGTTTAGCCAGTCCGGCTGGGCCTGGATTTTTGCGAAGGAGCCGGACTGGAAGAGGTCACCGGCATGCAAGAGCAGGTTTCCGTTTGGGAGTTGAGGTTGAGTATCTGAGATGTATACTATGGTGACTAGATTTTTGATTTGTGGTAATGGGGTGGGTGAGCGCCATTTGTGGATTGTCGTGGCCATGTACTCCGCAAATTATCGAACGCCAATAGAGAGAACTCCATCTACTAGACGGCAATTGGGAGGAGCGTTGATTCATGTTTGAACTAAACAATCAAAATGATGGTACATGTTTTTATTGTGCGAATGGGAATCGAATTTATAGATACACTCAAGATTGGAGACCTTTGTTGAATATTCTCTCTGTCCTAGATTCATGCCTATATATATGGTGTTATCCTCCCTTAGCTAGAACACACTTCACAAAACCTATACTCAACAACATTCGGGTCGCGAAAGTGAAAGTACCGACACTAACAAGGCTCGAGCGCTTTGAGCGCTTGTGAGTGTACATCAACTCATTGGCAAGTGATGAGCTTAGTTTATGTTTTATGCTACATAATCTGCAGTCTATGAACAATAGTATAGAAAGCCACAGTCTTTAAAGAAAAATTCTTCTATCCAACAACTACTCTCAAAGCATCACCATTAGGGATCTTTGCAGATGAGAGAGAGATCAATCTATGAAATAATTGTTAGTAACATACTTCAATACACTCTAACCGCACTCGGTCCAAATACTTACAAGGAAAGTGTGCAGCACATTGGACCTTTGTCCTTCGGGCAAACCATCCTGAACTGTTCAATGCTCGTTGGTGTCTCAGGCGCTAGATGGGAAGGTTGTTAGCGGTTACAAGTATGCCGTAAATGTAACTTCACTTACGTGCAACGCAGTCTACACTAGTGAGGTGTTCGACGTTGAGACTGCAGCATTTTGCGAATCCAGTGAAGCCACCGCAGACGCTGTCTCGGGCAATTAGGGGATTGGCCAGAGCGCTGGCAAGGAGGTTGCTGAGAGCAACAAGGGAGACGACGGAGGTTCTCATGATTGTGGTTGGAAGAGATGTTTAATCCAGACCAACACCTCATATGCGCAGACTCGAGGATACTTTGGGATTTTTGTACTTTTCTCGAACATGATCACATATGGTGGTCATCACATTGGTGATGATTGGAACCAACTCTCGGAGTTGCATGTGCTACAGGTACTTACTAGAAATCATCATAGGGCTGAAAGAAAGGATGAGCTCCCCTCTCCTGAACCTAACACTAACAAAAGTTGGCTAGTCTTATGGTTCGGTTCCCGTAGAATGTAGTTTGGAAGAGAGGCGACATGGACGGCACCTGAAGGAGTCATTGCACTAGCACCTGTCTCAGCAGAATCAAGTAATATTCATGATCATCCGTGAAAAGGCAACTAAAGAGACTGGGAGATTTGCAGCAGAAGTATGCCGGAAAATGAGGTAAGAAGATTGCTTTAGCCGAAATTCAGCTTTCCTAAGTGTGTTGGTACACTTCGGACTGATGAATGCCGTGAAAGTCTGTGGCCTCCGGTATAAAGAACGATCGAGACTCCCAAGCTAGTTTAGCTGCCAAAAATCTAGACCTTCAGCGAACTCACGAAAACTGGGTCTCCTGGCTTCTGGACTAGAACTACCTAGGTAGGGACATGATGACATCTTCCGTCCTTGAACCAGACCCATTTCTAACCAA
>Ga0302325_10021115_pt1 | contig 13639 bp, 15 predicted proteins | sample Palsa_T0_2_FD_201948 | JGI IMG/M metagenome (GOLD analysis project Ga0302325, IMG submission 201948) | Peat permafrost microbial communities from Stordalen Mire near Abisko, Sweden - Palsa_T0_2 | ecosystem: Environmental > Terrestrial > Soil > Palsa > Peat permafrost | place: Sweden: Abisko... | reverse complement strand
CGACGGCGGCAAGGCCGGCATCATGATCGAGCTCAACGCGAAAACCGGCAAGCTGCTGTGGAAGCTCCCGGTCGGCGTGCACCGGCCACGACAACGACGGGCTGCTCACCGAGAACGCCACGCCGACCTCGCACATCCCGCTGCCCGCGAAGTTCGAGCTGGAGCCCGGCCTGTTCGGCGGCGTCGAATCTCAGCTGGCCACCAACGGCTCGACGACGTTCGCCGCAGTCAACAACCTCGGCGTGCCCATGTCGGCGAAGGGCGTGACGGGGAAGTCTGCGGCACTCGAAGCCTCTATCGGTAAGGCGACAGGCGAGATGATCGCGGTCAACCAGGACACCGGGAAGATCGAATGGGACGACAAGCTCCCCTCGTCGCCCTATGGCGCCGCCGCGGTGACCAACAACGTCGTGTTCACCACGACGTACAGCGGTGACCTGTACGCGTTCAACGCGACGACCGGCGCGATCCTGCTGAAAGCGCCGCTGTCCGCCCAGACCAACGCTCCGGTCACCATCGCCGGTGACTACGTCATCACTGGAGCGGCCGTTCCGTCGTTGACCGCGCAGAACCAGGCGCTCATCATCGCCTACAAACTCGGAGCCAAGGGCAAGCTCCCCGACACCGTGGGTTAGACCCGCGACCGCACGAACGGCACGAAGACCGGCGGCTCGAAGACGCCGGTCTTCGCGCCAACCCCGGCCGGGATCGCGTTGATGACCGCCCCAGCGGTCACGTACTGCGCCGCCTGTAGTGTCGGCTGTGTGCCCTGACGTTGCGGAGGTGGCTATGCCGCGGACCAGCAAGGCCGCCGGCTCGGTGGCGCTTGTCACCGGCGCGAACCGCGGTATCGGCCTGGCCTTTGTCCGGGAGCTCGCGGCCCGCGGAGCGAAGAAGATCTACGCGGGCGCGCGTCACCCCGGCGACCTCAGCGACGAGTTCGGCGGGCTTCCCGCCGAGGTCGTGCCGCTTGATGTCACCGACCTGGCCACGGTGCGGGCCGCCGCCGGGCATGACCGAGAACCAGTGGGCTGAGCTGCGCCAGGTCGGCTTCGCGACCCTCGACCATCCCGCCGCCGTGCGGACCGCCACCGAGCTGCTCGAGCTCGGCCCGGGCTTCGGCGATCCGGTGCTGGCCACCCTGCACCTCGCCGACTTCACCGCCCCGATCGGCCCCGACACCTACGTCGAGGTGCTCGCCCCGACGACGCCGGACCACTCCATCGCCCGGTGGCTGGGCCGGGTCGGCGGCTCGTCCGGCTGGGTGCTGGCCACCCAGGTACCCTCGCTGGACGGAGTGCAGGAGCGCGCCGCCGAGCACGGCGTCCGGATCGCGGTGCAGACCCAGGCGATGGGACACGACATCGTCCAGCTGCATCCCCTGGACGTCGGCGTCCTGCTCGAGCTCGACGCGTTCTTGCCGCGCAGCGGGTGGTTCTGGGACGACCTGCCCGCGGCGAAGGCGGCGCACGTCAGCCGGAGCACCAAAGCCGACGACATCCTCGCCGTCGACGTCGCGGTCGAGCACCCGGCCGCCATGGCCGCGACCTGGGCCTCGATTATCGGCCTCGAGCCTGCCACCCCGACCGCCGGCGGCGCTGAGATCGCCTTCACCAGCCGGACGATCAGGTTCGTGCCCGCCACCGCCGGCCGCACCGGCATCGTCGCCGTCGATGTCCAGGCCACCGATCGCACCCACGTCGCAGGCCAGCAAGGCCACCTCTGCAACACCCTCATCCGCTTCGTCTAAGCCCATCCCGTGATCGCGAAGGCCTGTACCCCCAGTACAAAGCCTTCGGGATTATGAAGCCCCAGCCCCGCGCGGGGGACGCGGGATGAAGCCGCTGGTCCGCTGGACGTAGTCGGCGTACGCGGCGCCCTTCGACCGCGCCATGTGCTTCTCGAGCAGCTTCTTGCCGGTGTGCCGGACCAGCATGTTCGTCATGTAAATCGGGGCCACGACGGTCAGCACCCCGAGCCAGTGCGAGCAGGCCAGCAGCCACAGCCCGAACCACACGACGGAGTCACCGAAGTAATTCGGGTGCCGGGTGTAGCGCCACAGCCCGCTGTCAAGCACCCGGCCGGCGTTGGCCGGATCGGCGCGGAACCGCCGCAGCTGCGCATCGCCGATCGTCTCGAAGCCGAACCCCACCGCCCACACCGCCACGCCGAGCCAGGCCACCGCGGATAGCGCGGCCCGCTCGTACATGGCTACCTGCAACGGCAGGGACACGAACCACATGACCCGGCCCTGCGCCCAGTAGATGTACCGCAGCACGAAGGCGGCCAGGCTGCCCCGGTTGCGCCGCAGCAGCGAGGCGTACCGCTTGTCCTCGCCGTGCCCGAAGTTCCGGGCGAAGATGTGCCCGCCCAGCCGCAGTCCCCAGATGGCCGTCAGCACCAGCACCAGCACCCGCCGGTCCGTGGCCCCGTGCCCGGCCGACAGCCCGAACGAGACCGCCGCGATCAGGACGAACCCCAGCGGCCAGACCGTGTCCATGATGGCGTGCACCCGGGTGCGCATGGCGTACCCGAAGGTTACCAGCATCAGCACCGCGACCGTCCCCGCGCACACCGCCAGGTTGACCAGCAGCGGCCCCCAGCTCACCGGTGCCCCCCGCCGGCCTGCGGGTCCACGTCGGTCCCGCCCATCAGGTCGGTGAACGCGTCCACCGACACCCGGAACTCCCGGGGCTCACCCTCACGGCTCCGCGCCAGCAGCCCGGCCAGTTCCCGCGGGCTGAGGTCGGCATCGCCCGGCAACCTCACCGTGTCCCACTCCACCACCGACGCGCGCCGCAGCCGCCCGCCGCCGGTGACGATGTACTCGCCGTTCAGCGCGCAGTCCTCGCGGGCCAGCGCGGTCAGCACCGGCGCCACCAGGTCCGGCTCCATCTGCGCCTTGGCCGCTGACGGCATGCCGTCGTAGGTCATCTGGGTCAGTGCGTACGGAAGCAGCATGTTGGTCAGCACGCCGCGCGCGGCGCCTTCGGCCGCCAGTGACCGCCCGAACGCCAGCAGCCCGCCCTTGCTCGCGGCGTAGGCGGACAGCCCGATGTCTCCGTGCAGCCCGCCGGTGGAGGACACCAGGATGATCCGGCCGTAGCCCGCCGGGCGCATCACCGCCATCGCGGCCCGGGCCAGCCGGATGGACCCGTGCAGGTTGATCTGGAGGACCTCGTCGAACTGCCCGGCGGGCTGCCGGTGGAACATCCCGCCCACGCCGATCGCCGCGTTGGCCACGCAGATGTCCAGCCGTCCCCAGCGGTCGACCGCGGCCGTCACCATCGCCTCGCCGCTGTCGGCCGCCGCCGCGTCGGAGTAGTCGGCCACCGCCTCCCCGCCCGCCGCGATGATCTCCGCCGCGACGTGATCCGCCGGGCCCCGCCCGTCGCCGTCGACTACCCGGTTCCGGTTGTTCACCACGACCCGCGCGCCCTGCCGCGCCAGCGCCAGGCAGAACGACCTTCCCAGTCCCCGCCCCCCACCGGAGACGACCGCCACCCGCCCCGCCAGCGGCTGGCCCGCACTACCGTTCCGCGCCCCCGTCATGACGCCACGATCCGGGCCGGCGGTACCACCCAGCCCGCCAGCATGGTGGCGGTCCTGGCGATGTTCGCGCCCTGCTCGGCGTTCTGCGAGGCGCACCCGATGATCACGTCCTCGATCCGGCCGGGGTCCATCCCGGTCCGGGTGACCAGTTCGCGCTGCAGGTGCACCAGCAGGCCGACCGGTGAGACGCCCGCGAAGCCGCCGCGGGGTGACGCCTTGGTCCGGGCGGTCCGGAGCGTTTCGAGCACAAAGGCCTCAGGCACGACAGCTCCCAGCTTCAGCCACGTCGGCTCATAGCTTTCTTAGTTGTAGTAACTCTTAGCCCTGCCTGCCCACCCCGTCAAGCGTCCGTCCCGTCAACCGGCCGCCGGGCCAGCTCCGCCCGCAGCTGATCCTTGCGCACCTTCAGGCTCGCGTTGCGCAGCAGCCCGGCCACGAAATACACCCGCTGCGGCCGTTTGTAGCCGGCGATCCGGGTCCTCGCGTGCGCGATCACGCTCTCAGCCGTCAGCTCCACCCCCGGTGCCTGCACGATCACCGCGGTCACCGCCTCCCCCCACCGCTCGTCGGGCATGCCCAGCACCACGCACTCGGCCACCCCGGCCAGCGCGGCCAGCGCCGCCTCGACCTCGGCCGGGTACACGTTCGCCCCGCCGCTGATGATCAGGTCCTTGACCCGCCCGGTGACGTACACGTACCCGGCCGGATCCAGCCGCCCGAGGTCCCCGGTCCGGAACCCGTACGGCCCGAAGCTCTCCGCCGTCTGGCCCGCGTCCCCCAGGTACCCGTCGAACCCAGGACTCGGGCGTGTACGGGTGCAAGAACGTGACGGTCCCGCCGGTGTACAGGTGGGGGAGGATCACTCCCCAGATGCCGCTGACGAAGGACAAGGTGCCGGTGAACGCGGACCTCCCGTAGCTGCTGATCCGGAACATCGACGGCATCAGCCGCACGCAGTCGGTCAGCGCCCGCTGGCTGATCATCGCTCCCTTAGGCAGGCCGGTTGTCCCGCTGGTATACCCGACGATGGCCAGGTCCCGGCCCGTACGCGGACTTATTTCCAGAGCGGAACGGCCCCTGGTGACCAGCTCATCGAACCCCATCGCGCCCGCCGGGCGGTCCGCCCCGATGGTCACAAGCAGCCGCAGCTCCGCCTGCGCGGCCGCGGCCGCCGACTGCCCGGTAGGGCAGCGCGGGGGAGGTTCTGGTCGCGGGCTCCCGCATCATGAAGGGCTACTGGCGCAAGCCCGAGCAGACCGCCGATGTCATCCTCCCGGTGGCTGGTTGCGCACCGGCGACGGAGGATCCTTCGACCTCGACGGCTTCCTCTACCTGCACGACCGACTCAAGGACATGATCGTCTCCGGCGGCGAGAACGTGTACCCCGCCGAAGTCGAAAGCGTCATGACCGCACACCCTGACATCGCCGAGGTAGCCGTCGTCGGCGTCCCCTCCGCCGCCTCCCTGGCCCGAACCGCCTCCGGCAAGCTCCAGAAGCAGGCTCAGGGGCGCCGTGAGTTCGCTTGCCGTCCGGTAGCCTCAGGCAAGCAGCTCCGGCATCACGAATTTGGCGCTATGAGGTCATGGCCAAGTCGGAGTGATGCGGGTGCTAAGGTATGTGTCTGCGGCGCTGGTCCCGCCTCATCCATGAGAGGCTTGTCCAGCGGTGTAAATGAGGGGCTATGGCGCAGCTGGTAGCGCGTCTGCATGGCATGCAGAAGGTCAGGGGTTCGAATCCCCTTAGCTCCACGGTTTTTCATGTACTTGTTCGAGTAAAAAGTGACCATCAAGTGACAATGGCGCCGGATTTCGCGCCGGGGTCCGCCTGCATGTTGGAGGCCGGACCGGGCGAAGTGATGCGGACAAGAGCGTCCAGCCAGGTCAGCAACTGAGAGCTCCGCCTCGGCGCGCACTGCGCAACCTCGATCGTATGCGTAGCACGCAAGAGGCCGCCCATTTGATCGCAACTGTTGGGTAACTGGTTACCCGACGTGGCGTAGGCTCCGATGGGTTCCGCGCGAATATCCGCCGATCTGCATCCGGACGTGCTTGACGTCGATCAAGATCGGGATGGTGCCGATCTGGTTGTTCGGCGCGCCTCCTCGGCTGGGGATCGCTCGCCTTCGGCCTGGCCGGTCCGGCAGGGCGCCAGGCTGACGTGTTCTGGCTACCGCTGACCTACCCGGGAATCCCCTGGCCCGGCCGAGGGGACGGATGAATCGGTACCCGGCGCTGGATAAGAGGTAGCACGCGGCGAGCGGGCGGGGGGAGAGGCGGCCAGTCCATCGGATCGACGGGGACGCCGAAGTCCCACAGCTGAGCTGTCACTGTGGTCGTCGCCACCACGGTGACGACGCCCCGTTCCGCCCTCTTTGGTGTCATTGCCTGGATCTGCCGGACATGTTTGTCGTCTGCCCAGACCGTGAACACGGCCGTGGTGCCACTGACGGTGACGGCGATCTCACGGCAGCGTGCCTCCCGTACCGTCTCTTCTCCTGCGTACCGGGCCGCGGTCACCAACCGCAGGCGCATGAGCAGTTCCAGCGGGTCCACTCCGGCGGCACCGTACGCATCCGGCGCGGGGTCCACGTCCCGCAATCCCACGGCCATGACCATGCCAGGCATGCCGTAGTCCTGCCTGACCCGGTGGTGCTGGAACCGCCGGGCGGACGGCTCGATGATGCCCATGGCGATGCCGGAGGACGCGGTGCGCAGCCGTGTGCGTGCCTGCTCAGGCACGACATGGCCCCAGGCGGCCGTGACCGCAGCGCCGGCCAGTCGCCTGAACGGGCCACGGTGCCCATCCTGGACCGGCTCGGTCGCCAGATCGGCCCTCATCTGCATGCGTACCTCGTACCGGGCGCTGGCCGCCGCGAGCGTGGCCTCCACCCGGGTGATGACCTCATCCCGGGCCGCTTCGTCAGCGGCTCCGGTTCCGCCGAGCTTGCGGGCGGCGACGCTGTAGGGCTCTCCGCTGGCGGCCATCTGCGCACGGACTGACTTCTTGCGGGCACGATCCCTGGTCACTGCAATCCTTCCGGCAAGGCCCCACGCACCCCGCCAGGACGGCATCAACCAGCATCCCAGGAAAAGCGCGAGTCAGTGACCCTTGTCCTCGTCACCAGGACCAGCGTGGGCGGAACCCTGGCTCGGAGCGGGCGGGCGCGACCGCCGCTGCACCTACGATAAGCGAGCCCACCACACAACGGAAGCCCCGCATGTCAGGACTGGCGGCGCTGCCCTCGCCCACCCATATGGCCGACCAGCCTCATGCCCCAAGAAGCTGCTGCAGGCCCGTTAAGCCTGCTTCATAACGGACATTCTGCGCGCCAGTACATACCGATGCTGCCCGGTGGATTAAGGCAAGCCGACCATCTTTTGCCCTGAGGATGCCCGGCTACATCATCGACGGGAAGACTACCCCCACGCGCCAGGACGTCGTAGGGATCCGGTAACTCGCAGTCCCTACGTTGTCGGCTGGATCTTTATGCAAGCTCCGCATTGGCGGTCCCGGCGTTGATCAGGGCGGCGATGGCCGGATCATGGCGCAGCTTGTCCAGGCAGCGGCCGCGGCTCGGCCCGATGCTCCCGACCGGGATGCCCAGCCTGGCGCTGATCTCGGCGTACGGCACCGGGGGGTCCTGGATGAGCAGGGCGATCAGCTTCCGGGAGTCGGGAGGCAGGTGCATGAATGCCTCGCGCAGCGTGGCGTGGCGTTGGGCTCTGAGCAGCTCAGACTCCGCCGTCCCCGTCACCTGGTCGGGAATATCCGCGGCGTCCAGGGGATGTCCGGGAGCTTGCTGTTTCCGCGCTGCGCGCAGGACCCGGCCGCATTCCCGCTGGGTGGTGGTAGCGAGCCAGCCGGGAAGCGCGGCCGGATCGCGAAGGGACGCAAGCTGATCCACCAGTTGCAGCCAGACGCTCTGGCCGGCGTCCTCGGCGTCGGCCCGGCCCAGCCGGTATCTGCGGCAGATGGACCAGATCAGCGGGGCGTACCGCTCGACGAGTTCGTCCCACGCCTGCTTATCACCGTTTCTCGCACGTGTCACCAAGGCGGTGAGGTCATCGTGCATCGCGTTCGTGTCCTCTCAGTACGTGCGTTGCGCCGCGGCTGATCCTTCTGCACCTGGACAGTGCCGCTGTTGCGTGAGGCCGGCCGGCGCCTGGCTTCCCTGTCGCCAGCGGATCAGGTGGCGCTCGGTGGTGCTGTTTGGTAAGGCCGCTATGCCCGCACCGGCAATCGCCGCGGCGAGGCGGCGGATGATCTTGCTGGCGCCGTTCGCGTTGCTGGTTGCCCGGTGGCTGTACCGGCGCCGTAGCTGCCGCCGGCTAGCCTCCGCCAGCATCTGGCGGTGGTGCTCGCGGGCGAGCTGGCTGGTGAGATCGGGGTGTGTGAACATGGGGTTGCCCCTGCCCGTCGATGGCTGGCCGGTTATCCCGGCCCTCATCCGACAGGCTCGCCTGCCTAGGCATGCGCTGGGCAGAGGCCGGGTTACCCCTTTGCCGGCGCGGCGGCAGCCGGTAAGACTACCCACAGGCGCTGCTGCTCTGGCGCCGGGGCTGGCTGGCCCGGCTAGACCAGGCCCGCGCTGAGGGCCAGGCGGGTCAGGTCGGTGCGGCGCCGGCAGCCGGTCTTGTCCCGGATCCGGTCAAGGTGGGAACGGACCGTGCGAACACTGATGAACAGCTGGGCGGCGATCTGGGTGTCGGTGCGGCCCTGGGCGACCAGGGTGACAAGTTCCCGTTCCCGGGCGCTGAGCCTTCCCAGTCCCGTGCCTGTCGCCGCGGCCAGCGGTCCCGGAGCGGGGGCGGTGAGCAGGAGGGCGTACTCAGCCGCGGTGGCCCAGCTCATCGCCGCGCCGCGGTCCTCGGCTGCCCGTGTCCGGGCCGGGCCGAGCGCCTGCCGGGCCTCAAGCAGGAGTTCCTGCCGCCGGCGCACACTAGCTGGCGCCGTCGCAGATCCCTCATACGGCAACAGCGCGGCGCTCGCAGCCCATACCGTAACGGCCTCGGCCCAGCGCTCGGTCGCGGCACACAAGTACCCGCAGCAGGCCAGGCCGTTGGCCAGTCCAAGCCTGCTGCCGGTCCCTGCGCTGATCTGGAGTGCCTCCCGCAGGTGTGCCGTGGCGCCGGCAGTGCTGCCGGACCGCATTTCCAGCATCGCCATCCGTATCAGCAGGGCCGCCAGATTCCGCAGGTCACCGACGTCCCGGGACCGCGCCAGCCCCGCTGCGCAGACGTGCTCAGCGGCGGCTAGGTTCCCGGACACATCCAGCACCTTGGCCAGGAAGCTGATGCAATTCCTGGCTAGCCAGCCGGGGATTTCGGCCGTGATCTGCTCGGCCTGCCGGGCCAGCCGCACGGACCCGTCGAGGTCGCCGGAGTAATAAGCGGCGATGCTCAGGCGTTCCAGGGCCAGCGCCTCTCCCGCGGGGTAGCCAAGCTCCCGGGCCACGGCCAAGGCGCGGCGGCCATCGTCGACCGCCTCTGCTAGCCGGCCCAGGGCCGACAAGGTTACCGATCGGCTGGCTAGGCAGTCAGCCAGCGCCCGCGACGGCCCCCGGTCCCCGATGAAGTCGCGGACCGCGGTGAAGTGGCCCAGCGCCCCGGCCAGATCAGCCGAGAACAACATCGCCGCGGTACCGAGCCAGAACTGCGCGGCGCACCACCCGTCACCGCCAGGGACGGCATGCGCGACAGCCTCGCCGAGCACCGGATACTGGCCCGCCAGCCGGCCGCGCAGGAACCACCACGGCGCCAGCGCGGCCCCCAGCCGCAGGCCTATGGCCGAATTATGGGCCATGGCCCAGGCCAGCGCCTGCTGTACGGTGGCGTCCTCGGCGTCCAGCCACCGCGCGGCGGCCATCTCCCCGGTGCTGGTCTGCAGCCCTGCCGCCGCTGTCTCGGCTATCCCCAGCGTGTACCCGGCCAGTGCAGCCTCGGCCTCGCCCCGCTCTCCCGCCTCGGCCAGCAGCTGGGCCCCGTAGGCGCGCAGTGTCTCCAGCATCACGTATCGGGACCGGCCATCCGGGTTGGCCCGCGGCGGGCTAATCAGCGAGCAGTCCACCAGGTGCATCACCGCCGGCTCGGCGCCCTCCCCGGCCACCGCCTCTGCGGCCGCCAGCGTGAACGGACCCGGGAACACCGACACCGCGCGGAACACCCGCCGCTGGTGCTCATCCAGCAGCCGGTAACTCCACTCCACCGTGGCCGCCAGCGACCGGTGCCGCCCAACCGCCAGCCGATCGGTGCCGGCCAGCAGCGCGAACCGGTCATCGAGCCGGTCCAGCAGCTGGGCCACCCCCAGCGCCTCCACCCGCGCCGCCGCCAGCTCGATCGCCAGCGGCATCCCGTCCAGCCGCGCCACGATCCTGGCCACCGCCGGCCCGGTCTGCCCGTCCAGCGCGAACCTCGCATCGGCGCTGCGGGCCCGGTCCGCGAACAGGACCACCGCCTCCGCCCCAGCCGCCTCAGCCAGCTCATCCGGGCCAGGCAGGGTCAGCGGCCCGAGCCGGTACCGGGCCTCCCCAGCCACCCGCAGCGGCTCCCGGCTGGTGCCCAGCACCCGCACGTCATCACAGCCCAGCAGCAAACCGGCGCACAGCTCCGCAGCCGCACCGGCCACGTGCTCGCAGTTATCCAGCACCAGCAGCAGCTGCCGCCGGGCCAGCACCCGCCCCAGGGCATCGGCGGCCGGCGTTCCCGGCTGCTCCCGCACGCCCAACGCCGCCGCTACCACGGCTGGCACCAGCGCCGGATCCCGCACAGAGCCCAGCTCCGCCAGCCACACCCCGTCCGCGAACCGGCCCGCCACCTGCCTGGCCACCTCACCGGCCAGCCGGGTCTTCCCCGCCCCGCCCGGCCCCGTCACCGTCACCAGCCGGTCGCGGTCCAGCAAGGCCGCCACGTCACTCACAGCCCTTCCGCGACCCACGAAGCTGGTCAACGCGGGCACGAAGCCGTGCACACCCCCGCCTGATGTGAGCGGCTCACCTGGTGCCTGCCCTGGCTCGGCCGCCAGCACCCGCGCGGCCTGGATACGCCCGAGGGCCGCCGCGAGGAACGACGAACGCGCCGGCTCGGCCAGGTTCAGCGCGCCGGCCAGCAGCACGGCGGTGTCCTTGCGGGCGGTGCGGTTGATGCCCCGCTCCAGGTCACTGACCGACCGGACGCTCAGGCCTGCCGCCTCGGCCAGCTCCTCCTGTGTCAGCAGGGCCTCGGCCCGCAGTTGCCGTAGCAACTCGCCGAACCCCGCCGCGGGCTGCTCTGCCATCTCTGGCATCCCTTCCGCAAGCCCTCACCCGCCAGCGGCCATCAGGTACCGCCCCAAAGGCCCTTATGCCAAGGTTATCCAGGCCGCGGCCCCCCGCACCATTCCATTCCCGCTCGTCCGCTACCGGCAGCACGCGGCCGCCGCGCATTCCCGCCCAGAACCCGCAAATATGACAGCCGCCCTAGAGCGGGCTGGCTCTTCCCGTGGCCCATTGCCAATGTCCCCCGGGCAGCCCGGCGGCAAGGGCATTCCTGTGGGTCTCCTGTGGGCCGCATGTGTGGTCATCACACCAGACGCCAGGCACCGTGGAACCAGGCAGCAGCCGCAGCGTCCGGCCATGCGGGCGCCGGCTAGAGGAAGGATATAACGTGGCGAACCTCTCGCATATCATGCCGAATCCCAGGGTGATGCCCATCCTCTGGGGCCACGACTACGTGGCCAATCCGGCCACCGCCAAGGCGATCGAGCAGATGGTATCGGACCTGGTGACCGGGCCGTTCATGAACGGCATGGCCCAGTACGGCATCCGGCGGGGATCAGTGGTCACTCCCGTCATCATCGACGACCAGAACCCGCCGGCCACCATCGTCTACACCGACGCCCACGACAACCTCGTCGACCAGATCACCAAGCAGCTGATCACCTGGATCAAGGACGGTCTCGTGCCGCCGCCGCTGTCTGACTCGGACATCAACACGGTGTACCTGATCATCCCGCCGTCCGAGACCGACCCTGAGATGTACAACGGACCGGGCGATCCGATCGGGAACGGCGTGCAGGGCTGGCACAACGAGGGCAACTCCAACCCGGGGCCGCCGCCCACTTATTACTGGGCGATCGTGAAGACCAACGACTGCGGGCCGCCGAGCGGCGGCGTCACGTTCGTCAACAACTTCTCGCAGAAGGTGGCCCACGAGCTGGCCGAACAGTTCGTCGACCGGAACGGCACCTTCAAAGAGGTCGGGGATCCCTGCCTGAACGATCCGGAGACCTACCGCGGCTGGCAGATCCAGAAGTACTGGTCCGACTGGGACCAGGGCTGCATCGACGGCGACGAGCCGCCCCTCATGCCCAGAAGCTTCCAGACCCTCGACGGGTACCTGCACATCTTCGCGCTGGGCACGAACGGCAACCTGTGGCTGGAGCAGCCTCCGGTCGGAACCGCGCCGCTACCTCGCCAGCAGGTCGACGGCGACGTCTTCACGTTCCAGGCGCTGGACAACGAGACCGTGCTGGTCCTGGGGACCGACGGCAGCCTGTGGCTGGAGCACGCCCCGTTCGGGAACGTCCCTCCCAAACGGGAGCAGGTCGACGGGAGCGTGCAGGCATTCCAGGCACTGGACGAGCGGCTGGTGTTCGTGCAAGGCCTGGACGGGAAGCTCTGGCGGGAGAACGGCCCGTTCGGGCAGGTGCCACCCCCGCGGGTACAGGTCGACGGTAACGTGAAGGGCTTCGCGGTGGTGGATGAGAACCACGTCTTCGTCCTGGGGACCGACGGCAAGCTATGGCTGGAGCAGGGCCCGTTCGGGACCGTCCCGCCGGCCCGCCAGCTCGTGGCCACCGACGTGCGGGACTTCCTGGCGCTGGCCGTACCGGACTGGGTATGGGTGCTGGACAACGAGGCGAACCTGTGCCTCTACTCATCCCCGTTCGGCAGCAATCCTCAGCAGATCGACGGCAACGTCCTGGCCTTCCAGCCGCTCGACATCGACCACGTGGTCGTCTTGGATACGGACGGGAAGCTCTGGCTCGAGCAGGCTCCCTTCGGGCATGTCCCGCCGTCCAGGCAGCAGGTCGACGGCAACGTCATGGAGTTCGCGGCGACCGACGAAAACAACATGCTGGTCCTAGGGACCGACGGCCGGCTGTGGTGGGAGCAGGCACCATGGAACGCGGTACCGCCCAAGCGCCAGCTGATCGATGGCACAGTCGCCTGAAATCGGGTGGCCCGGGAGCTATTCCCAGGGCGTCGAATCAGAGCGGCCCCCTACTTAGAGGTGTGCTGGCTCCGCTGGTAGCCCCCGGCGGTCCATTAACCCACCTGCCGGGCGCGGCGGGCAGGGTGGCCAGCGCCGCCGGGAGCACAAACCACTAACAGCATCACAGAGAGGTAATCGGCATGCCATCCACAATGACCCTCAGCTACCTTGTCTTCCCGTCGGGAACGCCGGTGCCGGGGACGGAGCCCCCGGTGCCGATTTCGGTCCCAGACGGTTCCCCCCAGACCCTGAGCGCCTGGGATCAGCTCACCGTGGCCGCCCCGCCCGGGGATCCGTCCTCCTACACCTTCGCCTTCTGGGCCGTGCCCGGCATGGTCCAGCCAACCCAGTTCACGAACGGCGTTCCTGACCCACAGCAGGTCATCACCTTCCAGGGGCCGTCGGACGAGTCGTTCAACGCCACCGCCTGGTACGTCCCCGACGGCGGCGATGGTCCCCCCGCTGCGCTGGCGTGGGCGTTCTCGCTGAACAAGAACACGCCGATCCCGACCGCGACCCTGACGTCGACCCCGCCGTTCGCCTCAGTCTCGCCGCCGGGGTGCGTGGAAGGCCCCAACACGGTATCAACGACGGACCCCGCGGCGATCGCCGCCGGGGACGTGACGATCACCGCCGCGAACCTCATCGAAGGCTCCGGCCGCTTCCAGCAGTGGCTTCAGTTCTTCGGGAACGGTAATGTCACCAGTCAGCAGCTGACCGTGAAGGCAGGCGATCCGAGTGACGCGGGATCGAGTGACGCGATCGCCGTCTACTACATCCCGCAGCCAGACCCATGCCAGCCCATTCGCACCCAAATCGCCGACCTGAGCCCCGT
>Ga0302325_10021114_pt1 | contig 13640 bp, 7 predicted proteins | sample Palsa_T0_2_FD_201948 | JGI IMG/M metagenome (GOLD analysis project Ga0302325, IMG submission 201948) | Peat permafrost microbial communities from Stordalen Mire near Abisko, Sweden - Palsa_T0_2 | ecosystem: Environmental > Terrestrial > Soil > Palsa > Peat permafrost | place: Sweden: Abisko... | reverse complement strand
ATCCGCAGACCGACCAGCTGCTGCGGGAGATCCGCAAGGAGGAGCGCTCCCATTCGATGGCGGTCGCCGAGATGCGCGCCGGCGCCGGCGGCACCCACCCGGCCGCCGGCAGCCCCGGCGCAGCCCTTCCCGCCGGCAGCCCCGGCGCAGCCCCGCCCGCCGGCAGCCCCGGCGCAGCCCTGAACGCCGGCAGCCCCGGCGCAGCCCTGGGCGGCGTGGGCCCTCAGGTGCGGCTGGACCGGATCCTCGGCCGCGAGAAGTGGCATCGCACCGGCGCCAGCTGGATCTCCGGAGCGATCTACGGCGCGAACGACGGCTTGGCGGCAGTGTTCGGCATCGTCGCCGGCGTGTCCGGCGCCACCGGCGGGTCCGGCGCGGTGCTGACCGCCGGGCTGGCCGGGGCGATCGCGTCAGCGCTGTCGATGGCCACCGGCGCGTTCCTGGCCGAGCGGTCCGAGGCCGAGGTGGCGGCCGCGAACGTCGAGCGTGAGCGCCAGGAGATCGCCACCCACCCGGAGGAGGAGAAGGAGGAGCTGTCGCTCTTCTACCAGCTCAAGGGGGTCGACGAGGCGACCGCCGACCAGCTCGCCGAGCAGATGTCACGTAATCCGGACGCCATGCTCGCGGCGCTGTCCACCGAGGAGTTCGGCGTATCGGTGCACTCGGGCGGCCACGCCGGCCAGGCGGCGCTGGCCGCCGGCATCTCCACCGGAATCGGCGCCATCATTCCGGTGATCCCGTTCATGATCACCACGGGCACGGCGGCGATCGTGGCGGCGGCGGTCGTGTCGCTGCTGGCCCACTTCCTGGTCGGCGCCGCCAAGTCACTGGTGACGCTGCGGTCGTGGTGGTCGGCCGGCCTGGAGATGACACTCGCCGGCGTGATCGTCGGCGGCGTGCTGTACGTGATCGGACTGGCGCTGCCCACCTGAGCCGAGGTTGTCGGCTCGCCAGGCGCCGGTAGCCGCCCATGAGATTTCCTCAGTCCAGCAGGTCGGCCAACTCGGCCCGGAGCGCCGCCACGGAGGCCTCCAGCGCGGCGACCCGCGCCTCCAGCCCATCCGGGTGCGCCCGTTCTCCCGGCCGGCCCGGAGCCACCCGTTCTTCCGGCCCCCCCGGCGTCACCCGCTCCTCCCACCGGTCCGGGTGCGCCCGTTCCTCTCGCCCATCCGGTCCGACGATCTCGTCCCGGACGTCGGCGACCACCGGCTCGTCGAACCCTCCCGCTGCCACCGGCCCGTCGAACCCGTGCGCGGCCACGGGCCCGGCGCCACCCGACGCCCGCTCTGAATCCGGGACGCTGTCCTCGCCGCCGAGCAGGTGCTGGAACCGGTCCTCCTTCTGCCCGGGCCGGCGCTGCAGCCGGACGGCATATCCCAGCTCCTGCAGCTCGACGAGCACGCGGTCGACATCGGCCAGGGTGGCCAGCGACGCCATCCGCTCGCTGCGCGCCTTGAGCTCACCTGGGGTCTGCGGGCCCCTCAGCAGCATCACGCACAGGAGCGCCAGATGCTCGCGATCGACCCCGAGGCTCTCCTCCGCCAGATGGCGGTACTTGATGGCGCGTGAGCCGGCCCCGCTGGCCAGTCGGGCCAGCCCGTACCGGGACAGCCGCTGGGCGGCGTCCCGGACCGCCGATTCGTCGTAGTCGGTGACCGGATCACGGTTGGTGGACTGGTTGCACGCCAGCCGCAGCGCGTTGAGCGACAGCGGATACTGATCCGGGGTCGTCCACCGCTTCTCGATCAGGCAGCCGAGCACTCGTTGCTCGATCGCTGTCAACGCGGCGAAATGCACGCCGCGAGCATAGAACTCCCCGCCGCGCTGATGGCGGCCGGCCCGCCGGCCTGCATCCGGGCGGCCGGCTACCCGCCCGAGCGCGTGGCGACCGTCACCACGCGCCTGCATCCGGGCGGCGGGCTACCGCCCGAGTGCGTGGCCACCGTCACAGCGCGCCCCGGCGGGACCTGCCACTCACCCCGCCGCCAGCTGACGCGATCGCCATCGGGCAGCCGGGCGCCGGCGCGCCCGAGCCGCGGTTCCCCCCACAGCGTCGCCACCAGCGGACGGTGCGACTCTGGCACGTCCCCGAGCCCGGCGGCGACCTGTTCAGGCGGGTAGCTGACGATGATGGAGCCGGCCCGCACCCACACCGGGATCCGTTCCACCGGCGCCGGCACCACCACGTCGCCGCCACCGTGGACGACCCGCCCGGACCACGTCTCGATCCAGTCACCCCTCGGGAGCGCCACCTCGCGCTCACGGAGCCCCTCGTCCAGCACCGGCGCCACCCACAGCGACGGCCCGTAGCCGTACGCGTCGCTGATCGTCCATCCGCGTGGGTCCCGGGGATCGATCAGGCACAGCGGCCGGATGATCGGCATCCCGGTCCGGGCCGCGGTCAGCGCAGCCGCCCGGACATATGGCACCAGCTGCTCGTGCAGGAGCACGTAGGCGCGATACAGGTCCAGGGTCCGGTCGCCGTAGTTCCACGGCTCCTGCGGCATCCGGGCATGCGCGTGCATCAGCGGGGTGAAGCAGCCGAACTGGAGCCAGCGGACCAGCAGCTCCGGCGGACAGCGCTCCACCAGCCGGTGACCGAGATAGCCGCCGACGTCGTGCGAGAAGTTCGAGATCCCGGTGCAGGCGCCGCTGAGCGCGGCGACCACGAGCACCCGCAGGGACCAGAAGTCCGAGACCTGGTCACCGCCCCACGTCAGGCCGGTGCCGTGCTGACCGGTCCAACCACTGCGGCCGAACAGCACCCCGGTGCCGGGGTGGACCTCGTCGAGCGCGCGCTGGAGGCAGTCCCGGTGCATGCCGCCCAGCGCCCACGCCGCCTGCGCCCCGGTACGCCCGTCGGCCAGCCGGACCCGGTCCGGGATGTAGTACCCGTCGCCGTCGTCGGCCTTGATCCCCTCCACCCCCAGCTCCAGCACGCGCTTGGCTGATTCACGCCACCAGCGCTCGGCGGCAGGGCTGGTGAAGTCGACCACCGATCCCGTGCCCATCCACCACTTGGTCACGAACGGCTCGTTGTCGGGCTCCGTGACGAAATGCCCGGCGGCAGCGGCCGGCGCGTAATTCGGGGCCGGCTCGGCATGCAGGCGCTCGGACTCCGGCTGGGGCGGTATCTGCCCGTCACGTGAGTCCAGGTTGACCCATGGCGTCACCCACAGGACGGTGCGCACCCCGTCGGCGCGCATCCGGGCGATCATCCCCGGGGCGTCGGGAAACTGGTGCTCGTTGAAGGTCCAGGTGTTGTACTGGGTCGCCCACGGCGAGTCGATCACGATCGCGTCCAGGGGGATCCGGTTGCGGCGAAAGCCCTCGTAGTCGTCGAGCACGTCGTCCTGGTGCTCGTGCACGTCACGGCTCTTCCAGAACCCGTACCCCCACTCCGGCAGCTGGGCGGGAAACCCGGTCAGGCGGCACAGCCCGCGCAGCGCCGACGCCGGCGTGGGTGCGCAGATCACCTCCAGCGCGAGCGGTCCGGCGCGGGCCCGGGTCGACACCGAGATCCGCTCGCCGGCCAGGTCAAAGCAGGTGCCGTTCGCATCCGTGCGGCACCACACGCCGTAGCCGCGGCTGGACAGCAGCCACGGCACGGGCGCGCAATCGCCCTGCGGCACGCCCCCTTCCTCCAGCATCTCGGCCGGGCAGTCAGGCCCCGTGTACCGGCGATCGGCGCCCAGCTGGATGTCACGCCCCGCCTGGTCAAAGCGCGGATGGTGTCGGAGACCAAGCCCCACCAGGCGCTCCTCGGCCCGCCGCTCCCAGTCGAGACCCAACCGTAGCGGCTTCCCATCGGCCTCAACTGCCAGCAGGACCCGATCGGACGCGACGATCTCGATGCGCACGTGTGCCGCCCGGCCGCCGTCGAGCCGGAAGCTCAGCGCAACCCCGCGGTCGCTGCGCCGCAGCAGGATGGCGTGCCGAGCCCGTTGGGCCGGCGACCGGACCTCGTTGCCGATGACCCCTTCGGTGAACTGCACGAACTGATCCCGGATCTCGCCGTCGGCCACCCACGCCCCGCCCGCCCGCAGCAGCGACCGGCCGTTGCGCCTGATCGTGAACGAGAACGGGCGCATCGAGACCTCCACCCGGAGCCGGCCGGCCTCCAGCACCGCGGCGTCGGCCTCGGCGGAGATCGACACAGCCGGCGCCGTCATGCCGTCAATGGTTCTGTACGGACCCGCCTGTGCATTCCGCCGTTCACCAGATGGTCACGGAATCTGAGCGCCTTCTTCACTGGCCGCACGGGCGGCGCGCCGATCCTCTGGACATGAACGAGAACACTCGCGCTGATATGCACGTGCACTCGACGGCGTCGGAGCTGTCGAAGCTGGGGATCCAGCGATCGCTGAGCCTGCCGGAATGCGCCACCTCACCCGAGGAGGTCTACGAGCTGGCCAAGCGCCGGGGAATGGATTTCGTGACCATCACCGATCACGACACGATCGCGGGCGGCCTCACGATCGACCACCTCCCGGACACATTCCTCTCCGAGGAGCTGACCGTCTGGTTCGCCGGCGAGGCGCAGGCGGTGCACGTCCTGTGCTACGGGATCACTCCGGATGACCACGAGTGGCTCCAGGCTCACAACGGCAGCGTCGAGAACTGCGCGGCCTACCTGCAGGAGCACGAGATCACCGCCGCGCTGGCTCACCCCTTCTACGCCGTCGAGGCGCCGCTGACCGCGCGTCATCGGCGCCGTCTGGCCAAGCTGTTCCCGATCTGGGAGACCCGCAACGGCTCACGCGCCAAGGAGCTCAACCTGCCGGCGTTCGTCTATATCGAGACCCACGGTGGGACGGCCATCGGGGGCTCCGATGACCACGCCGGAATCGATATCGGCGCCACGTTCACCGAGACCCCGCGGGCGGCGACGCCGCCGGAGTTCCTCGCCCACGTGCGCGCCGGCCGGGCCGAGGCGCATGGCGCCCAGGGCAGCGCCGCCAAGTGGACGCATGCGGCGATTGCGCTGGCGATTCGCAGCCTCGGCCCCGATTCCGATCCCGGCCGCAGCGCGCCCGGCCCCAACCCGCTGGCGGTGCTCCAGATCGTCGAGCGCGTGATGCGTGAAGGCGATGCCCGCCGCGGCCGCGTCAGCGCCGATCTCGGCCCCGATGACGGCCGGGCCCTGCTGCGAGCCTGGCTCGCCGCCATGGACACAGATCCGGCCCATCCCATCGACGAGGCCACGCTGCTGGCGCTGCTGCAGCAGGGCGAGCTCAGCCACCCGGACCTGGGTCGCCGGGCACGGAGGATCCACGAGCGCAAGCTGGCGGAGGCGGTCAGCGGGCTGACGGCGGACCCCGGGGGCGCCATCGGCGATCTGCGTCACCACGGGACGGCGCTGTTCGACGCCTGCATCCCGGCCATCCCCTACGCCGCCGCGGCCGCGTTCCTGGGGCGTGAGAAGTTCAAGCTCACCCGCTCCGACGGCGACCGTCCCCGCGTGGCGCTGGTCGCCGACGGGATCGGCGGGATGCACGGCGTGACCCACACGATCCAGCAGATCCGTGACCGCGGTGTGCCGGGCTACGAGGTGGAGGTGATCGGCACCGACTGCGACGTGGATCGGCGCCTGAGCGCGGTGGCCGAGATCGACGTCCCCTTCTACCCCGGGCTGCGGGTCGGCGTCCCCAGCCTGCCGGCGATCGTCGAGACGCTGGCCGAGGGCCGCTACGACCTCGTGCACCTGTGCTCTCCCGGGCCGGCCGGGATCGGAGCCTGGCTCCTGGCCCGGGTGCTGGACCTGCCGGTCGTCGGGAGCTACCACACCGAGCTGGCCGCCTATGCGGCGCTGCGCTCCGGTGACGTGCAGCTGGAATCCATCGCCGGTCTGGCGCTCGGCGCCTTCTACGGTGACTGCGACGTGGTCCTGTCACCGAGCCCCGCCACCGACCAGCGGCTGGCCGAGCTGGGGATCCGGGCGGCCCGCGTCGCCCGCTGGGGACGCGGCGTGGACCTCACCCGCTTTGACCCCAAGCTGCGCCGGCCCGGCATGTTCCCTGGCGCGGTCAACGTGCTGTACTGCGGGCGGCTGACCAGGGAGAAGGGCGCCGACCTGCTCGCTGACGCGTTCCTGCAGGCCCAGGCGCAGGATCCCCGGTTGCACCTGGTGCTGGCCGGCGGCGGCCCGGAGGCGGACGTCCTGCGAGACCGTCTGGGCGAGCACGCCACCTTCCTCGGCTGGCTGCAGGGCGAGGACCTGGCCCGCGCCTACGCCAGCGCCGACGCGTTCCTGTTCGCCAGCCGCACGGACACCTTCGGCCAGGTCATCCTGGAGGCCCAGGCCAGCGGCCTGCCCGTCGTCGCCGTCGCCGAAGGCGGACCGGCCTCGCTGATCGCCAACGGCGAGACCGGCCTGCTGGCGCCGCCCCGGGCCGACGCCCTGGCCGCCGCGCTGCTGGCGGTGGTTCGGGCCGACCGCCCGGGATCCGAGCTCCGTGACCGGCTGCGCAAGACGGCACTGGCAGCGGTTCAGGAGCGCACCTGGGAATCCTCGCTGCGCCAGCTCGCCTCGGGCTACCGGTCAGCGCTCCTGCGCACCGCCGCCCCCGGCCAGGTCCGCGCGGCGTAGCCAACGGGATGCAGGCAAGTCGCGGGCCCGGCCGATGCTGGATGTCAAACGCGCATATGGATCACGTTATCCATCCAGCATGCCGGGTGGGCGACCGGGGCTCAGTAGGCGAGCGGTTGCCAGCACCACGGGCATGACTCAGTAGGCGGTGGCCAGAACCAGCGGTACCACCCGCTCGGCGCCGGCCATGCGCAGCTGACCGCCCACCATCGCCAGCGTCCAGCCGGATCCGCGCCGGTCGTCAAGCAGGACGCCGGTCCCCGGGGGCGGCGTCGCCGCCACCCGGAACGCGCCGCGGACGTTGGCGGCCTGCTGGACGGCGTTGGCCATCTCCGATTGGGGCGGGCGTGGCTGCGTGCGGGCAAGCAGGCTCAGCATCGGAACGTCCAGCTCGGCCGCCAGGCTCGCCGCCAGCCGTGCCAGCCGGTCCTCCTGGCGCACCGACGGCACCCAGGTGATCCAGGCCACCGGTGTCCCCGCCGCCCGTACCGCGTCGGCGAGCGCCGCCACCACGTCGTCCGCGAACTCGTCCCCACGCAGGCCCCGCTCCACGGCCGGCCACCAGCCACCGTCGCCGAAGCGCGCCAGCGCCCACCCCGGATCGATTCGGACGTTCTCGGGAATCTTGCGCATCGAGCCGGTCTCGCTCGGCGCCATCTTCTTGACCTCCAGCTCAATCGGCCGGGACCGGAGGTGGCGCCCGGCGAGCTCCACCAGCGCCGGATCGGGCTCAGCGGCAAAACGTGGGGCGGTGCAGACCGAGCAGCGTCCGCAATCCTGCGGCTGCGGGTCGTCGAGCTCCTCCTGGAGGACCCGCATCAGGCAGCGTCCGTCGGCTCCGAAGCGCTCCATGGCGCGCTGCTCGTCGCGGCGCAGGGCGGTGATCCGGGCGTAGCGCTCGCCGTCGTAGTGCCAATCGGAGTCCTGTATCGCCAGCCATCGTGACCCGTCGCGGCGCAGCGCCCCCTCCACGTCAAGGATCTTCAGCATCGCCTCCAGCCGCCCCTTGCCGATGTTGACGACGGTCAACAGCTCCTGCGTGCTGCGACCCTGGTCGCCGGCCACCGCCAGATCCTCCAGCACGGCCGTGACCCGCTCGCGTGACGGGAACGATTGCTCGATGAAGAAGTCCTGGATCCGGCGGTCCTCGCCGCCGCGCAGCAGCACGACATCGGCGTGCTGCACCCCGCGGCCGGCGCGGCCGACCTGCTGGTAGTAGGACACGACCGAGCCCGGCGCCTGGTAGTGGACCACGAACGTCAGATCGGACTTGTCGTAGCCCATCCCCAGCGCACTCGTCGCGACGATCGCCTTGACGTCGTTGGCGAGCAGTCGGTCCTCGGCGGCGACCCGGTCGGTCGTCTCCTGGTCGCCGCTGTAGGCCAGTGCGGAGATCCCCTGAGCGTTGAGGAACTGCGCCACCTGATCCGCATCACGCTTGGTCAGGGTGTAGACGATCCCGGACCCGTGGATCGAACCGGCTGGTCCCAGATGCTCGACCAGCCAGGCCAGCCGCTGCGCCGGACGCGGAAGGTCGACGACCTCCATGCGCAGACTGGTCCGGGCCAGCGGTCCACGGTACGTCCGCAGCGCCGGACCACCCGACGGGCTCATCGGATCCGCTCGCCCGGCCAGCTGCTCGGTGACATCGGCCACCACACGGTCGTTGGCGGTGGCGGTCGTGCCGAGCACGGCCACCCGGGCGGGCAGCAGCTCCAGCATGTCCCGGACGCGCCGGTAGTCCGGGCGGAAATCATGGCCCCAGTCCGAGATGCAGTGGGCCTCGTCGATCACCAGGAGCCCCACCGAGGCGGCGAACAGGGGCAGCATCTGCTCCCGGAAGCGCGGGTTGTTGAGCCGCTCCGGGCTGATCAGCAGCAGGTCGATGGTGCCGGCGGCCAGCTGGTCACGGATCTGGTCCCATTCGTCGCGGTTCGTGCTGTTGACGGTGTGAGCGCGCAGGCCCAGGCGCTCGGCAGCCGTGATCTGGTTGCGCATCAGCGCCAGCAGCGGGCTGACGATCAGGGTCGGGCCGGCAGGCGGGCCGGGCAGTGCGCGCTCATCGGAGCGGTCGGGATGGCCGGGAGCCGGGTCGGCCGGGTCGGACTCCCGCAACAACGCGGTGGCGACGAAGTACACCGCCGACTTTCCCCAGCCCGTGCGCTGGACACAGAGCACCCGGGCGCGGTCGACGACGACGTCATGGATCGCCTCCAGCTGGCCGGGCCGGAAGTCGGCCGCGTCGTCAGCGGTGAGCGTGCGCAGCCGCTCCAGGGCTTGAGCGGCGAATGTCTGCGGTGCGGTGCTGATCATCTCCCCATCGTGACACCAGGGTCAGCCGGACCGACCCGAACGCCACCAGGCGGGGCGATCATGTGGGCATTGGAATGCACCAGGCGGGCCAATCACGTGGGCATTGGAATGCACCAGGCGGTGTGATCACATGGGCATTGGAATGCACCAGGCGGGGCAATCAAGGGGGGGATTGCCGATACCCTCTCGGCCAGTCCGTGCCCACGCCGTCCACCCCCACCCAGATCGCATGACCACCGTTGGCCGGTATCACCTCGGCCGTCTGGCCGAGCAGTCGTTCGAGCGCCGCGGCGACTATCCGGCGCTGCTGTTCCAGGGCCGCTGGCACACGTCGGGCGAGCTGTTCTCGCGCGCCCAGCGGGTGGCCGCCGGGATCGCCGAACTCGGCATCGCTCCCGGTGACCGGGTGGTGATCACGATGGCCAACTGTCCCGAGGTGGCGGTCGCCTACCAGGCGCTCTGGCTGGCCGGCGCCGTGGTGACGCCCGCGATGTTCCTGTTGCCGGCGGCCGATCTGCGCCACGTCATCGCCGACGCGCAGGCATCGGCGGTCGTCGCCACGCCGGAGTTCGTCCCCAAGGTGCTCGAGGCGACCGAGGGTCTGGAGCACGTCCGGGCCCTGATCTGCACCGAGGCCGGGGAGGATCGGCTCCTGCCTCTGGCCTCCGTGGAGCAGGCCCAGCCGCGCCCCGTCGTCCCCCGCGCCGACGATGACCTGGCGGCGCTGCTGTACACCGGCGGCACCACCGGCCGCGCGAAGGGCGTGATGCTGTCGCACGCCAACCTGTACTTCTCCGGACAGGCCGCCCACCAAGCGGCCCACGTGCCCGGGGTCAACCGGGCGCTGACGACGCTGCCGCTGTCGCACGCCTACGGCCTGCTGGTCACCATCGCCGCGATGCATAACCCGGAGCGCGGCATCAGCGTGCTGCTGCGCTGGTTCGATCCGGAGGCGTTCCTGGACCTGGTCGGTGAGCACCAGCTCCAGATCAGCGCCGTGGTGCCGACGATGCTGCAGATCCTGCTCGCCGCCCCGCTGGAGGACTACTCCCTCTCCAGCCTGCGCTACGTCACATCAGGCGGTGCGCCGCTCCCGCGTGAGGTGGAGCAGGAGTTCTGCCGGCGCGTGCCGTCGGTGTCGATCCGCCAGGGCTACGGACTGACCGAGACCGCCGCCCTGATCTCCACCAATCCGGTGGGCGCCGAGCGGCCCGGGTCGGTGGGACGACCCGTGCCGGGGACACAGATCGAGATCCGAGACGATGAGGGCCAGGTGCTTCCGGCGGGTGACGCCGGGGAGGTCTGCTGCCGTTCCCCAGGGGTGATGCAGGGCTACTGGCACGCTCCTGACGCCACGGCGGCGGCGCTGCGGGGAGGCTGGCTGCACACCGGTGACATCGGCTACCTCGACGACGACGGCTACCTGTTCATCGTGGACCGCAAGAAGGACCTGATCATCCGGGGCGGCTTCAACGTGTATCCCCGGGATGTGGAGGACGTGCTGGTGGAGCACCCAGCGGTTCAGATGGCCGCCGTGGTCGGACGGCCCAGCGAGCGCCACGGTGAGGAGGTGGTGGCATTCGTGAGCCTCGCCGCGGGCGCCGAGGTCACCCCGGACGAGCTGGTCAAGTGGGCGCGGGACCGGATCGGCGGCTACAAGTACCCGCGTGAGGTGCACGTGCTCGACGCCATCCCCCTCACCCCCGTGGGCAAGATCGATCGCAAGGCGGTCCGCAGCCGCGCCACCGAGCCGGCCGGGGACGCCGCCGCCTGAGGCCGGGGCAGGGGCACGATCAGGCTGGGTACGCCGGGACAGGATCGGAACCGGCGCCGCCGAAACCCAGGTGCAGTGGGCACCAACCGGCTTGAGTCCTTCTCCGACGGCGTGATCGCGGTGGCGATCACACTGCTCGTGCTGGGGATCGGCATCCCGAGTCCGCTCAAGCATGGGAACCTCGGCCATCAGCTCGGCCACCAGTGGCCGGAGTACGCCGCCTACGTCGTCTCGTTCGTGACGATCGGGATCATCTGGATCAACCACCACGCCATGATCAGCCGGCTCAAGCGCGCCGATCACTCGATCCTGATCCTCAACCTGCTGCTGCTGATGACGATCGGGCTGCTCCCGTTCGCGACCGGGGTGATGGCCGCGTACCTGCGCGCGCCCAGCGGCCAGTCGCTGGCCGCCGCCGTGTACAGCGGCTCCTTCCTGCTGATGTCGGTGGCGTTCGCGTCGCTGAACCGCCACCTCCTGCTGAGGCGCTCGCACATGCTGTCCGAGGAACTCGGGCTGCAGGAGCGCCGCCGGATCCTGGCTCGGTCGGTCACCGGCGTGTTTCCGTACCTCGTGGCGACGATTCTGGCCGTCGTCTCGGCGTACGCCACCCTGGCGATCTGCGCCGCGCTGGCGATCTTCTACGCGCTGCCGATCGCCAGCGGATCAGACCGCCGGGGGTAGCATCCCGGCTCGTGGCCGTCCTCGCCTCCACCACCATGGAGCACGCGCTGCGCGCCCTGCTCGGAGACGACGGCGTCCTGCCGGGCACGACCCGCGCCTACTTGACCGACGCCACCGAGAGCCGCAACATCCGCGGGCGCGCCGACGCGGTGGCGCTGCCCCGGGATGCCGCCCAGGTCCGGGACACGGTGGCATGGTGCTACAAGCACGACGTGCCGATCACTCCACGGGGCGGCGGCAGCGGGTTCACCGGCGGGGCCGTGCCGCTCGACGGGGGCGTCGTGCTCAGCCTGGAGCGCCTGGCAGGCCCACCGCAGCTGGAACCGGAACGGTGGCGGGCCCACGTCCCGGCGGGCGTCACGACGGCCGAGCTGAGTCGCCGCGCGCGGGAGGAGGGGTTGCTGTACGCGCCGGACCCGGGCGCCGCCGAGCAGTCCCAGCTGGGTGGGAACATCGCCACCAACGCCGGCGGCCCCCACACGTTCAAGTACGGGGTCACCGGCACCTGGGTGACGGGGCTGGAGCTGGTCCTCGCCCCGGGAGAGCTGATCAGCATCGGAGGCCCGGTGCGCAAGGACGTCGCCGGGTACGACCTGAAGTCGCTGATCGTCGGCTCCGAGGGCACGCTCGGAATCGTCACCGCCGCCTGGGTCAAGCTCCTGCCGGCGCCTGAGGCTCAGCTCCCCGTGGTGGCGTTCTTCCCCGACGTCGAGACCGGCTGCCAGGCGCTCACCACGATCATGGCCTCCGGGCTGGTGCCGGCGGCGCTGGAGTATCTGGACGAGATCGCCGTTGCGCACGCCATCCGGGCATTCCCGGGTGAGGCGCCGCGCGATCCGGCGTTCATGCTGATCGCCGAGGCCGACGGCTCGGTGCCGGAGGCTCAGCGGCTCCGGGCCGAACTGCTGGAGGCGATGGCGCCGGGGGCGTTGGCGACGCACGCCCCCGAACAGCGGGGCGAGATCCGAGAGCTGTGGCGCTGGCGGTCCGGGGTCTCGCTGGCGGTCATCTCGGTGCGGGGCGGCAAGGTCTCCGAGGACATCGTGGTGCCCCTGGAATACCTGGCCGAAGCGATCATCGCCACCCGGGAGATCGGGGCGCGCCACGACCTGCCCGCCTGCAGTTGGGGGCATGCCGGCGACGGCAACCTGCACTCCACGTTCATGATCGACCTGGAGGACCCGGCCGAGATGCACCGGTCCGAGCAGGCGGCGGAGGACCTGTTTTCACTGGCCGTCAGGCTGGGCGGCTCGGTCTCCGGCGAGCACGGCCTCGGTCTGGTCAAGCGCGGCGCCCTGGCCCAGCAGTGGCCCGGGCCGGCAGTGGCGCTGCACGAGTCGATCAAGCGCCTGTTTGATCCCAAGGGCCTGCTCAACCCCGGGAAAAAGGTGGCGAATCGCTGACGCGATTCGCTTGGGGAGTCGCTAACGCAACTCCCGGCCACGCCGACCTCAGCCGCCCCGGGTGAGCACCCCGTAGGCATCGGGCCGGCGGGTGCGCAGGAACGGGAACAGCTCCAGCCAGTCACGGCGCTGATCCAGGTCCAGATCGGCGACCAGCACCGCCGCCCGGTCCCGCGGCGCCTGGACCAGGACGCGCCCGTAGGGATCGGAGATGAAGCTTGAGCCGTAGAAGGTCAGCGGATCCTCGAACCCGATCCGGTTGACGGCGACCATGAACGTCCCGTTGGCGACCCCGTTGGCGACGATCACCTGCTGCCACAGGGGCTGGGTGTCGAAGTCAGGGTGGTCGGGCTCGGAGCCGATCGCCGTCGGGTAGATCAGCACCTCCGCGCCCTGTAGTGAGTAGGCGCGGGCAAGCTCCGGGAACCACTGGTCCCAGCAGGTGGGGCAGCCCAGCTGGGCCGGGTGGTCGGGATCGCCTCGTATCGGCAGCGCGGTCAGCGGGAACGGGTCGCCGTCGGCGGGTCCGGGACGGAAGTAGTGGTCCTCGTAATAGCCGGCGGTCACCGGGATGTGCAGCTTGCGCGTGCGGGACACCAGGCGACCGTCCGGGGCGACGACGACGGCGGTGTTGTAGCCCAGTCCATCCTCAGCATCGGCGCGCTCGTAGAGCGACGCGTGCACGTGGACACCGGTCTCGGCCGCCAACCGCCGGGCGAAGGACACGGTCGCCCCGGACTCCAGGTCCTCCGGCGCGGCGCCGGCGGCTTGCGGCCCGCCCGGGGTGACGGCGAAGTACGGCGACAGGGTCAGCTCCTGGAGGCAGACGATCCGCGCGCCCTGGTCGGCCGCCATCCGGATGCCGGTCGCCAGCGCC
>Ga0302325_10021112_pt1 | contig 13641 bp, 5 predicted proteins | sample Palsa_T0_2_FD_201948 | JGI IMG/M metagenome (GOLD analysis project Ga0302325, IMG submission 201948) | Peat permafrost microbial communities from Stordalen Mire near Abisko, Sweden - Palsa_T0_2 | ecosystem: Environmental > Terrestrial > Soil > Palsa > Peat permafrost | place: Sweden: Abisko... | reverse complement strand
GACAGCGACCAGGACGCGGCCAGCGCGGGCAGCATCTGGTTGGGGCTGGCCGGGTTGTTGGTGGTCCAGCCCAGTGGCTCAACGTCATAGCCGAGGAACGTGTTGTTGGTGGCGTTGAACGGATTCATCGGCGCACCGGCCGTGATCGATGTCAGCTCATCAACGGCCGTGAAAACGTCACTGCCGCGCGCGGTGCCTGGTAACGAGCACGCACTCAGCGAGACTGCCCCGGCCAGCGCGGCGGCCCCCGCCATGAGGCGGCGCGGTCTTCTAAAGTTCATGGACTGCGCCTGCTCTCCAGGTACCGACGGGACCATTGCTGACTTTTATCCACAGATCAGGCATAAAGCTCAAAGCAGATGCCGTCAGCGTAGAGATGGATCATTAAGGTTTGGCTGATTATCGATTACGACCCTGAGGCAAGCAGGGCGGCCACCGCCGCATGCACCTGCTTGCGCAGGCCGACGACCGAGTGCTCAGGACCGCGCCCGAAGTGCACGGCGTTGGTCAGCAGCACCACCCACAGGCCGCTGCGCGGGTCAAGGGACAGGCTGGTGCCGGTGAATCCGGTATGCCCGGCTCCGGAGGCAGGCCATCCGTCGCCCATGTTGTCCCACCCGTCGCCGCGCAGGACCCAGCCAAATCCGCGGCGGCCGCCCAGCCCTTCGGTGTGGCAGCGCAGCGCCTCGGCCCGCATTTTCGGGGGGATCAGCCCGGCCGCGACCAGCCCCGAGTCCTCCCCCAGCCAGGCGGCCGCGTACCGGGCCAGGTCACCCGCGGTGCTGAACAGCCCGGCATGCCCGGCCACCCCGCCCAGCGCCGCGGCGTTCTCATCGTGCACCACCCCGATCTTGGCCCGGCCGCACACGGACTCGGTGGCCGCCATCCGGCCGGCCCAATCGGCAGGTGGCCGGTACCGGGTCCGGGTCATGCCCAGCGGCGCATAGATGACCCGCTCGGCGAGCTCGGCCAGCCCGCAGCCGGCCACCGCGGCGGCCAGCTCACCGAGCGCTATGAAGCCGACGTTGGAGTAGGCGCAGGCCGTGCCGGGCGCGGCGATCAGCGGCTCGGCGAGCGCAGCCGCGCGGACCTGAGCCGCGCCGCGCCGGTACTCGTAGTACTTCGGGAGGTCGGGCAGGCCTGAGGTGTGGGTGAGCAACTGCCGCACAGTCACCTTGGTCTTGCCGAGCCCGGCGAAGGCCGGCAGGTAACGGCACACCGGGTCGTCCAGGCCCACTTCACCGCGGCCGGCGAGGTGCAGCACAACTGGCATGGTGGCAATGACCTTGGTCACCGACGCGAGATCAAAGATCGTGTCTGAGGTCATCGGCCGCCGGGCCGCGTCGTCAAGCTGCGCGTGCCCGGCTACATGCAGCAGCATCGGTTCGCCGCTCCACCGCCCGGCGGCGAGGACGGCGCCGGGCACCACGCCCGCGCCGACCGCTGCGTCGATCAGCTCCGCGGCGGTAGCTTGACCGGGCATCCAGTCAGCCTCAGATCCTGAGTTCCATCGGCTCGTCCTGAGACGCGGGAATGTCCGCGCCGAGGCCGCCGAGCTTCGCGCGGACCTGGCTGGCGCTGGGGTGGCCCAGCTCATCGAAGAGGGCCAGCGCCTGCTGCCAGGCGGCGCGCGCGGCGCGCGGGCTTCCCGCGGCATGGTAGGTGTCACCGATGCGGGTCAGGGCTTGCGCCTGGCTGCCGAGATCGCCGAGGTCACGGTACGGATCGACGGCTCGCTGGTAACAAGCCACGGCCTCGGCGTGCTGGCCGAGCTGGTGGTGAGCGTAACCGAGGCTGTCCCAGGCATCGGCCTCACCGGCCCGGTCACCGAAATCGCGGAGCAGGGCGATGGCCTGCTCGCAGAACGCCAGCGCACGCCGGTGGTCACCAAGGAGGGCGTGGTACCAGCCGACCGCGTTGAGCGCCCGGCCCTCGCCGCCCCGGTGACCGGCCGCCCGGTACAGCTTCAGCGCCTGCCAGGCCTCGCCGAGCGCCCGCCGCTGGTCACCTTGCATCTCGGACAGCCGGGCGAGGGCGTAGCGGACACGAGCCAGGCCGACCTGGTCACCAAGCTGGTCGCAGATGTCGAGGGCGCAGCGCAGGTGGGTATGCGCGTCCTCGAAAGCACCGAGGCTGGCGCAGGCGTAGCCCAGGTCACGGTGCGCGCGGCCCTGCGCGCCCAGGTCGCCGGCCCGGCGAGCGGCGGCCAGCGCGATCCGCTGGGTCGCGGCCCAGTCCTGCCGGTGCCCGCGCCGGTCCAGGAATTCGGCGAGCGTCCACGGAAGATGCCAGGCGTGGGCATAGAAGCCAGCCTCGGCGGCGAGCCCGGTGGCGGCGATCAGCACCGGGTACTCGGCGTCGAACCACGCCTGCGCGGGCCGGTAGCCGGCGAACTGCTCCGGTGCCGCGCCCCGGCCGGGCGGTCCGAGAGCTCGCACGCCGCGGGCCGGATACAGCAGCCCGGCGGCAGCGTTCGCACTGTGCACGTAGTGGTCGAGAACCCGGCCGATCGCCGCCTGGCACTGTGCGTCGCCGTCAATGACGCCGGCCTGCTCGGCCGCATAGGCGCGCAGCAGATCATGAAAAGCGAAACGGCCGGGAACATGCTCAACCAGCAGGCTGGCCCGGCTCAGCTCATCAAGAGCTGTCCTGGCCTTGTCCCGGGCGATCCCGGCCAGGCTGGCGGCGGCGTACGCGGATATGTCCGGGCCCGGCTGCACGCCCAGCAGCCGGAACATCCGCGCCGCTGGCGTGGTCAGGCTCTGGCAGGACCAGGAGAACACCGCCCGGATGTTCGTGGCCGCATCGCCGGCGTCCAGCGTGTCAAGCTGGCCATGAGCGTCGCGCAACTCGGCGGTCACGGCGGCGAGCGGGAGGCCCGGACGAGTGGCGCCCCGGGCCGCGGCGATCGCCAGCGCTAGCGGCAGCCTCGCGCACAACCTGATCAGTTCATCAGCCGCCGCGGTGTCCGCCGCGATCTGCTCCGCGCCGAGACGGCGGCTCAGCAGCTCACGGGCCTCGGTCTCGGTCAGCACGTCCAGGGTCAGCGGACGCGCGCCCTCCACGGCGACCAGGCCGGCCAGCTGGCTCCGGCTCGTCACCACGGCCAGGCTTCCTGGGCTGGCGGGCAGCAGCGGGCGCACCTGATCTGAGTCCCGCGCATTGTCCAGCACGACAAGCACCCGCTGGCCCGCCAGCACGCTGCGGTACAGGCAGGCCTGAGCGTCGATGTCCGCTGGTATCTGATCGGCCTGGATCCCGAGCGCGGCCAGGAACTTGCGGATCGCCTGACTGGACGCCATGGGCAGGCCGGACGGGTCGAACCCGCGCAGATTCACGTACAACTGCCCATCCGGGAAACGATGCGCGACCTGGTGGGCCCAGTGCACCGCGAGCGCGGTCTTACCCACCCCGGCCGTCCCGCCGATAGCGGAGATCACCACCGCCCCGGGCAGCTCCCCGCCCGCCTGGTCCAACAGCCCGGTCAGCGCAGCCAGCTCGGCGGCGCGGCCCGCGAAATGCGCCACCGGCGCCGGCAGCTCCCGCGGCACTGGCCCGGAGCCGCCCGGCGGGGGGGCGGATTCCCGGCCCGCCAGCCCGGTGTCATTGCCGAGTATCCGTTGGTGCAGCTCACGCAGCTCGGTTCCCGGCTCGGCGCCGAGTTCCTCGATCAGCAGACGGCGGGCGCGCTGATATGCAGCCAGCGCCTCACCCTGCCGGCTGGTGCGATAGAAGGCCAGCATCAGCTGGGCATGCAGGTGCTCACGCAGCGGATGGGCGGCGGTGAGCCGCTGCAGCTCGGCGATCACTTCGGCCGGGTTACCCAGGTGCAGGTCGGCTTCGATACGCGCCTCGACGGCCTGCAGCCGCATCTCCGCCAGCCGGGGAATCTCCCGGGCCACCAGTAGCTCCGACCCCAGGTCCGCCAGCGGCTCACCCCGCCACAGCGACAGCCCTTCTCGCAGCAGGCCAGCAGCGGTCTCCCAGGACCCGGCCCGCGCCTCCTCCCGCGCCGCCCCCAGCAGGAACTCGAATATCTCCAGGTCCAGCTCGCCCGGCCCAACACTGATCATGTATCCACGCGGATGCGTCGTGATCCGGCGATGACCCGTATCCCCCAGGCTGCTCCGCAGCCTCTTGACGTAATTCTGCACGCTCACCCGGGCCGATACCGGCGCCTCAGCCCCCCACAGCACGTCGGACAGCTCGTCCACCGGCACCACCCGGCCCGCGTTCAGCAGCAGGACCGCGAGTAACGCCCGCTGCTTACCCCCCGGGACCTTCAGCACATCCCCGTTCCGGCACGCCAGCAATGGCCCTAGAAGGCCGAACTTCATCTCAGCCGCCACAGCTCACACCCCATTCACTGCTGGGCACGCCATGCAACACAATGCGACCGGTTCCCCGTCAGCGCGCCATCCAGATTCCCCGTCAGGGTGACATGCCGCTCTCATGCTAGTAACCCATTATCCGCTTTGCCAGACATGAGGGACATATGGCACGGCCGGGGACGAGTACCAAGATCGAGGGCGGGTCGCCCGCCCCGGGCGGCGGCTGTGGTCCAGCGCGCTAGCGGCGTGCTAACGGTCTGCTAACGGCATGGGGCAGGCTCGGGTCATCCGGATCTAGGGCCAAATGTTCATGCAGGCGTGACATTGGGCTGGCCTTACGTCCACAGGTCAGGAGAGCCATGCGTCGCATGTTGAAAACACCGGTCATCGCTGCGGCGGCCGCGGCCGTCCTGGGATTGATGATGCCAGCGGCGGCTTCCTCCGCCTCCGCCGTTTCTGCCGTTTCCGCCACCGCCGCGGCCCGGGCGGCCGCGGCGGATGCTGACCCACCAACGATCACCGCCGGCTTCGCCCAGCCGACGGCGCAGCCGGTCGGCACCACGCTGACCTTCACCATCGCCCAGTCGACCACCGACACCCACGCGGCGAAGAAGTTCGTCTGGGGCCTGGATCAGGAACCGCCCACGGCGGGGACCATCCCGGCCGCGCAAACCTGCACCACGACCGCCGCGACGTCGGCCTGCACGAAGATCAGCGGCGGCAAGGCCACACTGAAGATCACCGTGCCGTCGCCCGGTCCGCACAACCTGTGGGTGTACGAGCAGGACACGGCCGGCAACGACTCGGAGGCGGTCAACGGCGCCCCGGCCGGGATGACGTCGACCTTCACCGGCGCCGGGGACCCGCGGGTGACTTACACCAGCGACGCCAGCCTGGCGGCCAACTTCGCCGCCGCGGTGACGGCCGGGGGCAACACGATCATCTCCTCCACTGCCCTGACGAGCTGCGGTGCCTCCAGCGGCAACGGGAGTGGCAGCAACTTCGACGCCGCCAACCTCAAAAACGCCGGGTGGGATGCGGGGCAGACCGTCACCGTGGACGGGGCGACCTTCACCCTGCCCAGCTACGGCAGCTGCGGGCCGGACAACCTGCTGGCCGCCAACCAGGAGATCGGGACCGGAAGCGCGGGCGCGCAGGGCAGCGCCCTGGTCTTCCTGGCCACCTCGACCAGCGCGAACGTCCAGGTTCCCGGGCTGGTGAGCGGGTCACCGGACAGCGGGCTGCTGGCCAGCGACGCCACGGCCCCCGCCGTGGCCGGCGGAACCTCGGTCACCGGCTCCGGGTGCTCCGGCACGGCGGCCTTCGGCAGCGGGTGCGTCCCGGCGTCCGGCACCATCACCTACGCGAGCGGCTGCGGCGACGGCAATCAGACGGCGTACGAGCTGACCGCTCCCGACTGGGAGACCGGGCCCTCTGACATCGCGGCGGTCGTCATGCCGCAGGTGGTCGCGACCGGTGGCCTCTCGACCGAGACGGCGAAGATCTATGCGTTCGCGGTGCCGGTGGACGCTTCGTGCACGGTCACCTCGGTGGGCCTGCCCGACGTGGGCCAGGCGGTCAGCGCCCACGTGGCCGGCAGCGGGTCGACGGCGGTCACCGAAGTGCTTCCTGGCCTGCACATTCTCGGCGTGGCGCTGCGCAACACCACGACCGCGACCCCCGAGGTCAGCGGCAGCCCGGTGTCCTCGGCCGCGGGACAGGCGTGGACCGGTGCGTTCACCTCGCCGGTCGAGGACGCCGTCAACCCGGCCGCCGGCGCGGCACTGGGCGACCAGACCATCCGCGTCGCGCTGTCGCCCAACGTCAGTGCCCCGGCCGGTACCTCAGACGTGCGGATCCGGCTGAGCAACCCAGGATTCCTGTCCGGTGACGGGACCGGCCCGCTGGTGATCGGGGCCGCGTCAATCGCCCAGTCCGCCCGCGGGGCGGTGCCCGGGCAGACGCCGGTACCCCTGACGTTCGGCGGCACCGGCTCGGCGACGATTGCCGAGGGCGGCGACGTCTACTCCGATCCGCTGGCCCTGCCGTTCGCTGTCACCGCCGGGAAGGATCTGCTGATCAGCCTGTGGATCAAGAACGCCTACCTGCCTGACCTGCCGGAAAACACTTGGGCCAGCGGAGCGCAGACCTGGTTCGCCTCCGCCGCGGTACCCAACGAGACCGGCGATGTCACTGGCACCCCGTTCACCGGGCCGGGCTCGGTGTCCGCCGGGGCGACCGCCGTACTGACCGGAGTGGACGTGACCACGCCCGCGGCCACCCTGGACGGGCAGCCCACCCCCGGGGCGCCGACCGTGGTCGTGGCCGGCGACAACGTGATCGACGGCTCGACCTCGAAGGCAGTCTCCGACGCTGCGGACGCGCCGAGCCAGCGGCTGGCCGGCCAGCTCGCCTCACAGGGCCTGGCCCCGGGGTACGGGGTGGTCGATGCCGGCATCGAAGCCAACCAGGTGATGTCCGGCGGCGCCGGCCCGGGCGGGGTGAGCCTGCTGGCCCGGCTCGACCGCGACATCCTGGCCGAGCCGGACGTGGGCACGGTGATCATCGATGAGGGGCTGGAAGACCTGCTGCAGGCGTCGGGCGCCACGGTCGCACCGGATCCGCTGGCCGGCAACCTGGAGGACGCCTTTGACACGCTGGAAAGCCAGCTCAACGCGTTCGGCATCAATGTGATCATCGGCACCCTCACACCGTGCGCGGGCTACGTGAACTCCAGCGCCGGCGACTTCTGCAGCACCGGGGCGGGCGGCGTGGACCCGGTCCGGCAGGACGTGAACTCCGCGATTTCCGACACGTCGTTCCCGAACTGCTACGCCAACTTCGACGGCGCGGTCAGCAACGGTGCCAGTCCTGAGGCACTGACGCCGGCGGCCAACGCCGGAGACGACGTGAACCTGACACTGGGCGGCACCGGATCGGGTTACGCCGCGCTGGCGCCGGCGGTGTTCAGCAGTCCCGATTTCTGCTCGCTGCTGCCCTCCACCAACCCATTCCCCGCTGTCCCGTGAGCACTGTCCCGTGAGGCGCGACCCGTGAGGGGGCGCGAGCTGGGGCCGCGCCCGCTCGCTGGTCACTACCCGCCACTTGGAGCTCCGATGCTGTTACGCCGCGCTGGGCGCCTGGCCGCAGTACTGATCCTGGCCGCCGGAACGGCCTGCGCGTCCGCGGGCCCGGCGCTGGCGGACAACCCGCCGCCGGGCCAGGTCCTGTCGAACTTCGAGAATTATTTCGGCGCGAACATCGTCCGTGACTGTGGCTACAGCCAGCCCTTGCCCGCCGACCCGGCCAGCAGCCTGTGGCTGTTCTGCGACACCGACGTCTACGGGTTCAACTCGGCGGACCAGTGGGGCCTGTCGGACATCATCAGCGGATCCACCGCGGCCGAGGCACCCGCGTCGGCTGTAGAGGTGCCCACCGACCTCAGCGAGATGACCACACCCGGCAGCGGACTGCCCGCGATAACCAACCATGACGGCCCGGCCCAGTTCCTGCCGGCGCCGGCCGGCCTGGTGACCTCCGGCGGGGCGCCATGCGACTCTGCCAACGACGCCTACCCCGCCTCCTGGATCACCGGCGTCACCCAGGACGCGGCCCGGCCCTCGGACGTGCTGGTCAGCTTCAACAGCTACTGCGTGCCGACCAGTTCGGCCGGCGGGTCACTGACCGCCGAGGGATCCGGGCTGGCCGAATACGATCCCGCCACCAACACCCTGGCCAGCCAGGCGACGGTCTTCACCTCATCCGGCGGGCAGCCCCTGGGATCGCAGGAACTGCTGGGCTCGCCGGTCTTCTCCGGGCCCTACCTGTACCTGTTCGGGTCCCAGTGCCCCGACGATTACGACCTGACCTGCGTAGCCAACAGCAGCAACGCGGTATACCTGGCCCGGGTCAGTGCGAATCCCGCGGCCTGGGCGACCGCCGCTGACTATCAGTGGAACGCTGGCTCACCGGGCTGGACGTCGAGCGCCAGCGCGGCGGCCTCGGTGATTCCGGGCGCCACACCGCTGGCCGTCAACGTCAATGACTTCTCCGCGCTCGGGCAGGGATTCGTCCTGATCGAGCAGACCAGCAGCACCGGGGCCTTCACCGTCTACGAGGCGTCTTCGCCCGATGGGACCTGGACGGAGAAGACATCAGGAACCGTCCCCTGCATCACCGAAGGCGACAGCTTCTGCCGGGCGATCATCGGCCACCCTGAACTCAGCACGAGCAGCGACCTGCTGCTGTCCTACTTCAACCCGGGCGCGGCCCCGCAGGACAACCCGAGCGCAGGCCCCGAAGGCCACGTCATGGCCGCCGCCTACCCGTGGTGACTCACCGCACCAGTCACAGTCATGATCAACTTGGCCTGACGGCATTAGGCGGCGTCTTGCACATTTGCGGAGGCGATGATATTTACTGCGCTGCAGGCGGGGCGGACCTGAGAACAGCCGGAGCCGGCGATGCGTGAGCGGTACACCGATCAGGCGCGACGGGTTGTGGCCTTGGCACAGGCAGAAGCCAGGGCACTGCATCACGACCGCATCGGCAATGAGCACATCCTGCTCGCGCTAACCGAGGAGCGCGAGGGAGGTGCCGCCGAGGTCCTGGCCCGGCTCGGCACTGACCAGAAAGGTATCCGCCGGCAAGTAATGCTCAGACTGCACGCCCAGCACAAGCAAGGTTAGCGACTGACTGGCTGGACAAGCGGCCACGACATAATCGTCATGCCATTAACGTGCCATTGACCGCGGTCACCAGCGGTACGCTGCGGTCGCCCATGGGTAACCCAATGGCCAGGTCAACGCCCTGCCCGCAAGCGGATAATCCGATTTGCAAGCAGGGGATCAGGCTGCCGCGCCGCTTCCTGTCCCAGGCTAGGGATTAGAGATTGAGATGTTGGGGACAATGACGCCACTCGTTGAGCGCGCATAGACCTTAATCTTATACGGGATCGGGTCGTCGCCGTGGAAATACGGCGTTACGACATACCACACAGTCTCGCGGCTCTTCCATATGGCGCTCCATACCTTCTGTTCGTAGGATCCCATCTTATAGTTTGCGGATGCATACAGCGGCACAAGATTCCTCAGTTCCTGGCCGTCACCATTGAACCGATTTGCGATCAGGTGCCCGCTTTTCATTCCGGGTACCCATCCCCATGGTTTTTTCGCATTAGGCGCAGACGGCGCATACTTTGGCACATTCGACTGCGACAGGCAGGCGCTGGCCCCGGTCGCCCGGATGTGCTCCCCGGCGCTGTCCGTGATAATGCTGGGCTCCCAATAGTCGGGCTCGGAGTCGGGCGGGAACTGGCCGGCCAGGCATCCTGCTTCCTGAGCCTGCTGGCTGAGACTTGGACTGCCGCAGGGCTCGCCAGATTGCGGCTGCTGGCCAGGCTCGGGTGGGGCGGTGGGCTCAGGAGCTGGTGCCGGCTCAGGAGCTGGTGTTGGCTCGGTCGGGGCGGGCTCAGTCGGGCTGGGTGGGGTGGGCTCGCCGGGCTCGGCGGGCGGACAGCTCGTGCCCTCGCCGGGCTGCTCGTCGGTGGGCAGTGGCTCGATCGGCGGGGCCGGTGGCGGAGTCGGTGTCTCCTTGAAGTTGCGGCCGCGGGGCACGAGCTTCGGGTTCGTGATGTTGTGGGGATGTTCCGGGTCGTAGATCCGCCGTAACCAGACCGGCGCTGTGGGCACCGAGCAGGACGGGTCCGGCCCGGCGTGGCAGTCCTGTGGTGGCGGCGGTGGTGGCAGGGGTATCACCACGCAGGCGAGACCGCATGGTCCGCCGCCGCCAGGTTCGCCGCCGCCAGATCCACCCTCGCCCGGTCCGCCGCCGCCGCTCCCGGCGCCTCGGGTAATGCACCACAGGTTGCAGCTACGGGCCGTGCCCCCGCCCTCGCTGGAGGGGGCGCAGCTGATCTCCTCGCACTGGGCCAGCCCACCGCCGCCGCCGTACCACGCATAGCCGCCGATAAAGGCGGGCAGGCAGACCGGGTCGGTGAGGCACTCGCCCAGTGCGGCGTCCTGGACCGCGCAGAAGAACCAGCCGCTGCAGTGACCGGTGGGGTCAGTGGTGGTGAGCGGGTTGCCGGCCGCGTAGCCGTACGGGCTCGGGTTGACCGAAGTGGCGACGGGGCTGCCGCTGATGGTGTCGTTGCTGGTGAAACTTCCGGTCGACGGGGAGTACCAGCGGGCGGACATGTCGGTGTCGCCGGTGGACGGGTCGGTGTACTGGCCCTGGTAGCCGAGCGAGGGCATGGTGCCGGTGCTGGCCGTCACCGTGCCGTACGGGCTGTAGGCGGCCGAGGCGGCCAGGCTGGTGGTGCTGGCGGCCGGGCTGAACAGGCCGGTGACGTCGTCATGCAGATCGGTCAGGGCGGCCTCGGCGGTGCCGCCGTCGGGCTGGCTGGCGACCAGGTCACCGGCCGGGTCGTAGCTGTAGCTGGCCGTGCCGTCCGAGGCGACGGTATCCCCGGTGCCGGAGTAGGCGAAGTCCTGGGTGGCGCTGGACGTGGTGCGGGTGGCCAGGCGGCCGAGCCCGTCGTAGGCGTAGCTGATCCCGCCGGAGGCGGTCGCCCTCTGCCCGTACGCGTTCGAGGTGTAGTCCTGCGCGGTGCCGGACGGCGGGGTGACCGAGGACAGCGCCCCGGACGGCGTGTAGCCGTAGCTGGTGGTGCCCGCTGATGTGGCCGAGCTGGTCAGCTGGTCCTGGGCGTTGTAGCTGTTGGTGGTGGAACCGGCCTGGGTCAGGTCCCCATCCGCGTCGTAGCCGTAGCTGGTGGTGGCGCCGCCGGTGGTGGCCGAGGTGAGCTCGTCGGCCTCGTCGTAGCCGTAGCTGGTGCTGCCCGCTCCGGCGTACCCGGTGGTGGCCTGGGAGGTGAGGTCCCCGTCGGCGTTGTAGCCATAGCTGGCTGAGGCGATCGCAGTGCCCGCCGCCGAGCTGAGGGTGTCCCCCGTCATCTGCTGGAGGCCGTTGTAGGCGTAGGACTGGGCCGGCCCGGCGGTGCCGCCCTTGGCGTAGCTGACCGAGGTGGGCAGGCTGTCGGCGTTGTAGCCGTAGCTCAGCGTCGCGCCGGTCAGCGGGTCGGCGACCGTGGACAGCCGGCCAGCCTTGTCGTAGGTGTAGCTGGTCGCGCCGACCGCGTCGGTGCGGCCGGTCATCAGCCCGTCGCCGTCGTAGCTGAAGGTGGCGTTGCCGGAGGGCCCGGTGGTCGCAGTCAGGTCCCCCGCGTCGTCGTAGCTGAAGGTGTCCGTGCCGCCCGGGGCCGACGCCGAGGTCAGGTTCCCGTCCAGGTCGTAGCCGTACGACTGGGCGGCCGTGGCGGCGGCCGCACCGGAGCCGCTTTCCGAGGTGAGGTCGCCGAGCTGGTCGTACCCGTAGGCCTGGGTGACGCCGCCGGGCTGGGTGACCGAGGCGGCCTGGCCGTCGGCGTTGTAGCTGGTCATCCACGTCCGGGCGGCGGCGGCTGACGCGGACGGGGTGGCTGGCTCGATGACCGACTCGGGCCGGTTCCAGGAGTTGTAGGTGGTCCAGGTGGTGTTGCCGCGTCCGGTAGTGACGGACGTCTGGTTACCGGCCGGGTCATACCCGTAGCTGGTGGTGTCCGAGGCCGACGCCGAGACCGGCTGGACCTGGCTGGTCAGCTCGTCGGCGCCGTTGTAGCCGTAGCTGGTGACGGCCCCGTCCGGGTCGGTGGCCGAGGTGAGGTTCCCGTCCGGGTCGTAGCCGAAAGTCTGAGTGGCCAGGACCGGGGGCAGCGCGGACGCGGTGGAGGCGCCGTAGGAGGTGGCGGAGGTCAGATCCCCAGCCGGGTCGTAGCCGTAGCTGGCCGAAGTGCCGTCCGGGTTGGTGAGCTGGCTGGGCTGCCCGGCGTAGTTGTAGGCGTAGCTGGTGGTGTCGCGGTAGGCGTCGGCGGTGGACGCGAGCTCGCCGAGATGGTCGTAGGTGTTGGTGGTGACCGCCCCGTCCGGGGTGGTCACGGTCAGCGGGTCGCCGAGGTAATCGTAGGTGTAGGAGGTGGTGTCGTAACTGGTGCCACCGCTGCCCCGGATGTCCTGGGTGGCGGTGAGCTGATCACCGAAATCGTCGTAGGTGGCCTGGGTCTCCGCCCCGGTCGGGCTGGTCGCGGACAGTTGCTCGCCGTCGTTGTCGTAGGTGTAGCTCGACACCCCGGCCGCGGACTGGCCAGTGAGCTGCGGGTCGGTCTGCGTGACCAGGTCACCGAGCGCGTCGTAGGCGTACTTGGTGGTGTTGCCCTCCGGGTCGGTGACCGACGTCAGGTTTCCGTTCCCGTCATAGGTCGAGCTGGTCGTCGCGGTGATGGCCGAGCCGCCGGGCGGCGTGTAGCTGGGCTGGGTGACCGAGGTGACCCGGCCGTCACTGTCGTAGGCGGTGGTGGTGAGGTTGTCGTCCGGGTCCTTGAGCTGGGTCTGGCCGCCGTAGGTGTCGTAGCCGTAGACGGTGACCGGCCGGGTCGAGGCGGGTGCCTGCGCGGCGTACGACTGGGTGCTGACCGGCGGGCCCGCCTGGTACGACAGCTCCCCGGCCTCGTTGTAGGCGTAGTTCGTGGTGTAGTTCGCGGCAGTGGCACCCGGGGCGTTGCCGTCCGGGCTGGTCATGCCGAGGACCTGGCCCAGCGTGTCGTAGGTCCAGGTGGTGGTGTCGCTGGCCGAGCCGTTGAGCACGGTCTGGCTGGTCAGCTCGTCCGCGGTGTTGTAGCCGTCATCGGTCGTCGACGAGCCGCCCGCCCCGCTGAGGGCCTGGGAGGTGACCTGGTTGTCGGCGTTATAGGTGTAGCTGGTGGCGCGGTTGGCGTATCCGCTGTCGGACGTGCCGGCCGGGGTCGGGTCGGCCACCATGCTGGTGAGCCGGTCAGCGGCGTCGTAGCTGTAGTCAGTGACGGTCTGCTCGGTGACGGGGAAATTGCTGGCGTCGGTCTCGGTCAGGTTGCCCGCGCCGTCGTAGCTGTAGGTGGTCTGCTGGCCACTGCCGGCCGCGGTCAGGTTCTGCGTGGCGATCAGGTCCTGATCGCCGTTGTAGAAGTAATTCGTGCTCCGGCCCATCGCGTCGGTCGCGGCCGCGAGCAGGCCGGCCGGGTCGTAGGCGTAGGAGTCGACGGCCAGGCTGCTGCCATCGGGGCTGGGCAGGCTGGTCGAGTTGGTGGTCAAGGTGACCTGGGTGACCTCGTTGTATTCGTTGTAGGTGTAGTCGTACTCGCTGCCATCCGGGTCGACCATGCTGGTCACGTCGCCCGCGTCGTTGTAGGAGTAACCGGTAGTGCCGCCCGCCGGGTCGGTGACGCTGGCCAGCTCGT
>Ga0302325_10021111_pt1 | contig 13641 bp, 9 predicted proteins | sample Palsa_T0_2_FD_201948 | JGI IMG/M metagenome (GOLD analysis project Ga0302325, IMG submission 201948) | Peat permafrost microbial communities from Stordalen Mire near Abisko, Sweden - Palsa_T0_2 | ecosystem: Environmental > Terrestrial > Soil > Palsa > Peat permafrost | place: Sweden: Abisko... | reverse complement strand
CGGAACTGCCTGCGCCGGGCCCGACAGGCGATTACCCTCTTGTAGTCGCGAAAGGGTTTAGGAACCACTCCTTCCAGCCACTGGTTTGGTGGCCCACTTTGTCCGGGTAGGGGCACCCTGCGTCAACGTGGGACACCATTGAAAACAGAAACATAACCTTGCCAAACGGCAACGTTACGCCTTAGGTCACACAACCCGATCCCCGTAAGGGTGGGATCTCTTCATTTGTTCGCACCCCGTCGCCACGGTTTGACACTCTGGGGGCCACCTGCAATACTGCTGGCTTGGGTCACCTTCACGCTCTTTCTCCTTATCTGCCGGTGCTTGCATTGTGGTTTGCGGTCTGCTGTCTGGCGACGCTGGTAGTGCGGGAATTGGGTTTCCGCACCCTAAGAAAACATCCCATCACGGCGCTTTTACTGATTTTGTCGCTCGCCAGTTTTCCGGCGGCGGGCTTCCTCAAAATTTCCCGCCCGTACCAGGCGCGCATTCTCAGCATCCTTCGCCGCGAGAAAAGTCCCACCGTAGCAGGACACGGCTGTCCGGTTTTTCCAGCGGATAACATCTGGAACCGGCGCATTCAGGACATGCCGGTGGACCCGAATTCGGAAAACTACATCGCCGGTATGGGGCCCGGCGATAAGCTGCACGCGGATTTCGGCGGCGGCGGCGGTTACCGGTATCGCGTCACCGATGGGTCCGACCCGGCGGTCGAGATCGCCATCGATTCGGCCGGGGAGAGCGACAAGGGCCCGTACAAAATACCCGACGACACCCCCATCGAGCAATCCTCCGACGCACACGCACTGGTGATGAACGCCGGCGATTGTCTCTTGTACGAGCTCTATTCGGCCTCGCATTCAGGTCCGCATCAATGGTCGGCAGGATCGGCGGCGATTTTCGATCTCCGCTCCAATCAGCTGCGGCCCGCCGGGTGGACATCGGCCGACGCTGCCGGAACACCGATTATGGTGGGCATGGCCCGTTATGACGAGGTGGAAGCAGGCCGAATCGGCCACGCTCTCCGCTTCACCACGCTCCACACACGCAGAGCTTACTTGTGGCCCGCAAGGCACTTTGCTTCGAGCTCTAACGATCCTAACCGTCCGCCCATGGGCCAGCGCTTTCGTCTAAGGAAGGACATCGACATCAGCAATTTCAGCCCCCAGACGAAGGTGATCCTTACTGCGCTGAAGGAGTATGGCATGATCCTGTCGGACAACGGAGGCGATTGGTATATCTCCGGGTCGTTCGATACGCGGTGGTCGTCGGCCGTCCCGCGCGAACTGGCGACGCTGCATGGTTCGGATCTGGAAGCCATCGACGAGTCGAGCCTGATGATCAATCCCGATTCCGGCCAGGCCAGGCAGTAAGATCGCCGCGGAAGCGCTTCGGGCTACAATACGGATGGCCGGGGCTGAAATGAAAATCAAGGTATCGACAAGGAAATCGCGTGTCTCGGGTAGGTGAACTGGTATTGCGAGCCTACGTGGGGCTGATGCCCAAACGGTCAAGCACAAGGTTCTCCTCGGTGGACTCCTACGGGAACTGGCAATACGATACCAGCGAGAAGATGTTCGCCACGTTCCCCGAATTTGACTTCCAGGGGAAGCGGATTCTGGACCTCGGTTGCGGTCTCGGTGGGCGCGCGGCGTGGCTGGCGAAACATGGCGCGCGGGAAGTGATCGGCATCGACATCAACGCCGCGGAGATTGCGCAAGCCGTCGAGCTGCGCGACCGGTTCCACCCAGACCTCAAGAATCTATCCTATCTGGCCTGCAGAGAAGACGAGCTGCTGGAACTGGGCGATTTCGATATCGTGCTGCTGCTCGACAGTCTGGAACATGTGGTCTCTCCGCTGAAGATTCTGCGGCTTGCCAGGAAATATGTGAAAACGGGCGGATACGCGTACTTTACGACGATCGGCTGGTATCACCATGCCGGGTCGCATCTGAACATCCCTTTCGTGACGGTCTTCTTCTCGGACGAAACCATCTTGAACTTCATCCGCTGGCGCGTTTGCCAGCCGGATTACATAATTACGGAGTGGGATTCGGATCCTCCGATCGCGCGCTGGGAGGGACTTTACGATCTGCGGGACCGGCCGGGAGAATATCTCAACAAGATCACCATCCGGCAGATGAAAAAACTGGTTCGCTACGCCCCGTTCCAGCGCGGGAAGGTGGTACCTATCGGATTCCGCAATGCACGCCTGCGTTGGCTCAATCCGCTGCGGCACGTGCCCATCGTCAACGAGGTGTTTCACTCCGCCGTGGTGGGAGTGCTGCAGGCGTAGCGTCCAGGTTCAGCGTACAGCAGGGATCAGTATTGAACCGCTTCCGCCGAATTGCCGCCCACCATCAAAGCGCCGGAGTCCACCATCTCGAAATCGCGGCCGCTGAGGCAATGGGTCCAGCCGTTGAAAACGTACTCGGGACTGCTGGTGTTATTCGGGTCGCCCCAACGCGAATCGGTGTCGGAGGAGATGCGAATGGCCAGACCGTTATCGGCGAGGATCATGCCGTAGTGTTTCAGTGCGCGGATCAAGCGCTTCATCTCCGCGGGATAAGTCTTCCCGTTGTTATCGCTTTCGTGGCAGGTATTCTCATCCACGGAAGCTTTGAGGCGCCAACGCGCGCCCATCGGAGGTAGCGTGGCCTCGCCTTTGCGGCTGGCGTAGTGCCGGGCAGGCCATACATAACTGTTGCGGGTGTTGTTTACGCTGAAGCGCACCATGTGACGAATTTCGTCGCCGCCATAGATCTCGGCGTAAGTCAAAACGCCCGGCCAAATGGGTAAGCCCGCCGCATCGGCGGAGGTCCAGCCATCGGGACGCATGTCGTTGGCCATCAAATCGTAAATGGCACCCGACCCACCGGAGTAGGGCGGCGCATTGGTCTCAAGGGAGTAGATTTCGTACAGCTTGCACTGGTCGGTTTGCAGCACCATGAGGTGCGCGTCGGACGATTTATAGGGGCCCTTGGACACCAGAGACTGGCGCGTGGGACCTTCCATAAGCATATTGCCGGTAATGGGGTATTTGCCGAAGTCGCTCTCGCTGGCGCCAAAGCGAACGGTGAAGGAGGGAGTTTTGGAATCGGCCAGATTGAGCGAGTATTCGGGGTTCACGCCCACGCGGCTGGCGGCATAGGTGCTGATGACGGCCGCGGACTCTCCCGAAACGGGCAATTTGTCCACGGTAGAACTCCAAACGTTGTTGTCCGGGAAGATGGGACAGCCCGCAATCTTGCGCGCTTTGGCAAAGCTGTTGCGGTTCTCATAGCTGGCCGGAACCCAGGTGAATCGGCCGGCGCCATCCCGCAGACACACTTCCATATTGTCGGAGTGGCCGGCAGCGCCGAGAGAGAGGATCATCGAACCACGCCTGGCCTGGTCGCAGGCCGGTTGCTTGCCCGCCTCGTAAGTCGGCAAGCTGCCCGGACCGTTGCTCGATTGCGGAGCCGCGAACCAGAACAACAGGAATCCAAAGTAGATACTGCGTGGGACCATGACTCTCAGTATCTCATAGGGGGCAGGACCAGCTAGGCTTGACAGAGGGCTCCCGGAACAGCCACACTTTGGGTAACCCTGTCCCACCAATACCCGATGGACACCAAGAAATCCCGGCCCGCGGATTCCACGAGTAACACCCATACCGTGGCCCGCAATTCGTTCTGGTACGGCCTGGAACAAATGTTCGGCTTGGGCGCGGCATTCTTCACAGCCATTTTTGTGGGGCGCGTGATGGGGCCGGAACGAATGGGCTATTTTCAGGAGGTGGTGTACGCCACCTCGGTTTCCATGGCGCTGGGAAATTTCGGCCTGCCTCTGACCACGCGAAAGTTTATGGCCGAGCAACTCAACAGCGGCCAACGCGGGCTGGCCCGCGCTACCTATCTCACTACCCTCAAACTTCAGACCTACATCGCCCTGGCCGTTTGCGCGGTCGCGCTGCTCTTGGGATTCTGGCGGGGGGATCCACACCAACGGGGCCTTACGGTATTGCTGATAGCAGCCATGCTGCCGCGCATGATAGCCCTCATTCCGTCACAGGCGAACTGCGCCGCCGAAGAGATGCGGCGGAACACCCTCCCCTCGGTGATTGGGGGCACGGTGAGCATGGGGCTCACTTTGGTCGGTCTGCGATTGGGCTGGGATCTGCTGGGGTTCGCGGCGGCTCTGCTGCTCGGCGTCACCCTGGAATTCATCTGGAAACTGCGCATCGTGGAAAGCTGGCTGGGTGACGTGGCTCCCGGGACAGTCCCACCGGAACTGAAGAAGCGGATGTTCGCCTACTCCGGCCAGGGTTTGGCTCTCATGGTGCTCAATCTGGTAGTCTGGGACCGCTCCGACCTGTTCGTTCTGGCATACATGAATCCTGACCAGCGGCAGTGGAGTTTCTTCTCCTATTCCTTTAACGTCGTGGAACGGATCTTCGTGATTCCGCTCTCCTTCAGCGGTTCTCTGTCGGCCACCATGATGGCGCAGTACGGGCGCGGCCAGGCGCGCGTAAAATCCATGACCGTAGACGGCGCCCGCTATACCCTACTGGTGACGCTGCCGCTGCTCCTGGGAGTAGCCTGCATCAGCCGGCCGCTGGTATTGCTGCTGTGGGGCGCGCCAGATCCGAAACACGACTTCCGGCCGATGATCGTCACCCTTACCATCGTGGCCTTGATGGCGATTCCGAAAGCCCTGGTAGGCGCCCCCACCATGCTGTTGCAGGCTACCGAGAGGCAAGGCTTTCTGATTGCATGGGGATGCCTCTGCGGCGTGGTGGACATCGGGCTGGACTTCCTTTTGACCGGGCGTTACGGAGCCAACGGAGCGGCGATCGCCAACGGCACAGCTCAGGCAATGGCCGCGCTGGGAATTTGGATCTACGTGTGGAAGTCCGACGGCATCGGCATCGGGCCGCGCCAGATTGGCCGAATTTTGCTATCGGGCGCGATCATGGCCGCGGGTGTCTTTCTGTTCCTGCGAGCGGTCCCGGGCTATTTCGGCATGTTCATGGCGATTGCGCTGGGTGCTGTGCTCTGGGTGCTGGCACTGCGGGTCACCAGGGCGTTACAAGTGGAAGATGCCGGCCGATTCATTTCCCTGGGGGCACGGTTGCCGAGCGTGTGGCAGCCGCGATGGAAACGCCTGATTCACTGGTTAGCGCCGCTCGCTTCCGATGCGTAGTCTAGCCCTGGCAGAGCTGTTGAAAAAGTCCGATCGCGTGGTTGCGACTCGCGGCGAAGCCAGCCACATGCGAGCCACTTCCTGTTGGAACGTCCGCAGGGCCACGAAGTTTCCAGGAACGGCCTGATGGTTGAAGTCGCCTTGCATCACCGACCGCAGCCAGCTCCCGTTCTCCACCACCCGCTTATGCTAGCGCTTGCCTAGCTCTTGCTCGACTGCTTGCGCTTTGCGCCGCCGCTTCGGTTTTCCTCAGCGTAACACCCAAGTTCGCTTCCCCGCCGCAACGAAATATCCGGGATCTCGTCCGGATTGACGCGCGGCCGATTCCCACCCCGTTTGGCGGCGCGCGACCGGGCACCGTCCAGCAGAATGTGCCGCATGATCCGTGCCGGCACGGCATAAAAATACGGCAGTTGTACGCCGCGAGCATGCGGTTAGTTACCCGGGCACCGGCCAGCCTCAAACTCCAGGACATGGCGAGCCATTGACGGGTTCTTCTAACCAAGGACGATGAGCGCGCCGGAGTCTATGTTCTGGGCCCGGGGGATTCGGTATCCCGTGAACTGACATGGCTCGACTCTGCGTCGGCTCCACGCCTGTCACCGGACGGGAAGAACTGCTCATGACCGAATCCGGGGAAGGGGTTGCCGGGGGTTCCGTGATATATATGCGCGGCACGGACGGTTCGCCCGCAGTGCGGTTGGGCGACCAGCTTACAGGACAGGCACTCTCCCCGGATGGGAAATGGATCGTCGCCGCGCCCGACGTCAATCCACATCTGGTGCTGATACCAGTAAAAGGCAGGCACTCCAGTTCCCATCGAAACCGGATCCTTGAACCTCGTCGTGTCGGGGCAGCAAGTCGTGGTCAGGTGGTTTCCGGACAGCCAGCGAACCTTGTTTCCAGCGGCGGAAAAGGGCCACTAGGCTCGCACTTTCGCCCAGGACTTAACCGGGGGGCAACCCCGCCCGGTAACCCCGGAGGGCCTGAGCGGTTATGTGCTGACACCGGATGGCGCTTCTCTATTGGTGTTCGATTCCGACTACAAGGCTTTCCTCTACCCGTTAAACGGCGGCACGCCGAAGCCTCTGCCATTCCTCACGAGGCGATACAACCCGCTTAGTTTCACCGCGGATGGCCGGTCGCTCTATGTCCTGAAGCGCGGAGACCAACCGCCCGGTATTTGGCGGCTTGACCTGGCGACCGGACGTGAGGAAATATGGCGCCAGATCCCTCCTATGGATCCCGCAGGACATTCCAAGCACAAGGCATTCAGATCACACCCGATGGCAAGTCATTGGCCTATACTCAGGCCAGGAGTCTTTCGGAACTATACCTGGTTGAGGGCCTGAAATAGAAGAACCACGTCGCGGCTTCCAGCAGCCTGTGCCGTTGGTAATCGTGAGTTGGCCGTTCTGGTAACCCAGGGCGGCTTAGGGATGAATGTCGGCGGTGCGGTGGAACCGGCGTACCCTGATTTCCTTCTCACGCTTCCGGGTCTGTGCGATATCGTAGGCGGATTGCATCCGCATAAGCGTGTCCATCTTGACGCCGAAAGCCTTCTCGATGCGTAACGCCATATCGCCGGAAAGGTCGGCCTTGCCGTTCAAGAGACTGGATAGGGCAGGGCGGGACACCTGAAGCGCCTTCGCCGCGTCCGTAACGGACAGGCCTGCGGGTTCAATGATCTCCGTGCGGATAAAATCGCCGGGGTGCGGAGGGTTCTTCATGGGCATGGGTGACACTCCTTTCGTCAGTGGTAGTCCTCTAAATTCACGTCGCAGATTTGCGGCCCGTCGTCTCCAGAACGTCAGGCGGCGGTTGCCGGTGACGCTTAACTCCATGTGCCCTGCGGTCGCCCAGCAATGTGTGAACCTTCCACACGGTGAGCGCCCGCAATTCCTCGGCCTGCTGCATGGCATCGAGAAACGCCAACATTTTCCGCAGTTTGTCCACCGTTCCGGGCGGAACGCCTTTAGCGTTGTCGTCCTCGAACAGGCGTTTCAGTTCCTTGTGCGCGAAGCTGCGAATTTTCATCGGCAGTCTGTAGCCTGTAGCTTAACACTTGTCATTGGGAAATGCGGCGGTGTGCGAAACTTACCAGTTATGAAACAAGCCTGCTCGTCCGCCAGCAAAAAACTCATTCACAGACAGCAGCGACCAGCAACAGGTAGAAACTCATGGTATGTCTGCCCGCCTTTTGTGCCATGCTCGCCTAACGTCTATCGCCCTTTCGCGTCTGTAGAGGGAATATGCTGTCGTTCTTGCAGGACGCTCGTTATTGCCTCCGTTCGCTCCGCCGAACTCCCGGATTCACGGCCGTGGTGATTTTCACCCTGGCCCTCGGCATCGGCGCCAACACCGCTATTTTCAGCATCGTGGACGCCGTGCTGCTGCGCCCGTTGGCGTTTCCCGCGGCGGACCGCCTGGTGCGCATCGTGGATAACTTACCCGGCGCCAACTTGCACGACGTCGGCATGTCCGTGCCCGAACTGCGCGATCTGCAGGAACGTAGCGGTCTCTTCGACGACGTTTCCGCCGTCTGGCCGGTGGATGCCAATGTCACGGGCAGCGGTCACCCGGAACGCGTCGAACTGCTGGCGGTCAGTCCCAATTACTTCTCCCTGCTGGGCGTGCATGCCCAACTCGGGCGCATTTTCGGACCCGAGGACAAAGCAGGAGGCTTCGCCGAGGCGGCGCTGCTGAGCTATGACTTCTGGCAGCGGAATTTCGGCGGAGATCCGCACGTCCTGGGCCTCCGGGTGCGCCTGGATGGCGATGCGTACACGGTGGTGGGCGTGATGCCCCGCGAGTTCCACCATCCTGGCCGCACGGTCGCAACCGATGTCGATTTGTGGGCCACCGCGGGCTTCTCGGCCGATCCGTTCCCGTCTCCGCCGCCGCGCAGCTCCAATTTTCTCCCGGGAGCGATCGCTCGCTTGAAGCCGGGCATGACGCTCCAGCAGGCACAAGCCCGTTTGGATAGCTTCACCGCCCAATTGCGTGCGCAATATCCCAACGATTACCGGCCCGAGGCGCGCTACTCCATCCAGATCGAACCGCTGAAAGATGCCCTCACGGGTAACGTGCGGCCCATGCTGTTCACCCTTCTGGGCGCCGTTGCCATGATGCTGCTTATCGGCTGCGTGAACATCGCCAACCTGCAACTGGTGCGCGCGGCGGGCCGCCAGCGGGAAATTGCGGTGCGCCAATCGCTCGGCGCCACCCGCGCCCGGCTCGCGCGGCAGATGCTCACCGAAAGTCTGCTGCTGGCGCTCGCCGCGGGAGTGGTTGGAGTCGCCGGCGCCTCTTTGAGCTTGCAACTGCTTCTGCGGCTGGCGCCCTCTAAACTGCCACGCCTGACGGAAATTGCCATCGACCCGCGCGTGCTGCTCTTCGCTTTCGGCGTCTGTCTGCTCACCGGCGTTCTCTTCGGGCTCGCTCCCGCGCTGCAGACCGCCGGCGCCGACTTGGCGGGGCGATTGCGGGAATCCGGCCGCGGAGCCGGATCGAGCCGCCGTCAGAGCCGTGTCAGTGCCGTTCTGGTGGCCGCCGAATTCGCCATTTGCCTGATGCTGATGACCGGCGCTGGCCTGCTGGCGCGCAGCTTCTGGCAACTCACTCACACCGATCCCGGCTTCAACCCGCGCAACGCCATGGTCGCGCGCATCTGGCTGCCGCAACCCAATGACCCGAAGCAGGACCCTTATGCCCGCCTGGAGGATCGCGTCACATTCATCGATGAGGTGTTGCGGCGCGTGAGCATTTTACCAGGAGTGGAGAGCGCCTCGATGAGCACCAGTGTCCCCATGGGCGCTCGTGGAACGCCCAACCCAGTGACTGTCGAAGGCCGCGCCGTCCGCGCCGGAGAAAGCACTCTGGCGGAGATCATTTCGGTGAGTCCCGATTATTTCCGGGTGCTGGGCACGCCGCTGGTGGCGGGGCGCGCCCTGGAAGATCGCGATCGCATTGGCGAGCCCCTTGCCGTCCTGGTGGACCGTGCCACCGCCTCGCGTTTTTGGCCCGGGCAATCGCCCCTGGGAAAGCGTATCGAGCTGGGCCGTTCGCAATCCAAGAACCCCTGGGCGAGAGTGATGGGAATCGTCGGAGACATTCGTAACGACGGTATCGATAGCGATGGCGTGCCCCACATTTATTTTTCGCTCTACCAGATGACCGGCAAAGTGCTCGCCGTGGAAGTGCGGAGCGCGGGCAATCCGGCCAGCCTGGGCGATGCGCTGCGGCGGGAAATTCGGGCGGTGGACCCGAATCTGCCGGTGTTCGGCATCGGCACGTTCAGCAGCATGGTCTCGGCGTCGCTTGCGCCGCACCGGTTCTCCGCCGAATTGATGGGCGCCTTTGCCGTCTTGGCGCTGCTACTCGCGGCCATCGGAATCTACGGCGTATTGGCGTACTTCGTGGGCCAGCGGACGCGCGAGATCGGCGTCCGGATGGCGCTCGGCGCGGCGCCGGGATCGGTGATCGGCATGGTGCTGCGGCAGGGACTGCGGCCCATCGCGGCGGGCATGGCGATCGGGCTCGCGGGTTCGGTGGCCTTCAGCCGATTGCTGGCGGGGATGTTGTACGGGGTGAGTGCGGTGGACCCGCTGGTGCTGGCGGCCGTCCCGTTGGCTCTGTTGCTGGCGGCGTGTCTGGCGAGCGCGCTGCCCGCATGGCGCGCCACCCGCATCGATCCCATGATTGCGCTACGGTTGGAGTAAGCGGTAGAATCTCCCGCAAGTGAAGGTTTGGGGGAGAAGACCATGCTGATGAAGGATTTCCTGTTCGCGCTGCGCACGCTCCGTAAGAGTCCGCTGTTTGCGCTGACCGCGATCCTGACGATCGCACTGGGCATCGGCGCGTCCACCGCGATTTTCAGCGTGGCCAACGCGGTGCTACTGCGCCCGCTTCCTTACAGGGATGCCGATCGGCTAGTGGTAGCCGGCGGCGACATGCGGAAACGCAATGTGATCGATGAGCGCGTGTCCTACGAAAACTACATGGATCTGAAGACGGGAACGTCCGCCGTATTTGAGGATATGGCGGCGGTGGCGACATTTCCCTTTATCATTCCCCAGCGGGACGGCACGCCGGAGCAGGTCAAGACTGGCGTCGTCACCACGAATTTCTTGCGGTTGCTGGGCGCCAGGATCATCGCCGGGCGCGATTTCCAGGAGTCGGACGGGCAGGCGGCGCCACCACCCGATCCGGCCGCTCCGCCGGCCACTCGACCGCCTCCGCTTCCCGGCATGGTGATCCTCAGTTATGAATATTGGCAGCGGCGATTCGGCGGCGATCCGTCAATCTTTGGGCGCCCCATCCCGGGCGTCGGACAGAACCTGTTCGTGCCGGTGGGCGCGCTTGCTCCGGGATTCGAACTGGAGTTTCGCGCGAGCTCGAATGTCGAGCGCCATCCCGATTTGTATACCGCGATGCGGATCAACTATGACAACCGCAATCGCAATGGCTATTTTCTGCGCGGCATCGGGCGCATGAAGCCGGGCGTGACGTTCGAGCGCGCGCAGGAGGCCGGAGAACAGGCGGCGGCCACGGTTCGTAAGAATTTTACGCTTTACGGCACTTCGAATTTTCACTACCACCTGGAACCCATGAAGCAGCACATGGTGGCGGAAGTGCGGCCTGCGATCCTAGCGTTGCTGGGAGCGGTGGGGTTTCTGCTGCTCATCGCCTGCGCCAACGTGGCGAATCTGCTGCTGGTGCGCATGTCGCTGCGCGAACGGGAACTGGCGGTGCGGGCGGCGCTGGGCGGCAGCCGTTGGAGATTGATTCGCCAGATGCTGTGCGAGTCGGCGGTGTTGGGCGGCCTGGGAACCCTGCTGGGTTTCGGCCTGGCGTATGCGGGAATTCAGGAACTGATCGCCATCAGCCCGGCCAATTTGCCGCGGCTGGAGGGCGTGGCGATGGACCGCTCGGTGCTGCTGTTTTCGATTCTGGCGGGCTTGTGCGCGGCGGCGGTTTTCGGAATCGTCCCAGCGCTGCGGGCATCGCGGCCCGATGTGATGGATACGCTGCGCAGCGGTGGACGGAGCGCGTCGCTCGCTGGTGGCAAGCTACGCAACGTATTCGCGGTCTTGGAAGTGGCGCTCTCCTTTGTGCTGCTGATCGGCCTGGGATTGATGGAGCGCAGCTTCATCGCCATTCAACATGTGGAACTCGGGCTCGACCCGAATCGCCTGCTCACCCTCCAGGTATTAAGCGGACGCGGAGGAGCCAACCCGGCGGAGCGCAAGGCGCGCGTGGTCGAAATCCAAAACCGTCTGCAAGCTATCGGCGGAGTGGAAAGCGTGACCGCTGCGGCCCTGGTGCCACTGGCCGGCGGATATTCGACTATCCGCTGGGGCAAAGAGGAGGCGCTCACAGATCCCAGTAAATTTCAGGCGGCCGATGTGCAAACCGTGCAGCCGAATTTCTTCGACACCATGCGCACCCCGGTGCTTGCCGGCCGCACGTTTACGCAGGCCGACAATGCGGCCGACCGCATGTACGTGGTGATCGATTCGCTGCTCGCGGCCAAGGCATTTCCGCGCGAATCGGCGGTGGGTAAGCGAATTCTAATTCGCGTGCGCACACCGGAACCTGAGTGGGTCGAGATTCTTGGGGTGGTGGCCCATCAGCGGGCGACTTCGCTGTCAGAGCCGGGCCACGAGCAGCTCTATTTCGCCGACGGATTCCAGGGTTTTGGCGTGACCACGCGGTGGATTCTGCGCACGTCCGGAGATCCGGCAAGCTACGGCCCGGCGGTGCGATCGGCGCTACACCAATTGGACCCGAGCCTGCTGGTGATGGAGGTCCAGCCCATGGCCGTTTGGGTGGATCGGGCGGAGGCGGGCACTCGGTTCACGCTTCTATTGATCGGGATCTTCGCGATCATCGCGGCGATTCTGGCGAACGTAGGATTGTACGGAGTGCTCTCGACGTTCGTGCGGCAGCAGACGGCGGAGATCGGGCTGCGGATGGCGTTGGGCGCAGGGCCCGCGAATATTTTCGGTTTGGTGGTGGGCAAGGGGTTGGCTTTGAGCGCGGTGGGGATTGGAATCGGCGTGGCTGCGTCGATCGTTTTGACGCGTCTGATGACCTCGATCCTGGTAGGAGTGGGCGCCACCGACCCGGCGACATTCCTGACGATGATCGGGGCATTTTTCGCGACTGCAGTGGTGTCGTGCTGGATCCCTGCACAGCGCGCCGCGGGGCTGGCGCCGGTGGTGGCGTTACGGGAGTAGGGGCGGCGCCTCGATTTAAGGGAAGAGGCCTCTCAGCACGCGATTTGCTTCGAAGCCATGCACAGCGCGATCAAGTCTGCCATCCTTCCACAGACCGACTACCGGCGTAGCCCATACATTCCCTATCCCCGGAATGTAATCGTCAAACCCCTGCATATCCATGACGTCGAGAATGTTAAAGAACTCTATAACGCGATCGGGCGAGTGCCTGAGCTTGAGAAGCCGCTCCGCCAATTCCAACTCCGGCAGGGAATAGCTCGCGATACCAACTGCCGACCCTCTCGTCGCCCTTGCGCCATCGCTTTCCCCCTGCCGCTTCGATGGCCTGCCACACCGCGAGGTCTAAGCCCTCCCATCCCTTGCGGGCGGCCTGAAGCCGCCCTGAAAATGCCGACAAGATCCGGTTGCATGACACCGTCCCACCGTAACCATTCTAACGGCGCCCCGCCGCGTTATAAATACTGCGCCACGCGCTCGCGGAAACGAGTGTAGATCCACGACACTCCTACCAGAAAGAGGCCCAGCACGATGAACGACAAGATGCGCGGCAGAGTCTCCAGATGGCGCAGATCCCATAGGAACAGCTTCAGGATGCACCCCAGCAATAGAGTCAATCCCGGGAGGCGTAGGACGCGATCGCGGAGCGGGAAACCGGCGCCCAAGAGCACCACTCCCTCGAGTCCCCAGACTACGGTGCGCAAGCTACCCTCTACTTTGTAATAAGGCAACAGACTGGTGAGCGTGGTTGCCAGCAGTGAGTAATAGAGACGCTCCTGAGTGCTCCGCTCGTTGAGTAACTGCGCGGCGTAGAGACAAGCGATGACTACGGCGGCGCCGTTGAGGTCGAGATACCAGCAATTCGCGAACGCCAGGGCGGAGACTAAGTGGCTCTGCCAGCACAGGTCCCTCAACTTCCAACGGCGGCCCACGCAAAGAAGCGCGAGCGCGAAAATTGCCGCGGCGGCCGATTCGTACTGGCTCGCGATCTCGAAATGTAGCAGCACAGTGCCGAGCCCGGCGGCGCTGTAGAGATAGAAACGTTGGCGCGTGCGCCAGCCGAGGTAATAATGCGCCAGAAGAACGGCGCCGATCGCAGGCAAGCGGTACGGAGCGTGCAGGTTGATCGCCAGCGCCTGTCCGAACGCGGCCAGGGCGACGGCGTGACATTGCATGCGCAGAACCGGGGCGTCGAACTCGGCCAGAATCAGAGCCAGCG
>Ga0302325_10021110_pt1 | contig 13641 bp, 16 predicted proteins | sample Palsa_T0_2_FD_201948 | JGI IMG/M metagenome (GOLD analysis project Ga0302325, IMG submission 201948) | Peat permafrost microbial communities from Stordalen Mire near Abisko, Sweden - Palsa_T0_2 | ecosystem: Environmental > Terrestrial > Soil > Palsa > Peat permafrost | place: Sweden: Abisko... | reverse complement strand
TGAAAGATCAGAAGAGCAAGATTCGCCGCTCAGTAGCTTTCCTCGCCGTCACCGGTGAAGAGAAGGGCCTGCTCGGTTCGCGCTACTTCACGAATCACCCGACCGTAAGCGGCCGCATCGTGGCCGACATCAACATGGACATGTTCCTGCCGCTGTTTCCGCTGAAGTATCTGGAAGTTCAGGGTCTGGCCGAGTCGACCCTGGGCGACGACATTCGCGCGGTTGCCTCCGCGGCGGGCGTCGAAGTGCAGGCCGACAAGGAACCCGACCGGAACCGTTTCATCCGCAGTGACCAGTACAGCTTCATCCGCAAGGGTGTGCCGGCGCTGGCTTTCAAATTCGGTTTTCTTCCGGGCACGCCGGAGGAGACGATCTATCGTAATTGGTACGCGCAGCGTTACCACGCGGTCTCCGACGACCTGAGCCAGCCGGTCGACAAAGCGGCGGCGGCTCAATTCGATGCGCTGCTTGCCAACCTGGTCGAGCGGGTGGGCAACGCCGATCGGACTCCCGAGTGGAAACCGGGCAGTTTTTTCAAGCGGTTTGAAGCGCACAAGTGATGGCGTTGGCGGTTGTGGGCGATTGAACCGCTTTACTCATCCGCGCCAATCGTCAGGAGCGATGCCGCTGCCCGCGATGATAGATCGAATGGTGCCGAGTGGAAGTATCCTGCCGTGGTGATCGGCGACGATGACCTGTTTCCCGGTAGCGGGGTTTCGCCATTTCTGATGGCTCCCGGATTGCCCGATCAGTTCGAAGCCGTGACGCCTCAGAATCGCGGTAATCTGGCCGGCGTTGAGACGGGGCGTTGCCCGGTCACCCAACCGTGACCTCGGTTATCTTTGCGTCCTGCGGGAGTTCTATATCGGATGGCGCGAGATAAAGTGCGATGGCTTCTTTAATATTCCGCCGTGCTTCTTCCTCGGTGTCGCCTGCCGACGCGCAACCGGGCAGTTCGGGACACACGGCCGAGAACGCTTTCGCCTCAGCGTCGTATTCGAGCACAATGCGAAACTTCATGGCTTCAGTATAACGGCGACCGGCGACCTCAGGGGAGGAACAAGTCCGCATAGTTGTTCCGAAGAAAAGCAACCACCTTCGCGGCGCTCTGCTCAATCGTCTCGAGGTCAGTGCGGCACTCGACCTCGGGAGACTCGGGAGGCTCGTAAGGCGCGTCCACTCCGGTCAGCCCGTGCATCTCGCCGAGGCGCGCGCGCCGGTACAAACCCTTCACGTCGCGCTCTTCGCACACCGCCAGCGGCGCATTCACGTAGACTTCGACAAAACGACCCAGTTGCGCCCGGATTTCGGCGCGAAGCTCCCTGTAAGGCGCAATCGCCGAGACCAGCACCACCACGCCATGTGGCGCCAGTAAACCGCAGACGTAGCCGATTCGCCGAACATTTTCGCCCCGATCTTCTTTCGAGAATCCAAGGCCGCGTGAGATCGTGAGGCGCAACGCGTCGGCATCTAACAGCTCGACCCGCAAACCACAGGCCCTAAGTTGCGAGGCCACCGCGCCGCTGGCGGTCGTCTTTCCGGCACAGGGCAAACCGGTGAACCATACGGTAACGCCCTGACATGCTGACGGCGCTTCGCCTTTCAATTTTCTAGTCCCACAACCAGGATTATCCTACTTCAGTAAACTAGGCTTATGTCCAAACAGTATGCATCACCGCCGCAAATGTCGATTGACGCGGCGAAATCGTTCACGGCAACCTTCGAGACATCGCGCGGAACGGTGGTCGTCGACCTTTTCCCCAAGGAGGCTCCAAAGACTGTCAACAACTTCGTCTTCCTGGCGCGCGAGGGGTTCTATGACGGCACGACCTTTCATCGCGTGATCCCGAACTTCATGATTCAGGGCGGAGACCCGACCGCCAGCGGACGGGGCGGTCCGGGCTATAAATTTGAAGACGAGCTAAAAGGCAGCTACAAAAAACATCAGGCAGGCTCACTCAGTATGGCGAACGCCGGCCCGAACACAAATGGAAGCCAGTTCTTCATTACGCACGTCGCGACTGACTGGCTGGACGGAAAGCATACCGTGTTTGGCCAGGTTCGAAGCGGCAAGAGCGTGGTGGACGCGGTGAAGCAGGGCGACCAGTTGATCAGCGTGCGCATCGAGGAGGCCTAGCGAGTCTCATGAACCGCGATCAAGCGTGGTCGATTGTTTGCGAGTTCGTTCAGTCGGAAAGCCTGCGCCGGCATATGCTGGCAGTGGAGTGCTGCGTCGCCGCCTACGCCCGCAAATTCGGCGAAGACGAAACGGCGTGGGCCGCAACCGCCCTGCTGCACGATTTCGATTGGGAGATTCATCCGCAGGCTCCGGACCATCCGATGAAGGGCGAGCCGATTCTCGCCCAGCGCGGCGTCAGCGAAGAAATTCGCCGGGCGATTCTCTCCCACGCCAACTATAGCGGCGTTCCGCGCGAGAGCCTGCTCGAAAAGGCGCTGTATGCCTGCGACGAGCTGGCGGGGTTCCTCACGGCCTGTTCTTACGTCAAGCCGGGTCGCAGCATCTTCGAGGTGGATCTGGGGAGCGTGAAGCGCAAACTCAAGGATAAAGCGTTCGCGCGGAACGTCAACCGTGAGGACATCGTCAACGGCGCGGCGGAACTGGGCGTCCCACTCGACGAGCACATCACCTTCTGCATTGAAGCCATGAAGGGCGCCGCCGGCCCACTGGGGCTTGCGGGTTCGCCTCCAGCCGCTCAGCCCGCCGATGCGCAGGGTTGAGGACGTTCGGCTGTCAGGTGGCTTTCGGTCTCCATGAAGTAATAGGCGATCATGTGGCAGATCACCATGTGCGCATCTTCAATTCGCCCCATGTGCTCGAGCGGCACATGAATCTGAAGTTGCGCGGCTTGACCCAATTTCCCGCCGGAGCGGCCCGTGAGCCCGATCGTCTTGCAGCCGATGCGGTTGGCATACTCGACGGCTTCGACGACGTTCGGTGAATTGCCGGAGCCGCTGATGGCCATCACCAGATCGCCGGCGGCCGCGAAATTCCTGAGCTGCTCGACGAACACGACCTGATAGCCGACATCGTTTGAGTAGGCCGTCAGCGTGGCCATCGAGTCGGTTAAGGCGAGGATGCGAAAGCGCGATGCCCGCTCATAGCTCGCCCCCTTCACGACGTCGCAAACAAAATGCGACGCAGTGGACGCGCTGCCGCCGTTGCCGCAGACAAAGATGTGGCGGCCGCAATCTCGCGCTTCGCGAAACCACTCGATGGCTTTATCTACTTTTGCGAGATCGATGGAGGAAAGCGCCTCGATCGTCTGCTGCTTGTAAGATTCGCTAAAACTCATGTGCTCTCTCCAGGGAACTCGCGCCGGCATAAACTTGTGGGGCGGACCCCCTGGCCGGCTCACCGCGGGCAGACACTCGATTCGCTAATCGCAGAGCGGGTCCACGGGACCCGCGCGGACCAGGGGGTGGCCCACAACTCATATTCTCTCTTTATGTGCTTGCTCTGCCAGCACGAGTGCGCCGTAAAGCACGCTGTCGTCTAACAACGCCGCCGGCTGGACATCCACTCGAGCGTGTGACCAGGCCGGAATTTGGCGCCGCAGTTCCTCGCGCAGCGGAACAAACAGCCGGTCGCCCGCTTTAGCGATACCTCCCCCGATGACGATACGTGCCGGGTTGAGCAGCATGATGGCCGCTTTCATCCCGCGCGCCAGCCTCACGACGTAGCCTTTCACGAAATCCGGATCGTGGAACAGCTCGCTGGCCGGTCTTCCGTAATCCCGTTCCAGCCACAGGCCGCTGCACATTCGCTCGAGACACCCATTTGAGCCGCAGAGACATTCGGGACCGTCCGGCTCGACGTTCAAATGGCCGATCTCCCCGCCGTAAGAATCCGCGCCGCGCCAGACCTGGCCGCTGCCAACGATGCCGCCTCCGATACCCGTAGATATCGTCATATAGAGCAAAGGATCGTAGCCGCGCCCCGCGCCGTAATGCGATTCGCCTAAGGCGGCGGTGTTCGCGTCGTTATCCATCAGGATGGGCACTCCGCCGGTCATTTCGTGGATGCGTTTGATCAAGGGAAATGCGTTCCAGCCGCCGACGTGCGTGGAGAACGTGACGGTTTGCGATGGGAAGTCCACCGGTCCGCCGAAGCCGATGCCGCAGCGATCGGGCCGGAATCCCTCTTCGCGCCAGGGGACAATGATGGCCGCGAAGCGCTGGATCATCCAGGCTGGGCCGCCGGCGCGATCGGTTGGCTCGCTCGCGCGGAACACCAAGCTTTGGCCTTCAAACGCGGCAAGCGAGAACTTCGTGCCGCCAATGTCGACTGCCAGCGTCTTCGGAAGGGTGTTCATTCGTTGGCCCACCGCTCCGCTTCCAACAGCTCATCGGGCAGCGCAAAGCCAGTCCCTGGTTTCATGATGCTCACCGATGCCACCAGGTGGCCCAGACGCGCCGCCTCCTCCGTGGTCGCGCCCGCCGCCAGGGCGCACGCAGCGCCGGCCGTGAAACTATCGCCCGCGCCGCAAATATCCACCGGATTGTCAATCCGCCTGGTCATGATCCAAGTCTCGCCGCGATCGTCGAAAATCTGAACGCCGTTGCCGCCGTGCGTCACGAACAGCGACGGCGCATCCGCCTGTTTGCGCACATCGTGAAGCGTCGCTACGCCCGTGCGTGACCGTGCCTCGGCCGCCTCATCCGCATTGGCTTTCAATACCGCATTTCGAAAACGCTCGATACGCCCGCGCGAATCCACCCACACCAGCCGCTCGCCGACGGATGCGATTCCGGCGAGCTTCTCTCTCACGGCCTCCGTAACCACGCCGCCTCGGTCGGTTTCCGCCTGGTCCGATACACAGATCAGATCAAAGCCGGAGCCGGGGCCGGAGACGCCCGCCAGCATTCCGCAGATCTGGTCTTCCGCGTCTTCGGGAAGGTCCAGAGTATTGATGAAATCCACTCGCGGCAGATCCTCCTTGCCGGTTTCGGCATTCAGCAGCTTCGTGTAGGTGAAGGTATTGAGCCGCGGGCTGACAACCAGATAGTCCGTGTAGATGGATTTTCGGACAAGCGCCATCTTCAGCTCGTGCCCGAATCCGTCATCGCCAATCGCGCCCATCACCGCTACTTCTTTCACGCCCAGCGATTTCAGATTCGCGGCCACGGTGCCGGCCGCTCCGGGCGTCCTCTCGGTTTCCACCACGGCGATGCGCGGGATGCCGGTCTCCCGCGATTCGATCGATAAAGCCGGATTGTAGCGGCACCAGCGATCGAGACAGACATCGCCGATCACGAGAACCCGCATTTCGGACATTTTTGCGAGCAGTTCGCGAGCGTTCATCTCTCCTTCTCCACTGCGCACTCAAGTACTGCGCGGCGTAACGCGGGAAGCGTGGCGCGATGTTGGCCTTGGAAATAAAAGCTCTCGCCACCCTCGGCTACCGTTCGGACGAGGATCGTTTTGTGCGGGCGAAAGTAATAACCAGGATCGGAACGAGGCAGCTCGCGGCGGAAGTCTCCTCGAATCGGCACCAGATCGAAAACGGCGGTAGTGAAGTTTCGGATCGAGCGGCCCTCCTGCGCGGCCACATTGCGAGCCATGGAAAGGGCTTTCAAATAGACCTCCGGCCCCATGATTGCAGAGCCGAAGTTCAACAGGACTCCGCCTTCCAGCCGCTCGACATTAGCCGCGAGAATCAAAAAATCACGGTAGCTCGCCACTCCGAGAGCGGCTGGATCGAGGTTGGGATGCTCGTGAAGGATGTCGTAGCCGATTCCCACGTGGACCGTTACAGGAACGGATTTTCTCCAGGCCGCTGCCAGAAGGCTGAGATCGCGATACGGGAAATCGCTCGTGCCAATCGCCTGGCCCACGGCCTCGCCAAAGCCCAATCCCTGTTCCGCTCCCCGGCTCACAATCTGGTTGATCTCTCCGGTTTCCCGCCACAAACCAAATTGGCCCGTGGCCACGTAGCGAGCCACGCTTTCGGTGGTCGCGCCGATTCGCGCCAGTTCGTAGTCGTGAATGGCCACTGCGCCGTTGGTCGCGATGTGATCGATGAAGCCTCGATCCACCAGATCGATCAGGTGCCGGCTGACTCCGGCACGCAGCACATGCGCGCCCATCATCAGGATGCGGGCGGCTCCGCTCCGCTGGGCGGCGACAAGGCGCGCGGCGAACTCGCCCAAGTCCGGGTGCGAGAAAGGAGGCGGCTCCTCATCGAGACGCAGCCAATGGCCGTGGTGGAGATCGTGCTCCCGTTCCGAGAGCGGGAGCAGCTTGAGGCGCGAGCGGTCGAATTCGCGATATTTTGATGCCATACGGAAAGGCGGCCCGCCGGCTAGCGCTGGGCCGTCAAGAGGTGAATGAGTAGTTTATCGCTGCCAGGGGCCCCGGCGCGCTCATCTCGCTCTACAATGAAAGGAAATTGAAGGTTCAATGAGCCAGAAATACGCCGTAATTTTTGAGCAAGGGGAGGGCAACTGGACCGCCTACGTTCCCGATTTGCCCGGGTGCATCACGACCGGACGCATGCTGGAAGAGACAGAGCGGAACATTCGGGAGGCCGTGCAGGGTCATCTGCAGACGCTTCAGTGAATTCGGCGAGCCCGTGCCTCGTCCCACCAGCTTGGCCAAGGAAATCGAAGTACCGCCTGAGGCGTGAACAAGGATTGTTGACTGGGCCTTCGAGCATCCTACAAGGCCACTGGCGACGCGACAAGCACTGCCGAGAGGATCTCCTCGGGGTTTTCGAAGTTCGGAACGATGAAATCCGCGCCAACCTGAATCAGCCGTTGTCGCTTCCACTCGTCCACCTCGCGGCAATCGGGCTCGGCGCTGGCCACGCCGACCGCTGTGCCGCCCACTTTCTTTACTTCCTCAATCTCGACGTAGCCGTCGCCGAATACCAACAGTTCGTCGCCAGCGTGCCCAGCCTCGCCGGCGAGTTTCCTCACGAGCAGGGCCTTGGAGAAGCTCTTGAGATCGTCCTGTGCCCCGTAGACGCGCCCGTCAAAATACTTCGCAATGTCGAGCAGCGCCGCTTCCCGCTTCACGTCCGCGTCGTCGGTACCGCTTGCCAGGAACAGCGTTAATCCACGCGCGAGCAAGGCCTCGAGCAAGGCCCGCGAGCCGGGCACAAGGTATTGCTCCGGAGCTGCCGCGCCGCTCTCCAACGCCTCGAGGCGCCCGGCGATGCGTTTCGACAAACGCTCGAGATACAACCGCTTATACTCAATGGGCTCGAGCGGTTTGCCTCCGCGCGAGGTGACACCGTCGGCAAGCGCCATCATCTGGTAAATGGTTTCTTTTCCAGTCAGGCGCCAGACAAAATCTTCGGCTACCGCGCGAAGCTCGTCTCCGCTTTCGCCCGAATTCGTCTTCGCCAGAACCTCGACGCACAGCGGGATCATCACTTGCATCCAGCCGGAACGAATCAGCGACAAGGTGCCGTCGAAATCCAGAATGGCTACGCGGGCTTTCGGCGCAGAAGCTCCGCTCCGTACAATTTCCAGCATGAACTCTCATTCTTGCATGCGCGGCATTGCCCAAAGTTGCTTTGCTTTGCGCAGCGCGGGCGGTTTTGGTATGCTGTGGTTTAGAGGTTAAGGCCTCGCGCGGTAGTGGTGTGCGATAGCGCCCACCAGTTTGAGCGACGGCCCGTAGCCCTAGCTCAATCAATAAGGATTCAGGTCTAAGAAGTTCATGGCAAACACTGTATCGTCTCTAAAGCGCGTTCGGGTGACGGCGCGCAAGACGATGATTAATCGCGCGCGGAAGACTCGTTTGCGGCATCAGGTTCGAGCGATGCGCCGCCTGCTGGATCAGAAGGACGCCGCAGCAGCCACCAAGCTCGTGCCTCAAACCTTCTCGATGGTGGACCGCGCCGCCAAGTGGGGCATTATCAAAAAGAACACAGCAGCCCGCTACAAGAGCAGGATGACGATAAGGCTTCGAACCATTTCTACGAAATCTGCGGCTTAAATCTGCCACAAAACCTTTCTTGTAAAAGAGAAAGAGTTTCCTTCTGGCCGCTCTCTCACGAGGGCGGCCGTTTTGTTTTACAGGCGGCCTTTTCCCCGAAATCCGGTGATAGGATAGTAGACGAATAAAAGGCGAAAGTTGTGCCTTACGTTGAACTCCACGCCCGGTCGGCTTTCTCCTTTCTCGAGGGCGCTTCCCTGCCCGAGGATCTGGTGGATCGGGCCGCGGAACTGGATCTGCCGGCTATGGCGTTGGTGGATCGCGGGGGCGTCTATGGCGCGCCGCGATTCCACATGGCTGCCCGGAAAGCCGGGATGCGGGCGCTTATCGGAGCCGAGGTTACCAATTCCGAAAACTCGCGGCTCACGCTGCTGGCGGAGAACCAGCGCGGCTATCGGAATTTGTGCCGGTTGATCACACGCACCAATCTGCGCGAGGGCAAGACTGGGAAAACGGAGAATCCGTTCGCGCACGATGAGGAATTCGCCGAGTGGAGCGCGGGACTGATTTGCCTCACAGGCGGCGAGGAGGGCCCGCTCGCGAAAGTGTTTTCGACCCAAACCGGGCCGGCGGCGATGGAGGCTGCGAAGGCAGAGCTGGGCCGGTTGTTGCTGCTGTTTGGCGAGCGAAACGTATACGTGGAGCTCGAACGCCATTACCGGCGCGAACAGGAAGCGCGGAACCAGGTGCTGGTCGAGATGGCCCAGCAATTCCGGCTGCCGTTGATTGCCACCAACGGCGTGACACAAGCCGTGAGCGAGCGGCGGCCGCTGGCGGACGCGCTGACCTGCATTCGCGAAAAGACCACCATTGCCGAAGCGGGGCGCAGGCTGAATATCAATTCCGAGCGGCACTTGAAGAGCGATCGCCAGATGCGGGAGTTGTTTGCCGACGTGCCTGAGGCAGTGGACGAAACCGGGGCGCTGGCGGATCGGCTCGCATTCACGCTCGAGGACCTGGGGTACGAGTTTCCGCGATACCCGGTGCCGGAAGGAGACACGGCGTCTTCTTTCCTCGGCAAGCGAACGTTGGAAGGCGCCCGGAATCGCTACCAGGTGGTGACGCAGCGCGTGCAGCGGCAATTGGAGCGCGAGCTGGCGGTGATCGGGAAGCTGAACCTCGAGGGCTACTTCCTGATTGTGTGGGACATCGTCGAGTTTTGCCGGAAGCAGGGAATCCTGGTGCAGGGGCGGGGCTCGGCGGCCAACAGCGCGGTTTGTTATTCGCTCGGGATTACGGCAGTGGATCCGGTGGGGATGGATCTGCTGTTTGAACGCTTTCTTTCCGAAGAACGCGGCGAGTGGCCGGATATCGATCTGGATTTGCCGAGCGGGGACGATCGCGAAACCGCAATCCAGTACGTGTATCAGCGCTACGGGCAGTTGGGCGCGGCCATGACCGCGAATGTGATTACGTATCGCGGCCGCTCAGCGGTGCGCGATGTGGGCAAAGTGCTCGGTTTTGACGAGGGCGATCTGGCGCGGCTGGCTGGAATGATGGGCCGGTTTGAGTGGAGAGATCCTCAGGACACCCTCGAGCGGCGCTTTGTGAACGCTGGATTGGATCCGCGGCGGGATCCGCGCGTGAACCTGTTTTTCCAGCTCACCGGCGAGATTCTGGAACTGCCACGGCACCTGGGTCAGCATTCGGGAGGAATGGTGATCTGCCAGGGGCGGCTGGATCAGGTGGTGCCGCTCGAGCCGGCTTCGATGCCGGGCCGCGTAGTGGTCGAGTGGGACAAAGACGATTGCGCGGATATGGGCATCGTCAAGGTGGATCTGCTGGGCTTGGGCATGATGGCGGTGCTCAAAGACACGGTGCAACTGGTGGGCGATCACTATGCCGAGAATGTGGACCTGGCCCAGTTGCCCGCCGACGATCCGGCCGTTTATGACGCGCTACAGCGCGCGGATACGATCGGCCTGTTTCAGGTGGAGAGCCGCTCGCAAATGTCGTGCCTGCCGCGGATGAGGCCGGCCAAGTTTTACGACATTGTGGTGCAGGTGGCGATTATCCGGCCAGGGCCGATTGTGGGGCAGATGCTGCATCCTTACCTGCGGCGGCGGCAAGGGCGCGAGGAACCGGTGTGTCTGCATCCGTCGCTCGAACCGGTGTTGCGCCGCACGCTGGGAGTGCCGCTGTTCCAGGAGCAGTTGATCCGGATTGCGATGATCGCGGCGGGATTTACGGGTGGAGAAGCGGAGCAGTTGCGGCGCGCGATGGGCTTCAAGCGCAGCGAGAAGCGAATGCGGGAAATAGAGGTGAAGCTGCGCGATGGCATGGAGCGCAACGGGATCACTGGGGAACCGAGCGAGCGGATCATCCAGGCCATCTCCTCATTTGCGCTTTACGGGTTTCCGGAGTCTCACGCGGCCAGCTTCGCTTTACTCGCCTATGCCAGCGCCTATTTGAAGTGTCATTATCTGGCGGCTTTCACCGCCGCGTTGTTGAACAACCAGCCCATGGGCTTCTACTCGCCGGCCACGATTGTGAGAGACGCGCAGCGGCATGGACTGCGGTTTCGGCCGGTAGATTTGCTGGCGTCGGAATACCCGTGCACGATCGAACATGAGGACGCAGGCGCGAATGGCAGAACGATCGGGCAACCTGGCGGAGACCTGATCCTGCGTCTGGGACTCAACTATGTGCGCGGTCTGCGCCAATCCACCGCACAGCGAATGATCGAGGAGCGCCGCAGGTGCGTGTTTCGCTCGTTGCGGGATCTGATGCGGCGAGTTCCCGAGCTCGAAAAGGGCGAGGTGGCGGCGATGGCCGAATTGGGAGCACTGAACGCACTACCGGAAGAAGCCGTGGACCGGCACCGGCGCGGGGCGCTTTGGCAGGCGCAATTGGCGTTACAGCCCGTGGGCGAATTGCTCGAGCCGGCGGCAGTGGATGGCGAACCTTCGCCGCTTGCCCCGATGACTTCGATGCAGCGCACCTATGCCGATTTCGAGCACAGCAGCTTGAGCATCGGGAAGCATCCGATGGCGTATCACCGCGAACGCATGAACGCGATGGGGGTCCTGAGGGCAGCGCTGGTGAAAGAGAAGCGCAACGGGGCGATTGTGAAGGTGGCGGGCTGCGTCATCACGCGCCAGCGCCCCGGAACCGCCAAGGGTTTTGTGTTCCTGAGCCTCGAGGATGAGACCGGGATCGTGAACGCGATCGTCCAGCCGGATTTGTTTGAGCGGCGGCGCCAGGAGTGCTCGCATTCGCCGTACGTGGTGGTCAAAGGAATCCTGCAGAATCTGGATGGGGTAGTTTCCGTACGGGCAGCCGATGTTGAGGAACTGCTGTTTCGCGAGACGGCGGTGATCGCCTCTCACGATTTTCGGTGAGCGAGTTGGCCCCACTCAAGCCAGATCAAAAAGCAGAATCTCGCTGGGCTTTGCGCCAACCCCGGTCAGCGTCAACTTCTCTTCGCCGCTCACTGCCGCCGCATCGCCCGTACGCAATTCGATCCCGTTCACTGCAATCTCTCCCTGAACCGCGTGCACCCACGCGTGGCGCTTCGAACCCAGGATATACGGAATCTCCGCCCCCTTCGCCAGCTCTGCCACGAAGACTTGCGCATCCTGGTTGATCCGAGCCGAGCCGTTGCCGCCTTCCGGACCAGCCAGCCGCTTCAGCTTGTTCTTCTTCCCTTCCGGATCGAAGTGAATCTGCTCATAACTCGAGGGCGTTCCCTTTGCCGCCGGCTCGATCCAGATTTGAAAAAAGTGCAGCGGCTCGGTTTTGGACGGATTGAACTCGCTGTGTCTCACTCCGGTGCCGGCGGACATTCGCTGGATTTCGTTAGGCCCCAGGACCTCCTGGTGTCCCATGCTGTCCTTGTGCGCAATGGAGCCCTCCAGAACATAGGTCAGAATCTCCATGTCACGATGACCGTGCATGCCGAACCCCTGGCCCGGAGCTACGCGGTCCTCGTTGATTACGCGCAGGCTCCGGAAACCCTCGAACTTCGGATCGTAATAATCGGCAAACGAAAACGTGTGGTATGTGTTCAGCCAGCCGTGATCGGCGTGGCCTCTTTCTTCACTCTTGCGGACCTGTATCATTTTCTAACTCCTCCTTTACGGGCGGCTGCCTTTAAATTCCTGGCGCCCCCCGCTCCCTCACCAGCCGCGAATAGCCCGAGCTTCTTGAGCAATCCATACAGCTGGCGCTTTTCCGTTTGGTTCAAGATAGACATGCCTGCCTCGAGTTCCGCGGCGTGGCGCCGGAAGGCCGCTTCCACCACGCGATTTCCTTCCGGCGTAAGCTCGAGGATCTTCGCGCGCCTGTCGTTCCGAGCACTCCCCCGGACTACCAGGCCTTTTCTCTCGAGGCGGTCCACGGCCGCGGTCATCGATCCGCTGGCCAACAGAACCTTGGCCTGTATCTCGGTAATCGTCTGCGGCCCTTTGTGCAACAACGCTTCCAAAGCGGCGAAATCGCTCAGGCCCAATCCCGCTTCCGCGATGCTGCGCTCAGCGACCTGGCTCACCGCGCGATAGCATCTCGACAGCACGAGCCACAGGCGAGGCGCTTCAATCCGAGCGCCCCTGCTCACGAATGTGCCGCACTCGTCCTCGCCGCGCTGGAGGACCCGGCGGTGGTAAGGGCACGATCCACCGAAAACGCGCCCGCCCCTCGAATCATCAAGAACGCCGTCATCGCGAGCACTAGCAGATGATATTCGAAGCCCTCGCCCTTTTGAGTACCGCCCCAATTCATGAAGAATCCGTTGGCGCTATGCACAGTCACAATCGCGACCAGCATGTTCACGGCGATACCGAACGCGGCGATTCGGGTGAGGAATCCCAGAATGAGCCCAATCCCGCCGAAGAATTCCGCCGATATCGCCAAAAAGGCAAGCGGAGCTGGAATATGCATCGTGCTGGTGAAGAAACCCATGGTGCCGGAGAAGCCGTAGCCTCCGAACCAGCCCAACATTTTCTGCGCGCCATGCGCGAAGAAGACAATCCCCAGCACCAGTCTTAAAATCGCCGTCGCGGTGCTGTCATCCGTGGCATACAATTTCCGAATCATCCTTACCTTCTCCTTTTTGTGCTCGCTGCCCTGTGCGGCCCCTGGCGGCGCCGCCAAACCGGGCTACTGCAATGGATGCAATATCCTTATATAAGGATTCTTCAAATCGAGGCATTCAGGGCGCAGCGACCAGCCTTTCTGGCCATTCTATGGCAGATGGCGGCAATAGGGTGGGCGGAAGGACGCGAGAAAATGTCACTTACTTGCCGCATTTACGCCGTGTGTTATGCTCACTCGGAGGCTTTGGGGAGAGATGACAAAACGATGCTGGGTTCCTTTGGCGATTGCCCTCTCACTGATTCTCGCGGGCTGCAATCAGGCCCCGCCGCCCGCCCCTGACACCCGCGAAGCCGACGCAAAGGCAATTCGCGATCAGGAAGCAGCCTGGATGCAGGCGCTCAACACCCGGGACGTGAACAAGGTTGCCGTGTTTTACGCCGACGACGATCGGTTTTCCTGACGGATGCGCCGGTGCTCAACGGGACTGCCGCAATCAAGGCGGCGCTGGAGCCGATGGTGGCGGACAAAGGGTTCTCCATCAGCTTCGCGTCGACCAAAGTGGAAGTTTCAAAAGCCGGCGATCTCGCTTATAGCCAGGGCGCTTACACGACGACCATGACAGCCGCCAAGTCGAAGAAGGT
>Ga0302325_10021109_pt1 | contig 13641 bp, 10 predicted proteins | sample Palsa_T0_2_FD_201948 | JGI IMG/M metagenome (GOLD analysis project Ga0302325, IMG submission 201948) | Peat permafrost microbial communities from Stordalen Mire near Abisko, Sweden - Palsa_T0_2 | ecosystem: Environmental > Terrestrial > Soil > Palsa > Peat permafrost | place: Sweden: Abisko... | reverse complement strand
GCGCAGGATGCGAGTCGATGATGCTGGCCGAGGTAAAGAACCCGGGATAAGAAATGCCCCAGATACCCGCGTTCCCATTGTGGTTGGGCACGTTCTTGAGCAGCCAGTCGATGGTGTCGTAAAGATCGCTAGCGTCATCCACGTCGTGCTTCGATTTCTTGTCGTCGATGTGCGGACGCATCTCGATGAACGTGCCTTCCGACATGTAGCGGCCGCGCACATCCTGAAAAACGAAGATGTACCCGGCCTTGTCGAACTCGGGCGCCGGCCCCAGTGTCTTGCGATATTGATCCACGCCGTAAGGTCCCACGCCGTAAGGAGTACGGTTGATCAGGAACGGATACGCTTGCGAGCTGTCTTTCGGCACGTAAACCGACGTGAACAGATGCACGCCGTCGCGCATGGGGATGCGGTATTCATATTTGCTGTAGTGCTCCTTGACGCTGAACTCCTGCGTCTCCGGCTGGTTCTGGCCGGCAGCATTGGAGCGGAAGGCGAGAGTGATCACAAGCAAAACAAAAACGGAAGAAAGCGGACCGGGCGAACCGCAACGTCGCATACGCACGCTCTCCTTTGTAGCAGGCCGAAAACCAAATCGGCAACTTGCTCCTCCGGCTCCCTACCAGTCATGTTCTTTTTGTTCAGAACCGAAGCGAAGGGCTGCGTTTCAGTCGGCGGGCTGGGGGACAACCCACTCGTGGGGCGATCCGCGCTCTGCCAGCAGGCGTTCGAGTTCCGCTTCTGCTTCGGCGCGCACGCGCCCGGCGAAGTCATGGGCGCTCTTCCGGTGCTCGGCCCCGAGCGCGGACAAGCGAACCTGCAAGTAAGGCTGGTCTTCTGCCAGGCGGCGCAGCAAACGCTGCCTTCTGGCAATTTTTTCTTCCAGTGAGATCGGAGTGGTCATCATCGTTGGAGTCATGGTTCAACGCGCATGGTTCAACGCGCATGGTTCAACGCGCATGGTTCAACGCAGCCGGTTCAGGCGCCACGTCGGAGGCGGCAATCCGCCTCTCTACAGTGCCACAACTGGAACAGGGCGCAAGTTACAAGCTGGATGCCGGGGTAGGTCGGGAGTTTACGAGAACCGTCTCGGGAAGCGGCGAACGCAGGCGGCGATATGCACTTAGCGAAGTGCGATGTAGTCTTGCAATCGTGCGGGCATTTCCTCTTGCAAGCGGCCGGTCAGCCATTTATCCAGCTCGTACTGCGAGCTCTGCGGAACCTCGACGAAGCGGAGGCCGACGTGGCCAGTTCCGTCGGCCCAGGCGACTTGGCATTTCAGTTCGAGCGAAACATTCGTAGAGGGAAGCGCGAAGCGAACCTGCGCGCCGGACTCCCGGCGCAATTTGCTCAAAGTGCGGATGGCCATGCCTCCCTCGCTCAGATTGGTCGCCGTGGCGGTGATTTCCTGGTTGGGCGCAACGCTGACGCGCACCGGCATGTCCACTGGATGGCGGAAGTACCGGCGCCGTTCCCGCACCATAAAATTGAGCGCCGCATTAAAACAGCGCGCGGCGTGCAGCGGGGTGAGCGGTTTCTGCAGTACGAAATTGGCGCCGCGGGTGAAAGCCTCTTGCGTGGTCGTCTTTCCATTCACCACCGCAAACGCAACCGACCGAATATTGCTTTGGGTGTGGCGGAGGGCGCTCAGCAGGTCAACGCCGTCCTGCAAGTCATCGCAGTCGATAATGACCGCATCGAACTTGCGCCTTAAGATTCGATCGTTGCCTGCCCGGAGCTCCCTCGAAACCTCGAGATTGACCGAGATCTTCTCCAGCGCCGGACGCAGCACATCGAGCAAACTGGCGTCCTGACTAATGAGAAGACAGTCCAGATTCATAGCATTTTCGATACTAACGGCCCTCCAGAGGTTAAGAAAGTAACCTTGGTGCTACGGACGGTTGTGCGGTATCCGTAACTTACAGAAACAACTTCCGCAGGAAGGGTGAAAAAATCGAGGTTCCGTAATATTTACGGGACAGACACTGACATTACTTTGGGGTGGATGGAGGGGTGAATCGTAGCCTGCAAAAACGAACGAATCGCTGGATGGGGTAACCGGCACAACCTACGGATTGATCGTTTCATTGACGCAGACTTCGATCGGAGGGACAATGGGCCGTTTTTGGTGTCAGGAGGAATTCCATGAAGCTACTGGCTGGAATCGTTCTTTGCGTTCTTGGATGCGATGCGGCGTTCGCCCAAGGTTCGGCCACTCTCGGTTTCACCTCTGCGAGCGGGCAACGCCTTCGATTGCAACTACGAACAGATTCAATGGGGTGGTCCCGATAACTTCAACATGGCGGGCAAAGACTACTTTGGCTGCGTTCATCTGACTTCGCTCACCCAGCAACCTTCTGCATCATTATGGCTGGTATGGCTACGCCAGCTTCAGTGGCTTGGAATTCTTGGGAAATTACGGATACCTTTGCGCCTATACGCCGGGTGCGCGAGCCGGCAAGCCCGTCTTAAACCAGACCAATGCCCATGCCGCTCTTCGGACTAAGACGATCCAGAAGTAATTGGCTGTGTCGGTCCGTCCATGGATTCATCATGAAGCTGATTGCCGTGTTGCTTCCGGTGCTTTTGCTTGCTGCATCCTTTGCACAGGACTCTGCTCCAATCGCGCTGACAAACCATGGAGTCTGTCACGGTAAAGCGAGCGATGCTCCCGGCTGCATAACCCCGCCACGTCTGACTGACGATCGCGGTCCCGACTATCCAGACGAAGAACGACAGTTACGTCACCACGGCACTGTTATTTTGCAGGTTGTGGTTGTACCTGACGGCCTGCCATCGAATATCGTAGTCTCACGCACGTCGGGCCCCAGTTGGATGACTCAGCCATTGCTGCCGTGAAGAAGTGGAGATTTTCACCTGCAATGAGGGACGGTAAGCCGGTCGCAGTGCAGATTAAGGTAGAAGTGAACTTCCATCTTTATCGATAGCGTGAAAGCCACCACAAACGCAGTTTTGTTCCGGACATGCGCTTCTCAAAGTAGCAGCAATAAAAACGACAAAACGATAGGGTGGTGTATCTCCACACGAGGACCTGAGGGTATGGCTTGAGGAGGGAATGCCGTCCTCCGACCTGTTGATTGACTGTATTTTCAATCACCGTGTGTCTGGACTCGCAATCAAAATTAATGCCATTAACAAGATACTCGTTAATATCATTAAACCTAATAACCGCAGACTTGCTGGGCTGAACTATGGAGAATGCAGGGCGAAAGTGAACGGACGAAGGTGATTGCAGGTAACCTTCGGTACTCGCAATGGAGGGGGGCCCTCCGTTACAGCTTGGAACCGGCCATTCCAGAACTTGCTGGTCAACTCCAGTTTCGTAGAAGGGTATCAGTTTAACCATACGGGTAGACTTCAAAATGAGTTGTCTCTTTGGAGGCTGCAAAATCGAAAGTCGAGTCCTCCAACGATCCCGCGAGTAAATTTCCGCACCCATGGGGCCAACAACGATCCCGCTTCCCGTCAGTTTTTGCTGGATTCTCGCGCCGTTCGCCGCGAAACTGATGGGGTGGGCGAAACCGCTTATCTATCTTTGGGATCGAACCTGGGAGATCGTGCGGCCAACCTGCGCGCGGGGCTCTCGCAATTGGATGCCGCGGGAAAGTTGCTCGCCGTCTCCGCCTTCTATGAGACCCAACCGGTCGGCCTCCCCGACCAGCCTTGGTTTCTGAATTGTGTGGCGGCGATTGAAACTGAGAAGACGCCGCGAGAACTACTCGAGCTGGCGTTACGGATCGAAGCGACGATGGGACGTCTCCGCATGCGCAAGCAAGGTCCGCGCAACATTGACATCGACCTGGTGTTGTTCGGAGATCGAGTTCTCGATGAGCCCGGCTTGAGGATCCCGCATCCAGCCATGCAGGAGCGGCGGTTTGTTCTCGAGCCGCTGGTCGAGATCGCTCCCGAGGCGCGACATCCCGAACTCGGAAAAACAGCGCGCGAATTGCTGGCGGAGTTGCCCGGCGGGCAGACGGTCCGCCGCCTCTGAGTTCCCTATCACCGCTCGCGCAGGGGCGGACGGAATCGCCTGCCCGAGCCCATCCCTCTGAACTCCCGTCCGTCCAAACTCGCGTCCGTCTCAACTATGGAATGACGATCCGGCTGCCCGCTTCGGGCTCGGCGATGGCGGAGTGTTTTTCAGGAAACTGCGCAAACAGGAAATCGATGAACGCCCGCGACTTAGGCCTGCCTGAGGTGTGCGCCAACCCCATGCGCAACAGGAATACCAACGCCTTCAGCACATCAACATCCCGCAGCCGATTGTAACCAAGGTGTTTCTCTTCCGCCTGGCGAAACTCTCTGACCATGGTCTCGACTTCGCGAGCAATCTCTCGCGTGATGCCCTGGTGCGCCAGGTTGGTGGTCGCGGGTGCATAGATAAGGTTGGAGTTCGCGAGCGTTTGATAGCTCTTCGCGAGCGAACTCAGGGCCGCGATCAGATCGCGGTCGGTGAGCGAGCGATCGCCGAGTGCCAGTGAACGCCCGGCGCGCGCGCTCTTGGCAAGCGCGAAGCTGAGTCCGAGGATCAGTTCCTCGCGTTCGTAGAGAAACTGCTCGGCGATTTCAACCTCGGGAATTTCAGTCTCAGCAAACAGAGCCTCGCGATGCCCCGTCCGTTCATGGTGAGAATGCGCGGTCTCGTGCTCCCGTTCCTGTTGTCGTGACTGTAAAAGATAAGGACAGTCGCTCGGGCAATCAATCGTTACCTCCCGCTGCTCGCCACAGCACTGCGGACAGATTTTCCCGTGCACGGCCGGGCAGAACCGTTTCTCTTTGCGTTCTTCACAGATCGGGCAACTCAAGTTTGGTTCCTCGGAATTGATTATTTCACGGGGCGGAGTCCGCGCGGTCATCCAGCCGCGAAGCGGTTATACCGGGAAGCCGCCAGTCGGTCGCGACGATGACCCGCCGAAAAGCCAGGCACATCAGAAAGTGTGCGAAAACACACGCTTTTGTGCAATCCGGTCGAAACAACAAAGGGGGGCGGGTGGACGAAAGCCAAGCGAGGCCCGCCGGGGACGGCAGAGCGCCCGTCGCTTGAAGCTCCATCTGCACCATCCCTGATGCAAATTGCGAAACCAGAGTAAGGATAAACGCCCCTTAATCGCCGGTATAACCGATTTCTATTTGTCTGCCAGCGCCTGACACGGTAGCCTATGACGTTATCCCCTTGGTCAATTTCCCGGGCAGCGCGCAAAACATTAAGGAGAGGCATGTCAACTGAACTGCGGAATTTTCTAGCAATCCCCTACGACGAACTGCAAGAGATGAATCTGAAGGCGAAGAAGCAGCGCCTCGACCGCGTGGCTCCTCACAAGATTCAGGAGGAGCGGCTGAAGTACTTGAGCGACGAATCGCGCATCAAGGCCGTGACGGTTATGTTCAGCGACCTCGAAGGCCGTCTGCACATGCTGGACTACGACAAGAAATTCCTGCTGAAGAGCTACGACAACCTTACCTTCGACGGTTCGTCGATTCGCGGTTTCACAGCGCAGCGGGAAAGCGATCTCCGTCTGGGCATCGACTGGGCCGCCTTCTACTGGGGCCCGGCGGATGTGTTCGGGCCTGGCAAAGTGCTCGTCTTTGGAGAGGTCATCGACAAAACCGGTGAGCCCTACACCGCGGACATCCGCAGCATGTTGAAAGTCTTTGCCAACGGATTGCACAAAAAGCACGGCTACACCCTCAACGCCGCCAACGAGATCGAGGGCTTCCTGTTCAAGGGCCCCGAGGCCGAGCGCATCTACCACGAGACGGGCAAGTTCGAGTACGTCAATACCGGCGGCTATTATCACTCCTTGCCGGGAGACCCGCTGCGTATGTTCATCGATACCACCGCCGAAGTGCAGCGTGCCATGGGCTTCCAGAACGAGAAGGACCATCCCGAGGTTGCCCCCTCGCAGTTCGAGATCAACTACGGCTACGCTGAAGCGGTGGCCGCCGCCGACCACATCCAGCTCTACAAGTTGATTTGCCGCCAGGTCGCGCGCAATATGGGCCTGACCGCCTCTTTCCTGCCGAAGCCGGTGGTGGGCGTCAACGGCAGCGGCATGCACACCAATGTCTCGGTCAGCAAGGACAGCAAGAACCTGTTCTGGGATCCGAAGGGCGAAGAAAAGCTGAGCAAGTTCGGATATGAGTTCCTCGACCGCGTTCTCACCGCCGGCAACGACCTCTGCCTGGTGTTCAATTCGAGCGTCAACGCGTACCGCCGCCTCGATCCGCACTTCGAGGCGCCCAACCAGCTCAAAGCGTCGGCGGTCGACCGCGGTGCCATGATTCGCATTCCGATTGGCAACGAGCGCAGCATGCGCACCGAGGTGCGCGCCGTCGCTCCCGACGCCAATCCCTACCTGGTGATGTACTCCATTTTCAGAACCGGATTGGAAGGGGAGACGGCCAAGATCAAGAATCTCCGCTCGGCCGAACGCTACCTGCCCGATAACATCTACACCGCGATCGCCAACTTCCGCAAAGCCGGTTGGACCACCAAACTCCTCGGCGAAGACGTGAAAGGCCGCTACGCCGACCTGAAACAGGCTTCCGCCGACCGCTGCCCGCGTCTGCTCGGCTCGATTGTCAAACCGGCCGAGGTCCAATTCCACCACGAGGTGTACAACCAGTACCTGTGGAACATGTTCTAGAAAGAATGCTCGCGTGGGGACGGGGCTGCGCCCCGTCCCATGCGGCGGGATCCCCCCTGATTATGAAAGGTTAGCGCATGGCGACCGCATTGGTGAGGTTGGCATTCAAATAGCGGCTCATCGCCAAGTCGATGATGGCCCCGATCATCTCCGTGTAAGACAACCCCGAAGCCTTCGCCGCCATGGCAAATTCCTGTCGGCTCGCCAGCCAAGGATTCGGATTCGCTTCAATCACGTAGACATCGCCATTTGGAGCCAGCCGCATGTCGATGCGCCCATAGTCGCGCAGCTTAAGCGCGCGATAGGCGGCCAGCGCCGTATCGGAGAGCCGCTTGGTCGTCGCTTCGTCAAGATTTTCCGCGATTTGCGATTTGGTCAGCTTGTAGGCTTCGGTATTTTTCTCGAACTTCACGTCGTAGCTGGCAATTCTCGGTGTGCCCTCGGGCAGGCGTGACAGATCGAGTTCGATCAGCGGCAAAACCTGCGTCCGTTCGTAGCTGCCCAGAATTCCGGCGTAAATCTCACGCCCCTCGATGTATTCCTCGATCAGAGCCGGCGCATCGAATTCGTCCTGGATGTACTGGATGCGCTCCATCATCTCCTTGACGTTTTTCACCACCGCGCCGGCATCGATGCCGATCGACCCGTCCTCCCAGGACGGTTTGACGATGAGCGGAAAAGAAATGTCATGCGCATGTTCGATGCGTCCGCGATAGGCGGTTGCGAAGAACGGAGTTTTGATCCCGTGAAACGCGAAAATCTTCTTGGCAATCGCTTTGTCCTGGGACATGAAAATGGCGTGCGGCCCCGCGCCCGTGTAGCGCAATCCCAGCAGGTCGACATAAGCGACCACGTTCATTTCCTTGGTGTCGTCGCCGTCGAACGACTCGGTCAAATTGAAGATCAGGTCGGCATCGCAACGCGAGAGCGAGTGCAGCGACTGCGGACGCCCATCCAACTCGAAATTCGAAGGCTCGTGCCCCAGTTTCTCGAGCGCTTCGAAGATTTCCTCGCGATCGGTCTTTTCTTTTTTTGCCTGCTTAACTTTTTTGTGCGGCTTGCGCGCGGCGTTCGCTTCTTCCTTAGCCGCGGCGGCGACCGGATCTTCGTTCCAGAGGTCGTACAGCAGCGCAATTTTGAGTTTCGCTCCGATCATCAAATCTCCTCGGTCGAGTTCTGAGGTTCGAGACCTCAGGAAAATCGTTGATACGGCTCCGGCGCCCGTCGCGCTTTTCCTGAGACCCGACACCTCGCCAGCTGAGACCCGGTTCTAGGGCTGAATAAACTTTCCTTTGGTCACATACGTCATCGCCAGGGCGGTGACATAGGCGGTCACTTCCGCCAGATGCTCCGCGCTGCGCGTTTTGTCGGCGCGCAAGTCGAGTTCCCCGGCGCGCTTTTCGATTGCGTCCAGCAAAGTCTTGATCAGCGGACGCTGCGCACCGGTCCACTGCGCAACTTTGTCGATCACCGCCTTGCGATACTGGTGCAGAAACTCGCGAGCCGGCAAAGCCGTCTTCCGCCGCTTCGAAACCGGAAAAATGTCCCGCAGATCCGTGTCCGGGGTTAGCTCGCTCACGCCCGGCTCACTCACGCCCAGCTCGGCGACCGCCACTTGGTCCCGCGCCCCCCGGTGCCCATCCCGGCGATAGAACTCCGCCACCGTAGCGTCCATGTCATCGACGGTGATATCGGTCACGCCGCGTCGCCGCGCCGGATCGCTCTTCCCCAACATGCGCGTCAGCCGGTTCAAATATTGCAACTTGGCGAGCGCTCCCCATCCCCGGTAGCGCTTGCGCCAGTTCGAGCGCGGCGTGAGCCAGACCGCGAACGTCTCGGCAAAATCTTCATCCGGATGCTTTTGCGCATACCACCCCGGCAAATGCCGCACATAGTCGCGCGAAAACGGCACCGGCCGGTAGTTGTCGCGATAAGGCCGCCGGAACGGCCCAAAAATCTGCTTCCACTCCGGCTTATTGTGCAGCTTGTAAGCGTAGGTAAATGCGTGTCCCGCCTCATGCCGCAGATACATCATGATTTCGCGAGCATCCTCAAGGTCGTGCGTCTCTTTTTCCAGTTGCGCCAGAGCCGCATGAGCCAAATAAAACGGAATCCCGATAATCGGCTCGCCCGAAGGGCATCCCCACTCATCGGTCAAATAGCAAACCGGACGAAACTTAGCCAGCCCTTTGGCATCCAGTTCGCGATAAAGCTGTTCGACAAATCGCTCGACCGGAGATCCGGCTAGGGTAAGCCCGAGCTCGCGAATCGGCCGGCTAAGCAGTTCCTGGTACGCGGGCGGTTCAGTTTTTGCGATGTCGATGTTATGCACAAACGCTCGCTCACAAACAGTCTGCAACCGCGCGGGCACACACGGGGAGGGACAGTGCCACTAAGGTTAACAGTAATCGAAAGCAGGGTGGTTTAGAAGTGACTGCGGTAATGCGGCCGGAAGGCGCGGCGGTTGTTTCGCGCTGATCGAAGCCACGATGCACCCGCGAGGGTGCTCGAATCGACCCGAAACGCCGACGATCGAGGCCGGCCTCTGGTTGGCGAAGAATGCAGAGCGCGCCCGTCACGCGAGGGGGAAGTTTAGAGTGATCTCGATTGGGGGAGAACGTGGGTCCGCGCTTTTAGCGCCTTTGGCTACGCTTCCCGCGCGCTCCTCCCCCTCGATACTGCAACCGCGAGAGTGCTCCGAATCTACTGAATCAGCGTCCCATTCCCATTCGGCTCTTCCGGAGGAATCACCACCGCCGCCGCGACCCGGTCCCCCGGTTCGACGTGCAGCAGCCGCACACCCTGCGCCGAGCGTCCCGATTCGCGAATAAACTTCGATTCAATCCGGATGATCTTCCCATACTGCGAGATGAGCATCACCTCGGATTTCTCCGTGACCTGCGAGATGCCGACAACCTTGCCGTTGCGCTCGGTCGTCTTGACGTTGATTACGCCCTTGCCGCCGCGATTGGTAAGCCGATACTCGTCGGCGGGAGTGCGCTTGCCGTAACCATTCTCGGTGACCGAAAGAATGAGCGAGCCTTTTTCCGGAACCAGGTCGGCAACTTCAGGAGCGACATCGCCCTCGGGGGCGACCGCCTTTGCTTCCGGCTTGATCGTGGTGGCCATCCCGACGATGTAATCCTTCTCTCCGAGGTTCATGCCGCGCACGCCCGTCGCGTTGCGCCCCATGGGACGCACGTCGTTCTCATCGAAGCGAATCGCTTGCCCGTCGTGCGAAGCCAGGAAAACGATCTGGTTGCCATCGGTCAGCGAAGCTGCGACCAACTCATCTCCCTCTTCGATATTGATGGCGATGATGCCACGCGACATTACGTGGGAGAAGTCTTTCACTTCGGTCTTTTTCACCGTGCCGTTGTGGGTGGCAAAAAAGACGTAGCGATTTTCCTCTTCCAGGTCACGCACGGCCAGCATCGTGCGCACGGTTTCTCCCGGCTGCAGGCCAACCAGATTGCCGACATGTTTCCCCTTGCCCGCGGCGGCAATGTCCGGAATCTCGTACACCTTGAGCCAGTAAACGCGCCCGGTGTTGGTGAAGATCAGAATGTAAGCGTGAGTGGAAGCGATAAACAGATGCTCAACAAAATCCTCGTCACGCGTCTTCATGCCCGTGCGTCCGGTTCCGCCGCGCCGCTGCATGCGGTAGGTCGAAATCGGAGTCCGCTTCATGTAGCCGGAGTGGCTGACCGTGACCGCGACCTGTTCGTCGGCGATCAAGTCCTCGAGCATGATCTCGGCAGCTTCGTCTTCGATGACGGTCCGGCGCGCGTCGCCGTAAAGTTTCTTGACCTCTTCCAGTTCCTTGATGATGACTTTGCGCAGCTTCGTCTCGGAAGCCAAAATCGATTCGTATTCGGCAATCGCCTCGCGCACCGACTTCAACTCGCTCGAAATTTCATCGATCGAGAGTTTGGTCAAACGGTGCAGTTGCAACTCGAGGATGGCGTCAGCCTGCTTGGTGGTAAAAGGCTTCTCGGGATCCAGCTTCGGCGCGCGTCCGCTGGTATTGATGTCGATCTTCTTGCCGCCAAAGTAAGCGACCAGGTTTTCTCGAGCGTCGGCGCGATTCGCGCTGCCGCGAATGATGACGATCACGTTATCGAGGTGATCGAGCGCGGTCAGATAACCTTCGAGAATGTGTTCACGATCACGCGCCTTGTTCAACAAGTAGGAAGTACGCCGCCGCACCACGTCGACGCGATGGTCGATGAAGTGCTTGATCGCCTGGATCAGCCCCATTTCCTTGGGCTGTCCATTGACCACGGCCAGCAAAATCATGCTGAAGCCTTCCTGCATCGAGGTGTGCTTGAAAAGCTGGTTCAACACGATCTGCGGTTCGGCTGCGCGTTTGAGTTCGATCACGATGCGCATGCCGTCGCGATCGCTTTCGTCGCGAATGTCGGAAATATCGTCGATGGTCTTGTCGTTGACCAGATCGGCAATGCGCTCGATCAGCCGCGCTTTGTTCACCTGATACGGAATCTCGGTAACAATGATCGCCTGCTTGTCTCGATTGATACTCTCAATGGCGGCGCGCGCCCGCATCATGAAACGTCCGCGCCCGGTCCGGTAAGCTTCAAAAATTCCGGCACGCCCGTGAATAATAGCCGCCGTAGGAAAGTCCGGTCCCTGCACGAACTTCAGGATTTCCGGCAACTGCGCGCCGGGATTATTCACCAGCGTGATCGTCGCATCGACAATCTCGGCCAGGTTGTGGGGAGGAATCTTGGTAGCCATGCCCACGGCAATACCATCGGATCCATTGACCAGCAAGTTCGGATAACGCGCCGGAAGAACGGCGGGCTGCGTTTCCGTGCCGTCATAGTTCGGATAGAAATCAACCGCCTCTTTGTCCAGATCTTCAAGCAGGGCGGTCGAGACGCGAGTCAAACGGGCTTCGGTGTATCGATCCGCCGCCGGAGGGTCGCCATCGACCGACCCAAAGTTGCCCTGCCCATCGACCAGGGGAGCGCGCATGGCGAAAGGCTGCGCCAGTCGCACCAAGGCGTCGTAAACAGCCAGGTTTCCGTGCGGATGGTATTTGCCCATCACTTCGCCGACGATGCGGGCGCACTTGCGCGTAGCCCGTCCCGGAGCCAGGCCCATCTGCTGCATGGTGTAAAGAATGCGGCGATGCACCGGCTTCAATCCGTCACGCACGTCAGGCAAAGCACGGCCGATGATCACCGACAGGGAATAGTCGAGATACGACCGCTTCATCTCCTCTTCAATATTGACGGGCTGCATGTTGAGGGCGCCCGGACCCGTCGGACCTTGTCCTTGCGGAGCATGTCCGTCGCCGCCTGGAGGAGTTAAGGGAAGTTCGGGATTCTGATCGTCAGCCATTCGTTTCGATCTCGGTATGCTTCGGTCTCAGGGAGTCAGGTCTTCTGAAAATCGGCGTCCGGTCCTTGCTCACCCGCGAGCGACAGTTGCCGTCCTCGATTTCCCGCCCCCGGCCAACTGGCCGGGCCGGAAAACGCCGCTAAACCATTGCATTAACAAGTGTTTACCTGACCTTATCTGTTTAACAATTATACCACATTTGCGGGCGTGCTAAGCTAGTCCTGAAGCGTTCGTTCGAACGCTAGCAAGGGCGAATCTCCCGCGACCTTCACAGTTAAGTGTGCGACTCCGGAACTTGTGATCAATCTCGGTATCCGTATCCGTATCAGTCAAGAGCGAGAGAATACTTTCATGCCCACCGCCCGCTTGCTTCAGGTCTTCGGCGCCCTGTTCCTACTCGTTCTGGTTGTCGGATTTCCTCCCGCCCAGGGCCAAGCATCGCCCCCACCGCCCTGCGGGCAGACGCAGGGCCAAAGTAAAGATCAAAGCCCGTCCGCGGAGACGCTGAAGGTCAATGTGAATGTGGTTCAGCTGTTCTTCAACGTGAATGACAAGAAGGGCGCGCCGATTCCGAACCTCAGCAAGGACGAATTCGAGATCCTCGAGGACGGCAAGCCGCAGGCCATTCAGTACTTTGCCGCCGAGTCCAACCTCCCGCTGGCGTTAGGGATCCTGATTGACTCGAGCGCCAGCCAGGCACGTGTGCTCCACATGGAAAAGCAGGTGGGGGGCGAATTCCTGAATGAAATCTTGCGCGACAAAGACCTCGCCTTTGTCCTCGGCTTCGATGTGAACGTTGATCTGCTGCAGGACTTCACCAATTCGGTTTCCGCTCTGAAAACCGCCCTGAACAGCGCGCGCATCAATACCGAGGGTGGCGGCCGAGCCATTGCGGGCTTGGCCGGAGGCGCCGTATCCGCCGGCGCACTCCACGGCACCTTGCTGTACGACGCCGTGTATTTGGCCTCGAACGATGAGTTGTCGCAGAAAGTCGGGCGCAAGGCGATGATCCTGCTCACCGACGGCGAAGACCAGGGTAGCCAGCTGAACATCCAGGCTGCGATTGAGGCCGCCCAGAAATCCGACAGCATGGTCTATGTTTTGCTGTGCGCCGACCGCGGCTTCTATGGGGTCGGCGAATATTCCGGCGGAAACAAGATGAAGAAGCTCACTCAGGAGACGGGTGGTCGGGTGATCGTCGTGGGGAACAAGCTCAACAAGCTGAATGATGCCTTCAATCAGATCGCCCAACAGCTGCGCAGCCAGTACAACATCGGCTATACGTCGACCAACACCGTCCAGGACGGCGCCTTTCGCACGGTTGAAATCCGGGCCAAAGACAAAGATAAAGATAAGGACTACAGGATTCAGGCACGTACCGGATACTACGCCGCGGCCAAACGCGATTAGCTCCGAGCATACGGTCCCGCACTCGAGCTCGCGGCTAAGGCGCACGCGACCTCCGCGCCGCCAAGGCAAAACTCTACTGGCAGGTGGTGCAAGTCGCTAGTATTTCGACCCTTGATCGGCGAACGGTGTTCAGTTGCGCCAGCCGCGGTTCGGGGACTTCTGTTCCGATCGCTCGATTCATCCAGAGTTCGTGCAG
>Ga0302325_10021100_pt1 | contig 13645 bp, 8 predicted proteins | sample Palsa_T0_2_FD_201948 | JGI IMG/M metagenome (GOLD analysis project Ga0302325, IMG submission 201948) | Peat permafrost microbial communities from Stordalen Mire near Abisko, Sweden - Palsa_T0_2 | ecosystem: Environmental > Terrestrial > Soil > Palsa > Peat permafrost | place: Sweden: Abisko... | reverse complement strand
GTCTTTGAGCAGGATGTCGCCGGGCAGGAAGCCGCCAACGGAGTTGGCGACGGATTTTCCGGTGCCGCCGTGCAGGTTGACGCCGGAGTAGTTGTTGCTGGCGAGCAACAGCGCATAGTCGGCGGACCAGAGGGCGGCGGCAAAAACGTCGGAGACTCCAGGCTTGCCGCCGCGATAGCAGGTGTTGCCTTCGGTCATGCGCACGCGTGCGCCCATCTTGCTTGCGGCGGCGGTTGCGGTGTTCGCGGTGTTCTGCACCCTGGCCATGGTTTCTGGCTTGAGCAGGTTGGGAATGCTGACCGCCGGGTTGGTGGCCGGACCGCCGAAGTAGTAATGGTGCGTCAGGGTAGTGACGTGAGGGGGATTCTCGATGGAAGGCCACAAGTCGGCGATCTGTGTGAGCCACCCGACATTCACGGCGACATCGGGCATTCCGAACTTTGCTTCGGGCACGCGGGCGGTTACGGCGCGGGCGAGAGTGAGCCACTCGTCGAGATAGGTCTTGGCGGACCAGGTTTTGGGATCGCGCAGGTGATGTCCGAAAAGGTCGGCCTCGTTGCCGATCTGAAAATATTGCAGATTGTCGCCCAAAGTCTTGGCTACAAACGCGGCTTCCTCGGCGGCGCGCTGGGGCGTATTAGTACCCATGCCGATGCCGTAGAGGCAGGTCCAGTTTGCGGCTTTGAGGAAACCGGCCAAATTGCGCACTGCCTCGGGTGTCACGGCGTAATACTGCGCCTTGGGCTCGCCTTCCACTTCGCGGGTCTGCGGGTGCTGGGGTTCGGGAGACTCGGGCGTGGGCTTCCACCAGGCGAACTCGCTGGTGTTGCCGCCGAGGCGCAGCACGCCGTGCGGCGCGAGTGCCTTGAACTCGCGGATCAGGCCGGTGTTGGCGGCGGAAAAGAAGCTGGGGTCGGTAAGTTGCTGGACCTCGTACGAGAGGCCGACGAAATCCGCCGGCATGTGCGGGCCGGTGGCTTCGGCGGGGATTTTGAGGGTGATCTCCGCCGATGCCGGAACTTGTGCGCGAAGACTGATGGCGGCTGCGGAAAGGGTGGCGGTGGTAAGGAATCTGCGGCGGCTGATGGTTTTCATTGCGAACTAAGTATAGTCGTCCGGCGGGCGGTCGCCTGGCCGATGCCGGCTATCACCTTCTCCGCAACGCCTGCAGTTGCTCGGTAAATGAAGAACTGGTGTGGTAATAAATGCGCCGATCCTCCGTGTCGTTGATCAGCCGGTCATTGAGCACCACATAGCGCTTGCGCAGGCTGCGTTGGCCAATCTCGATCACCAATTCGAACCTGGCAGTCACATCTGCGTCCGGGACGTACGAGGTGATCAGAGGCTCGCGGAAATCGATCTTCGCTAGCAGGCTCTCAACCGAAGCTGGGGGCTGCTCACGAAAAACCGGCTGCCTGTCGCCGAGAGCGGAAAAGGCGTCCAACCGGGCGGCAGCGAAGGGGACTTTTTCGATGGCTCCATCAACGCCGATCTGCATCTGGGATTGGGGCGTCATCGGTTCGTAGGTGCGCGTCTTGAATCGAATTGGATCTGGTGTGCTGGTGTGCGTCACTTCCTGCCATTGCGCATTTTCGTCCATGACAATCTGGTTGTTGCCGCACCAGATGAAATCCGTGGGCGCTCGCACCGGCATTTTAGCCGAGACCGCGATCAGCTTGAGAAGCTGAACTCCCTCCGGCCCTTCGCCCGTATCGCAGGCAAGAATGGTGAGACCTCGAAACCGGCCGGGCCACGCTCCCGCCCACCCTTGCCAGGTTGGCTGGTTACCGGCATTGATGCTCTGCTGCGGCAACACGCAATCGATCCCGTTCGACGTGCAGATTTGCCCTGGATGGCCATGTCCGGCGATCACGGCGGACCGAGCCGGCGCCGGCTTTGTCAGCGGATTTTCGAGCGCACCCTGGTTGTCGTGGTGGCGAAAGTCGGGGCGGAGCACCGGCGCCGCGCAGTCCAGGAATTTTGTGGAATCAGGTCCGTCCTCAAGCGTAATCGGGGAGCCCAGTGCGGCGGGAGGAAGAGGGGTGTCGCCTTTCCCTGGACCCTGTCCTTGGAAAATGCCCAGGCAGGCAACGAATTGAATCGTTGCGATGCACAGCATTCGCATGGAACCCCCTCGGGCCATGAATGTCATCGGCAGCCGCGTCACTTCGCACCGCAGGGATCGCTTTTTCGATCGAAATTTGACGCCGCGGACAGCTTGCAACCGTTCAGTTTGGAAAACCCATAGAAGTAACGAAGACTATCCCCCGTGAGAACCGCCCCGTTGCGGGTCGAATACACAAATGACACGATCGCGCCCCCGCTGTAGGATGGGCGGGGGCTGGGCAAAAAGACCTCCCAAAGAAACGGATGCGCAACGCGCGTTTCGCCGCCCGCCCCTTCCACCGAATAATTGAGAACACAGTACTTGGGTTGCAAGGCCGCAGCCAACGCGCGTCCCTTGATGATCGTAGCCATCATGGTTCCGTCCGCGGAGGCCGCGGCCAGTTGCGTCTTCAAAGCGCCGTACGCGGTGTCCAGGTCCTTTCGCTTGGTGGGGTCCGTCACCTGGGATTGCGCTTCGTCGATATCCGCAAGCCGCTTGTTGACGTCCACGCTCGCCCCGAGCAGATCTCCGGGGGATGCAGTGGAGTAGAGTGCGACAGGCTGAGGCAGGCTTCCCAGTTGCGCGGTCAGTATGTTGCTCATGGATGCAGCCGTGGGTTGAAATGTCTGGCTGGTATAGGCGGCTGTGGAGCGAATGGCGGTCAAAACTCCGGTCACTTCGGTCAGCGCGTCCGAGGCTGCTCCTCCGCTCACCATCCCCGCGAATACGTGCTTGTACGCACTCAGCAGCCGCGATGTCGTTCCGTCGAACGCTCCGTAGGCCGTAAGCTGCGCAATCGTGCTTGCATCCTGCGCCAGCGCCTTCTGCCCGCAATCCGCGCTTGTCTTTCCAATTCTCGAAGCAATCTCACGCGCGATGGTGTTCATCGCCTCGTACGACAGCATTTCCGTTTCAATGCTGGCATTCCCCGAAGAGCCGGAAGCGGGAGCCTGATTGTCGGCAGAGGCCGGCGCAGCGTTCTTTGAACCGGAAGATTTGTCGGGAGGGGTTGGCGGCGCCTGGGCGCACGTAAGCAGCGGCCAGCAAATCAGCGTGGCTGCCGCAATCCGATGAAAGAATCGCGAAGGGTAAAGCGCCCTTTGGGTTGAAAACATCCTGCACCTCAATGGTTGAGCAGCGGCCAAAACAGTTAGAACCTGTCAAAAAACGGAGTTAAAGGGGGGGGTGAGGTTTGTGGATTCCCACCCATTCGCAAAAGACGCGAATGGATGGGGCACGGTGCGTTTGTGCCGGGTTGGAAGTGGCAAATCCGAGTTCCTGGACAGTTTCTTAGAACAACGACGGGCCGGCGGCCTTCTTGATGGTCGTGATCCACACCCGGTAATCGCCATCCGAGCCCAGGGTTTCGCCCAGGTCCTTGCGCAGGTTGGCGAACATGATGGCAAACAGGCTCAGCTCATCCAGGTTCAGGTCTTTCGATGCGCCCTGGGGATTGGTCTTGGCCTCCATGTCGAGGGTGGCGCGATCGTTGGGCAGCAGCTTATCCGGGGGCTGGGGACCATCGGTGCGATTGATGCCGGTGGTCTGCCCATGGTCGGCCCTGGTTGCGGCCAGGCTATACAGGTAAGTGGGCTCAAGCTGGCTCATGAACATGTCTTTGTCGATGCACCACTCGAAATCGTCTGTCGTCTTTGAGCGGCTCGCATCCAGCCACACCACCGCCCTCAGTTTGAAGCACGGCGGCGCGAGGGAATTGTTCTTGCGCAGCACCAGCCGGTAATCGTCCGTCCATCCCATCGGCGCATACAGCACCGTGATGGCAATGTGAGGAAATTGCTGGCTCAGGCGCTGGTTGGGGTCCCACTGGGGCAGAATGTTGCGCATGCTGAGCCGGTCGATGACCGATTTTCCATTCACGGCGTTGGTGACGCCATGCCCGATGCTGGCCATGAAGCCTTCTTTTTTCAGCTTGCCCATGTTCGGGTTTTCTGCCACCGCGTTGGGCGCGGCGCTGGCTGCCGGCGCAACCGAGGCGTCCGGCGCGGCAACCGGTGCAGCGGCGGCCGCTGCCGGAGCCGGCGCGGCGTTCATCATCGCCTTCATCACTGCATCGCTGGCCCCGGCCTTCTTCAGGCGAACCATATCGTCCGTACTCAGGTCAAAGGCCTGGCCGTTCTTCTGAATCTTGGCGATGATCAGGTCGTCGGAAAGTCCCGCGCCAACCAGCGAGATCACCCCATCCACTGTTAGCGTAGCCGGGCCCGCTGCCCCGGACGGGGCAGACCCGGCCGCCGGTGCGGCACTGGCGCCAGCCGCGTCGCCGGAAGGCGTACCTGCCTGGTAGGCTTTCACGGCTTCTTCAGCAAGCGCCACATTGGCGTTGTCATTGCTGAGCGGCCGGGCGGCGCCGCGCATGTACATCACGACCGGGAAGCCATTCTCGATCACCATAAAGAGTTGGCCCCGCATCAGGCGGATTTCGAAGTACTGCCCCTTGTAAACATAGGGGACTGTCGTCACGCCGGGAGGCATGCCTGGCTGGGCTGCCTGCGAGTGCGCAAGCGGGCAAAAGGAGAAAGATGGAAGTGATAACAGGCCTGCGAGGACGCAAGACAACGTGCAACCGCTGGACGATCTGCGAGTGATAGCCACGCTTTGACTCTCCGCGTTGAATGTCTGAGTGAAGGGAAATCTGCCGAATCAGGCTGCGCCAGCCGCTCCGTGGTGCGGCTTTCATGCCTGACTGGAGCTTCACCGGGAGTTTAGCACGGAGCAACCGCTCCTGTTTTGCCCTTTACGGCCGCCATGGGCGAGAATGGGAGCGGGACACGATGCCAAACAGTTCACGCACATTTGAAGCTCCTTTTACCGACGTGCCGGGTGCGCTTGCTGAGATCAAGCGCGGACGGATGGTGGTGGTGGTCGACGATGAAGATCGCGAGAACGAGGGCGATCTGACACTGGCCGCCGAGCATGTGACGCCGGAGGCGATCAACTTCATGGCGCGGTATGGGCGCGGGCTGATCTGCCTGACGCTGACCGAAGAGCGGGCCGACCATCTGCGCCTGTTTCCCATGACGCAGCAGAACTCGTCGCGCTTTGGGACGGCGTTTACCGAAACCATTGAGGCGCGCGAGGGCGTGACGACGGGGATTTCGGCCGCCGACAGGGCGCATACCATTCGGACGGCGATCGATGCGCATTCGAGTTACACCGATCTGGCGCGGCCGGGACACGTGTTTCCGCTGCGGGCGCGCAAGGGCGGGGTGCTGGTGCGGGCGGGGCAGACGGAGGCGTCAGTGGACCTGGCGCGGCTGGCCGGGCTGGACCCCTCCGGGGTGATCTGCGAGATCATGCGCGACGACGGGGAGATGGCGCGGATTCCCGACCTGATTCCGTTCTGCCGCGAACATGGGCTGACGATTCTTACGGTTGCCGAACTGATCCGCTACCGGCTGCGGCACGAGCGCTACATTGTGCGGGCGGGCGAGAGCACCATCCAGACCAGGTACGGCGCGTTCCGCATGATTGCGTACGAGAGCGAAGTGAATGGCGGCGAGAGCCACATTGCGCTGGTGCGGGGGGAGCTTTGCGCGGATTGCCCGGCGCTGCATGGCGACCCGGCGACAGGGCCGGGAGAGCTGCAGCGGGAGGCGTGCTCCAGGGCGGTGCTGGTAAGGGTGCATACGCGCTGCACGGCGGGCGATGTGTTTGACGCCGACTGCAAGTGCCGCGAGACCCTGGACCAGAGCATGCGGATGATTGCCGAGGAAGGGTGCGGCGTGGTGCTCTACCTGCACAATACTTCCCGAGGGTTTGAGGTGGACCGGACGCCGATTGCTCGCGAGGCGTTCAAGCCGGGCGGCGCGGCGGTGGTTGAAACCGACGCAGGCCGGCTGATTCTGCATCCGGAGCTGAGGGCGCGGGAGGGCTCGCAGGCGCGGACGGGGCGGATTCTGCGCGCCATCGGGCTGGGCGGGCAGATTCTGTCGGACCTGGGGATTCAGCGCATACGGCTGCTCTCAAATACACCGATGCACATTCCCGCGCTGGAGGGGTTTGGGCTGGAGATTGTGGAGCAGGTGGCGATTCCGGTGGGGGAGTGCAGCCGGGTGGTTGAGGCTGTCGCCGATTCCGTGGATTCAAGATGAGGTTCTGTGGTTTTGCGCCCTTTGTGCTTCTGAGGTTTCCCATCCTTTGTGCAGAGAACGCACAAAGGATGGGGAACGGGGAGATGGCGCGGAAATCTCCTCGAGTTGGCCCGACTGGGGGGCGGGACTCACCAGCCCCGGTGGACCTAGCCCAGGTAGACGCAGCTTGGCGTGTTCATGGAGAGAGCAGCCGGGTTTCTGGACCTGGCTTGTTCTCCGGCGTCGGAGCCGGCGGAAAATGCCTTCAAAGCAACTGTCACATTGGAGCAGGAATGCTCCATGTTGAAGTCTTCAACAAACGTCCGCTTCTTGGCGGTCGTGGATTCCGGCCTGGAGATTGAAAGTACCGCGCCCTCCGGGCGGCCGGCCGGTTTGAGCGAAATTTCGATCGAGTGGCGAATGGGGGATTTGTGCTTCATTGGATATCTCCTCGAACGGGCTCATCGTACGAGTGTTGCATTACGGCTGAATGAATGCGGCCTTGCAGGAGCGGAGCAGCCGCGGATCTCAAAACGAAGTGCGTGTGTTGAACGTGCGTGGATCGATCAGGCTGCGGTTCCCACCGGACTGGTTCGCCGCACCTCCTGCGGTCCACGGCGATGGTGAGCAAGAACGGGCAAACCTGCGGCTTCGTTGACGGTGGAGCGGCAGATCGAGCGGTGTTCCTGAAGCTCGATCAGGGCGCGCTCCATTTCGACATTCAGATAGGCGGCGAAGCGGCTGCTGACCTGAAAAGAGGCAAGCGAACTGGCTTCCACGAACGCGCTCCGTCTGGTCTCGAACGCCTGTTCCAGATTCCTGCAAAGCTGGCAATGCATGTCAGCCTCCTTTCGGTGGCAAGTCCGGCCGGCCGGGGTCGGATTCCTTTCCTGCAACAAGGAATACCGTCCGATGCGGAGCCGGGCCTCGAAGGGTGTGGGTTGAAAAACCACCGTCATGCGACAGTCGTGCGTACCGCGCCTATAGGATGTTTGCTCCGGCGGGCGGGTTGTCCGCTTTTCAAGAAATTTTCTCGGAACTCAAGCGGCGCCGCCAAAAGTTGATTTATCGGATCGTTCTAGATCTTGAGGGACTCTCCGGTTTCTCTTGAACCCGAAGAAATTTGGTGCAATACAACTTTTTAATTGATTCGATCATCGGCCTGATGCAGGGCGTCTGTCAAGGGGCTTTACTCAATTTTCACGCACGGAGATCATTTGCGCAATTTGCGGTTCCTATGAGCGGTTTCTAATGCTGCTGGCCGGCCTGGGTACCGGGAGCGCGGCCCGGGAATTACTCGTTGCGCAGGGCGATCATGGGATCGACGGCGGCGGCGCGACGGGCGGGCGCCCAGGCGGCAACTAAAGCGAGGACGCAGAAGAGGATCGGGACCAGCGCGTAGGTAAGGGGGTCGAGGGGGCTGGTTTCAAACAGGAAGCGGCTCATCATGCGCGTGGCGGCCACGGCTCCGGCAATGCCCAGGGCCGACCCGGCGACGGCAAGCGCCAGGCTCTGGCCCAGGACAAGTCGGGCAATCTGCAGGCGGTTGGCGCCCAGGGCCAGGCGCAGGCCGATTTCGCGGGTGCGCCAGCTAACCGTATAAGAAATGAGGCTGTAGACACCGATTGCGCCGACCAGGATGGCGAGCGCTCCGAAGGCGGTGAGCAGCATGGTGAGGGCGCGCGGAGCGGCGGTGGACGAAGTGATAACGCTCTCAAGGGTGCGGACGTTGGTGACTGGGACGGATGGATCAAGCTGGGCGACGAGGGTGCGCAGGTTGGCGGCCAAGTCGGCCGGCGGCAGGTTGGAGCGGAGCAAGATGTCCATAGCCGGCTTTTCGTTGCGCGGGTCCATGGGCAGATAGGTTTCCAAGCCTGAGTCACTATCGAGGCTCCGATGGTGCGTGTCGCTCACCACGCCAACCACGACGTACGCGATGTTGAAATCCATGACGGAGGGCGTAGGCTCGTCCACCAGGTATTCGATATGTTTTCCGATCGGGTCCTGGTTGGGCCAAAGCTGGTTGGCCTCCGCGGCATTGATCAGAGCCGCGCGCGTGGTGCCTGAGTAGTCCGATTCGTTGAACAGTCGGCCGCGCACCAGATGAATGCCCATCAGGTTGAAGTAAGAGGGCGAGGCAATGCGGCCCGACGATTGGAATCCCGTCTCTCTGGGGGTGCGCGGATGGCCTTCCGCATCAAAGTCAAACCAGTTATCGAAACCGGTCATGGGCAGGCGGTCGACCAGGGCGGCTGACTCGACGCCGGGCAGCCCCTGGGCGCGGTCGAGCAGCGTTTCAAAGAAGGCCAGGCACGAACCCTTCTGCGCGCAGTCGTCGCGTACCGGGCCGCGATTGAGCGAGATTTGCGCGGTCAAGGTTTGCTGCGCGCGAAAGCCCGGATTGGTGGCCGACAACTTCGACAGGCTGCGCAGCATGACTCCGGCGGCGGTGATGACAATGACCGCGAGCGCGATCTGGCCGACAACCAGCAGGCGCGAGATGCGGAAGCGGTGCGCGGTGCCGAAGACATTCCCGGCGTTCATGCGCAGGCTGCCTTGCAGGTCTCGATTGCCGGCCTGCAATGCTGGAACGAGCCCGGAGAGGATGCCGGTGAGGAGCGAAACCGCCGCTGCAAAGAGAAATACATCGCGATGAAGGGCCAGGTTTGCCAGCCTCGGGGTATCGGGCGGCAGAACAAGCTTGAGGGCATTCAGGCTGAGGGCGGCCAAAAGCACTCCCAACGAGCCGGCAAGGGCGGCCAGGACAGCGCTCTCGGTGAGCATCTGGCGGACAAGACGACCGGTATTTGCCCCCAGGGCGGTGCGTACGGCAATTTCGCGCTGGCGCGCCGCGGCGCGGGCGAGCATGAGGTTGGCAACGTTGGCGCAGGCAATCAGCAGCACCAATCCCACAGCGCCCGAGAGCAGCAAGAGGCGCGGACGCACGTCGCCTACAACGGATGCGAGCAGCGGGGTCACGCGCACATCGCTGGCCCATTCGTCGGGCATGATCCAAGGAAACTTCGCAACCATTTGCCGATGAACGGTTTGCAACTCAGCCTGGGCCTGGCTGGGCGTGAAGCCGGCGCGCAAGCGGCCAATGGCCTGGTAGGCGAAATCCGTCCAGGGGTCGTACATGTCGCCGGACTTGAAGGCAATGGGAATCCAGAACTGGGTATCGAAGTCAGGGAAGTTGGTTTGCGGAGGAGCCACGCCGATGACTTCGCGGTTGACACCGTCGAGAAGAAGGTTTCGGCCGATGACGTTGGGGTCGGCTCCAAACTGCTGCTTCCAAAATCCGTTGCTGAGAACAATGACCCGATCCTGGCCATCGACGGCGTCGGCGGAAGAAAAGAACCGCCCCAGCACGGGGCGCGCGCCGAGCGTGTCAAAGATATTTGTACTCACCGTGCTGCCGAAGGCGCGCGCGGCATTGCCGACGCCGGTGACGTTGAATTCGGTGTTCAGCGAATAACCGGAGACGCTGGCCAAGGCATGGGAACGGGCCTGATATTCCCTGATCCAGCCCTTCGGAGCGTGGGATGCATCGGGGTCGGCGATGACCTGGACGAGGCGGTCCTGATGGGGGAAGGGCAAGGGCTCAAGCAGGATGGAGTCAATGACGCTGAAGATGGCCGTGTTGGCGCCGATCCCCAGCGCCAGGGTGAGAATGGCGACAACGGCGAAGCCGCGGCTGCGGTTCAATTGACGCAGCGCGTAGCGAACATCCTGACCAAGCTTGCCCACAAGAAGCCTCCAGAGAAAAATCCCTCGCGGATTGGAGTTGCATGCGTGCGGCCAAAGCGTTGAGGAGCTAACTTGCTTGCTTTTAGAAATATAGCAACGGGCGAGCTTGTGGCTGTGTGTCCGCTGGCAGGAAAAGGCGTTCGGAACTGAACACTGGCGTTGGCCAGGGGCCGGACGGCAAGGTGAGAAGAAGGAGAAAAACTTCAAATCAAGGATTTTTTATGGAGGATTCCACGAATTTGGACCGTTAAAGCCCTGCGTGAGCAATTTTGATCACACATGGACCCGGCCCATGCCTGTAAAATCGCTTCAACTGCCCGACGGGAAAACTCGCCATCGCCCCATCATGCGGGAATTATCAATCCCCCCATCGATTCGCACGATCACGAAGACGCTCTCTGCGGCCATTTTATCTGTACCCACGCTGCCCCTGCGTGGAAAGGTTGGATCTATTGAGCGTTCATCTGGTCAATCCCAGCGACAATTCCTTTGGCACCGCGGTGATTACGCCGCGCTGGCTGTTTGTGCTTGCGGCGGCAACGCCGAGCGAGGTCGGCGACCCAATCCTGGTGGATGAATCGCTGGAGCAGATTGTGCCGGAAAGCATTCAGCCGGGCGACATTGTGGGCATCAGCGTGCACACCGGCAATGCCCTGCGCGGCTACCAGGTGGGCCGCATGGCGCGCGGGCGCGGGGCGTGGGTGGTGTATGGCGGCATTCACGCGACGCTGTTTCCGGAGGAAGCGCTGGAGCGCGGGGAAGGGCACGCCGTGGTGAAGGGCGATGGCGACGTGGTGTGGGCCAAGGCGGTTGCCGATTGCCTGGCCGGCAAGCCGCAGCGCGTGTATGAAGGCGGCCGGATTGAAGGCAGCCAGTTTCTGGCAGCGCGCTGGGACCTGATGGACCCGGCGAAGTATATGTGGGCCTCCGTGCAGACCATTCGCGGATGCCCCAAGCACTGCTCGTTTTGCAGCGTGTGGCGCACCGATGGGCAGAAGCCGCGGCAGCGCAAGTTTCAAAGCGTGATTGACGAGATTGTGACGCTGCGGCGGCTGGGCTTCCGCTTTATCGCGCTGGCCGACGATAACTTCTACCCGGTGACGTTTACCGATCTGCGCCTGGCCCGGGAGCAGGGCAACACGGCCAAACTGGAAGAACTGACGACGATTCGCAACGAGCGCCTGCAACTGATGGACGAGCTGGCCAAGCTGCCCAAGGACATGGTGTTCTTTACCCAGATGACCATGGAAGCCGGCGAGGATGGCAGTTATCTGGATGCCATGCGCAAGGCGAACATCAAGGGCGCGCTGGTAGGTGTGGAGGCAGTAACTCCAGAGGGATTGAAGGCAGTCTTCAAGGATTGGAATTACTCCGGCGAGGCTCTGGCCAAGCAGTTACAAACATTCAAGCAGCATGGCGTGCATGTGCTGGGCTCGTTCATCTTCGGACTGCCGACGGACCGGCCGGCGACCTTCGATGCGACCGTAGCCATGGCCATGAAGGCGGGCGTTACGTTTGCGCAGTTTGTGATGATGACGCCGTTTCCGGGCACAGTGGATTTCAATCGCTGGGAGAAAGAGCAGGCGCAGCATCCGACGATGGTGGGCGACGTGCCGATCACGCGTTACTGGATGATTCCGACCGAGGTCAGGCCGAAGATGTTTACGCCGCATCCCACCATGAGTTCCGACGAGATCAGGGAACGCACGCAGAAGGTCTGGGATACGTTTTATACCTGGGGAGCCATCTGGAAACGGTCCGCGTGCACGCCGAACTTGAAGTCGAGAGTAGCTTTCATGTTTCTGTCGAAGTTATACCGGCAGATGTATGCGGGCACGGGAATCTCGACCGACAGCGCGCGGCGCAAGAAGTCGAAGGCGTGGGCCAAGTGGACGGCGCGCCAATGCAAGAAACTGTTCCAGGCGCGGCCGATGCCGGAGTTGGCAGGGCCGGAGTGGGAGCGTCGAGTGCCGGCGTTGGGGCAGACAGCGTTCGATGGCGCCGGCGGAGCAGAGGCGCAAGGACCGTTCGTGGTCTTCCCGAAAAACTGATGGCTTTAAAGGCGATCGGCGCCACGCGGACCGATGGCGCGAGGCTATAATTGGCGGCATAGTTTTCCTGGTTCGCACCAGCGAAGGTCGCCTATGCTCTCGCATCACCGTAACCTCCGTTCGATTTCCTGGTTATTTTTCTTATTCGTTGCGATTGTTCTCTCCGGTTGCGGCGGCGGCGCAAGTTCCACAATGCCTCCTCCAACTTTGACGGTAGCCCTGGGCAGCGCCACCGTCGTTGTTCCTCAGGATGGAACGCCGGTTGGATTGACGGTGACGATCAGCGGACCCAGCGGAACGGGATCTGCCTCTGTCAGCGGTCTTCCGGGCGGCGTTACCGCGCTGTTCGCGGCGCAAAACGGCGGGCCATCGGGGACGCTGACCTTCACCGGCAGCCCGGCCGCCGCGGCGGGGAGTTCCTCGCCGGTTGTTCAAGTGAGCCTTGCGGGCCAAACCGCATCGGCAGGTTTCACGCTGGTGAGCGCGGTGGTGGCCAGGGTGGGCAGCGCGACCGATACTACCATGGGTGTGAATGGCGTTCTGAAGCAGTTCATGTCCACATCGTTCCAGGTGGCGGAATGGGACGGCGACTACTTTGGTGTCGCCAACGCAGGGGCGCTCGAAAGCACCATGAACGCCATGGGGCCGCAGCATATCCGGCTGCAATCGGTGAGCCAGGGCATGGCCATGACAACGAACACGGGCGCGGCGAGCGACTGGGACTTCACCATTCTGGACCAGACGGTGCAACCGGTGCTCGCCTCCGCGGACCACAGCCCGGAGTTTCAGATTGCAACGGCGCCGGCGTGGATGTGCTTCAGCAACGGGCAACTCGATGTGACCAACCACGTGAAGGATTTTGCGGCGTATGCGGCAAACCTGGTGCGCTATTACAACAAAGGCGGATTCGACTGGGGCGGAACGCACTTTCAGTCGCCGAGTAACTACCCCATAACATGGTGGGGCATCTTCAACGAGCCCAATGGGAACGGGATTACTGCCGACCAGTATGTGACGATCTATGACACTGTGGTTCCGGCCATGCTGGCGGTCGATCCAACCATCAAACTTTCGGCAGTGGAGTATTCCGACTATGGGCTGGGCACTGGCGACGGCGGCGACCCGATGACTTATCTGCCGACCTTCCTTGCCGCGGCAAGCGCCGACGGAGTGAATACGCAAGTGAACGTTGTCTCCACTCATTTCTACAGCTCCTGCAACCAGTCGGACCCGGATACGGCGTTGATGAATACGGTTCCGCAGTTCGCGGCCAACGTAAGTTACTTTTATCAGGAGCTACAAACACGGCCTGACCTTGCGCATGTGCCGGTGTGGGTGACGGAGAACAATGTGAATGCCGATTATGAGGGCGCGAACGGCATGAGCACGTGCAATCCCAACCAGGTGTTTGTGGACGATCACCGCGGGACCAGCGCGTTCTTCGCGGCGTGGCGGCCTTATGTGTTTTCGCAGTTGGGCAAGGTTGGCAACCAGGCTTTGTATCACTGGGACTATGATGCCGACCAGCAGTACGGAGAGGTGGACCCCAGCGGCAACACGTATCTGAGTTACTGGGTCGATCAGGCGCTGGCGTCGATCTACCCTTCGACGCCGGCCTCGCCAGGGCCGAGTATTCTCGAGTTATCGGC
>Ga0302325_10021098_pt1 | contig 13646 bp, 6 predicted proteins | sample Palsa_T0_2_FD_201948 | JGI IMG/M metagenome (GOLD analysis project Ga0302325, IMG submission 201948) | Peat permafrost microbial communities from Stordalen Mire near Abisko, Sweden - Palsa_T0_2 | ecosystem: Environmental > Terrestrial > Soil > Palsa > Peat permafrost | place: Sweden: Abisko... | reverse complement strand
CGTGAATTTGAAACTCCAGCCGCTGAGGATGGCCAGGTTCCAGGCCTGTTCCCGTGGGAATGACCACGATCTTGTCATCATCGGATACTGCCAATCCGGGACCGAATGATTTCGAACGCCAGCCTAACCCGATCATGTCGTTGTAAGCCTTCCAATGGAGAAAGGCGTTGTTAGCGGCATGGTAGACGACCAATCCGCCTCCACCCCGGACAAATGTCTCCAGAGATTGTTGAACGCTGGGCGGCCATTCGATTCCATCTTCCTGATGACCGCCGTTGAAGTTATTGATGATCACGTCATAACGAGAAAAATCGGGATGCCAGGAATTCCAGGCCTCCTGGGGAGCTCCCCGTGGCGGGGTCGTGGATACCTCAACTGAAAACAGGGAGGTCGCCATGAGGATTTCAGTGATGGCATGGGTTGCGGTCATCCAGTCGTGATTGTTGACGCCGTCTACGATCAGGACTCGCGTCGGCGATGGCTGGGAATATCCAGCTCGAGGAGATATAGCCAGGAGCGCGAGAGAGCGTAGCGTGAATTGCCTTCGAGAAATGGCCATGAGAGGTAAAAGTAAGCTTACTCCTTGACTATTTGTGCGGGTCAGCGCATCCGCTATGCTACCTAATATTCGATCCGCACACGGTCCATCGTTGCTGCTTCGGTACTCATACCAGAGGGTAACGCAAGAGAGGAAATTGTCATGTCCGGCTGGCCTCGATATCCGACTCTGTACGAGATAAACACCTGGGTTTGGCTTTCTGAGCTTAGCCTGAAAAGCGGAACGGCGGTTGACCTCGGTTCGGTACCTGGAGCCGAATGGGATGCCATCGCGAAGTGCGGATTCGATGCGGTCTGGTTCATGGGGGTTTGGGAACGAAGCCCAGCCGGCATTGCGATCGCCATTCAGAACATGAACCTGGTCGCGGATTTCCGTCGAGCGTTACCCGACTTTAAGCCGGAAGACAATGTCGGATCTCCCTATTGCATACGACGCTACGTGGTGGACGCACACCTGGGAGGCGCGGAAGGTCTTGCCATTGCCCGGCAAGAGCTCGCCAAACGAGGGATGAAGTTGCTACTGGATTTCGTGCCCAACCATGTTGCGCCGGATCACCCGTGGGTGCTCGAGCACAGCGAGTATTTCATTCGTGGAACGCCTGAGGATGCCAGAAACGAACCGTCCTCCTACATTGAGGTACAAGGAAAGTTCTACGCCTGCGGAAGGGATCCCAACTTTCCGGCATGGCCGGATGTTCTGCAGCTGAATGCGTTTGCGCCCGGGCTTCGGCAAGCGGCGCAGGAAACGGTCTCCGGCATTGCGGCGCAGTGCGATGGAGTCCGTTGTGACATGGCTATGCTGGTGTTGAACCAGATCTTCGAACGGACCTGGAGCAGCCGTGCAGGAAAGTCGCCGTCGACCGACTACTGGTATGACGTGATCCCTGCGGTTAAGAGTGTGGATCCTGGCTTCTGCTTTATTGCCGAGGCTTACTGGGATCTGGAGTGGGAGCTGCAACGCCAGGGGTTCGACTTCTGCTACGACAAGCGGCTCTACGATCGCCTGGAACAAGGCGACGCTGCTGGTATTCAGCTGCATCTCTATGCTGACCTGGCCTACCAGGAGAAGCTGCTTCGCTTCCTGGAGAACCACGATGAGCCTCGAGCGGCGGTGATCTTTTCGCGGTCCGAAGAGCAGGCCGCCGCAGTGATCGCGTCTTCCCTTCCCGGGGCCAGACTCTTCCACGAAGGACAATTGGAGGGTCGAAAGATCAGGTTACCGGTCTTCCTGGGCAGACGGCCGGCAGAGCCGGTTGACCAGGCACTACGGGCGTTTTACGAAAAGCTTCTGGCAGCGATCCATGCTCCGATATTTCATGATGGTGCGTGGAAGCTCAGCGGGTGCAGCGGGTGGCCCGACAATCAAAGCTGTCGAAATCTGGTGGCGTGGAGCTGGGTCAAAGACAATGATCGACGCCTCATCGTGGTGAATCGCAGCGAAGGTGCTGTTCAATCCCGTGTCCAGGTCCCGTGGGAAGAGGTACGAGGAGCGACCTGGCATTTGACCGATGTTTTTTCCGGATGGAGTTGCGACCGCGATGGGGATGAGATGGTGGCAGCGGGGCTCTATATCGAACTAGCGGCCTGGAGTTTTTATTTTTTTGAGTTTCTTCGCGCCGACGGGCGATGAGGATGAATGGATGTCGTTCACGCGGAGACGAAATCTACCTGACTTCAGGCACGCTATTCTAGATGTATCGCCAGCGGGTGATGGTTGATTCAGGAACTACGTAGACATTAAAGAATCGTCCGTATAGCCAATCACCGTTGGCTTGTCTTCCGTTATCAAACATTACCTGCACAGACGATATGTCACTGGGGTGTGTACTGTGATCGTCTGGGTTGAATGAATGCCATTCCTGATCCCTGTTCATGGAGAACAGTCTAAAGCGAATACGAGGTGGGGCGCCTTTGGAAAACCTGTGGCAAGCTGTGCAAAAGTGGGTTTAGTGCTGACATTCACTGGAAGTGATTAAGGTGGATTTTTTTGGGGGGGAAGCAGGATGTTGCTTGTTCGGAGAACGTGCTACAAAATGCCAACCATGGTCCCTCTGAATCGAAATGAGTGTCATGCCTGATGTTGCTGCGACGATTGCGCAAAGCATTGCAGCAGGCTGGTGATCCGAACCGGGCACCGGTCATGCAGGCCTACATGAAGTCTGCGATGCCGTATCACGGTGTGCCAACGCCATTGCTACGCCAGATATGCAAGGTAACGTTTGCAGACGTGGAGTTCGCAACGGCATCGCATTGGCAGGCGCAGGTGCTGGATTTATGGCGCGATGCGAGTTTCCGTGAAGAGCGTTATGCCGCGTTGTATCTGGCAGGTGACAAACGGTGGCGATCTTTTCAGACGCTCTCTGCGATGAAGGTGTATGAAGAGTTGATCGTCACGGGCGCGTGGTGGGACTACGTGGACGATATTGCCTCGCACCGCGTCGGGCCGATCCTCAAGGACTATCCCGCGCCCATGCGACGCAAGATGCTGTCCTGGAGCACCTCGAACAATCTGTGGAAGCGGCGCACTACGATCCTATGCCAGCTCGGCTTTAAGGGAGAAACGGATCTGGAGTTGCTGTACGCCTGCATTGAACCGTCGATCGGTTCAAGGGAATTCTTTCTGCAGAAGGCGATAGGTTGGGCGCTGCGCCAATACGCTTGGACTGATGACGGTGAAATCCAGAGGTATGTGCGGATCAACCACACCCGCCTGAGTGCATTGAGTTCCCGGGAGGCGCTGAAGAATATCGGCTAACCCCGGTATACGATTTTTGAGGATTCCGATGGGTGGCCGATAAGATCAGGCATGATATGTTGCGTCGACAGGAGAAACTTGAGTCCAGTTTGAACTGGTTCAGGGGAAGCAGTGCTATGGAGATTGATTCCTGAAACACATCTCTAGCATCTCTTCGATTTTGAGTGATTCGATAGATAGCAGAGAGGGCGCGCCCTGAAGTGCGTCGACAGAGTTCAACGAAGGCCTCGTCCTGGCCCGCCATCGCCGCTGACACAAGAAGATCTTCCTGGACCAGGACAGGGTTCTGGACGGGTGCCCCATGGAAGCAGGCCTTGTTGTTTTACCCAAGGGCGGGAGTAGAAACGTAGGGCCGGACTCGATGGGCCTCTACTAGGAGGATCCCAGGTCTCAAAAGCGAGACCCTGGGGCACCCTTCGCGTGGCCAGGAGTGAACCGCTCCGCCGACGAGGGGACCGTTTCCGGTGCCACCACAGTGCTCGCTAAAGGTGGGCAGCGTCACGTTGCTGTTGCCGAGATTTCTCAAGTGCCATGACCGCATAACCGGTGGCAGCATCCGTCATGAAGCGCCCCACGTCGGTCTGAGGATTACGCTTCGCATTAAGAGACTCGGCACGCCAGCTGCCGTCCGAATCCTGATGGCGTTCCAACCATTGCAACCCATGCCTAAGCATAGGGTCTTGTGGGCTCGTCCCTATTTCCTGCAAAACCAGAGCAACAAGACCAGTCGCACAACCGTCGCTTTCTGGTGGCTTCAGCGCAATATTGAGCTGTTTACGGATCCATCGCCACCTGCTGTCCCTTTCTCGATGCCCCTGGTCCAGCGAAGATAGCGCCCAGCCACCGTCGGGTTGCTGGAGACTCTGAAGCGCCACTAATACCGATTTGCGCTGCGCCGAAGTAAGCAGCCCGGATGATCTGGCAGACGCCCACAGCACATAAAGTTGGTTCATCATTGGCTGTGACGAGTACTCGCGCTCCAGGTACTCCCTCAAGTGCTCCAAATGAGGCACCGCCACCGGTTCAGCCGCATATCGATCCGGCGCATTCTCCGCCTGCACCGCGAGCAGTGCAGCACCCTGGTATCCGGACTCCGCCGACTCCCACGGCGCCAAATCAAAATCTTGCCACTTCCAGCCACCAGCGTTCTCACCTGCCTGTTCTTGCAAAGCCCACGCTTCGTCAAATGCGGTCCTTGTGATCGGGCGGAGATGGCCTTGCCGCACGTCATAGCTCGCCAGGATCACCGCATTCAATACTGCCTCGGTCGCGCGAGACTGCGCCGCTTTATCCCGGCCGTCTCGGTCCGAGTAAAAAGGAGCCATCTGGGTCCAGCTTCGGACCCGTTTTTCAACGCTGTCCATCAGAACCCTCTCAGGGGTGCTCATCGCGGTCTCATCGACCGCCTGTCGTAGCGCGGGCCGTGCCATCGCGTATGGCAACACAGTGTGACAGGAAATGCACACTGTTCCGTGGTCCTTCTGCGCAGGAGCCCAACCTTGCCACCACAACTCACGACCATCAAGATAGGCAGCCGCCCTGGTAGCGTCCCACGTCGGCAGATAACTAACGGGAGAACTTCTGGAATTGATCCATACGCGTGTCGCGGTCCAGAAAAGCGCTCCAGCACTGCACCCCACGAGCAAGAGCAGAGTAATGAAGTTTTTATTCCTCATTGGTATCCACGCCTTTTCAATGGCCGTCAGACTGATAAGCACGCCCCCCAGTTTAGGCGCGGAGCCGCGCAGGCTAACCGCCATCGGCGAGATGGCGGGCGAGACGCTTTGAGGTGAATTTCGCTCCGTAGGCAAATCGACAGAGCGGACCGAAGCTGTTGGACGACGCCAGGCCAACGAAGTAGAGGTCCGGGACAGCGGACTGGAAATTGCGATTCAGGACGGGCACGTCGTCAACGGTAGCTACCTGTTTGCGAAGAGCGGGGCTTATGAAGCCGAGGCGCTGCAGGCTCACCTTGTAACCGGTGGCGCAAACTACATGATCAAACTGGAGCTCGGTGTCGGAGTTGTCCTGCTGAGTGAACTTCAGCGAGACGGAGTTGCCGCGTATACCCACCTGAGTCATGCGCGTCCCGAGGTGGCTAGTCACGCGACCCACGAACCTGCTTTTGGCAAACCAGCCAGGAGCCGGCCCGAGATGACGCTGGACGGCACGTCTGCGAAGCTTTGACGGCATGGAGTGGAAAAGGAGAGGCGCGTCGGTGCAAAGCCGCGAACGCCACCCGAGACCGAGACCAGAGCGCGGCATGAGCACGCGTTGGGCGATGGGCCGGGGTTCAGAAGAGGGTTCGTGGAAAGCGATGGCTGGACGGCGGGCGATGAGATGGGTGTCGGCACCGGCCTCATGCAGAAGGCCGGCCAGATCAACGGCAGAGGCTCCGGCGCCAATGACGGCAACTCTGAGGCCTTCGAAGTTGCTCACGTCTTTGTGATCGGAACTGTGGGTGAGAAATTCGTGCGGCAGGACACCAAAAATCGGCGGGATATAGCCGAAGTGAGTGATGCCCGCGGCAACCACGACACGCTTGCTGCGGACGATCTCTCCGGTCCCAGTGGTGAGCTCAAAACCATCCGCAATACGGACGACAGATGTTACTTCGGTTTCTTCGAGTTGAGCTACGAAACGTTTTTGAAACTCGAGACCGTAGGCAATGAAAGTTTCAATCGGAACGGGAAGACCCACATCTGCGTATGGAAGCGATTGCTCCTGGCAGTACCGACCCACCGTAAAGGTGGAATTGGGGTCGTATAGGCTGGAGGCGAAGCCGTCTGACTTGAGCCAGGTGCGGTTAAGCATGTGGTTACGCCAACTAGACATGGGAGTACCAAAAATACGGTACGAAAGTTTGCCTGCACCGAGATGAGCTGCCAGTGAAAGACCATAGGGACCAGCTCCGATGATGGCTACGTCAACAGCAGTCGACCTCATGTGCTCCTCCTACACCAACTGAAAATTTATGCCACAGCAACTGACTTGATGAGTAAGATGGACTCACTCCCCGATAAGGCAAGGCATCGAGTTATTAGCTCTAGCTCAAGTCACAGGGAGGTTTTCATGTTTGTCGATGCTAGCAGATTCAAACCCAATTGAAAGAGAATAACCAACCTACTTTTCTACTTGCAGCAACGACCTGGTGGCCGCTCTCCGCGCGCCTCGCCGGTGAGCTCCTGCAACATGGTTGCAGCGTGGAAGCTCTCTGCCCACCTGGGCATCCGCTCCATCACGTGAGGGGTGTGCGGCGTTATCACCTCTATAGCCGGGTTAATTCACTTAGAACACTGCAGAAGGCGATCGCTGCGACGTGTCCGAAGCTTGTAATCCCTTGCGACGATGGGGTGGTTTGGCAATTGCACCAGCTCCATCATGAGCGGCCAGAACTGCGAACTCTCATTGCGCGCTCGCTGGGGGCCGCGGCACATTTCGGAGTGGTCGATAGTCGCGAGCGGCTACTGGAGGTTGCGCAGGAGCTGCGCATACGAGTGCCGCGGACGAGCCGGGCGGAATCCGCAGATGACCTACGCGCATGGTTCGAGCGTATCGGAGACGCGGTGGTGCTCAAGCAGGATGGCACCTGGGGCGGAAATGGGGTGCATGTGGCGCGATCGCTCACGGAAGCTGCACAAGTGTTAACTCGCATGCTGCGGCCGATGCCGTGGACATTTGCCTGCAAGCGGATGGTGGTCGATCGTGACCCGCTGGCATTGTGGAATAAGAGGCATGAAAACCCGACTGTGACGCTGCAGGAGTTTATCCCGGGTCGACCGGCGAATCTCATGATGGCCTGCTGGAAGGGACAAGTGTTAGGCGCGGTGATGGTCGAGGTGTTGTGGTCTCAAGGAGCGACGGGGGCCGGGATGGTGGTGCGGCTGATCAACCATTGTGAGATTGCGCGGGCGGCTTGCAAACTGGCTAAGCGGTTGGAACTTTCAGGATTTCATGGCCTGGATTTCGTACTCGAGGCCGATTCCGGGGCAGCCTACCTGATCGAAATGAACCCGCGTTGCACTCAGCTTGGACACCTTTCGATCTCAGGCCAGGGTAGTCTTGCCGGCCTGTTGTGCAGGGAATTGGGCGTACATCCAGCGACTACCCCTAGCTCAACGGAAACCGTTGGCCTGACTGCCGGCGAGACGATCGCCTTTTTTCCCAAAGCGTTCTCCGGCAATCCGACGTTTGGCTATCTGGGTGAGGGATACCAAGACCTGCCACGGGAGCAGCCGGCGCTGGTGCAGGAGCTACTCAAAGAAGAGTGGCCGGACCGGCAGTGGCCGGCACGGCTATACCACTGGATCCGGCCAAGAACGCCACTGGCGCCAACGGCCTTTGATGAAGTAGGGACCCTCGATAAGTCTAAAGTTTGGCATACGCGGGTGGCGCGAAACGGCCATCGCGAAAACTCTGACGAAGCCAATCCCTCGACCCACAGAGCTTAGCCGAGTGAACGCTGGGTAGTTGATCTCCGACCTGTCGCGCAATCAATCTTATTCGGCCAGCTGGAGCATTTGACAAAGACGTTTACTAAAGAATTCAACGTGGGGGTTATGAAACATAGATTCATGGTCCCCGGGAACGAAAACGACCTCGACGCCATCATCCACAATCTCTTTCCAGCCCAGGGTCTCGTCGCTCTCTGGCAGCTGCGGAACATCCGTGGCGCGGAACAAGATAACTCGGCCCGGATATCGAGCGGGGGCGTAATCTTGTAACGCGGCGAAACGAGACCACGTATTGTTGAATACGGCCTCGGGAAGAGAAAAGCCTAAGACCCGCTGCAGGCCCATCAGCAATGGACGATGGTGCATGAAGAGCGATTCAAGCATGGTTTCCCAACTGTGACGCAGAGCATTGCGAACATACTCGAGCTTGTGTTGTATAGAGCCGACGCGCAGCCGGCGGACGTGAAAACTCACTTTGGCGAGCAGTCTGGTAGTCCTTTTACCGCGAAGAAGAGGACGATATCCAGGCCGCTCCGCGTCGAGGAGAGCGACCAGTCCGACCTGGTGATTGAGCTCACGGAGTTGCCGGGCAATTTCGAGAGTCAGAGCTCCCGCGGCGCACCAACCGGTCAGCAATAATGGTCCACCGAGATAAACTTTCAGAATCTCCCTCACATATATCGCGGCGCGGCCTTCGATGGTTGGTGCTTGAGAGTCATCCGTCAATTCGCGCACCCCATATACAGGCCGATCCGGCTCGACAATATGAGGTAACACGCCATAGAGCAGATACGAGTGGATAACAAACAGGGGGGCCGATCCGCCGCGAGGACGGATGGGGACAATCAGGGACAGTGGCCGCTCAAGGTCGATAATTTCGGCAAGCGCTCTAACGGTCGGAGCGTCAAAGAGGAGACTGATGGGAAGACTCAGTTTAAGGGTACGATTGATCCGGTCGAATAGCCTGACCGTCAACAAGGAATAACCGCCGTAATCGAAGAAGCTGTCGGTTACCCCGAATTCGGCCGCATTGAGGACATCGCGGAAGATCGTGAGAAGCTTGCCCTCCAATGGCGTCCGCGGGTGCACTCCCGCTGGCTGGCGATAGGCGCTGAGACCGGAGGATGCGGATGCGAGCAAAACCTTACGGTCAATTTTCCCGCTGGTGGTAAGCGGCATTGCGTCCATCAACACAAAGCGACTGGGCACCATATAGGCAGGCAGCAACCGGGAGAGATGATGGCGCAGTTGCCGCAGGTCGAACTGTTTATTGGCGGCGGTAAAGTAGGCAATGAGATAGGGTTCACCGGATTCGTTTTCGCGCAGCGCGGCGACCGCATTCTCAATATTGGGAAAAGTGCGCAGAGCGGACTCAATCTCGCCCAGTTCAATGCGATAGCCGCGCAGCTTTACCTGGTGGTCGCGTCGTCCGAAGAATTCAAATTCGTTGCCATTGATAAGCCGGACAAGATCGCCCGACTTGAACATGCGCGAGCCTGGCACTTGTGCAAACGGGTCAGGCGAGAAGGAGTGCCTCAAATCCTGAGATGGGTCAAGATAGCCGGAGCTGACGCCTGTACCCCCGATGTAAAGCTCGCCGGGCACTCCCGGCGGAAGAAGCCGGCCAGTGTCGTCCAGAACGTAAAACGTAGTATTTGCGATCGGTGGACCGATGGTTACCAGACCGGGTCCAGATTGGATCTGCAAGACGCCGGAGTAGATGGTGGTTTCTGTAGGACCATAGCAATTCCAAAGCTCTCCACCATGGCTGAGCAACCGGTTCGCCAGGTCACGTGGCAGGGCTTCGCCCCCGGATATCATCTTGAGGTCGCGCTTCCCATTCCAATCGGAAGACGCCAGCAATCGCCAAGTGGCCGGCGTGGCCTGCAGAACCGTAACATCAAACTTATTGAGCAGGGCGGCCAGGCGCGATGGGTCGGCCCCAACGAACCGATCGGCCACAATCAATGTTCCTCCCGCCACCAGGGGCAGAAACATGTCCATGGTGGCGATGTCGAAGGAGATAGGCGAGACGGCGAGCATGCGATCGGCAGAGGTGAAGCCAGGCGCCCGCATCATGGAGTTGAGTAGATTGGCGAGCGCCCGATGCGGAATCATCACTCCCTTCGGCTTACCAGTCGTGCCCGAGGTATAGATGATGTATGCGCGGTGGTCAGGAGTGGCGCCGGACACCGTGAATTCATTGACAGACGAGGGATCCGGAATATCATCCGGATAGATCAAAGGGATCGCATCGGTCCCGCGCAGTAGCGGAAAAGAGTGGTCAACAATCATCGCTACCGGCCGGCATGCCTCAAGAATGGATGTCAGGCGCTGGGGCGAGTCTTGCTGATCGAGCGGCACGTAACAGGAACCGGACTTCAGGATACCGAGAAGCGCTACCGGCAGTTGTGCGGTTCGTTCCAAGCTTATTGCGACAGGCCGGTCGGGCCCGGCTCCCAGCGACTGCAAGCGCTCGGCGATGGCATTGCTACGAACATGAAGCTGTCGATAGGTTAAGGATTGCGATTCCGAAACAACAGCGATCGCGTCCGGCGTCCGTTCGGCTTGGCGGATCACCAGCTCGTGGACGCAAGTGCTATCCGGATAGTGCTCTGCTGTACGGTTGAAAGCCCGGTAGAATTCCTGGGCTTCGTTTGGGTCAAGAAGGGGCAACGTTTTCCAGGGCACGTCGGGTGAACCGGCAACCGCTGCAAGCAGCTGGTCAAAATAACGTAGCCAGAGGTGCAGAATAGGCCGATCCCATAAGCCAGTCGAGCTGATAAGTCGGATCTGACACTCCGCCTGGCCGTGGCTGTGTAAGACCTGTACGGCCATAAGCAGGCCGTCGCTCGGGTATTCGGCACCGGAGAATTCCTCAGCGCCGAATACATACTCCACTGCGCAGGGCTGATCTGGCGAAAGACTCTGGCTGAGGGTAGCCGTAAGCAGCGAGCGGAACGATACTTCCGAGTCGAACTTGAAAGTCAGAATGTTTGAATCGCCCGCAATATTTCGGAGCCTTACCACCTCCTGGCCTGTGAGGCGCGCAAGCAAGGTGGCAAAGGTGATCATGAAGAATACGTCGCAGTCTGTTCCCAGGGAGGCGGAAACCCCGGAAAGGCGATCCATGCGAGCGCTGACTATTTTATGTGTGGCCACGGCCAGGGGGCCGGGCCATGCGCCGGACTCACGATCTGTGGGCAAACAGCGGAGCAGGTCGTCCCCGGGGCGTGCTCTCTTGTCCTCCGCCACAGCAGACAATCCTGCACAAGCTATTACGGAACCATTAGAACTGTTGATGGGCTGGTCGAGGCGTGTGCGAGACGAACTCATCATCAAAGAGCCTATCGGTGTTTACAAACAACCTGCGATAGTATCGCGTTCAGTTCAGTCAATCGGAAATTTGGCAGGTACCGCGAACCCGAGAGCAAAGACGGGTCGAAAGAGCAACAACTGGAGCTGGAACGCGAACCGCAGAAAAGCCCACAATCTAAAACATGACCACAGGAAATCTCGCAAAGAATCGATGCTAAAGCATCTAAACGTATTTATCCACCCTGACTGGGCAATTTTGAACGGTTTCAACTCCGCTCTTGAAAGAGCCACCTGATCGTTGCGAGAAGTATTGTACAACTTTTTCCAGCCACACTTCATCTACTAGCGGACGTTGGTAGGGCTGTGGAAAGACGCAGCGATCTACCAGAATAGAAAAGCGATAAATTATCCTTTTTCCCGATAAAGTTTCCAGCATTACAACTCGAGCTAAGCTCCCCCTTGGCGCCCATCCTCAGTAGCGGAAGGCGATCTCCCGGGGCCGAGACAGGGTTCGAAGTGGTCGACAGTCGCAAGCGGCTAAAGAGGTCGCCTAGAAGCTGCACCAACGAGTGCGCCAGACGAGCCGGGCGAATCCGGAGATCGTCTGCATGGTTGGCGTGCGTGTGGTGCACTCGATAGCCGAAGCGGCACCACCACTCAATAAAGCGGACGAGAGTTCATGAGCGATAGATGCATCGCCGGAAATATTCAAACCCACACTAGAGCAAAACACGCGGCGCACGCGGACGCGGGTGGCGTTTGGAACTTCAACAGCTAGCCGGGCTGATCCGGCGCGTTAGTCTACACGGTCAACAAATTATCCTTTTTTCCAATAACATTTCCACTTATCCCAGGCGTCACTAAGCTCGCAACCAATGATCAGAGTCCTGACGAAACATTCAAAAGTAACTCATTAACGACAGGCACCGGGATTACCAAAATGAGCTAGCATTTCACACAATTGACGGTAGACTCGTTGCATTCTAAAAAGATATTCGGCGCGAACCGAATAGGACAAAGAACGAAGGCGCACACGCCTTTTGCGATTCTTTGATTTACAGTTTGTCAATCCGACACGGGGTTCTTGATGGCTCTATCGCTCCAGTTTCTGCTTTCTGGAATCAATCGATAACTGTTTAACCGCACTTATAACTATCTTTTCCTGTTCGGGCCAAGCAAGAGCATCTGAGCCAACTCCAAGCGCGAGCATTTCATGGTAGAGCCCTCGCAAAAGGAGTTCACGCTTCGTAGCGATCAACCAACGCCCTGGGTGTCTCGACCGACAGAAGTCGGACGCGACCACAATTCGACCTATCTTCGTCGCTATACGTCGCGCCGAATAGCAAGCAGGCGCCCGCGGCGCTAGCACATAAAGCCCGCTCCAGGTGTTCGCCCAAGCGAGATTACGATGGCTGCATCAGAATCTGTTTCGAAACCGATTGGAGCTGCGTACACTGCTCCTGCACTCTGCCCTCGCCAGACGCGCCGCGGGTCGCCTAGCGAAGCGGTCTTGAAGGCGTCTATCATGATGATGGCTGATGTGGCGGCTATCATTCTCTCGTTTTGCTTAGCCTCAGTCTTTCGTTTCGACCTTTCGCCAACGATGTGGCTTCACGGGGTGGGGCGCTCGAACGGGGGCGATTTTCCCATTCGCCCCGGGTATCTCTTTGCCTTTGCAGTGGCACTCCTGATCATCAATCGACGGGATGGCTTGTACGGTCCCCTCCAGGGCCAAGGGTTGCTGCACGAGCAGCGGAAGACGATCCAAGCTGGATTCGGCGCTGGTCTTTTGTTATGTGGCGGCTTGTATATGGTGCATGACGCGACCGTCTCGCGAGAGTTTGTCGCCTACTTCATTGTGCTTACAACTTTTTTTCTCTGTATTCTACGGGGATTCTGGCGTCGGTCGCTTTACCGGAAGTACGCACGGGGGATCGACACCAAAAACGTGCTGATCGTGGGCACGTCTCATATGGGTAACGCTGTGCGCAAAACGCTCAACAAAAGCGGTCACCTCGGTCGCGTTTTCAAAGGATTTGTCGAGACCCATGGCGGCAGTTCCGTCCTGGAAGCTGAGCAGTTTGTGCTCGGAGATCTGAAGCAGGTCAAGCCCATTGCCAGACAATTCTTCGTAGATGAGATCATCATTGCAGAACGCTGTCCCACACCGCTGGTGATCGAGCTAATGGAAATAGGCCGCGAATTGGATGTTGAGGTGCTGGTAATTCCCGGTTTTTACGATGAGCTCACACCCGATGCACCCATCGAGTATCTGGGCACCTTTCCGGTGGTGACCCTGCATCGCCGTAACGGCAAACTTCTTGGCCATTTGTTGAAGAGACTCTGCGACATCGTTTTGTCCTCGTTTTTGCTGGTTACACTGGCACCGACATTGTTGGTTATCCCGCTGTTAATAAAACTGGATTCGCCCGGGCCCGTGTTCTATGTCTCTCATCGCATTGGGAAAAGAGGACGCGTCTTTCCTTGCTGTAAGTTCCGGACAATGGTTGCCAATGCGGAACAGCTCAAGTCCACCCTGGCCGCGCTAAACGAGCGCGATG
>Ga0302325_10021097_pt1 | contig 13646 bp, 6 predicted proteins | sample Palsa_T0_2_FD_201948 | JGI IMG/M metagenome (GOLD analysis project Ga0302325, IMG submission 201948) | Peat permafrost microbial communities from Stordalen Mire near Abisko, Sweden - Palsa_T0_2 | ecosystem: Environmental > Terrestrial > Soil > Palsa > Peat permafrost | place: Sweden: Abisko... | reverse complement strand
GGCCCCGGAGCTTACAGCTTTGTCCTCGCGCCGGCCGACTATGCCGTTCAGTACGACCTCAATCCGCTGTATACGGCGGGAACCAACGGCGCTGGCCAGACCATCGCCATCGTCAACGAGTCCAACATAGACATCGCTAGGGTCAATCAGTTCCGCAGCATCTTCAGCCTGCCGGTGAATCCGCCCCAGGTCATCATCGACGGCAACGACCCTGGCGTCGACGGCATCAACAATCCCGATGGCCCCAACGGCGCCTCTGTCGAAGCCTACCTCGATGTGGAGTGGTCGGGGGCAGTGGCTCCTGGCGCCACCGTCGATTTGGTCATCGCCAGCGACACCGTCGTCGAAAGCGGCCTCTTTCTAGCCGCGGAGCACGCAGTTTACGGCAACATTGCGCCCATCATGAGCATCAGCTTCGGCAACTGCGAAAGCGTTCTGGGCAGCACCAATGGCTTCCTCAACCAGCTATGGGAGCAGGCTGCCGCGCAGGGCATCACGGTCATGGTCTCTACCGGAGACAACGGCTCGGCCGGCTGCGACAACGACAACGACCAGGAGTACGCATACCAAGGCCTGGGCGTCAATGGCTTTGCCTCGACCCCCTTCAATGTCGCCGTCGGCGGCACCGACTTCTATTACAGTGCCTATAGCCAGGGCTTGACAGCACTCGATAATCAGTTTTCGACCTACTGGAGCCTGACTGCCAGCAACACAACACCTGCGGTATCCATCAAAGGCGTGATTCCCGAGCAGCCCTGGAATGACAGCCAGTACGGCCTGACCGCCACGACACTTCAGGCCGGCTCTGCTCCCACCAGCACCAGCATTGCTGCCGGCAGCGGCGGCGCCAGCGCCCTCTATACCACCAAGCCTGCGTGGCAAAAGGGATTTGGCGACGGCGTGCGCGACATCCCGGATGTCTCGCTCTTCGCCTCCAACGGAAGCAATGCCAGTTTCTATCCCATCTGCGCCGTCGACGGCGATTGCCAGCCGGTATCGAGCGGCGAGGTGCAGATCTTCGGCGTCGGTGGCACCTCGGCTTCTGCTCCGTCCTTCGCCGGCATCATGGCGCTGGTCAATCAGAAATACGGCCGCCAGGGTCAGGCCGACTTTGTGCTGTATCCGCTGGCGGCGCAGTTCCCGGCGGCCTTCAACGACGTAAAGAATGGCACCAACTCGGTCCCATGCAATATTGACGCCTCCAGTGCCGGCGCGCCGATCTCGCCGGACTGCATCGCAGTCAGCAACCCCGTCACCATCGCCGACCCCAACCTCGGCACGGCGACAGAAGGCCAGATCGGCACCGGCACTACCCCCGACTACAACGCCGTAGCCGGCTACGACCTGGCCAGCGGCCTGGGGACCATCGACGCGAATGTTCTGGTCACCGATTGGAACAAGGTCACCTTCACCCCCACCACGACCACGCTAACCCCTTCCCAGACCACATTCGCCCACGGAACCGCGATTACAATCAGCGGTTCGGTTACCGCGGGTAGCGGCACACCCACCGGCGATGTCGCTCTCGTGACCGCCAGCACCGAACCGGGGCAGCAGGCGCAGACATTCTTTACTCTGAGCGGCGGAGCATACTCCGGCAGCGTCAACACTCTGCCCGGCGGCACCTACAACATCTGGGGCCAGTACGGCGGCGATGCCACGAACTCTCAAAGCTCGTCCACGCCGGTCCAGATCACCGTCACTCCCGAAAACAGCAACCTCAACTTCAACATCTACTCGCCAACCGCGACCTTTACCTCTTCCTCCACCCCCGGTTCGAGCGTCGATTACGGAACCCAGCTCCTGCTGAGCGCTCAGCCCACCGGCAACTCGGGCACTACGGTTGCTACGGGTACCGTGGCCTTCACCGATGGATCCACCGCGCTGAATACCGCGGTGCTCAGCGTCAAAGGAGAAGCCGAATATAACGCTCCGTTTTCCGTTGGCTCTCACTCGGTGGCAGCCAAATACAGCGGAGACCAGAGCTACAACGCATCGACGGCTTCGCCCATCGCCTTCACCGTCGTGAAAGACTCGCCGGACATTTTGTTATACGCATCGATCAGCGACCAGAACGGCGACGTGCTCAATGCCGCCGGCCAGCCGACCGTCTTTACCGTTGTGATCGCCAACAATGCCCAGGTCTCTGCTGCTGGATCGAATGGCATATCCCCGGTCCCGGTAGCCCCGCCGACGGGTATTGTCACCGTGACCGGCTTACCCTCCGGCGTGCCCACCACAGCGACCCTGAGCCCAGGCGTAGACCCGGCCTCTCAGGGTGGAACAGGGGCTGTAGTAGGCGTCGCCAACTTCGTCATTCCGGCAGGGAACTCGAGCACGAGCTACACCGCGAAGGTCAGCTACGCCGGAGATGCGAACTACAACGCCATTCCAGCGTCGTCGAACACCTCCTTCACAATTCCCGTCATAGGCCTGAGCGGTTCCTTGGCGTCCACTACGACTGCAACCATGTCCGGCAGCATCTCGCCTACCAGTACAATTACCGTCACTGGAACGGTAACCGGTGTCAGCGGACATGCGGCGCCCACTGGCTTCGTTGTCATTTACTCATCGGGATACTACATCAGCGAGGTTCAGCTATCTGCCGGTTCCGGCGATGTTGCAAACTTCTCAGCTTCGTTGAGCAGCCAGTTGCTTTCTCAGGGAGCCAACCTCATAACCCTCCAGTACTTTGGCGACACCAACTATTTCCCCTCCGCCTACAACCTCAATAGCGGAAACCCCATATCCAATCCGCTCTCGGACTTCACGCTGATACCCCAGAGCGCCATCGTTGCCGTCGACGCGCCAGGCGACAGTGGGACGGTTCCCGTCAATGTCACTTCGACAAATGGCTTCACCGGCGCGGTTGCCGTCTCCATCAGTTCCACGACCAACCCCGGCATCGGAGTCCAACTTCCGGCTTCGGTCACCCTGGCGGCCAACGGCAGCCAAACCTTCAATCTCGTGCTGACCCCGGCGGTTGGGTTGGGCAGCGGAACCTTCAACGTCGAGCTGGTCGGAACCGATTCCACCGGAAAGTACGTTCACACAGCTGGCCTGCAGTTGGTCGTTGGCGGCAATGTAGCGCCCACGCCGAGCTTCACGCTCAGCAATAGCGGCAACATCAACGTCACTGCCGGAGCGACCACCGGAAATACCTCGGTAATCACCGTGACGCCTTTGGCTGGCCTGACCGGGGCGGTTGGCTTGACGTGCGCCGTCACCGGCCCGTCCGGCGCCACTAGCCCAGCAACCTGCGCGTTACAGCCCGCTTCGGTGACGATCGCAGGCACTACGGCGCAAACGTCAACCTTGACAGTGACTACCATCTCGACCACCACGACCGGTGCCTATACGGTGACCGTCACTGGCACTCAGGGCGCCATTACTCAGACCACAACTGTGACAGTGAACGTGGCCTCTGCGGTCGCGCAGACCTTCGCGCTCTCCAACAGCGGCGGCATCACCGTCGCGCCTGGTGCAACCTCCGCCAACACCTCGACCATTACCATTACCCCAGCAGGCGGCTTTACCGGTATGGTCAGCCTCAGTTGCTCCATTGCTCCCACCGCAGCCACCGATCCGGCCACCTGTAGCATTCCGGCCTCGGTTTCGGTCAGCGGCGTTACTACGGCTGCCTTGAGCATCGGCACCACAGCGGCAACCACCGCGCTGAGCAAACCCAGGAATCTCTTCTGGCCCACTGCCGGTGGAGCAGCTTTGGCGCTGGTCGTCTTCTTCGGCATCCCGGCGCGTCGGCGTAATTGGCCCGCCATGCTCGGACTGCTCGTCCTCTTCGTCTCGATCGGCGCAATCGGCTGCGGCGGTGGTAGCAGCAGCGGCGGTGGAGGCGGCGGTGGCGGCGGCAACTCCGGGACCACGGCCGGAACCTACACCGTCACAGTAACCGGAACGTCAGGCACTATTGCTCCTCAGACCACAACCGTCACATTGACCGTACAGTAGCCGCAAAACAAAACGAGGGGCATTCTAAAACCTGAGAATGCCCCTCGTTTCTTGCCCCAAAACTCTAGCCTAACAAATCACGCCATAATTCTACGCAACACCTAAAACAAGCCAAATCATCGCGATACAAAAAGCCATAATGTTCCACGTGGAACAATCTGTGTTCCACGTAGAACAATTATTTCCGTTGCCGATAATTAGGCTCGGCTGGTGCATAATGTAGGTGGAATGGCTCTTCGAGGGGATTCCAGGGCCGTGCCAAGGTAGAAGTTGGGAAAATAAATACCCCCACCCCCCCCGGTCAGATTCCCCATTTCTTCGCCCCTCGGAAATGCTGCTATTCCGTCGAAGTTTCAGCCGCTTCAGTCCATCCCTCGGCCATGAACCGGTAGCCGACCCACGGCTCGGTCTGGATGTACTGTTTGCCGGTTTCGGCTTCCAGCTTTTTGCGCAACTGGCCGACAAAAACCCGCAGATACTCAGGCTGATGCGCCGACTGCGCGCCCCAGACAGCCGTCAGCAACGCCCTATGAGTCATCACTTTACCGGCGTTGCGGGCCAGGTAGAGCAGCAGGTCGAACTCCTTGGGCGTCAGGTGGATCAGCTTTCCCAACACGGTAACCGAGTGGGCCGGCGCATCCACCACGAAGTCTCCCGCCTCGACGGCATGGGTAGCGCGCTCCGGAGCGCGCCGCAAATGTGCCCGCACCCGCGCCAGCAACTCCTGAATATTGAATGGCTTGGTTACGTAATCGTCGGCGCCGGCGTCCAGCGCCTCGACCTTCGACCGCTCATGATCGCGCACCGAAAGCACCAGCACCGGCGTCGGCGCAATCAGCCGGATGGCGCGGCAAACATCCACCCCGGTCATAGTCGGCATCATCAAATCCGTAATCACCAGGTCCGGCGACCACTCCCGGTAGACCTGTAAACCCTCCTCCGGGTCGTTCGCCGTTCGTACTTGATAGCCCTGCGCCGTCAGCGCGGCTCGCAGCACGCGCGTGATCTGCGCCTCGTCGTCAATTACCAAAATCCGTTCTTGCATGGTCCCTTTTCCTAGGCTTCCTGTTGCAGCCTCATCCATCATGAACGATACAGCATCCGGCTGGCCGGAGATTCCAGCAGCACCAAACCGGCTATCATCGGAACTGGATGCAATTCATTGAGCCATTTGCGTTGGTACGGGAGGGATTGCGATGGCTATTGGTCACGGCGGTCGCGATCTTTACCACTTCTGTGCTGGTGTTGTTGCACGCCGACTCGTCCACAGCCGGCATCCTCTATCTGGTGCTGGTAGTGTGGGCTGCCACGCTCGCCGGCCGCGCCCTCTCGATCTATCTCGCAGTGATAGCTGCCCTTCTTTTCGATTATTTCTTTCTGCAGCCGCTCTATTCCCTCGGACTTTCCGGCTCTCAATCCTGGCTGGCTATGTTCGCGTTCATTGTCTCCTGCATCACCGTAGGCCGCGTCGCGGAGCGCGCCCGCCGCCAAACCCGGCAGGCCGAGCAGCGCCGCGAGGATGTGGAGCGCCTTTACACGCTCAGCCAGGAGATGATGCTGCATGAAGACGCAGCCGGACTGATCCGCGAGATTCCTCGGCTGGTCGAGCACAACTTCGCCCTCGACGCCGTTCTCTTGTATGTGCGCGACGAGGATCAGCTCTACTCCTCGGTTCCCAGCGTTCCGGTTCCAGGAAGTCCTGTGCTATTTACGCCCGAACCGATGCGCGAGGCTCTGCGCGCAGTCTCCGCGGCGTGGGAGCCTAACTCCGAGCTTCCTCAAGGCTTTACGCCTATGAACCTCGTCTTTGGCATGAACAGTGTCGGCACCCTTGCCTGGAAGCCGGCCACGCTCTCGCGCGAGGTTGCAACTTCGGTGGCCGCGCAGGTGGCCATCGCCATCACCAGGGCTCACGCCATCGAAGCCTCGGCGCGCCTGGAAGCTGCCCGCGCGGCCGACCGCCTGCGCACAGCACTCATCGATTCATTGACCCACGAGCTACGCACTCCGCTCACCGCCATTAGGGCCGCGGCCACCACGCTGCTGGACGGGCATGGCCTGGACGAAGAAACTCGCACGGAGCTGGCCACCATTGTCGACGAAGAGAGCTCGCGCCTCGATTCCCTGATTGGAGAAGCGATGGAGATGGCGGAGATTGAGTCCGACGGAATTCGCGTCCGGCCCGAGCCGCTGCATACCGGCACGTTTCTGGAGCAGGCGGTCGAAGAGTCGCACGATCAACTGGTTCACCATCGCGTAACCATCGTGGCCCAGCAGCCCGACACTCCGGTCTGGTTCGATCCTCACCTGATTGGGAGAGCTTTGCGTCATCTGCTTGAAAATGCAGCCAGATACACGCCAGCCAACAGCCGCATCCTGCTGCGCAGCCGCTGCGGCCTGGGCAAGGTCGAGTTTCTAGTCGAGGACGACGGCCCAGGGATCGATGCCCACGACCTGCCTATGATCTTCGAGAAGTTCTATCGCGGCCGGCAGCGAGTCACCGCTGCCAAAGGCTCAGGCATGGGACTCTCGATTACGCGCGCCCTGATGGCTGCTCACGGCGGAGCCATCGATGTTCAAAGCACGCCGGGGCGGGGAACCATCTTTCGTCTCTGGATCCCGCTGGTCGAGAAGTCTCCAAATCTCGTGCCCGAGGCGGTCACGGAGACAGCGCCAGAAGCGCCGGCTGCTATTCCGGCAGCGGCAGCCAGGCATCCATTCCGGAAGAAATCAGATCCTGCCGAAGTTGATCGACGGTAGAAAACTGCAACCCTCTAATCCCAAGGCGGCGCGCGCCTTCTATATTTTCCAGTTTATCGTCCAGGAAAAGTGTCTCTTCGGGTGCGGTGCCGAGGCGATCCAGCAATAGCTCGTAGATTGCCGGATCGGGCTTGACCAATCTGTGCTGGAAGCTCCAGATCAGAACATCGAAATCCTCGATCCAGGCAAATTTTTCCTGGATGACTTCCAGTACGGAGTCACCCATATTCGAGAGGATTCCTGTTTTCAAGCCATGTTCTTTCAATTGTTTATGCCAGGCCAGAGTTCTCTCGTTCAAGGTGGACCACATGTTCGCATCCAATCGATTGAGCAGGGCTATCTCCTCGGCGGAATGGCTAAGGCCGGCATCTGAGAGGAATTTTTGCCAGAAGGCAAGACCGGTCAGATCGCCGCGGTCATAGGCGAGGCGGTCGGTCCAGTAAGAGCGCTCAAAGGCTTCATGAGAGAGGCCCGTAATGCGCTTAAGCTCTTCATGAACCTCGGGATGCGGCGCTCCGCTGAGCACCATGCCATAGTCGAATACGACAGCACGCAGAGCCAATTGGTTCTCCTCTTGGAAATGAGTCTAAATGGACCGTGTATGTTGAGTGTGAACGGTTGCCTGTTGCTATTTTGCGCCATCGATGCGCGGCATTGCCCTTAGATTCGGTGGTAAACACAACGGAATCAAACATTTATATGAGATTTTCAAAGCGCACGGAATGGGATACGGAAGAGAGCGAATTGGCGCGGGCGCATGGTGAGCGCCTTGCCGCCGGGCTGCCGAATGCAGACCTGACGGCTTCCAATCCGACCCGATGCGGCTTCGACTATCCACATGATTTGCTGGCGCCGCTGACGGACCCAGCGGCCTACGATTACGACCCCAATCCTCGCGGCAGCCTGCGAGCACGGGAAGCCATCTGCCGCTATTACGGGGCGCAAGGAGTCGAGGTTGTAGCTGAGCAAATATTACTAACTACAAGTACAAGTGAAGCTTACGGATACTTGTTCAAGCTTTTGTGTGACCCCGGCGATCGGGTTCTAGTACCCCAGCCGAGCTACCCACTTTTTGATTTTCTGGCGCGAGCTGAGGCGATTGAACTTGCTTCGGCCCCGCTGGTGTACGACCATGGCTGGCAGCTCGATTTGGAAGGGCTTCGCCGGCAGATTACGGCCAGCACCCGAGCCGTTGTCCTGGTGCATCCCAACAATCCGACTGGGCATTTCACCAAACTTGCAGAAGCCCGGGAACTGGAGGCGATCTGTCGCGAGCATGGTTTGGCGCTGATCGTGGACGAGGTCTTTCTCGACTACGGATTCGAGGGCGATGCTGAGGCGGCTGGAGATAGAAGCAGCTTTGCCGCGCGGGGGCTGGATATTCCGGTGTTCATCGTAAGCGGAATCAGCAAGATATGCGCGTTACCTCAGATGAAGGTTGCATGGTTGATCGCCGCCGGTCCGGGGTGTGAGGAAGCGCTGGCGCGGCTCGAGGTGGTGGCAGATACCTATCTCTCGATGAACGCGCCGATGCAACTAGCGCTGCCGGTCTGGTTGGAAGAGCGAGCCGGAATCCAGTCGCAGATTCGAGATCGCGTCCAGAGCAACCTGGCCGAAATGGATCGCGCTCTTGCTGCTCAGGCTGCGGCCGATGCAGGGGTGATAATCAACCGGCTCAGAGTGGAGGGCGGATGGTACGCCGTCTTGCGGATTCCAGCAACGCAACCGGACGAGATAACTGCCCTGGAGCTGCTGGAAGTGGGAGTTCTGGTGCATCCGGGATATTTCTTTGGCATGGGGAACTCGGGCTGGCTGGTGGTGAGCCTGTTGGCGCGGCCGAGCGAGTTCTCCGTTGGGATTTCAGAATTATTCGGGTATTTTCACCGGAATCATGGCAGTTACCTTTGAGTTGAGATTATCAAAGTAAAGATTGAGGTAATGTTTGTTAAGTTATTGAAAATAATAAGAAAAACTATTGTGTAAACCAAATTCCGAAAATTTGGGATATTTTGCTGATACAGACTGCCCCTTCATGAAAATTGGGAGCAAAACCGCGATAACCGTGCCCCGAAAAAGCCTGAAGTCCTCGACAATTCTGTACATACGGATTGAGATTGGTGCGATGGTACAACGAAAGCCGTTTTTGTCCCTCTTTGCCGAGTGTGCTAAGCTCGTGGTGTGATCGTCGCATCGAGCCAGAAAACGACCTGTTGTTGCGCCTCCCAGGCGCACGCGGTCTGTTGTTGTCCGCGCTAGGGCTTGCAACGATCCGCTATCGGTAGACCCATCCGGTAGTACCACCCAAACATTCCTAGCCAGTCAGGACCTTTGAGAATTGGTCATTTCTTTCGATATGCGGTCTTTCGATATGCGGCGATTTGCCGCGTGGGCTTGTTGTCCTCAGGCCGTCGCCGCGCTGTGTTGTCGCGCCTGAGCCTTCCCTTCGCATTTCTTCCATTTCAAAATTCATAGCCGTTTCCTTTGGAGTTCGTCATGCAGTTTTTGCAACACTCCGCCAGAGTTCGCTTCCTGATCTTGTCCCTTGCGTTTCTTACCATGTCGACGTTCCTGCGCGCGCAACTGGTGGGTGGAACGATCGCAGGCGAGGTCGTCGATCCAAACAATGCCGCCGTGGCCGGGGCCAAGGTACAGATCCGCAATGAGGAGACTGGAGGCGTGCGCGAACTTGTCACGGCCCAGGGCGGGGCATTTTCCGCGCCTTCGATTCCGGTCGGCCGCTACACCATTTCAGTCGATCAGGATGGTTTTGCTCCGCTCAAGCGAACGGGCATCGAGCTTACTGTCGGCCAGAGCATCGAGGTGCATCTTGCGCTGACCGTGGGCAGTGTGGAGCAGGTGGTGACGGTTGCCGATACGCCCGCCACGGTCGATACGTCCACGCTGCAGACGCAGGGATTGGTGGATGAGCGCCAAGTGAAGGAGCTTCCGCTCAACGGCCGCAGCTATGACCAGCTCTTGCAGCTCAATCCGGCAGCGGTGAGCTACACGACGCAGCGCTCGGGCGGCGTGGGGACCTCGAATTCTTCGGTGGGCAACATGTTTTCGATCTCGGGGCGCCGGCCGCAGGACAATGTTTTCTTGCTCAACGGAATTGAGTATACGGGCGCTTCGCTGATCAACGTGACGCCTGGCGGCACCAGCGGCCAGTTGCTGGGTGTGGAGGCAGTGCGCGAGTTCAACGTGGTGACCGATACTTATGGGGCCAACTACGGCAAGCGCACCGGAGCGCAGATCTCCATCATCACCGGCTCGGGCAGTAATCAGGTTCACGGCTCGGTGTATGAGTTCCTGCGCAATAGCGCGCTGGACGCTCGGAACTACTTTGACCAGGCGCAGATTCCGGAGTTCCAGCGCAACGATTTTGGCGTGGCCCTGGGCGGGCCGCTGCGCCGCGACAAGCTCTTTGGTTTTGCGAATTACGAGGGGTACCGGCAGCATCTAGGCTTGAGCGATGTGACTTTTGTGCCGGACGCCGCGGCCCGTGCGGCGGCCGTGCCGAGCGTTCAGCCTTTGCTGGCATTGTGGCCGGTGGGAACGACGGAACTGGGTGGCGGGATCGCCGAAGCTTTCTCGAATCCGCCGCAACAGGTGCGCGAGGATTTTGGGACCACGCGCATCGATGACAATCTCTCGCAAAAGGACTTGCTGTTTGGCGTGTACACGGTGGACGACAGCGATGCGACGACACCATCGGCGAACCCGTATTCTTCGATCTACGAGCGGCTGCGCGAACAGGTTGTGAGCGCCCAGGAACAGCATGTTTTTTCGCCGAGCCTGTTGAACACCTTTCGCTTCGGCTACTCGCGCGCTGCCTTCTTCTTTGACAGCATCGTTGCCGGTGGAGTGGGCGGTTGGGTTGGAGGCGGTCCTGTCGGCGCGGTCGTGATCTCGGGCAGTACGGCTTCCAATGGAGCCTCGCAAATCACGCTGGCGGGCGCGAATACGGGCAGCAACAATGCGACTGCGCGCAATCTGTTTACCGTGGACGACCATATTTACTGGACGCATCGGACACACCAGATTGAAGCAGGCGTATGGCTGCAGCGGTTGCAGTCCAACGACTTTCTGGCGCAGGACCAGTACGGGCAGGCATCGTTCTCGACGCTCAGCACCTTTGAACAAGGGACGGTTTCGAAGTACACCATCGTCGCGGCTCCGACGGAGCTAGGCTGGCGCTCGTTGTTTGGCGCGGGCTTTGTGGAGGACGCGTGGAAGGCTACGCCGAGGCTGGAAGTGCGCGCGGGGTTGCGTGTTGAGTCTTCGAATGGCTGGAACGAAGCGCAGGGGCGCGCCTCCAACTATGGATTCACGAATGGGGTGCTGAACACTGCGCCGACGGTCGGAGGCTCGGCGCTTTCCGACAACCGAGCGAAGTTTCTGGCGGAGCCGCGCGTCGGTTTGGCGTACGATCCATTTGGCAAAGGCAAGACGGTGATCAAGGCCAGCTTTGGCGTGCACGGCGCGCTGCTGGATACGCTCGACTATCGCCTGGATCAGACTGCGCCATTCAATACCACGCTCTCTTACAGCAACACGACGGTGAGCAAGCTGGCGTCGCTCTCGACGGCCTCGGCGACGGGAGGACTTGTTTCGCCGAGCAATGTGCAGCCCGATATTCAGACGCCGACGGTGCTGGCTTGGACGCTGAGGCTGGAGCAGGAGATCGCTCCGCGCACCTCGCTTACGGTGGGTTATGTGGGCTCGCATGGCTATCACCAGATTCTTTCCGAAGACGAAAACACGCCTGCTTCGGTTGTCTGCCCTGCATCGTGCCCTGCGGCTTTGCCGGCTGGGACGATTTACTATCCGACGACTACGCTGGCCAATCCGAAGCTGGCCAACTCGACTTCGTGGGTTTCGGAGGGCATCAGCAATTACAACGCGCTCGAAGTCGATGTGCGGAGGCAGTTGGCGCAGGGGCTGCAACTGCGCGGGGTTTATACGTATTCGCGCAATCTCGACGACGGTTCGGCGTGGAACACGAGCGTCTCGGCCAATACGCCGGCGTTCGTATCGTTCCCCGGCAATCCCAAGCTGGATTACGGATTGGCGGCTACCAACATCAGCCAGGCTGCCGCGATCAACGGCACCTGGGAGCTGCCTGTGGGCCACGGACATGCGGCTTTGGGCAACGCTTCACCCATTGCACAGGAGCTGCTTGGAGGATGGAATGTGAGCGGCATTGCTACGCTGCAGAGCGGCTTTCCGTTCTCGCCGCAACTGGGCTATAACCCGACAGGCAATGGAGATTCGCGCAATCCCGCGCGGCCGCAACTGAATCCCGATTTCAGCGGTTCGCTGTATCCCAGAACGGCGAATCAGTGGTTCAATCCGAACGCGTTTACCGCTCCGTACCCTGGCACCTTTGGCAATGCGAGCCGCGATTCGCTGACCGGGCCGGGATTGACCGACGTGGACCTATCGTTTGCCAAGAACACCACGATTCACGAGCGCCTGCGCACGCAGTTCCGCGCGGAATACTTCAATATCCTCAACCACACCAACTTCACCACGCCGAATGCGGTGGTCTTCAGCACTGGGCCGACTCCGGCCAAAACGAGCACGGCGGCTGCGCTGTCGCCCACGGCAGGGGTGATGACCGCGACTGCGACTACATCGAGGCAGCTTCAATTTGCCTTGAAGTTTCTTTTTTAGGAACACGAGCGAAGAGCAGGGGGATTGGGGGTGGGGCTAAAGTGCCAATTGTGCCCGCCCCGGTGTTTTGCTATGATTGTTAGACGCATGGTTTGTGCTTCCCAAAGCCGTTCTTGTTGTCGCCTGTCGAACATCTTCGACGGGTGTAAGTTCTAGTCTTCGATCTCCTAGTACAACCGATCCAGACGACTCACCCGCAGCTGTATAGCCGGGTTTGTCTCCATGCGTTTCCGGCGTTCAGCTTCTACCTTGAAGCATCGAGGAATTCATGCCGGTTATCGCCAACGAAATCGATTCGCAAGTCGCACCTGCGAATCTTTCTGCTCCTCCTCCGCTGAGCCATCTGCGCCTGCTGGAGGCGGAGAGCATTCACATCCTGCGCGAGGTGGCTTCGGAATTTGAGCGGCCGGTGATGCTGTACTCGATCGGCAAGGACTCTTCCGTGATGCTGCGCCTGGCGCAGAAAGCCTTTTATCCGGCTCCAATTCCGTTTCCTCTGCTGCATGTAGATACCGGATTCAAGTTTGCCGAGATGCTGACCTTTCGCGACGAGATGGCAAAATCAATCGGCGCGGAACTGCTGGTCTGGCGCAATGAGCCGGCGATTGCCGCGGGAACCAATCCTATTGCGCTCGATACCAAGCGATGCTGCGGCCTGCTGAAGACACAGGCGTTGCTCGATGCGCTGCGGCACTACAAATTCGATGCGGCCTTTGGCGGCGCGCGGCGCGATGAAGAGAAGTCTCGCGCCAAGGAGCGCATCTATTCCTTCCGCGACAGCGCTGGGCAATGGGATCCGAAGAATCAGCGGCCCGAGCTGTGGAATCTCTATAACGCGCGCGTTCATCCAGGCGAAAGCATTCGTGTCTTTCCACTCTCGAACTGGACGGAGATGGATGTTTGGCAGTACATCCATGAGGAGAAGATTCCCGTTGTCGATCTTTACTTTGCCAAGGAGCGGCCTATGTATGTGCGTGGCGATGCGCTGCTGCCCATTGAACAGGAATTCGTGGCTTGGCCTGGAGAACAGCCGCAAATGGTGAAGTCGCGGCTGCGTTCGCTGGGATGCAGTCCATGCACCGGCGCGATTCGTTCCGACGCAGATACGATTCCGGCCATTATTGCGGAGTTGCTCTCGTTTCGTTCTTCGGAGCGCGCCAACCGCGCCATCGATCACGACCAGGAAGGGTCGATGGAGTTGAAGAAGCGGGAGGGATATTTCTAAATGTCCACGCTTGCGG